>Ga0207693_10003581_pt1 | contig 13276 bp, 10 predicted proteins | sample LARL81metaG_FD_184347 | JGI IMG/M metagenome (GOLD analysis project Ga0207693, IMG submission 184347) | Corn, switchgrass and miscanthus rhizosphere microbial communities from Kellogg Biological Station, Michigan, USA - LAR L8-1 metaG... | ecosystem: Host-associated > Plants > Roots >...
GAGGTGCCGCGCGCCGATACCGAGACGCGTCGCGAGCGCCTCAACCGATCCATTCTCGCCATCGAGCGCGCCCTCTTCCATGATCAGGCGCAGCGCCCGGTCAGCAGTGGTGCGCGAGCCGTTGCACGCCGGACAAAAGGGTGCGGTTTCGGGTCGGCAGCGTAGGCACGGCCGGAAGCCCGCCGCCTTTGCCGCGGCCGCCGAGGGACAGTAGGACACGTTGACGGAGCGCGCCGGTCGCACCGGACAGACCGGACGGCAGTAGATGCCCGTTGTGCGAACGCCGGTGAAGAACCGACCGTCGTAAGTCCGATCGCGCGACAAGCGCGCGGCGAGCTTACATGGAACCGCAGAATAAATTCAGACCTGAGCGGAAGATTGTTGAGCCGCCGCCAATAAGTCGTCCCGGTAGTTATCCGCGCTAGTTTTGTTAAGATCGGATCATGGCACGGGAACAGAGCCCAGCGTTCCGCCGCGGTTGGACGACCGGCGCCTGCGCTGCAGCGGCATCGCGCGCAGCCTTCGTCGCGATGCTGGGGGGCGGCTTCCCCGATCCGGTCGTGATCCGCCTGCCGCGGGGCGGTACGGCGACATTTCCGCTAGCGCTGGCCGAACTGCGCGATGCCTGTGCCCGCGCCGGTGTCGTCAAGGACGCCGGCGACGACCCGGACGTCACGAATGGCGCGCTGATCATCGCTGAAACCGCTTGGGCAGCGCCCGGCACGGGTATCGTATTTGCTTCAGGGGAGGGGGTGGGCACGGTCACCCGGGCCGGTCTTTCGCTCGCCATTGGCGAGCCGGCGATCAATCCCGCACCGCGCGCGCTGATCCGCGAAATGCTCATCGCTTCGGCCGCGGAAGCCGGCGCGCCATCGCCGGACGTCGTCGTAACGATCACGATTCCCGGCGGCGACCGTCTTGCCGAGAAGACGATGAATGCGCGGCTGGGAATTATCGGCGGGCTCTCGATCCTCGGCACGACCGGCGTCGTCATCCCTTATTCCTGCGCTTCCTGGATCCACTCCATTCATCGTGGCATCGATGTCGCTCGCGCCGCCGGCCTCGAGCACATTGCAGCGGCAACCGGAGCGACCTCGGAGCATGCCGTCCAACGCCTTTACGGCCTGCCGGATCATGGCATGATCGATATGGGCGACTTCGTTGGCGGCACATTGAAGTATCTGCGCCGTCGCCCAGTGGAGCGGCTGACCATTGCCGGCGGGTTTGCCAAGCTTGCCAAGCTCGCCGCCGGACACCTCGATCTGCACTCGGCGAAAAGTCGGGTCGACATTGCCGCGCTTGCCGGAATACTCGGTGAACTCGGCGCCGAGCCCGGAATCGTGGAAGCAGCGCGCGCCACCAAAGGGGCAACCGAGATCCTCGCGATCGCCGGCAGGCTGCGTGAGGCGTTGGCCTGCGCCATTGCATGGCGGGCACGCGAAGTGGCGCTGGCGACGCTATGCGGGAAGACTGCAGTCGAAGTTGCGATCGTGGATCGTCAGGGCGACTTCCTTGCACGGGTCGGCGCTTGAAGATGGCCCAGCTCTTGATCCTGGGAGGCACCGCCGAGGCGGCGGAACTTGCCCGCGCCGCCGTGGCGCGCTTTGGCGACACGCTGCAGGTTACGACGTCGCTGGCCGGGCGGACCGAGCGCCCAGGTCCGCTGGCGGGCCAGGTCCGTATCGGCGGCTTTGGCGGCCCGGCCGGCCTTGCGACCTATCTGACGGAGCACCGGGTTGGGCAGCTCATCGACGCCACTCACCCTTTCGCCACCAGGATCTCGGCCACGGCACGGCTCGCCTGCGAGCAGGTCAATGTTCCCCGGCTGATATTGCGGCGGCCTTCCTGGCGCCGTCATCCGCTCGACCGTTGGATCGAGGTCGATAGTGTCGCGGCCGCCGCAGCGATCGTCGCGCGCACAGGGCGGCGCGCCTGGCTCACGGTCGGCGCGAGCGAGATCGCCAGCTTCAGCGCAACCGCTGCTGTCCATTATCTGGTTCGCCTCGTCGATCCGCCGCGCCAGCGCCTGCCGTTGCAGTCTTACGAGGTGATCGTAGCCCGCGGCCCGTTCTCCTTGGCGGAAGAGCGCAGCCATATCGAACGCCATGCGATTGATGTGCTCGTTTGCAAGGCGAGCGGCGGTGCGGCGACCGAGGCGAAGATCATCGCTGCGCGCGAGCGCGGTCTCCCCGTTATCATGGTGCGGCGGCCGCCGGCCGAGCCCGGCGAAGCGGTCGACACCGTCGAGGCGGCGCTCGCCTGGCTTGTCGAGTTAGGCTTTCTTGTCGAGACAAGGAGGGTGTCATGAAAACTCGCCACATCGGGATGATCATGCTCGCGATGCTCAGCGCCGCCGTTGCTGTCAGCCCTGCGCCGTATGCCCAGATAACTCCCTTCGGAGGCTATTGGGACAATGTGGCACGCGCGGCGCACCAAAACGACGCTGCCCTGGTCAGATCGCTCGTTGCCGGTGACGGCAATCCGAACCAGACCGACGAAGATGGGCGCACCGGGCTGCACTATGCCGCGATTAGCGGAAATCTCCAGATCATCGCCATCCTGATCAAGGCCAGCGCCAAGCTCGACATCAAGGACAAGCTCGGCAACACGCCGCTGCACATGGCGGCAGATAACAACCAGGTCGAGGCGGCAAAGCTGCTGCTCGATGTCGGAGCTCCGGTCGATGCCGAGAACAAGAACGGAATGACACCGCTGATGACCGCGGCCAGTCGCGGCAACGTCGATATCGTACAGGCGCTCCTCAATAAGGGCGCCAGTGTCACCAAAACCGATTTTACCGGTCGCGACGCGGCAGGATGGGCGGCGGAGAGCCATCGCCCGGCGGTCGTGCAGGCGATCAAGCGGGCGCAAACCGCCAAACGGTCATAACGGCTCCGAAAGAACTATAGCTTCTCGAAGACCGCGCAAGTAATCCGATATTCCGCTACCAACCAGTATAGCCTCGCCATCGAGCGCTTCCATCTTTCGAACGACAGGAACGGCACCGGGAAACGGCAGAAATGGCGAAGTAGAATCCATGGCCGGTCTCGTACCGCGTCGCGATACGAGACCCCTGCTCCGAGTATTGTACTGTCGAGCAGGCGGGCACCGGCAAACAGCTCGCTGAGTTCCGCAGGGTTAGGCCGGTACATCGTATCGATCGGATCGCGGTGATAGGGGTAGCTGAACGGTACCGTGACAAAGGCGAGCCCGCCTGCCGGTAAGAGATGGAGGCAGTGCTGCGCCAACCCCCGGGGCTCGAGAACGTGTTCGAGCAGGTTGCAACACAGCAATGCCTTTGGCGCCAGGGCGCCCAACTGGCGAACATCGGCGGCATCGGTCAGATCCGCCCGGATGTCGACCCCGGGTAACCCGCGCATATCGACATGGAAGGTCTCGACGCCGCGGCTACGCAACGGGCAAAACACCTCGGCATCGATCCAGGGCTGTATCGCTTGGCGAACCACGGCCGAGCTGCTTCCGAGGTTCAGAATCGGTGACAGCCGCTCGGGCGGGAACGCGTCGAGCGCGCGGCAGAGCCAGCGGGCTTCGGCTTCGAACATCGCGATATCGATCGCTCCCCGGAAAGCACCACGATGCCCAATCCATGATCGGTGCGAAAGAGCGATCTGCGGCATCCGGCTTGCTTGAACGACACGCTTGGTCGAAGGCATTGTTCGACAAAGTTGGTGGCCATCATCGTTCTGTGCCTCAGTCGACCACTTCGCTGCCGCCGCGCCTCGACGCGAGCGTCTTTCCCGCGGCCACGCCGCTCAACGCGTTCTTCGTTTGGAACGAGACGCGGTATTTGCGCGACCGCCGGTACGTCATCGCCTGCGATATCCATAGGCTGCTCCGAAGGTTCGAGGGCGAGACCGATATTTGCGTCGCCCACCTGGTGCTTCGGCCGATCATTCGCTGGCGCTTCGGCCAGCGGATAAGGGTCTCCGCCACCACCCTCCGGGGGGCTCGCGAGCTTGTGGAGCAATGCCGTCGGTCGCCGGCCGTGGCGGTTGCGCGACGTCTGGTCCTTTCGCTGATGGCCAGCATCGGCTCGGCCGATGCAGCCTTACACGCCGCGGTGTTTCAGGCGTTCGAAGATTTGGCGAGGCACGTTGATCTGGATAGGGTTGCTCGCTTGCGGCCTCTTCGCAAGTTGGCTTCCCGGCCGCGCCAGGAGATTCTGATCATCAAACTCGGTGCGCTCGGCGATTTCATACAAGCACTCGGCCCGATGCCGGACATTCGGCGTCATCACTCGGGCGACCGGATCACCTTACTGACCACGCCACGCTACGCCGAGCTAGCCGCGCAAACGAAGTTGTTCGATGACATTTTGATCGACCGCCGCCCGAAGGCGCTCGATCTAAAAGGGTGGCTCGCGCTCCATCGGACGCTGCGCCGCGGCCGCTTCGACCGGATCTACGATTTTCAGACCTCGGACCGGTCCGGCATCTATGCCTGGCTGCTCCGGCCGGGGCGAATGCCGGAATGGTCCGGAATCGTCTGGCAATGTTCGCACCCGCACGCCAATCCGCAGCGGGACCGCCAGCACACGATGGACCGGCAGGCCGAGCAAGTGTTGATGGCAGGAATTTACCCCGTCTCGCTCGTGCCTTGGCTGCCGGCTGCGGGATCTCTGCCCCCGGTGGTAGTCGGTAAACGCTTTGTTGTGATGATCCCGGGCTCATCGCCGCGGCACTTAGCGAAACGCTGGCCGGCAGATCGCTACGGCCACTTGGCGATAAAACTGAAACGCGCCGGCTACCTGCCCGTTCTGGTCGGAGTCCATGGCGAAGCCGATCTCGGCAGCGCCATCTGCGCCGTCTGTCCCGAGGCGGTCGATCTCGTCGGCCGCACCGATGTCTCAGCGCTCGCCGCTCTCGTAGCGTCCGCTGCCCTTACCGTGGGCAACGACACCGGCGCGACGCACGTCGCCGCCGCCGGCGCAAACCCGGTCGTCGTTCTGTTCTCGCGCGCTTCCGACCCACGCCTTTGCGCGCCGCGCGGCAAACTTGTCCGTGTTCTGATGGAACCCGATCTCGCCGATCTCTCGGTCGAAGCGGTATTCGCCGCTTGCATGGCAATCGCGGTCTCCCCAGCCGAGTGATCCGTCCAGCCGTATTGTGGGCCCTTACCTTCCGAATTTGGCCGACCTAGCGACGGTGTGCATAACCTGGGCGGTCTGCGTGGTACTTCTTCTGGCCGGTGCCGGCTTGGTCGGCAATCGCGTCGCACCCGAGTTTCAGATTGCTGCCGGCTGGGGCGCATTGTGCCTGTTGCTGACGAGCTGGGGTGTTTTCGTGCCGTTGAGTCTGCGGGTCCCCGCGGGTGCTTTCGGCATCGCTTCGCTGAGCATCATCTTGCTGCCGCGAAGGCGGCCGAGCCACGAGGCGTGGCTGGCGCTGGGGCGAATGCTCGGGGTCTCTCTGCCGTTATGGCTGGTCATGGCGCCGATAAGACCGTCACAGCCGGATACCTTCCTCAACCTTTTGCCAAATGCCCTTTATCTGGTCGACTACGGCTTGCTGCCGACCGCGGCCCGGCCGCCAAGCTTCTCGCTATTGCCCGCCGCCCCCTACAACACACAGTTCTTGAGCTTCCTCGGTTCGTTGCTCGATGCCGACTTCCCCAGCTCCGGCATGTCGCTCGTCAATGTCATGTTCCAGCTCGTGGCTGCACTGGCGATTGCCCGCGCACTCGTCCCGTCGTCAGCGTCACCGGGCTGGGGAATGACAGCGCTAGGCGTTTTGTTGGCGACATTGCTCAACCCCGGCTTTGTGCCGCGGATTCATTTTACCGCCTATGGCGAGCCGGCGCTCGCCGCAATGGCCGTCCTTACCGCCTGGCTATTCGTATTGACGCAAGGCGAGCTCGCCAGGGGGAAGCGACCAACACAGCTCGCATCACTCGCCTTGGCCCTGGCAGCAATCGCGAACACAAAGCAGACCGGAATCGCGCTTGTTGCTTCGCTCGCCGGCGCCGCGCTGATAAGTGCCTGGACCGAACGGGTACAGCTCCTGGTGGCGTTGCGGCATACAGTGCTGGCGGTTTTGCCCGCCCTTTTCCTCCTTGTGGTTTGGCGCTATCACGTCGCCCATGCCGGAGTCGACGAGCTGACGCCGCTGCCGCTTTCCGATTGGAACTGGACCCATCTTTCCGGCGCGGCGGCGAGCATTCTCGCTGTTGTATCGGGAAAATCACTTTATTTCGGCTGCGTCGCCGCCTCGATTTTGATCTTACCAATATTGTGGTCACGGCAGGGTTGGACGCCGACCACCCGACTTCTGACATTCAACGCGGCGCTGTTCATCCTCTACAACATATTTATTATGGCGACCTACGTCGCCGTCTTTCCGCCCGATATGAGCAGCGCGGCACATTCCTATTTCCGCTACAACACCCAGCTGTCGCTGGTGCTCGTTTTGTCTCTGGCATTGGCGGTCCGTGATCTCGGCGCAGCTGCTCGACTACGGGACGGAGGTCTTCGAGTTGCCAATGCAGCAGTACTTGCACTCGCCCTTCTGGCGCCGGTAGCGTTTGCAAAACGGCTGCGCTTCGACCTCGACATGCCGCAACCCTTGGTGTGGGACCTCGCAAGGCGGCTATCGACCCATCTGAGCGATGGTGACCGCTTGGCGCTGCTGCTGCCCGGTGACAATGACAGCGTCGCGACGATGATCTCCGGAGTCCTCGCCGACGCACCGCCGCGCCGCCGTATGCTGGACCTGCTGCGCCGCAATACCGCCGACCCGGCGACCCTCGACGAAGCAGCCCGCCTTGGCTATCCCCTGGCCCTGATTTCATGCACCCCGAGCGGATTGGGGGATGTGCCCCCCGCCCAGGCGGTTCTACTCCGTCATCATCCAGACGGATGGCATCTCGTCGCCGCTTGGCCCTACCCTCCGCACGCCGCCGAGCGGCGATGGCAGCACATGCTCTCCTGGGGTCCGCTCTGCCGCGGTCAGTAGCTCTTCAAACCCCGCAGGCTGGGTTGTGGAGGACCGTAAGTATCTCGAAATTCGGTTGTTTGACGAAGGACCGGAGACACCCGGTCTGCAGTACATTTTGCGGCCTGCCTCCGACAACAGCGACAAAATCATACTGCAGGAGCGCCTGCCGCCGCCCTTCCGTCTCTGCCGTGTCGTGGCTTGCCCGAACAAGATCCCACAATTCCGGTGGTGTTGCCGCATTGGCGAGTGCAGCGTAAGGCGGCCTTAGCGCGATCGGCTGCTGTCCCTCATAGGCGAATAGGGTCGGTACAAAGGCCTCGCGCCGTGCGACCGCCAATACGGGCAGATGCAGTTCGGGAATCGGTGCGAAATTGACCGCTGTCGCGGGGTAGGCGACAGCCACCTTCGCGCCTCGCGGCAACATGTCGAGGCCGGCCAAATCGGCCGAGTAAACACGGTCGGCCCGCAGCCAGACATACTCTATGTACGTCAGCCGGACTACCAGCAGCACGGCCGTCGCGCCGGCGATCGCAGCTGCCGCGCGCCGATTGGGGAATTCCGGCGCGCTCGCTGCGATCAGCAGCAGGAATATTGCAATCGGCAACCGGTGGTCGGCACCCGAGCCGCCATGGAGCTGACTCGGCAATAGAAGATAGGCTGCGAACACCAGGCCTGTAGCCCAGGCCAGTCGGCGCGTCAGCCCGAGCCGTCGCATTGCGGCCAGCCATCCTAGGAGCCCAACGAACAGGGCAAAACAGACGATATCGAAGGCGCGGTCATAATTGTCGAAGACACTGAACAGGAGATCTGTCTTGCGCCAAAACGCTGCGTAGCTGGTGCCGGCGGCTGCCGGATGCCAATAACCAAGAAACAGCATGGCTGGGATCACGAATTGGACTCCCGCAATAAGCATCCTGCGGCTGAGCGCCTCCCAGCGGCGAGCACGCAGCTCGGCCCAGCCAGGCGACAGCTCGACCCCGATGATAACCAGAGCGTAAAAGCCGAAGGCGACTATGTGGCTGAGATAGCAGGCGAGCGCGACGAGCGAGGAAGTCAGGGTCCGGAGCCACCAGCGCTTGTGTTCGAGAGCTAGCCATAGCGCCGCGCCGGCAAGGGCGACGCCGACGCCAAACAGGTAGTTCAGAAAGCCCCACAGGAACGTCCGGTTGTAGAGCAGCAGGAACGCGAGGAGCGGCCACATTCTCCACGTCCCTGTGACCAGGCGATTCAACCAGATTGTCGCGCCTGTGATTAGACCGAAGATCGCGACCAGAAACAGTTTCGAGGCGATGTCCAGCGGCATCAGCCGTGCGAGCGGCGGCACGATCAGATCTTGCGCAAGGTTGGGCAGCGGCCCCCAATGCACTGCATAAAATTGATTGCCGCCCTCGCTGAGGAGGTGCATGCGCGCCAAATGATTGGGATAGTCGAAAAGCGGCGGCAGTACCGTCGAAAACAACGGCACTACCGCCAAAAGCATCAGCAGCGCGAAGGCGCTCCAGACCTGGAGGCCGGCGCGCCGTTGCTTCAGAACCGCTCCACCCAGGGCCGCAACTCGACTTCCCAGGTCCAGGCGGAGCGCGGCTGCTGCAGTAAGTGCAGATAAGATGCGGCGATCGCGTCGGGATCGAGCATGCTGTCGGGCCGATCCGCCGGCTCCGTGCGACCAGGGTTGCGGATCGCCCCGTCGATCACGAAGTGGCCGACATGGATGCCCTGTGGCGCCAGCTCGCGCGCCATGCTCTGGGCGAGACCGCGCAGCGCGAATTTGCCCATCGCGAACGGCGCCGACAGCGGATAGCCCTTGACGCTCGCCGAGGCTCCGGTGAAGAGGATCGCGCCGCGGCCTTTCTTGAGCATCCGGGCCGCCGCCTCTCGTGCCACCAGGAAACCGCCATAGGCGCTGACCATGATGGCCCGCTCGACTTCGGCAGGCACCAGCTCGGCCACCGGGCCACGGGCCCGTGCGCTGGCATTGTAGACGACGACGTCCGGTGCGCCGTTGGCGGCTTCCACCGCCCGGAACATCTGCGTCACCTGCGCCGGGTCGATGGCATCGCAGGCAAAAGCCTTGGCGCCGGTCTCGGCACAGAGCGCGCCGAGCTTTCCCGGATTGCGAGCGGCGAGGACGATACGCAGACCCTCGCGCGCGAACAGGCGCGCCAGTGATGCGCTCAAGCCCGATCCGGCGCCGACGATCAGCGCGGTCTCATAAGTCAGTTTCGGCATGTTCGAGTCCTTCCCGTAGTTGTTCTTTGCGTTGCCGCGGTCCGGCGAAGGCGGTGACGACGCCGTGCAGCGTGCGCAGTTCCTGCTCGGTGCATTGCGCGCGCTGAAACAGGCTGCGCAGATTGCGCACCATGCTCGGACGGCTTTCGCGGTTGCGCAGAAAACCGTTGCGCACCAGTTCCTCCTCCAGATGCTCGAAGAAGTTGAACAACTCCTCCTTGGTCGCTGGCCGGCTTCCTCCACGTCGCAAAGTTTCGGGGGGCGCGCCCGCCCCCGACGTGAACCATTCGTAGCCGACGACCAGTACCGCCTGAGCGAGGTTCAAGGACGAGAAGCCGGGGTTGAGCGGCACGGTCAACACCGTGTCGGCGAGCGCCACATCGTCGTTCAAAAGCCCGGTGCGCTCCGGCCCGAAGAGGACGCCGCAGGCCTCCCCCGCTTCGAGCCTAGCCCGTATCTCTTGCGCCGCATGGCGAGGGGTCACCTCGCGCCGCACCATGCCGCGGTCGCGCGCCGTCGCCGCATAGACATGGACGATGTCCGCGATCGCCGCCGGGATGTCGGGGTAGAGCCGCGCCTTCGCGAGCACCGCGTCGGCGCCACTCGCTGCGGCGATAGCCTTGTCGGACGGCCAGCCGTCGCGCGGGCGCACGAGGCGCAAATCGTCGAGGCTGCAATTCATCATCGCCCGCGCCGCGGTCCCGATGTTTTCGCCGAGCTGCGGCTCCACCAGGATGATTGCGGGACCTGCCGTCACCGCCTGCCGGCGACGATCGGTGCCAGCCATGCTAGTCCCTCCGCCACCACGTGGTCGTGCCGTCCGGCCGGTCTTCGAGCAGGATGCCTTCAGTGGCGAGCTCTTTGCGGATGCGGTCGGCTTCGCCAAAGCGCCGCTGGCGGCGCGCCGCCGAGCGCGCGGCGATGCGCTCTTTGATCCGGTCGGCATCGGCCTTCGCACTGCCTTGAAGCCAGTCGAGCGGCGACTGGGCGAGGAGCCCCATCAGCTGCCCGCCGGTTTCCAGCGCCCGCTGCAAGGCCGAGCGCTCGGCATCGGAACTCGTCCGGTTGATCGCCCCGGCGAGCTCGTGCAGACGGGTCAAGGCAAGCGGCGTGTTCAAATCGTCTTCGAGCGCTTCCCGGACCGGCTGCAAAGCCTCGGCAGCCTCGCCGTACCGCTCGAATATCGCGTCGCGCGGCAAGGTCAGCGCGCGGTAGAAGCGGTCGAGGGTTTGCCGGGCCTGGCGCAATCGCTCGCTCGTCCAGTCGAGTGGGTCACGATAATGCGCGGTGAGGAGCGCGAGACGGATCGCCTCGCCCGGCGCCTCGTCGAGCAATTCGCGGACGGTGCGGATGTTGCCGAGCGATTTCGACATCTTGGCGCCGGCATCGGTCAGCATCCCATTATGCATCCAATACCGGACGAACGGTCGGCCGCCATGTGCGCAGGTGCTCTGCGCGATCTCGTTCTCGTGGTGCGGGAAGACGAGGTCGAGACCGCCGCCATGGATGTCGAAGGTTTCGCCCAGATGCGTCTCGCTCATCGCCGAGCACTCGATGTGCCAGCCCGGCCGGCCGCGTCCCCACGGACTGTCCCACCCCGGCGTGTCCGCGTCGGACGGCTTCCACAGCACGAAGTCGGCAGGGTCGCGCTTGTAAGGCGCGATCTCGACCCGCGCGCCGGCGATCATGTCGTCGCGGCTGCGACCCGACAATTGCCCATAATGCGGGTCGGAGGGGACCGAGAACAGCACATGACCTTCGGCCGCATAGGCGTGCCCGCTCCCGATGAGCCGCTCGATCATTGCGATCATTTGCGGGATATACTCGGTCGCCCGCGGCTCGATATCGGGCGCCAGAGCGCCGAGCGCCGCCATGTCCTGGTGAAAAGCCGTCGTCGTCCGCGCCGTCAATGCGGCGATCGGCTCGTTATTCTTGCGGGCGGCGGCATTGATCTTGTCCTCGATGTCGGTGATGTTGCGGACATAGCGCACGTGCTCTTGCCCGTAGATGTCGCGCAACAGCCGATAGAGCACATCGAAGACAACGATCGCCCGTCCGTTGCCGATATGAGCGCGGTCATAGACCGTCGGACCGCACACATAGAGGCGCACCTGCTTTGGATCGAGCGGTTCGAAGGGCTCCTTGCGGTGAGACAGCGTGTTGTAGAGGGTCAGCGGCATGGCGAGGGCCTAGCAGATTACGCCCCGCCGGTCCACGCGATCCAACGCCCGGAGCCGCCGCTCGACCCTCTATCCGGAACAACTATGACTAGCATCGATTATGACACCCCGCTGCACCTGCAGCGGGTCTGCAGCGGAAACTCTCTCATTGGTTGAATCCCCGATGGTGCCGATAAGCTAAATCTCGGGCCGCTGAACGCTCGTTCGGTTGGGATTGCTTCGCCGCGCGAGCCGCTCCTCGCAATGGCACCCGACAATCCGATCGAAAATCTACGCGTAACCCATCGGGAACTCTTCGGTCCAACCCCGACCGGTTCCGTGAACCGGCACAGATCAAGTCTCTGCCATACGAAAGCGGCGAATTTAGGACTATCATCAAAGCGCAAGACCGCTGCTCCACGGCGACCCGAGAAGCCGGATGGATCAGGCCAACTGAGGTGCCCCCCATTCTTCACCCAAGGATAATGAGAACGCAGCGCGCCGGATCGTATCGAGAGAGTCTAGCCCGCCACTGCCCGAACGAAGCGCTCCACCTCGGATTCGCCGTTGTAGTAGTGCACGCTGGCGCGGACGAGCGCGTCCAAGCCGCGGGCGGGCAGGTCGAGCGCGGGCACGCGCGGCGAACGGGACAGGTGGACGTTGATGTTCATCGCGCGCAGCCGCTGGCGCGTCTTGCCCGGCGCCTCGCCGTCCTTGAGAAAGGTGACGATCCCGCACTGCTCGACGCCGAGATCGTGCACGCTCACGCCGAGCCGCTTCGCGAGCTCTCGCCGCAGCAGCGCACCGAGCGCTTTGACCCGTGCCTCGATCGCGTCGATGCCTACCCGGAATGCATAACGGGCGGCGACGCCGACGCCGATCTGGCCGGCGACGAACCGCTCCCAGTTTTCGAACCGGCGCGCATCGTCGCGGGAGAGGTAGGTGTCGGCGTTGACCCATGAGGCGGCCTCGAGATCGATGAAAGGCGGCTCGAGCATTCCGATCGTGTCGCGCCGCACGTACAGAAAAACCCGTGCCGCGGCGCCCGCGCAGATACTTGCGGCCCGGGGCCGAGAGCATGTGGCAGCCGATCTGCGGCACCTCGACTGCGAGCTGGCCGACCGACTGGCAGGCATGAGCAGATAGAGGATGCGGTGGCGCTCGGCTATGCGGCCGATTTCGGCCGCCGGATTGAACGAGCCCGCCTTGTGTGGGGACCTGCGTGATCGCGATCAGCTTGGTGCGCGGACCGATCGTACGCTCCAGCGCGGCGAGGTCGACCTGCCCCGACGCGTCGTCGCCGACCACATCGCTTATACATCCGGCTTCTGGATAGAGAGCGGACCATCTGCGATCTCTGCAGCCGCTGTCTCGTGTGCGCCGAGAGCAGCCATTTGTTGAGCTGCAACAGCCGGTGCGGATCGACCCCAAGCGGTCAATTTGTGCGTTGGAACCTTGATGACCTGTGCACCGGGGATACTCGTTCGTTAGCGCCCACCGGCAACCTGCAAAATGCCGGCAGACCATCACACAAACTCGATTAGCGCGCTCGCCGGAAGCCTTCGCGCGGATTCCTATTGTATCGAGCGTAGTGCCAGCGTCGGAAAGCCACGAGCGCCCATAGGGCTTCGACCACTCCGAATGGCCACGCGCCTTGAACGAATCCGTAAGCCGACCCGAGGCCGCATGATCCGGCGAAAGCCAAAATGAACCACGTACTGCGATCCTCTAGGGCGTAACTGATCAGCATCGCCGTGACCGCGAGCAGACCGAAAGCAGTGAGACTGTCCATCGTCGCAAATTCGGCTCCGATCCGCCAAGCGAACCTGGCAAACCGTAACAGACGACAGGCGGGTGGCATCAAGGGTTCTGGGGGATAGGCCGCCTGGCCCTTCCGTCAGCCCGTTGCCTCGTCTAGCACGCGCAGATGAAGAC
>Ga0207693_10003582_pt1 | contig 13276 bp, 14 predicted proteins | sample LARL81metaG_FD_184347 | JGI IMG/M metagenome (GOLD analysis project Ga0207693, IMG submission 184347) | Corn, switchgrass and miscanthus rhizosphere microbial communities from Kellogg Biological Station, Michigan, USA - LAR L8-1 metaG... | ecosystem: Host-associated > Plants > Roots >...
GAGGCCGAGCGCAAGAAGGGGCAGGCCTGGGGCCTGCAGACCATCCGCTCGTTCCACACCAAAGGCACGCCGCCGGTGCCGGGCGTGCCCGAGTCGTAAGGCATGACCCGCCGCAACACCCCGCGCGTTTCCTTTATCGGCTTCGGCGAGGCCGGGCAGGCGATCGCCGCCGGCCTGCGCGAGGCCGGGGTCGAGCGCATCGCCGCCTGGGACATCTTGTTCGCGCAAACCGGAGGCGCGCCGCTCAAGGCGGCCGGCGAAAAATCCGGCGTGCGGCTCGCGGCCTCGGCGGCCGACGCGGTCAAGGAAACCGACTTGATCGTCTCGGCGGTCACCGCCGCCTCCAGCCTGGAGGCCGCACGCTCGGTCGCCCCGCATCTTGCCGGCAATCCCTACTACCTCGACATCAATTCGGTTTCGCCCGGCCGCAAGCAGCAGACCGCCGCGCTCATCGGCGAACGCGCGCGCTACATCGACGTCGCGGTGGTGGCCGCGATCCATCCGGCGCGCCACCGCACGCCGCTGTTGATCGCCGGACCGCATGCCGAGGCCGCCGCGCCGCTGTTGCGCGAACTGGAGATGCAATTCAGCGTGGTGGGCGCGCAGACCGGCGCCGCCGCCGCCATCAAGATGATCCGCAGCGTGATGATCAAGGGCATCGAGGCGCTCACGCTCGAGTGCTTCCTGGCGGCGAGCCGCGCCGGCGTGCTCGAGGAGGTCACCGCCTCGCTCAAGAACAATTACCCCGGCCTCGATTGGGCGAAATTGTCCGAATACAATCTTGAGCGTATGGCGAGCCACGGCGAGCGGCGCGCCGCCGAGATGGAGGAATCCGCCGCCACGCTGCGCGAGCTCGGCCTCGATCCGCTGATGGTGGAGGCAACCGTCCAGCGCCAGCGCGAGATGGGGGCGATCGGCAAAGCCGCGCCGGTGAAGGCCTCGCTCACGCAAGGCCGCGCCGCCATCTTGCGCGCCATCGGCGACGCCAAGAAGCCCTCGCATTGATTTTCTGAATGCGCGTTCATGTTGCCAGGCGCCGCAGCGCACGCAAAATCCTTGTCAGCATTGGAACTTGGACCCTACTATGTCCGGTCTATTCAGCTGGGGAGAAACACAATGAAACTGAGGAAACTGGGATACGCCGCTCTGGTCGCGGCGACGGCGGCCGTTATCGCCATCGGCTCGGCCGTGCCGAGTGAAGCGAAAACCAAGAAGAAGAAGGCCGAGGCGGCGCCGGCCCCGGCGCTCTGCCTGATCGTCGAGCACCATCCGGTGTGCGGCGTCAAAGGCGGCACTAAGGTGACCTACGCCAACGGCTGCTACGCCGCGCAAGACGGCGCCAAGGTGGTCTCGCAGCAGGCCTGCCCGGCCGGCAAGGTGGCCAAGCCGCACAAGGCCAAGAAGGCCAAGATGGCGCCGGCCAAGAAAGAAAAGACGAAGAAAGAACCGAAGAAAGAGCCGGCTAAAAAGGGCGCCAAGGAAAACAACAAAAAGACGTAGAACCTTTCGCGTCATCCAAAACAAACGGGCCGCTGCGCAAGGCAGCGGCCCGTTCGCGTTTGCGCCGGCCGCCCGCGAATTACTTTTTCGCCGGCGGAATCTGGATCAATTCCGCGATCTGCTCCTTGGTCAGCGGCTTGTCCAAGAATTTGAGCTTGACCGCGTCCTTGATGGCGCCGTCGAGATCGGCGAAGTGGTCGCTCTGCAAGGCTTCCTTCGGCTGGAATTTCTGCATCGACTCCTTGAGCAGCTCGACCGGCTTGTGGATCTTGGCCGAGTACATCTCGACCGCCTTCGGGTCGGAATACATCCACTCCACCGCTTCGCGATAGCCCTGCATGAAGCGCATGATGGCGTCGTGCTTGGACTTGAGCGCGTTGGCGTTGACCGCCAGCACCCGAACGGTCTGCCCGCGCAGCGAGGGCACGTCGCTGCCGTGCGCGACGATGCGGATCTTGCCTTCCTTGATCTCCTGCAGGCCGAACGGCGGCGCCGCCCAACCGATGTCGATCTGGCCCGACATGGTGGCCGTCAGCGTGGCGGCCGGCCCGCCGGTCGCGGTCGGCTTCGCCTTGCAGCCGAGTTCGCTGACGAAAGCGACGACGATGTTGTTCGACGACGAACCGTTGGTCGAATAGGCGATGGTGTTCTCGGGCGCCGCATCCTTCAGACTTTTGATCTTGGAGTCGGCTTTCACGTACCAATAAAGGTCGCCGGTGCCGGTGAAGGCCGGCGCCAAAATGCGTACCGGCGCGCCCTTGGAGAATGCGCGCATGACGCCGGCGGCGCCGACGCCGCCGCCGATGTCGGCCGAGCCGGAGATCACCGCCTGGATGGTCTCGCCGGCGCCCTGCGTGCCGACGCTTTCCAGCTTCAAATTGTATTTCTTGAAGATGCCGGCGTCCTGGCCGAGCGTCGGCGGCTGGTTTTCCCAGTTGTTGATCTGGCCGATCGCGAGCTTGAGTGTGTCTTCGGCAAAGGCCGAGCCGGACTTGAGCGCGAACGGCGCGGCCAGACCGAGCGCGACCGCGTGCCTTCTGGTGATGCGCATGGACGATCCTCCCTCTGTTTTGTTTTTCGACGGCACTCCCGGACGGCATTCAACACCGGGAGCGGCCCGCCCGGAAAGCCCCAAGTTTATCGTCGTTTGCTTTTGGCCGCCCGGCGCGGCTTGGCGGCGGGCTTGGCCTTGCGCTTTGCCGCCGGCCGCGCCGGCAGGCCGCCGGCTTTGGCAACCCGCACGCTCCAGTATTCCCAGGAGCGGTCGAGGCCGGTGGTCTTCTTGCTGATCCCGCCCGCCAGCTCGGTTTCGCCGGGCGAAAGCGCAACCGGCGTGCCGATGGTCATGGCGCGCACCTGATACTCGGCATTGCGCGCCGAGAACACCGAGCGAAACACGCAGTCGCGCACGCTGGTGCCGGCGACGGTGACGCCGTGACGCTTCATCAGCACCAGCCAATGCCGGTCGAGCGCGCGCGCGAGCGAGGCGCCCTCCTCCGGCTTGACCACCAGCATATTGGTGTCGCCGAATTCGTCGTGCTGGTCCCAGTACGGCGGCTTGTTGCCGCCGACCGCGCCGAGGTGGAAGACCGGCAGGTAGTCGGCGCCGGTCGCCAGTAGCGGCATGAAGGCCGGGCAATGATGATGGCAGACCGCCATCACCTCCGGCCGCGCCTTGTAAATCTCGCCGTGGATCACGCGCTCGGAATATTGCCCGACGCCGGGCTCCGCGAGCGGCCGCGATTCCAGATCGTACTCGATGAAGTCGTCGGCAGTCACCAATTCCGGCGCGCGCGAACGCGACAGCAGATACCGGTTGGGGTTGCCCGGCACCCGCATGCTGACATGGCCGAAGGCGTCGATCACACCCTCGTTGGCGACGATGCGGTTGGCGAGCGCGAGCTCGCGGCGGGCTTCGGCGAGATTGTCGGGCACTGATATTTCCTCTCGTTCGGGCGATGGCTTGCGGTCCTACCTTACAGGACAAGGCCACCAGAAAAACAGCCGCGGCGCACGACTGCGGCCGGTCCGCACGGGTGACTGTTAGGCGTCGCTTTGCTATGGTGGGCGCGTCCGAGACATATGAAGATGAATTTTCAGCACATCATCACCATCGAACCGGGTAAGCGCGGCGGTCGGCCCACGATCCGAGGCTTGCGCATCACGGTCGCCGACGTACTCGGCTGGCTGGCGGCTGGAATGTCACATCAACAAATCCTCGCCGATTATCCGGAACTCACCGAGGAAGATATCCGTGCCTGCCTCGCTTATGCGGCCGACCGTGAGCGGCGCATCGTCACCGCAAAATGAAGCTTCTGTTCGATCAGAATCTAAGCTTCAAACTCTGCCGACAACTGAACGACTTGTTTCCCGGCTCGAGCCAAGTACGCCTGCTCGGGCTGGAGCGCGCGGACATGGCCGGGCACCACGGCATGCCGCCCAAGGTCATCCGGCTGCGATGCGGCAACCAAAGCACGGCGGCCATCGTGGCGCTTTTGCGCGATCGTGCCGAAGCCATGGTCCACTTCGAGCAGGATGATTCGGTCTGCCTGGAAATTTATTGACGCCCATCGGAACCATGCGCGGGCCTGCCCCGCTATTCGCGTCAAAGCCCCGTCCCACCATGTGAACCGACTGCCGCCCCCGCGCGCTTGACAGGACGCGGCTGGTGGTGAGGCTTCTTGCCGCCATGCCTGCGCCCTCGCAAATCGTCATCGACCGCGTCAGCCACGTCTACCGTCCGCCGCGCGGGCGCGAGGTGCTGGCGCTCGACCAGGTGTCGCTCGAAGTCGGCAACCGCGAATTCGTCGCGCTGCTCGGGCCGTCCGGTTGCGGCAAGTCGACCTTGCTCTATCTCATCGGCGGCTTCATGCCGGTCGCGACCGGCGCCATCCGCGTCGACGGCAAGCCGGTCGCCGGCCCCGGGCCCGACCGCGGCATCGTTTTCCAGCATTTCGCGCTGTTTCCGTGGAAGACCGTGCGCGGCAACATTTTGTATGGGCTCGAGCGCCAGGGCATGCCGAAGCAAGAGCGCGAGCAGCGCGCCATGGATTTCATCGAATTGGTCGGCCTCTCCGGCTTCGAGGACAGCTACCCCTCGCAGCTCTCCGGCGGCATGAAGCAGCGCACCGCGATCGCGCGCACGCTCGCCTTCGATCCGAACATCCTGCTGATGGACGAGCCGTTCGGCGCGCTCGACGCGCAGACGCGCGGGCTGATGCAGGCCGAGCTGCTGCGTATCTGGCAGCGCACGCCCAAGACCGTGATCTTCGTTACCCACGACGTGCAGGAGGCGGTGTTCCTCGCCGATCGCGTGGCGGTGATGTCGGCGCGCCCCGGCCGCATCAAGACCATCGTCGACACCAAATTCGACAAGAACGCCGCCAACATCTTCAAGGAAAAGGAATTCGTCGAGAAGGTCGACGAGATCTGGAACCTGGTGCGCGAGGAAGCCATCAAGGCGCAGGGGAAGAAGGGCTAGCGCGATGCTTGCTCCAGCCTACCACCGTCATCCTGAGGTGCGAGGCGCGCCTCGAAGGAGGATGGCCGCGGAAGATCCAAGCGGCGCGGGTGCGCGTCGATGACCGCCATCCTCCGCTACATGCCGCTCCTGCTGCTCGCGGTCGTTTGGGAGCTGGCGGCGCGGCTGCATCTGGTTTCCTCGCTGGCGCTGCCGGCCCTATCCGACGTGATCGTCGCCTGGATCGATCTGATCAAGGACGGCGAATTGCCGGCGAACGGCCTGTCCTCGCTCTACCGCGCCGGCGCCGGCTTCGGTCTCGCGCTGCTGGTCGGCGCCACGCTCGGCATCTTCATGGCCTGGTGGAAGCCGGTGAACGTGCTGCTGGCGCCGATCGTGGAGCTGTTCTACCCGCTGCCGAAATCGGCGCTCATCCCGGTGACCGTGATCTGGCTCGGCTTCGGCGACGGCTCCAAGATCCTGCTGATCTTCCTCGGCTGCATGCTGCCGGTCACCATCGGCGCTTTCAACGGCGCGCGCGCGAGCGAACAGGTGCTGGTCTGGTCGGCGCGCAGCATGGGCGCCGGCCGTCTGCGCATGTTGTGGGATGTGGTGGTGCCGAGCGCCCTGCCGGAATTGCTCAACGGCGCGCGCACCGCGCTCGCGCTGTCGTTCATCCTGCTGGTGTCGTCCGAGCTGATCGTGGCGCAGAAAGGCTTCGGCTATTTGATCGGCACGCTCGGCGCCAACGGCTCCTACGACGCGATGTACGCGGTGGTGCTGACCGTCGCTTTCCTCGGCTTCGCCGCCGACCGGCTCTACCTCGCGATCACCAAACGGGCGCTGGCATGGCGGGAGTGACGCGCATCGGCGAAGAGCGGCTGGACGGCCTGCCCGAGCGGGCCGCGCGGGTCGCGGTGACGCTCGCCTGGGCGGGCGCGCGCGTGTTCTCGATCCTCGCGCTGGCGGCGGCCTGGGAAATCCTGGCGCGCAGCGGCACCTTCACGCCGTTCCAGCTGCCGGCGCTGAGCGCGGTGCTGGCGCGCATCTGGGACGACGGGGTGTCCGGCGACCTGTGGGTCAACACCGGCTTGACGCTCTACCGCGCGCTCACGGCCTTCTGCATTTGCGCCGTCGGCGGTGTGCTGATCGGCATGGCGATGTCGCGCAACGCGGTGGCACATTGGTTCTTCGACCCGATCGTCTCGATCGGCTTCCCGATGCCGAAGATCGCCTTCCTGCCGGTGGTGATTCTCTGGCTCGGCATCTACGACGTCTCCAAGATCACCATCATTGTCATCGACGCCATCTTCCCGGTGATCGCGGCGACCGTGATCGCCATCCAGGGCGTCGAGCGCGAGTTGATCTGGTCGGCGCGCAACATGGGCGCGAGCAACCGCGAACTGCTGACGCAGATCGTGCTGCCGGCGGCACTGCCGCAGATCATGACCGGGCTGCAGGTGGCGCTGCCGCTGTCGCTGATTGTCGCGGTGGTGGCCGAAATGCTGATGGGCGGCTACGGGCTCGGCGGCGCCATGATGACCGCCTCACGCTTTGCCAATTCGACCGGCGTGTTCGCCGGCATCGTCGAGATCGCCGTCGTCGGCTACGGGCTGGTCAAGGTCATGAGCCTGGTGCGCCGTCGCCTGCTCGCCTGGCATCCGGAAGCGAGCGAGCCGACCACGGCTTAAAGGCCTTTGGCGTCGAAAACCGGCTTGGCCGCGGCCGATTTGCCCAATTGCGGAGCGCCCGCCAATCGTGTGGAATAGCCCTTAAGACGGCAGGATCAACAACGTCGTCGAGGGGAAACGTTTGAGCGAGCTCGCAACGCCGCTGCAAGGCGCGCTGCAGGAAAGCCATGCCGGACGTTCGCGCAACGTCCTGGCCACGGCCTGGATCTTGTTGCTGCTCGCGATCCTCACCTTCCTCGTCGTCTATCCGCTGCTCACGCTTTTGCTCGGCGCGCTCACCGACACCAACCCGGTGGTCGAGGGCTTCAGCCTGTCGCATTTGTCGGTCGAGAATTTCCTCACCGTACTCGCCAACCCCAACGTCGCCGAGGCGCTGCTCAATACGCTGATCGCCTGCGGCGGCGGCACCGCCATTGCGGTCGCGATCGGGCTCGCCTTCTCCTGGATCGTGGTGCGCACCAACACGCCGTGCAAGCGCTTCATCGCGGCCGCCAGCATTCTCCCGCTGTTCGCGCCGCCGCTGGTCGCGGGCGTCGCCTGGTCGATCCTCGGCTCGCCCAAGACCGGGCTGATCAACACGATGTTCAAATGGGCGCATCTCGACTGGCACGTCGACTTCTATTCGCTGCCGGGCCTGATCGCGGTGTTCGGCATCTATTACGCGCCTTACGTCTACATGTTCACCTCCTCGGCGCTGCGCAACATGGACCCGAGCCTGGAGGAAGCCGCCGAGATTTCCGGCGCTAGCGCGTTCGCCACGCTGTTCTCGGTCACCTTCCCGCTCATCATGCCGGCGATCGTGTCGGGCATGCTGCTGTCGTTCGTCGTGATGCTGGGGATTTACGGCATCCCCGCCGTGCTCGGCGCGCCGACCAACATCAATGTGCTCACCACCTATATCTTCAAGCTCACCAACTGGTCGCCGCCGCTCTACAACACCGCGGCCGCAGTCGCGATCATCCTGATGGCGGTGACCGCGGCGCTGGTGTTCCTGCAACAGGCGGTGCTGAGCGGGCGCAGCTACACCACCGTCGCCGGCAAGGCCTACCGGCCGCGCAGCATCGAGCTCGGGCCGTGGCGCTGGTTCACCTTCGGCATCAGCGTGATCTATCTGATCGTCGTGGTGCTGCTGCCGCTGCTGGCGCTGATCGTGGCGGCGTTCCGCAAATACATGTTCATCCGCGACGCCGCCAGCCTGTTCGACATGCGGCAATACTCGCTCTATCACTTCGACAGCATCTTCGATAATCCGCTCACGCTCAATTCGATCTACAACGCCATGGAGGTCGGCGTCGTCACCGCGCTGGTCGGCGGCGTTTTGGCCTTCGCCATCGGCTACACCATCCACCGCACGCAGATGGCGGGGCGGCGCTCGATCGACATTCTCTCGACGCTGCCGGTCGCCATCCCCGGCCTGGTGATCGGCGTCGCCTATCTATGGGCCTGGATCGGCATCCCGGGCGGCCTGTACGGCACCATCTGGATCCTGGCGCTCGCCTTCATCGCGCGCTTCATGCCGGACACGGTCAAGTCGCTGTCGACTTCGTTCCTGCAAATTCACCGCGAACTGGAAGAGGCCGCCTGGGTTTGCGGCAAGGGCGCCATCGGCACCATTCGCACCATCGTGCTGCCGCTCGCCAGCCCCGGCGTGATCGCGGCCATGACGCTATTGTTCGTGCTGGCGGTGCGCGAGCTCGGCTCCTCGCTGTTTCTCTACACCAGCAACACCATGGTGATGTCGGTGCTGCTGCTCGACTATTACGAAGGCGGCAATCTCGGCAAGACGGCGGCGTTCAGCCTGGTGCAGATCGTCTTGCTGGGCGTGCTGATCGGGGGCGCCAACTGGGCGACGCGTGGGGCGGCCCAGGGCAGCGTCGCCCGCACCGGCTGACGACAACAAAGGGAGGACAACATGCAACGCAGAAAATTCCTCAAGCTCGCCGGCGCGACCGGCGTCGCATTGGCGCTGCCGCGCGCGGGATGGGCGCAGCAAAGCGGCGAATTCGGCTCGCCCGAATTGATCGCCGCCGCCAAGAAAGAAGCCAAGCTCGTCTATTACACCGCGAACTTCGCCGAGGTCGAGCAGCAGGTGATCAAGGCGTTCAACAAGCGCTTCCCCGAGGTCAAGGTCGAGATGGTGCGCGCGCCCGGCGGCCAGCTCATCACCCGCATCAAGACCGAGGTGGCGGCCAACAAGCTCTCGGCCGACGTGATCGATCATTCCGACCGCGCGCTGATGACCCCGCTCGCCGACCTGTTCCAGGATTATGCGCCGCCGAACGCGGCCGACTACAACCCGGACGCCCAGATCGCGCCGCAGCTGTGGCCGCGCGCGACGCTCGTCTGGTCGATCGCCTACAACAGCGAGATCGTCAAAAACCCGCCCAAGAGCTGGATGGATCTGTGCAAGCCCGAATACGACAAGATGACCTCGCAGGTGATCGCGGCCTCCGGCGGCACCACCTGGACCCGCACTTTGTTCGAGCGCCAGGTGCTGGGCGAGGACTACTGGAAAAAGCAGGCGGCGACGCATCCGACGCTCTATCCGTCGGGCGCGCCGATGTCGGACGCCATGGTGCGCGGCGAAACCGCGATGGGGCCGCTGCTCTACAACGCGATCTACCCCAAGCAGAAGGACGGCGCGCCGATCAAGATTTTCTTCGCCCCGGAAGGCGCCCCGGTGAACCCTTACGCCAGCGGCGTGCCGAAGACCGCGGCGCATCCCAACGCCGCCAAGCTGTTCCTCAACTGGTGCCTGTCGAAAGAGGGCCAGACCTTCATGATCAAAGAGCTCGGCAATCTCACCTCGCTCAAGGTCGCGCCCTATTACCCGGAAGGCTTCGACCCCAAGGTGGTCAAGGTCTGGCTGCCGAAAATGGACGACTACGTGAAGCTGCACAAGCAATGGGTCGAGGACTGGAACAGGGACTATAATTACCGCCAATGAGAATAGCGCGCGCGGAGCCGGCGCCATGACCGCGGCGCTTAACGTCGAGGCCCTGCGCAAGCAGTTCTCGGTCGGCCGGCCGGCCGTCGACGGCATCAGCTTCGCCGTGCCGGCCGGCGAGATCGTGGTGCTGCTCGGGCCGTCCGGCTGCGGCAAGACCACGACCTTGCGCTGCGTCGCCGGCCTCGAGCACCCGAGCGCCGGCGTCATCAGCATCGGCGGCCGCGTGGTGTCTTCGCCCGAACAAGGCATCCTGCTGCCGCCGCGCCAGCGCGACATCGGAATGGTGTTCCAGTCTTACGCGGTGTGGCCGCACATGACGGTGCGCCAGAACGTGGTCTATCCGCTTAAGCACCGCCGCATCGGCCGCGCCGAGGCCGCGCGCATGGTCGAGGAGGTGCTGGCCCTGGTTGGCCTGTCGGAATATGCCGAGCGACCGGTGGTGGCGCTCTCCGGCGGCCAGATGCAGCGCGTCGCGCTGGCGCGCAGCATCGTCTACCGGCCGCAGTTGCTGCTGCTCGACGAGCCGCTGTCCAACCTCGACGCCAAATTGCGCATCCGGCTGCGCGATGACCTGCGCCGCATCCTCAAATCGACCGGCATGACCGCGCTCTATGTCACGCACGACCAGTCGGAGGCGGTGGTGCTCGGCGACCGCATCGGCGTCATGCGCGACGGCCGGCTGCTGCAAATGGGCACGCCGGACGAAATCTACAACCGCCCGGCCGACCTGTTCGTCGCCAACTTCACCGGCGCCACCAACGAACTCTCCGGCGTCTTGGTCGAGCGCAACGGCGATGTCGGCGTGATCGAGATCGCCGACGGCGGCCGGCTCGAGGCGACGTTGCTGCACGGCGTGCGGCCGGGCGACAAAGTACGCATCGCGCTGCGGCCGGAAAACATCGCCATCGGCGCTACCAACGGCGCCGGCTTGCAGGCGCGCGTAATCGACCGCCGCTACCAGGGCACGCAGACGGTTTACGACATCGAGCTGTTCGGCCGTCGCCTGGAAGTGCTCGAACTCGGCACCGCCGCGCGCCACGACATTGGCAGCGCGACGCCGGTCACGCTGCCGCGCGATTGCCTGTGGGCCTATCGCGAGCAGGAGCGCGCCATCGACGGCTGAGCGCCGGCCGCGTTTCGCGCTGTACCGGATGGCGGGCGAAAAGCTGCGCCGGCACGCCTTGCCAAAAATCGTTGGACCTCCGACAATCTCGCAAAACCAACCGCTTGCCGAGCCAACGCGCAAGCCGGCGAAACTGGGAGGAAACAATGCGTCTTTGCAAAATCGCGCTGGCCGGCGTCTGCGCGCTCGGCCTCGTGGGGGTCGCCAACGCCGCCGAGCCGGTGAAGATCCGCATGTCGTGGGTGGCGCCGGTCGCCAACTGGGCCTCGATCGTCCTGGAGAAGAAGGACCTGGCCAAGCACATGGGCAAGACCTACACGGTCGAGTCCGTGCGCTATCAGGGCACGCCGCCGATGATCACGGCGATCGCCAACAACGAGCTGGAAGTCTCCAACCTCGCCTATTCCTCGCTCGCCATCGCCATCGAGAACGCCGGCCTCGACGACATCCGCGTCATCGCCGACGAATTCCAGGACGGCGTGCCCGGCTACTACACGCAGGAATATTTCGTCCGCAAGGACAGCGGCATCGACAAGGTCGAGCAGCTCAAGGGCAAGGTCATCGGCACCAATGCCGGCGGCAGCGCGGTCGACGTCGCCATGCGCGCCATGCTGCGCAAGCACGGCCTCGAGGACAAGCGCGACTACACCATGCTGGAAGCGCCGCTGCCGGCGATGCCGGCGGTGCTCTTGGAGAAGAAGGCCGACCTCGTGCCGGCCGTGCTGCCGTTCGCCTTCAATCCCAAGCTGCGCGCCGAGGGCAAGGTGCTGTTCAAGCAGGACGAGGCGCTCGGCCGCACGCAGATGATTGTGTGGACGGCGCGCAAGTCGTTCATCGACAAGAACCGCGCCGCCATGGTCGATTTCATGGAGGACATGCTGCGCATCGTGCACTGGTATCTCGACCCGAAGAACCACGACGAAGTGGCCAAGATCGCCTCGAAGATCACCAAGGCGCCGCCCGAGCGCTTCGGCTGGCTGTTCACCAAGCAGGACACCTATCGCGATCCCAACATGATCCCGGACCTCGACGCGCTACAGCGCAATGTCGACGTGGTGCGCGAGCTCGGCTTTGTGAAGAAGAAGATCGACGTCAAGAAATACGCCGACTTGAGCCTGGTGAAGGAAGCGATTGCCAGGCTGGAGAAGGAGAAGAAGTAAACGCGACGCAAGTCGCGCGGTTGCGGACGGCCCCGGCGATTCGCCGGGGCCTCTCTTTATCGGTCGACCGCCCCCTTGCGATCGACAATGGAACTTTGCGCCGCTGGGGACGCTCGCGAAGGCAAAACAATCGATTTTGCTCGACAGCAGCGGATGCGGTCCGACAGAATGCGGCTCCGCGCCGCCGTGAAACTTGCAAACGAGTTCACGGAATCATCAGGGAGAGAAAACAATGCGAATGCTTCACATTTTGGTTGCCGCGTCCGCGCTGGCTTTTGTTTCATTGCCGGCGCTCGCCGCGTCGGATCCGCCGAGCTGCCAGGCCGGCAGCTGCTTCAGCCGGCCGATTCAACTCGCGAAGGATTGCTCGAGGCAAAAAAGACAGATGCAAGCCTGCCAGGCCAAGTGCCGGCAGAACGGCCGCAATAACGAACAATGCATCGGTCCCTGCATGTACGACTGGGAAAACTGCATGAACGGCAACTGAACTGCCGTAAGGACAAATAATCCAGCGCCGGATTAGATGCGATGGCCCCGGGGATTTCCCGGGGCCTTTGCTTTGTGCATGAAGCGGGAGAGGCGCTGCCGAGCCTTGGGCCGCCGAAACCCGGGTCGAACCGATACGAGGGTGAGCGAGGGCCAGCGCAGGGTGGTATAAGCCAACATCCATGCATGAACCACGCTCGCCCATGACCCCACCTTCCCGCATCGCGGCCGGCCTCGCCGTCGCGCTGCTCGCGCTCGCGCCCGCCGCGGCGCTCGCGCAAGCGCCCGACATCGCGCTCAAGCTGCCGCGCGACCTGTCGCCCTGGGGCATGTTTCTCGCCGCCGACATCGTGGTGAAAGCGGTGATGGTGGGGCTCGCCTTCGCCTCGCTGCTGACCTGGACCATCTGGTTTGCCAAGGCGCTCGAGCTCGCGGCCGCGCGCCGCCGGCTGCGGGGCGCGCTGCGCACGCTCGGCGAAGCCCGCACGCTCGCCGAGGCGCTCACGCGGCTGCGCGGTTCCGGCGGCGAGGTGTTGGCGCTTGTCGAAGCCGCCGACGCCGAGCTGCGGCTCTCCGCCGGTGCGCTCACGCCGGACGGCGTCAAGGAGCGCGTCGCCTCGCGGCTCGAACGCATCGAGGCGGCCGGCGGCCGCCGCATGATCCGCGGCACCGGATTGCTGGCGACAATCGGCGCCACCGCGCCCTTCGTCGGCCTGTTCGGCACGGTCTGGGGCATCATGAACAGCTTCATCGGCATCTCCAAACAGCACACCACCAATCTGGCGGTGGTGGCGCCCGGCATCGCCGAGGCGCTGCTCGCCACCGCGCTCGGCCTGGTCGCCGCCATCCCGGCGGTGGTGATGTACAATATGTTTTCGCGCTGGACCGCCGGCTACCGCGCGGCGC
>Ga0207693_10003583_pt1 | contig 13274 bp, 14 predicted proteins | sample LARL81metaG_FD_184347 | JGI IMG/M metagenome (GOLD analysis project Ga0207693, IMG submission 184347) | Corn, switchgrass and miscanthus rhizosphere microbial communities from Kellogg Biological Station, Michigan, USA - LAR L8-1 metaG... | ecosystem: Host-associated > Plants > Roots >...
GAAGTTGACCGGGAAGATTTCGGGCTTCCCGCCCAGGATCGTGACTAATCGGCCTAACGACATGCTTGATAGCAAACTCCAGCACTCGTCTTCGCTGAGGACGGTCACCGGAGCGTCGTCTGCGGACATGATTCAGCCTAACGCGATGGGGATTTCGGCGCGGTCAGATGCGATGGCCGATGAGTGTCGACCGTTGCATGGTACCGGCGGTGCCCCTGGGGACCTCTTCGAGTCGCTCGGCGCCCGCTTGGAGAAATTGGTGTTTCCACTTCGTCACCACCGCTGAGCTGACGCCGATGCGCTGCGCGGGCCCGGTACAGGTCATCTCCCCGGCCAGCACCGATAGCACGATGCGCGCCTTTCCTCGGCGGGGATCTTCGTTCGCGGCGACGTGGTCGTCATCCTCACAACCTTTCAGCGATGTCGCCGCCTTATCCACAACCGGCGACCCTGCCAAAAGCTTGAGTCAGTGGAACGGTGTCCAAGCGAACATATGATCGAATATTGTTGCAGGGCTTCGCCGGACGCGGCGGACCGTTCGTCACGAACGCTTGTCGCGGCCAGCTGTATGACGCCCAGGTGCTCCGCGGGATTGAGCGCGCCGACAATCACGTCGGCTAGGCGTTGCAGCGCAGCGGCGATCGCCCACAGCGCTTCGGCTTGGGATCCCGAGTTCTTTGAACCGGGTTCAGCGGCCGCTGTCGACGAGTGCTCGGCCATGGTCGGCCGCTCTGCATGTTGTGGGGCCCCATGGCTCACCCCGTGGTCTGGCCTCTCGCTCGAGCGGGTCGGGCCGGTCGGTGGTGCTGATACGGGGTCCGTGCCCTTCGTCCCATTGAAGCCAATAACTTAGCGCGCCAGCGCGGTAGGCCAGGGCACGGTGGTCGCCACGGTGACCGTGTTCGCGTACGCATCCGTGCACCCACGCCACTTCGTCTGCACGGTCCAGCGCGGCCAGCGACCGCCACAGTTCCTCATCGAGCAGCACCCGGGGGGCGAAAGTGATCGCGGACCACAGCGGGTATAGGTGCGTCATCGAGCCCCTCTTGATTGTCAGCCGCGGTTCAGATGCAGTATCCGCCGCTTACGACACCTCGTAGCGGACCAACGAAGCAACAAGATGACGCGTTGCCCGCAGGCAAACAGTCACCCGACTGCATTTGTAACCGGCTGGCCGCTCGCGGCCATCCGCGGTGCCACCGCCCGAGCCCGTGCTTGCTCCAGCTGACCGGACCCCGACTGGTCTCATCGGATGAATCATTGAATCGTCAGATGATCAATGCCGCATTCACCCTAATCGCTGCGGCGAGGCGCTGGCGCTGGTTTAACGGCTCTGCGCCGGCTACGCACCGCAGCCGTACGTAAGGTGCCTGCCGAGGACCTGAAGTCCCACTCGTACAACATCTTTCAAATCACCGATGGTCGATCTGCGGGCCAGGGGCCAGGACGGACTGATTCATCTGACGCCATACGACGGGTTCGACTGGTAACCCTGCACATTCGATTTCGCACTATTCGCTTCTGGGGAGTGGGACTGGGCCGTGAGGTTCACGACGAGGTCGTCGCCACGATCGGCGCCGTCGGGCGCGCCGGCTTCCTGCGCACTGGCAATGGGCGTAGATTCCGAATTGTTGGACATCCCTGCGGAGGGGAATCGTGATCAACCTCTTCAGTGGCGAATTGAAAAACCAACCAGGCGAGCTCGCACATCTTGACGATGTGTGCGCCCAGCGCGGCGTCAACCATCAACTCGCCGGTGCGGTGAGCGGAGCGCGGGACCATCCTTGTTCAGCGCCAGCGACGACGCCGCCGTACGCACCGCCCTGGAGGGCGCCGGCCTGGAGTTCACCGAGCGTCCTACCCTGCAGGTCACGTGCGCAGACCAACCCGGCCAAGCGGCCAAAGTTCGGCCGGAAGCTCGCCGACGCGGGCGTGAACATCGAGGGTCTGCTGGAAGTGTCGATCTGCCAAGGTGAGGTGATCTTCGCGATCGCCGTCGACAAGCCCGACGAGGCGCGGGCGGCACTCAGCGACCAGATTGTCGGCTAGGAGTCGCGGCTTGCCCTCGGCGTGCGCGCTGGTGGCGGTTATGGGCGGTATGTGATGGATGTGCGATTCTGCGGGTTCGGGTCGATCGAGGTCGAGGGACGAGCGCACGAGCACGACATCGTCATCGACCGAGGCGCCGTGCGCAAACGGACCAAGAAGCCGTCGAAGCCATACCGCGACAAGTTCGGACACACTCCGCTTTCGGCCGACGAGGAGCTGCCGTGGGGCGGACGCCGGTTGATCATCGGCACCGGGGCCTACGACTCGTTGCCGATCATGCCCGAGGTGGTGGCCGAAGCTGCGCGCCGAAGCATTGACCTTGTCGCTGTCCCGACGGAACAGGCCTGCCGGCTGATCGCGGGCCTCAAGCGACGGCAGGTCCGCGCGGTCCTCCACGTCACCTGCTGATCCGGCGATCTGGCGGGCCTGACCATTGGTCATGCGCATGGTCGTGGTTGAACTGGCCGACAATGCCAATCACTCCCTACCGCCCGGGGAGCGGCAACGCAGCCGAATACGGCGGGGCACCAGCAGAAGTCGCGATCGGACACTTGTCGCGGATGAGATTTTCAGCCGGCGCCCACCGCACCCGCACTCTGCGATCATGCCCGGGCGGAGGCGTTGTGGACCTACTCTGGCGGGCATGGCCACCGAGTCCACCATGCTCGCCCTCGGCACCCCCGCGCCGCCGTTTTCGCTGCCCGAGCCAGCCACCGGCGTCACGGTCAGCCTCGACGAGCTCTCGGGTCCGGCGCTTGTCGTCACCTTCATCTGTAACCACTGCCCGTACGTCAAACACGTCGCCGCCGGGCTCGCCGCGCTCGGTCGGGACCTCTCCGATCAGGGCGTCGCGATGGTCGGCATCTGCAGCAATGACGTCGTCACCTACCCGCAGGACGGGCCCGATCAGATGGTCGCCGAGGCCCGCCGCCACGGCTGGACCTTTCCGTACCTCTACGACGAGACCCAGGACGTCGCCCGCGCCTTCACTGCGGCCTGCACGCCCGACACGTTCGTCTTCGACGGCGAGCGTCGACTCGTCTACCGCGGCCAGCTCGACGACTCCCGCCCCCGGAACGACCTACTGGTGACGGCCGCTGACGTCCGGGCGGCGGTCGACGCCGTGCTTGCCGGGCGGCCGGTCGACCCCGACCAGCGGCCATCGATCGGGTGCGGCATCAAGTGGCGTTGATTCGGGCTCACGCCGACGGCACGAGGTAGGTTGCCACTGTTCTCGTAACGGAACTGTTCGGACCACGCCGCACGGCGCCCCGGAGGGGCTGGCCCCGTTTGTTATGGCGATTACCTCGACCAGAACATGGATCAGAGCGACGACGCTGACTACCCCGATACCCACCGAGTGCGCTCGGCCGTTCGGGCATGAGCGGATAAGACGACATGTACTGCTCATGGGCAGCCGAACGAGGCTGCCTTCCACACACTGCCGGCGATGGTGGGCGACACGTCCATTCTCGCAGCTCAGAGGACATTTCAGCGGTCGGGCTGACAGGATTTGAACCTGCGACCACTTGACCCCCAGATTCAGGCAATGGGTCCGTCGGTGTTCGTGGGTGTCGAGTTCCTGCAGGTCCGAGCGTTTCACGTAGGTCGGCGTACACCCACGAACACCGCCGGAATCGGGCTGGTTGGCGTACCAGTTGGCGTATGGCGCTGACCACGTGGTGGTCTCCCCCAGTCCGCTCTCAGCCCGGACGGCGGGTGCATTTGAACACTTAGCTCGACGTGACTCGACGTGACTACACCTGTGCCACAGGGCGTTTGGGGTGACGCCACAGGTCACGGTGTCACCGCGACCCGTGTCACGGCTGTGTCCGCTTTACGCCTCCCCTTCACCTCGACCTGGCGATCGTCGTCCATGATCACGGCGTCTTGGGGTGATGATCAGGCCCACGTCGTCGCCCTGCTCCTGGTTCAGAACCAACCGGGAGGCCCCACACACGGCGGGTCTACCGGGTCGATCGGAGCACCGCACACATCGGTGGCACCCGAGCTCGCGCGCAGCAGGTCGATGGCCCTCAGTCCGTGGCGTCCACTCGCTGGAACCGATGGGACGTATAGCCGATAATCCACTAAAGCGGCTCCGCCACAACGCTATAGGGCAAATTTCAATGTCGTGTGTGATATGCAGAGCTGCCTAGCACATCGGTTCGGACCTAATCCCTCGGCTTCCACACATCTCGGCTATGTATCGAGATACCTAAGTCCATGGAAGTACCGCAGAAAGCCCGGAACTACCGGCGGCCTGCTGCTGTGCAGCGGGTCTGCGCCCTGCGAGACTAAGACCGAAGCGACGACTACCGTGCATCTTCGCCGGATCGAGGAGAAAGAGCATGTTTGTATCCGAGGCGGCCCGCGACTTTGTCGACGAGACCTTGGAGTCGATGGAGCTGGCGCCACGCAATGAGTTTCATCTGGAGCCCCGATGCCGGGTGTGCCGGAACGATCTGGTGCGGAAGAAGGTCAACGCGATGCTGGCCTGTGGGGGGAGCTACACCCAAATCGTGCGCGCCCTCGGCGACGACAACGCCCTCCTGGACAAGCGCGATCAGGTAACCGTCGATCGATTAGAACCCACACCACTAAGCATTTCCCCGTGCAACAGACCGCTCACGCCACGTACCGGAAGATCCTGGAGCGGCGGGCTCGCGAGAATCAAGTCGACTTCGTCGACGGCGTCGCCATTGCGCTTACTCCGATCGCGTTCTACGAGGTCGTGATGAACAAGGCGTTCCGCACCCTGGTGGACGACGCACCGAGGTCAGCGTGGAGACCGGCCTGCGAGCCGCCGAGAAACTTCAGTCCGTCCTCGACGGGCGTCAGCGTGGCGCCGACGTCCTCGAGCTGAAGGTCCAGCTGGGCCAGATCGGTGAGGCGGTGCGTGCTGTTGTCCCGCAGTCGATGTGGGCGGCGATCGTCGAGAAGCTGGAGGAGCTGGAGCAGCACCCGGAGGCGCTCGACGTCGGCATGGACTCCTTCGATGACGATGACCCCTACGACCCGACCGAGTTCATCGACGAGGACGACGAGTTTTGACCTCCGCAGCGAGCCGTCACCGAGGGCGATGGGGCCACTGCCGGTGTGGACGGGGTGTTCGCGGTTCATAGGATTCGGTCGCAGTGCCCTGCGTCGCGCCGAGAACATTGCGGCGCCGCGATCGCGTTCGGCGATGCATGCGATCGACGGTGTTCGCGGCGCCGTGACCGTCGTGCGGCGATCGACGGTTTCGCGATCGATCGCGCAATTTCGGTGGGCGGTGGGTGATCTCGGCCCATCCCGTCACACCGGGGAAACCGTGATCTTGATTCCTGGGGCGACTGCGGCGGTCGTTTTGCGGCGCCCAGCGCGCGTTCTGTCCACGATTCGGGCATTTCGTCGATCGCGCGCGGGTCCGGTGGGGCGACCCAGAACCGTAGGGTGCGCCGCTTGACGGTTATGCCTCGCCCACGCCGGGAGGAGGTGCCGCGAGCAGTGCTCTTTTGGATCTGGCTCTTAGGTTAGGGCTGCGGATATCTCGGTGATAAGTCGCTCGGGGCAGTCGAGGGTAAGGAGATGGTTGGCGCCTGGTAGCTGTTGCGTCCGCACGTTGGGAATGAACTCTTGTGCACGCGCCAGGGCGGCCTGGGGTCCACCGCGATAGATGACGTCCCGGTCACCGATCACGACCGTTACCGGTGTGGTGATGCGGCGCAGCTCGTCGTCAGTGAACACGGATGGCGGCGTGACTCGCCGGAGCCGACTGGACAGCATGCTCACCGCGATCACGTTGACGCCTGGGTCTGTGGGCGCATCGGGAGTGCTGGACATCCACTGCAGGAAGCGACGGACCCTTGGGGCGACCGCAGCACTACCGGGGTCAGCATCCTGAACCACCACTGCAGAGGGAGTGGGGCCAGGGTTCCCGCTGGAGTGAGTAGCACGAGATGGCTTACACGTTCCGTTGCGTGCAGTGCCAGCTGTGCAGCGAGCCAGCCGCCGTAGGACATGCCCATGACCCGTGCGCTGGCGAGGCCGATGGCCGCAAAGACCTGCCGCAGCCAGTCGACATGGTCGGCGACTGAATAGATTTCGTTTCGTGGGAATGCTCTTGTTCGCCTCGGTGATCGTGTCGATGCAGTAGCAGCGATACGAACTGCTCATCGCCGCGATGATCGGGCTCCACATCCCCGAGGTGGCGCTAGCGGCGTGGAGCAGGACCAGCGGTGGCGCTGAAGGAGGTCCACTGACGACGAGGTGGGTTTGACCATAAGCTGTTTCAACACCGCGTTCCTCGAACGGAACAGGCCAGCTGCGCATAACCCCGTCGTAGGCTTCAATGAACTGTGCCCTCGCTCCCGAGCCGCGAAAAGGCGATAGGTTCGCCATTGTTGTCCTCGATGCGATACTGCGTGCCTGGCGGATAGCGGGTAATGGTAGCCGAGCAATGCTGCATGTCGTGGTCGAGCGCCATGACCTCGACGTGTGTCCGGCCAGATCCTTGCGTACGCTCCGCTTCGGCACCATAAATGCTGACTACTGCCGCACCTGGTGGACCACCGTCTCGAAACAGACGACATACGAGCGTCTCAAATCTTCGTGTCGGAGATGGCACGGCGATATGACGGACATCGCTGACCAGCGGTGACACGATATTGACGTGGACGGCACGGGGGAGGGTCGCGGTGCGGTGACAGCAGCGGGACTGTTGTGTGAGTCGTGCGGCACGGAGCTGCCTCCGGACTCACGGTTCTGCAACAAGTGCGCGGCGCCGGTCAGGCCAGCCGCGACAGCGGCGGAGTACAAGCAGGTGACGGTGCTGTTCGCCGATGCGGTTCATTCGATGGACATCGCGGCAGCCGTCGGTGCGGAGCGGCTGCGCGAGATCATGACCGAGCTAGTCGAGCGGTCGGCGGCAGTGGTGAAACGTTACGGCGGCACGGTGGACAAGTTCACTGGTGACGGCATCATGGCGGTGTTCGGTGCGCCGGTTGCATTGGAGGACCACGCCGTTCGCGCCTGTCTGGCGGCCTTGGGCGTTCAGGAGGAGGTAAAGCGGCTTGCCGTCGACATCCAAGAGCGCGACGGTGTGGAGTTGCAGTTGCGGGTGGGACTGAACTCCGGTGAGGTGATCGCCGGTGAAATCGGTTCGGGTCCTTTCGGTTACACCACCGTGGGTGAGCAGGTCGGGATGGCTCAGCGGATGGAGTCGGTGGCTCCGCCGGGTGGGGTGATGCTCAGCGCGTCGACAGCGGGGCTGGTTGATGGCGCTGCGACTCTGGGTGAGCCTGAGTCGGTTCGGATCAAGGGTGCCGATGAGCCGGTGCCAGCGTATCGGCTGTTGGGCATAGGCGAACGGCATCCTGGCGTCGGGCGTGCGGAGTCGACTCTGGTTGGTCGGCGCTGGGAGATGTCCGCAGTGGCGGGCTTGCTGGACCGGGCCATCGAGGGCCACGGCGCAGTCGTGGGTTTCGTGGGGCCACCTGGCATCGGCAAGAGCCGTCTGGTGCGCGAGGTGGCGGCGATGGCGGACCGCCGTGGCGTGGAGGCGTTCACCGCCTTCTGTGAGTCGCACACCAGCCAGGTCCCCTTCCATGCCGTCAGGCGCCTGCTCCGCGCTGCCTTTGGTGTCGAGGGTCTTGACGGGCAGGAGTCCCGCGATCGCGTGCGCGACCGGATTCCCGACGCAGACCCCGAGGATTGGGTGCTCTTCGATGACCTGCTGGGCATCGCCGACCCGGACACTCCATTACCGGCAATAGATCCCGATGCACGTCGCCGAAGGCTGACCGCGCTGGTGAATGCCGCGTCGTTGGCCCGCGAAGCCCCAGCAGTCTATGTCGTTGAGGACGCTCATTGGATTGATCAGGTCAGCGAGTCGATGCTGACCGATTTCCTTACGGTGGTCGCGCAGACGTCCTCGCTGATGCTGCTTACCTACCGCACCGAATACGAAGGCGCACTGGCGCGGGTGCACGGCGCACAAACGGTCGCCCTTGCGCCGCTACGCGATTCGGAGACCGTCGCACTGATCACCGAGCTGCTCGGGCCGCACCCCTCGGTTCGCGGGCTGGGCCAAACGGTCGCCGAGCGGGCTGCCGGTAATCCGTTGTTCGCCGAAGAGATGGCGCGCGAACTAGCTGAGCGTGGTGTGCTGCAGGGAGAGCGTGGGGCTTACCTGTCGACGGCACATAATGCGGAGGTCTCTGTGCCCGCGACCCTGCAGGCGACCATTGCAGCGCGCATCGACCGGCTAGATCCGAAAGCCAAGCGCACGTTGAGCGCGGCGGCTGTCATCGGCTCGCGGTTCGCCCTGGACCTGTTGACCGTGTTGGACGTCGAACCGGTCGTTGATGACCTGGTGGCGGGCCAGTTCATCGATCAGGTGAAATTCACCCGCCAACCCGAGTATGTGTTCCACCATCCGCTGATTCGCGCGGTGGCTTACGAAGCTCAGCTCAAGTCGGATCGAGCCGAGATGCATCGGCGGCTCGCCTCGGCCATCGAAGTACGCGATCACCACTCGGTCGGTGAAAACGCGGCTTTGATCGCCGAACACTACGAAGCGGCGGGTGATCTGCGTTCGGCGTATGGGTGGCACATGCGTGCTGGTGGCTGGTGGGCTAACCGCGATATACGCGCCGCACGGATCAGTTGGAAACGTGCGTGCCGGGTGGCGGATGCGTTACCGGCAACCGATCCCGACCGTACCGCGATGCGCATTGCCCCGAGAACGGGGCTGTGTACCAGCACGTGGCATGCCGGGCTTGGCGTTGCGGACACCGGTTTTGATGAGCTTCGTGAATTGTGCTGCAGCGCTGGCGATGACATGTCGCTGGCAGTGGCGATGTACGGGCAAGTGGATGGGCTGAGCTTCGAACATCGGCACCGCGAAGCCTCGGAGCTGGCTTCCGAACAGATCAGACTGTTTGAGGAAAGCCCCAACGCCCTGCGTGGTGTGGTCTTCATCGCTTCGGCAGTGCTAGCGAAGATGCTTGGCGGTGAAGCTGCGGAGGCATACCGGGTTGCCCAGTGGGCCGTCGATTTGGTCGGCGGCGACCCGATGAGGGGCAGCAGAACTGGTGTTGGTTCCCCGTTGGCAGTGTCCTTGTTCTGGCGCGGACTGGCGGGATGCAGCCTGGGTCGTGCTGGCTGGCGCGACGATGTGCGACGCGGTATCGAGATGCAGCGCTCTGTCGACCCACCCGCCGGGGTGCTGTCGACGCTGATCAGCGTCGCTTACATCGTCGGCATTCTGAACGGAGCATTGCTCGCCGACGACCGCGCGGTGCGGGAAACCGCCGAAGCTGTGCGGATTGCCGAAGAGGGCGGCGACGATGTCGGCCTCGAATTTGCCCTCGGTGCTCAGGGCTTGGTCTTGAGCCGTCGCGCCACTGTTGCCCAACGCGACGTGGCACTGGAGTCGCTGCGCCGGGCACGCGACGCTCAGGTGCGCCAGCGGGGTTTGGCGCAGGCGACGATGGTGGATGTCCGGATAGTGGAATTGACCGCCGAGGGGGGAGACGTCCAAGGCGCGATCGAAAGTGCGCGGCGCATTGTCGATCAGCTCTTCGAGAGCGGCGAGATGCTTTCGCGCGGTGCTGCCACCGTTGCATTGGTCGAGTCGCTGCTGCGTCGGGGATCGGACACCGACCTGCAGGAGGCGGCGGCTGCCATTGAACGGTTGGCCGCCGTGCCAACCGACCCCGGATTTGTCCTGAACGAAATCCCGCTGCTGCGGATGCGCGCCCTGCTGGCCCAAGCCCTCGGCGACGAAACCGCCTATCGAGATTATCGGGATCGCTACCGCGCGATGGCGACATCACTGGGTTTCGAAGGGCACATGAAGTGGGCCGAGACGATGCCATGACGGCGCCTGCGCCTTCCGGTGTGGTGACGTTCCTGTTCACCGATATCGAGGGTTCGACCCGTCGGTGGGAAGCCGATGCGGAAGCGATGCGGGCGGCCCTGCTGGAGCACGACGACGTGCTGCGCGCCGCCATCGAGGAACACGAAGGCTTCTTATTCAGCCACACCGGTGACGGTGTGGTCGCCGCGTTCACCTCGCCAAGGTCTGCGGTGGATGCTGCGGTGGCCGCGCAGCAGGCACTGGAGTTGCCGGTGCGGATGGGGATCGCGACCGGGGAGGCCGAGCTTCGGGCCGGGGACTATTTCGGCACGGTGCTGAACCGCGCTGCGCGGGTGATGGCCGCCGGGCACGGCGGTCAGATCTTGCTGGCCGACTCGACGGCGAGTCTGCTGAGCGGAGTTGACCTGGTCGATCTGGGGCCGCGACGGCTGCGCGATGTGCCGACGCCGGTCGGGGTCTTTCAAGTGCGTGCGCCGGGTTTGGCGACGGACTTTCCGGCATTGCGGGCACTGGATACGAGTCCGGGTAACTTGCGGCCTGCGGCGACCAGTTTCATCGGGCGCCAGTCTGAGGTCGCCGAGGTGATAGAGGCGCTGCACCACCATCGGTTGGTGACATTGACCGGTGTCGGAGGGGTCGGCAAGACCCGTCTAGCGACCGAGGTCGCGGCGGGGCTGGCCGATGAATTTTTCGACGGCGTTTGGTTTTTCGAACTGGCTGCGGTCACCGATCCGGCGGCGGTGCCCGACGCGGTGGCGGCGGTGCTTCGCATCACCCAGCAACCGGGTAAGACCGTGAGTGAGTCGGTGGCCGCTGCGTTGGAGGGCCGGGTCCGGTTGTTGGTGTTCGACAACTGCGAGCACGTCCGCGATGCCGCCGCCGATCTGGTCGAGGCGATCCTGGCGCACTCGGCCACGGTGAAGGTCTTGGCCACCAGCCGGGAAGGTTTGGGGATTGCCGACGAGCAGTTGTGGGTGGTGCCCTCACTGGACCTGGACGCGGGAACCGACTCTGCAGCCGTGACCCTGTTCGTCGAACGCGCACGCAACGTAGCGGCGCGTTTCTCGCTGGCCAACGCTGACGAGGACGAAGCGGTGGTGGAGATCTGCGGTCGTCTCGACGGGATTCCGTTGGCCATCGAGTTGGCGGCCTCCCGCATGGCGTCGATGACCCCGGTCGAGGTCCGTGATCGTCTCGATCACCGATTCCGGCTGCTGGTCGGCTCACGGCGGGGCCTGGCGCGCCACCAAACATTGCGTCACGCGGTGGCGTGGTCCTACGACCTCCTCGACGATGCGGAAAAGGCGCTGTTGGACCGGTGTTCGGTGTTTGCGGGCGGATTCGACCTCGAAAGTGCCTGCACCGTGGCCGGATTCGGCGACGTGGACGAATACGCCGTCCTTCATCAGTTGGACGCACTTGTGCGCAAGTCTCTTCTCGTCGCCGACCGGTCAGCCGGGCGTACCCGGTTCTCGATGCTTGAGACGATCCGCCAGTTCGGGGAGGAACAACTCATCTCCCATGGCGCGGCAGCTGAGGCTCGCGCCGCGCATGCCCACCATTTCGCCGGGCGCGAAAGCGACATCATGGCCTTGTGGGACAGCGCCCGCCAGCGCGACGCCTATGACTGGTTCACGGCAGAGCTGGCCAACTTGCGGACGGCGTTTCGGTGGGCTGCCGACCACGCCGACCTCGACATCGCCGCCACCATCGCCATATACGCGGCGTTCCTCGGTATTTACGTGGAACAGTACGAACCCGTCGCGTGGGCTCAGGAACTCGTCGACCCAGCACGGGTCATCGACCACCGGCGGCTGGCACAGCTCTACGTGATGGCGGCGCAGTGCTATGTTGCCGGACGAATCGACGACGCCGTTGCCTATGCCGAGGACGGAAAGCTGGCAATAGCAAGCGGGCGTTTTGACCAGGTCCGGTACGAGTTCGAAGCATCACTTAGTGGTGTGTACATGGCGAAGGGTGACACTGAGCAGTGGGTTGACTTGTGCCGCAACATGATCGCACGGTGGCCGGATGCGCATACCTATGCGCTCGCACGCCTGGTTTTGGCGCTGGTAATCGCTGGCGCGGGAGACGAGGCGATGGCCGCCTCAGAAAGCTTGCTGGCCGCCGCCGACGCGACCGAGAATCCCCATGTGATCTCAGTCGCGCTTTTTGCCTACGGCCTTGCCCGCCGCGACTCGGACCCCGTCGCGGCGTACGACGTTCTTCGCCGAGGTCTGAGGGTCGCACAAGACAGCGGTAACCGACAGAGCGAGTCCAACCTTGCAGCCATCTCGTCGACGCTGGCGGCCACGCACGGCAACCCCATGGACGCTTTGGAGTACGTCACCCTGGCGATCCGCAACCACTACGACTCCGGCAGCTTCTCTCTCCTGCCGCAGCCTCTTGCGGCCCTCGCTTTCCTCTTCGATCAGCATGGCCGCTACGAACCAGCCGCCACGATCAGCAGGTTCGCCTCAACTCCGTTCACGCGAAGAGCCTTTCCTGAGATCGTCGGAGTGATCGCCCACCTGCGCGACGTCCTCGGCGACCAGACCTACGAATCGCTCGCCCGCAAGGGCGAAGCGATGACGACTGCCGCCGTGGCGAACTACGCGTACGACCAAATCGACCAGGCCCGAGCAGAACTGAATGGCGTCTCGAAATAGACCACATATGAGACAGCGCAAGCTATCTCGCGATGGCGGGCAAAACGCGACGTCGCCGTGTCTCAAAAGTTAGTCTCGGAAATAGTTGTCTCACAACGAGTGTTGTTCCACTTATGAGTCACACCGACACCGAGCATCGCGAGCATCGAGGCACACGCATTGGCTACACTCGCGTCTCCACGGTGGCGCAGACGCTTGATCAGCAGAACGAGGCACTGACGGCTGCGAATGTCATTAAGACGTTCTCCGACACCATGTCTGGCGCTCGCGACGACCGCCCAGGTCTGGCCGAGTTGATGGCCTACGTGCGCGAGGGAGATACGGTCGTGGTCTGGAAACTCGACCGACTCGGTAGAAATACCCTGCACATCCTTGAGACGGTGAAAGCCCTCACCGACCGGGGAGTGACGTTGGTGTCGGTCACCGACGGCATCGACTCCTCAACAGCCGCAGGCAGAATGATGATCGGCGTCCTCGGTTCACTCGCTGAATACGAGCGGGAGCTGACCAAGGAGCGCACTGCCCTCAAGCGAGCCACATCGCGTGCCAACGGCACCAGGTTCGGACGCCCCCGCAAGGTTGAGAACTCTCAGGACATCGCGACCGCGAAGCGAATGAAGTCTGATGGCCACAGCGTTAGGGACATCGCCAAATACCTTGGTGTTAGTCGGGCTACGTTGTATCGGTACTTG
>Ga0207693_10003585_pt1 | contig 13272 bp, 5 predicted proteins | sample LARL81metaG_FD_184347 | JGI IMG/M metagenome (GOLD analysis project Ga0207693, IMG submission 184347) | Corn, switchgrass and miscanthus rhizosphere microbial communities from Kellogg Biological Station, Michigan, USA - LAR L8-1 metaG... | ecosystem: Host-associated > Plants > Roots >...
TTTGCCTAACGAGTTGATCTATGTATCGCCACGGTGCGATCCATTTTCGCCAGCCGACGAGCGCAATCGCTGCGAATAGGACGCAGATTACAGCGAGGAACACCCACGACATCTCGCGTTAATTGTCTCGCAACCGATAACCGAAACCGCGCACGCTTTCGATCGCGTCTGCGGCTTTGCCGAGTTTCTTGCGCAGGCGCCGCACATGGGTATCGACGGTGCGCGTATCGATCACGCTTTCGTATCCCCAAACCTCGTTGAGCAAACGGTCCCGCTCCTGCACGCGACCGCGCCGCTGCATCAGTGTGCGCAAAAGTTTGAATTCAAGGCTGGTCAGATTGACGCGTTTGCCACGCACGGAAACTTCGTGACGCGCTGGATCGATCACGATTGGACCGGCACTGAGATGCTCCTCGTCTGGTTTTCCATCGCTTCGGCGCAGGATGGCGCGAATGCGCAAAGCCACTTCGCGCGGGCTGAAGGGTTTGGTCACATAATCATCGGCGCCAAATTCCAGGCCGACGATCCGGTCGATCTCTTCGGCTTTTGCGGTCAACATTAAGACTGGAATCTGACGGGTCGCAGGATCGCTTTTCAAGATTTTGCAAATCTCCAGCCCCGACATTTTCGGCAACATCAGATCGAGAACAATCAGAGCCGGACTTTCGTTGCGCACTTTGTGTAATCCAGCAGCGCCATCGCTGGCTGTCGAGATCGTGAATCCTGCTTTGCGTAAATTGAGCGCGAGAAGATCGAGAACGTCGTGTTCGTCCTCAACGATTAGAATTGTTTTTCCGGTGGTCGCTTCCATTGCCAGCAGCTTTATCGCCTAAACTATGCCGATTCGCCAGCTAGGCCTTCTTTACGCCCGGCTTTCCTGTTCCAAGCGAGCTGTCTCGCATGAGGTCTCGAAAACTCTTTGATAGGGCGAATCGCGGCAGAGCGAACTGCCTCCACAATTCTTTCGATTGTATCCTTCTCGTTGCAAGAGGGGGTAACGATTGAAATTTTCACTTCTTCAACACGCTGTGCGGAACTTTGCCGTGGCGATTGGTCTTATCCGTTAGCGAAATTCGCTGGAGAAAAAGAGCAGTTGTGCTTGGCTAGAAGGTTCGACATTTCTAGTCAGGATGCCTGCGCAAGTTATCAAAATCAGTGGTGCACGCCAGCACAATCTAAAGAACCTTCACGTGGAGATACCACGTGAAAAGTTGGTCGTCATTACCGGCTTAAGCGGCTCGGGAAAATCATCGCTCGCCTTTGATACGCTTTATGCCGAAGGACAGAGACGTTACGTCGAGAGTCTCTCCGCTTACGCCCGGCAATTCCTCGATCAGCTGGAAAAACCGGACGTCGACTTTATCGAGGGTCTTTCACCAGCTATTGCCATTGAGCAGCGCAGTGCTGGTGGCAATCCAAGATCGACCATCGCAACTGCGACTGAAATTTACGATTATTTACGCGTCCTCTTTTCAGCAGTCGGTCAGCCGCACGATCCGCTCACGGGAGACCCGCTTGGTCGGCAAACGCCGCAACAAATTGTCGATCAAATTCTCTCCTATGAACCCGGGACTAGAATAGTCGTGCTGGCCCCTTTGATTGAAAACCAGGCCGGCGAATTCCGGGATGTGATTGAAAAAATGAAACGCGAAGGATTCATTCGCGCTCGGATTGACGGCCAGATCGCCGAGTTCGACCGCCCGGAACCGATTCGGCTTAAAAAAAACGAGCGACACACGATTGAGGCGGTCGTCGATCGTTTGGTCGTGCGCGATGGACTTCGCGTGCGCCTGACAGATTCAATTGAAATTGCGCTCAAATGGGGCAGGAATCGCGTGATTGTTTTAAAACAAAGGCCCAACGTTCAGCCCCCGACGTCGAACGCTGAATTGCGCGAGACTTTGGAGGAACTCCGTTATTCGACGGATTACGGCAACGCGGAAACCGGGTTCACGCTCGGCGAACTGACTCCGAAACATTTTTCATTCAACAGCCATCTCGGGGCGTGTCCGGCGTGCCACGGTCTTGGCACCGAGCTAGTTTGCGATCCCGACCTGATGATTTCCGATCCCAGCAAAACACTCGCGGAAGGGGCGATCACGCCATGGCGACGCGGGACAAAGCGAATGCAGGTCTACTACCGCCACCTGCAGGGCGCGCTCGTCAAACATTTTCATGTCGATGAAAACGTGCCTTTCGCCGAATTGCCTGAGCGATTCAAGGAGGCGCTCTATTTTGGCACCGGCGATCAACCAATCAAGATGAGTTTCAGAAGGAATGGTCGCTCCAGCAAAACGGCGCGCCCGTTTGAAGGGCTGGTTCCTCAGATGCAGCGGCTCTATGAAGAAACTCAAAGCGAGTTCACTCGCAATCGCATCCGAGCGTTCATGACCCGTGAGCCATGCAAAGTGTGCGGCGGCGCGAGGCTTAAACCGGAGATTCTCGCCGTCACCATCAAGGATCGACATGGACGCGAGTCGAATATTCATCAATTCAGCGAACAAACGATCGAAGCGGCCGCGCGATTCATCGAGGATTTCGAACTAAATCCGCAAGAGCGAATGATTGTGAGCGAGGTCGTGCGCGAAATTCAGTCGCGGCTGCGATTTCTCATTGAAGTCGGGCTCGGCTACCTCACGCTCAATCGGGAGAGCGGTACGCTTTCTGGCGGAGAAGCGCAACGGATCCGGCTGGCGACGCAGATCGGCTCGGGGCTTGCGGGCGTTCTTTACGTTTTGGACGAGCCGAGCATTGGATTGCATCAGCGGGACAACGCGCGCTTGCTCGGAACGTTGCGGCGGCTGCGGGATCTCGGCAATTCCGTGGTCGTGGTTGAACACGATGAAGAAACCATTCGCGCGGCCGACCACATTGTTGATCTTGGCCCAGGCGCAGGTCCGCGGGGTGGCCAGATCGTAGCCCAAGGCGGCATCGAGGAAATTCTTCGCGCAAAAAATTCTTTGACCGCGGACTATCTCTCCGGACGGGCGCGTATCGCGATTCCCAAACAGCGCGTCGCGCCCAGATCCAACAACCATTCTGATGGCTGGCTCACGGTGGTGGGCGCGACTGAAAACAATCTAAAGAAAATCGATGTTTCTTTCCCACTCGGCTGTCTCACCTGTGTGACTGGCGTTTCCGGCAGCGGCAAATCAACGTTAGTGGATGATATTCTGCGGCGATCCCTCTTTCGACATTTTTATAACTCGAAAGAAAAACCCGGCACTTATCAGAGCGTTCACGGAGTGGAGCAGATCGACAAAGCGATTGTGATCGATCAAAGCGCGATCGGGCGCACACCGCGGTCGAATCCGGTCACCTACAGCGGCGCGTTCGCACCAATCCGTGAATTATTCAGTCAACTGCCCGCGGCGCGGGTACGCGGTTATGATCCCGGGCGTTTCAGCTTTAATGTTAAAGGCGGGCGTTGCGAAAATTGCGAAGGCGGTGGGTTAATCAAGATTGAGATGCATTTTTTGCCGGATGTTTACGTGGAATGCGAAGTGTGCCATGGCAAGCGCTACAATCGCGAGACGCTTGAAATTACCTACAAAGGCAAGAACATCGCCGATGTTCTCGATTTGACCGTGGATGAAGCGGCGCGGTTTTTTCGGAACGTGCCGAGCGTTTCCGAAAAGTTAAATTCATTGCTGGATGTGGGCCTCGGTTATCTGCGACTTGGTCAGGCTGGAACGACCCTTTCCGGAGGGGAAGCGCAACGCGTCAAACTCGCCACGGAGCTCGCGAAAAAAGCGACCGGCCGGACCGTTTATATTCTCGATGAGCCGACGACTGGATTGCACTTCGCCGATATCGAGAAATTGCTGCAGGTATTGATGAAGCTACGCAATGCAGGTAACACAGTGATCGTGATTGAGCATAACCTTGAGATGATTAAGTGCGCAGACTGGATCATTGACCTCGGGCCTGAAGGCGGCGAACACGGCGGTGAGATCGTTGGGACTGGTTCGCCGGAAAGAATTATCAATCTGCCAAATAGTTTCACCGGCAAATACCTGCGGCCAATGTTGAAGTTTTCATGAAAACGGCCCGCGCAGAACGCCGAAGGTTCAGTCTTGAAGCCAAGAGATGGGCTTGGTGGATTGCTTCGATCGCGTTATCGATCTGGTTTTTCCAGTCGTTGCACGCAGAAGTTTCGCCCGCATTGGTGGAAGCGACTAAACCGTTGCGCGAAGGTGTTCCGGAAGTCGCCGTTGTACGTTTGCGAGCTCTGCTCGACAACAGTTTAGCCGATGAAGCGTGGCGCGCGATCGCGGAAAAACTTGCTGAAGCTCAGGTAACCGCAAAGCAACCAGAGGATGCCCTAGTGCTGCTCGCGGATTCCCGGCTCCGCGAAGTTCCATCGGCGAAGTTTTGGCGCGCGCAAGCCCTTGCCAGCTTGCATCGATGGGCCGAGGCGCTGCCGCTCTACGAAGAATTGGCGGTGGCTCCAAATCCATTATTTCGCGGAGCAGCCACCTTTGGAGCGGCCGAAATGTTGCGCGCGTTGGGAAGACAAGATGAAGCGCTGGCAAAGATGTTAGTTCTCTTCCGCGACAAACAATGGTCCGTCCCGGCGCAGCTTCGATCGGCCGAATTGTACATCGACAAGGCGGACGCCGTCGGGGCGCGACGCATCCTGGATGAAATGCAACCAAAATCAGTCTCGGAACGAAAGGAACGGCGGCTTCTGCGCGGGCGTATCGAGCTGATTTTGCAGCGGCCGGAAAGAGCAATTGGTGTGTTTCAAACGCTTCTGAAAAGACCGGAGGGGGCCACTCATGCCACGCTAATCGCGGCTCTGTTCGGAATCGCCGATTCCCATTTGCAATTAAAAACACCCGAAGCCGGAGATGATGCCATTGAGCAATTTATCGATCATCATCCCGCGGATCCGGGTCTCCCGATTCTTTTTGCAAAACTAGACGAACTCTATCGTGCTGAGCATAAACCATCACGCAACGAACTGGAAAGATGGGTACGTCATCCAGAACAGCCCCGACGTGCATTCGCGCGATGGTATCTTGCTCGACTCGAAGTTCGCGCCGGGCACCGAGAACGGGCTCGGCAATTGTTTAGCGACCTGCGCCACGGCGACGTCAAATCGTCTGCGCTCGCGCCGGCTCTTTTGGAGTCTGCCCAACTGGAGTTGGAAGATCGCAATTTCGACGACGCGACTGCGATTTTGGATGATGCCCGTTTGCTTCATCCAAGCGCACTTTTACTCGATCAAATCAATCTTCTCTCCGCGCAAGCGCAGTATCACGCGAAACGCTTTGAAGTGGCGACCGCGGCCTTCGAACAAATCGGGCATTCCGCTTCTCCATGGGCGGGGCTTGCGCTTTTCAACGCATCCACCGGCTGGTTGCAACTGGGTGATCACGCCCGTTTTTTGGCCGATTACAACGAGCTTGAAAAGCGGGGTGGCGATGAAGAATCGCGCGCCAACTTGCGGTTGGAGCAAGGTTTAATGCAAGCCGCGAAAGGGGAGAAGGGAGCAGCCGAATCGCTGCGACAATTTGTTCGCGATTTTCCCAAGAGTCCCCGAGTCTCAGAAGCCTGGGTTGGTTTGGCCGAGCTGGCCTTCCATTCCACGCCTCCGGGTCTCGATGAAGCGCGGAGCGACCTCGCGCGCGCGGCCGATTCAAAGCCAACGGCGGCTGCGGCGGAGCGCGCCGATTATCTTATGATCTGGATTGAAGACTCAGCGGATGGCAACGAAACGAAAGTGGTCGAACTGGCGAATCGTTTTCTTCAACAACATGCCGCCTCGTCCTTCCTTCCCGATGTTCGAATGAAATTGGCGGAGATTTATTATCGGCGCCAGGATTTCGCAAACGCACAAACACAGTTTGAAATTCTAGCCCAGCAGAATCCAAATGGCCCACTTGGCGAGAAAGCGCTCTTTTTCGCAGCGGAATCGGCCAAGTCGAGCATGGGCGAGCATTCGCTCGACCGGGCGATCATGCTGTTTGATCAAGTTGTGCAATTGAATGGCGATTTGAAATGGGCTGCGCGCAACGAGCAAGCTGTAATCGAGCGGAAGCTGGGGAAGCCGCAAGACGCACTTTTATTATATGAGGAGGTGCTAAAGAGCAACGCTCGACCGTCGGAAAAAAGAGAGGCGCTTTGCGGCAAGGGCGACGTTTTTTTTGAGATGGGTGGCAGCGCAAATTACCAGCGAGCGGTCGAAGCTTATGATCAATTAGTTTCCGACAAGGAAGAGCCGATCCACTGGCGAAATCAGGCGCTTTTCAAAAAGGGCCTCTGCCTGGAAAAACAAAGCGACCGAGCTGGCGCCCTCGCCGCGTTTTACAAAATCCTGGAGGATGAGACTCGCCCGGATCGGAGGCGCGAACTCTTCTGGTATTACAAAGCGGGATTCAACGCAGCGCGACTGTTGGAGGAGGACTCAAAATGGGAATCCGCTGCTGCTATCTACGAAAAACTGGCTGCGTCCGGCGGCAGCCGGACAGAAGAGGCAAAGGAGCGGCTCAAACGTCTGCGTCTTGAGCATTTTCTCTGGGCGGATTGATGCCGAGCACTTACGAGTTGCCAGTCAGCCGCATTCACGATGGCCGAAACTATCGCTTCTTTGTCCTAAAGCCACTCCGAATAGGCTTGCACAAAATTTGGAACGGGATCAGACTTCAGGCATGAAAACAGAAAGCAGGTTCAGTCGGCTCTGCGGCTGGTCGGCTCGATGTGCAACTGGCGTGCTCGCGCTCGCATTTTGCGCATCGGCATTTGCAGATCCGAATAAAAACGTAGTTGTGGCGCCAAAACAGCAGAGTACCCAGACAAGGGTGATAAAAATCTGCTACGTGAAGACCATAGCGTCTGGCATTCCACAACGATGCGATAGGTACTTCGGCGTATTTGCGACCACCACCAACCCGATAGAGGTGATCGGCCGCAGCTCGGAGGGCGGCGCCGAATATGGCGCAAGTGCTGCGCTCCCAGCCGGCCAGTAGTTTATCGCGCGCTGGGCTAAGACTAAGCAACTCCGCCAAAAACCGGAGCTGGGTGAGTGGTACGTTGCCTGACACGGCAGCGCTGACTGCTTTTTGTTTTCTATTTCCACCTCATTAGGCTGCGCAGTCGCGCACCGACTATTTCTATTGGATGCCTTTCAGCTTTGCGCAGGAAATGCGCGCAACGCCGGCCACCCGTTTCCATTTCTCGAATAAATTCGCGCGCAAATTTTCCGGAGCGGATTTCCCGCAGCGCCGTCCTCATGCGTTTTTGCACCGCTTGATCGATAATTTTTGGGCCAACTGTTAATTCGCCCCACTTCGCGGTATCGGAAATCAATCTGCGCATCCCGGCCAGTCCGGCTTCATGGATAAGATCGACGATAAACTTTAATTCGTGCAGACACTCGAAGTAGGCGAGTTCGGGTGGATAGCCGGCGCGAACAAGTGTGTCAAAGCCAGCGCGAATGAGTGCGGACGTTCCGCCGCATAGCACTGCTTGTTCGCCAAAAAGATCGGTTTCCGTCTCCTCACGAAACGTTGTCTCGAGCACGCCAGCGCGCGTGCAGCCAATACCCTTTGCCCAAGCCAGTGCTGTTCGCTTGGCGTGGCCGGTGGCGTCTTGGTGAATCGCAATCAGCCCCGGGGCGCCACGTCCTTTGACAAATTCTCGGCGCACCATCGGTCCCAGACCTTTCGGGGCGACCATGACAACATCGACATCTTTACGCGGGACAATCGTGCGGTAATAAATTGCAAACCCATGCGCAAAAAGCAGCGTTTGCCCCGATCGCAGCCCCGGAGCGATTTGTTCTGCATAAATAGCTGGCATTTGCGTGTCCGAGAGCGCGAGAAAAATAATGTCCCCGCGGCGCGCAGCCTCGGCTGTGTCAAACACTTTGAGACCGCTCTGTCTGGCGCGCCTGCGGGATTTGCTTCCACGATAGAGACCGATGATGACCGAAAGGCCACTACCCTTGAGATTGAGCGCGTGAGCGCGGCCTTGCGCGCCGAAGCCGATCACCGCGCACGTCTTTCCCTTTAACCAGCGAAGATCGACATCTTTATCGATGTAAATGCGCGCGGCCAAATTTAGCTGGATGGCTTACCCAAGAACGACTTTGCTGTCGCGAGCAGCGCCTTATCATCATTGTCGTTCAATTCACCAAGAAAGCGGCGAATTCGCCGGAACGATTGACGCAAAAAGAGATCGGCAGCGGAGTCATCGGCGGAGGCTGAATCTCCATTGCGACGCGCGAACTGAAGCTCCGCATCCCAGCGGCTAAGAACGCAAGTCGATGCAAAAAGATCCATGGCCGCATCAGCGATCCGTTCCTGGACGAGCTGCATGTCGAGAATCGGCTCGCGATAGGTAATCAACGCGCGATTCACGGCGAAGTTGAAACGCCAAATCAAGCGTCCGAGTTGCCGCGCAGTCGTGTGAAGCTGCTCGCTCCGAACAGGCACATCAGGGATGCGAATGGCGGCACCGAGGCGGTTCTTCCCGGCACTCCACGCTTTGCCCATTCGATCGCGCGATGGTTTCATCATCGTGTCGTAAATTTCCTTGAACTCCATTCCAGGCCCGCGCATCCCGACGAGGGCGATAAACGAAGTGAGCACTTCGTTGCTGCCTTCGCCGATCTGATTGATCCGGGCATCGCGCAGCATTCGCTCGAGCGGAAGATCGACAAAATAGGCGGATCCGCCATAAATCTGGAATGTGTCATTGATTATTTCCCAAAGACGCTCGGTTGTGAAGACTTTCAGCATGGCCGTTTCGACCATGTAATCTTCCAACCCCCGATCAATGAGGGATGCCGTTGCGGTAGTCATCGCCTCCATTGCGTAAGCGCCCGCCGCGATGCGGGCGATCTTCTTTTTGACGAGCTCAAATTCACCGAGTGTTTTGTTGAACTGTTTGCGCGTTCTCGCGTGTTCGATGGCCAGGCGCAAACAAGTTTTCGCGGCACCTGTGCAACACGCGCCGAATGTTGTTCGGCCAAAATCGAGCACGGTCAACGCCACTTTCAGACCTTTGCCCATTGGACCGAGAATATTTTCTTTCGGCACTTTGACGTCGCGCAGGGTAAAGCGGCCCGTCGCGGTGCCGCGGATTCCCATTTTCGGCATTCGAGCCTCCAATATCGTGAATCCCGGCATGTCAGGCGTCACCAGAAATGCCGTGATTGCCGTTTTGTCCGATCCCGGCACCGGCGTGCGCGCCATCACTGTGAGTACTTGTGCGATTGCAGCGTTGGTGATGTAACGCTTTTCGCCATTCAAAATAAAATATGAGCCGTCCGCGCTTGGACACGCTTGCATTTGGACGTTCGCTGCATCGGAGCCGGCTTCACGTTCAGTCAATGCGAACGCGCCGAGCTGTTCCCCATTCACAAGTCTCGGCAACCACTTTTCTTTTTGCGAATTCGTCCCGAAAAGGAGCAAGGCGCGGATGCCGATTGAATGATGGGCGTTGACAAACACCGAAGTTGACGCGCAGCGCGTTCCGATTTCCTCCAGGAGTTTGCAGTTGGCCATCTGTGTAAAACCCAGTCCCCCGTGTTCGACTGGCGCGGTCGCCCCGAGCACGCCGACGCGCCCAAGTCCATCGATGACCTCGCGCGGAATATCCGCTTGTCGATCTATTTCGACAGGATTGAGATGTTCGTCGAGAAATCTCCGAAGTTCCGCAAGCGACTTGTCCAGCTCTGTCTGTTGCGCTGCCGGGATGCGCGGATAAGGCATCACCCAATCGGCAACGAAACGACCTTGAAAGAGACCTTTGGCAAAGCCAAGCGCCTGGGGCCCTGCAAAAAGCAGCTCTTCCGCCTGTTGGATTTCCTTTTGTCGCTCTGTGTCGAGTTTGTTCATAAAAATCCGCTCACTAAAAATGGCGGGTCACGAACTGTAGCCAGCCGACTTCGCGTGTCCACAAGTCGCGCAAATTGCCGAGGCGCCAACGCGTTGGCCGTTAGCAGCGAGGCGCTCCTTGTCCGCCGGTCGACACTTATTCGACTGACCAGTGATTCAGCTGCAGCCCTGACTCGTTCCGCATTCAGTGCAAACGCCGCACGCGCCGGCGCGGATCACCTTGTCGCTGCCGCAATGCGAACAGACGATGTCCATGAACATATTTCCAAGCGCCTCTTGCACCCGGTCAGCATGGCTCCTGCCATTGCCCGATACCTCCGGTGAACCATCGTTCGGTGAATGGCCTGTGATTACGTCGATCAGCTCCTTTTCGCCTGTCCGCGCCAGATCGGAAACGGGTCGATTGAGCGCCTTTTTCTCCATCTCCGGAATTTCCTTCAAGGGCAATTCCGTTTGTCCGCGTGTTGGCGAGGTGGCTTCCTTGTAGCCTTTGATGAACTGGCAGGCGAGCCAGCGAAAAACGTAATCGGTAATGCTGGTCGCGTGGCGAATATCGGGATTTTTCGTGAACCCGCTCGGTTCAAATCTTTGGTAAGCAAATTTCTTCGCGAGACTCTCCAGCGGCACACCGTACTGCAGTGCAATCGACGTGAGTGTGCCGACGGTGTCCATTAACCCGCCGATCGTGCTTCCCTCCTTCGACATTGTGATGAAAAGCTCGCCCGGCTGACCATCTTCGTACAAGCCGACTGTGATGTAACCTTCATGTCCGGCGATCTCGAACCGGTGCGTCAGCGACATCCGCGTGTCCGGCATCCGATGCCGGATCGGCTGGTCGAGCCGGCTGCGGACCAACGCCAGCTCTTCCTCCAATTCGAGAATGCGCCTCTCAAATTCATCGCGCTCAACCGTGACATCCAACGCAAGATCGACATCTCCGGCCGCGCCCATGTCTTTTGTCTTACGCGTGTTGAGCGGCGCGGAACGCTTCGAGCCGTCACGATAAATCGCGATCGATTTTAATCCAAGCCGCCACCCCTCTACGTACGTGTTCATGATGTCGTCGACCGTGGCCGCTTCCGGCATGTTGACCGTTTTCGAAATTGCGCCGCTGAGGAATGGCTGCGCCGCGGCCATCATCCGCAGGTGCGCCATGTAACTGAGACTGCGTTCGCCTTTGAACGGCTTAAACGCGCTATCGAAGATCGACAAGTGCTCCGGTTTCAGCCCAGATGAAATCGTTGATCCGTCTGTGTCGGCGACGTCCTCGATCGTGTCGAAGGCGTCGATGTGCGCGATGATCCGCTCGATCTCCTCAGAATTGTAACCGAGTTTCTTGAGCGCGGGTTTGACGGTTTGGTTGACAATCTTGAGCATTCCGCCGCCCGCGAGCAGCTTGTATTTCACGAGTGCGATGTCCGGTTCAATCCCGGTCGTATCGCAATCCATCAGAAAACTAATCGTGCCGGTCGGCGCAAGCACTGTGACCTGCGCGTTGCGATAGCCGTATTGTTTGCCTAATTCAGCGGCGCTATTCCAAACTTTCGCCGCTTCTTTTTTCAAATGAGCGAACTCTTCCGAGTCCGAAATTTCGCGCACCGCGCAACGATGCAAATCTATTACTTCCAGCATCGACGCGACGTTGTCCTTGGCGACTGGTTTCGGTACACCGCTAGCGCGCGCATCGTGATAGCCTGGGAACGGCCCAATTGCTTGCGCTAAGCGCGCGCTTTGCTCATATGCTTCACCAGTCATGATCGCGGTGATCGCGCCGCAAAGTGCTCGGCCTTCGACACTGTCGTAGCCGAAACCGTAACTCATGACGAGTGAACCGAGATTTGCGTAGCCAAGTCCGAGCGTGCGAAAAATATGTGAATTCTCCGCGATTTCCTTGATCGGGTAACTCGCGTTATCGACCAGAATTTCTTGAGCCGTGATGAAAATGCGCACGGCGGCTTTGAATCGCTCAACGTCGAAGTCGCCATCCGGGCTCTTGAACTTCATCAAATTGAGCGACGCAAGATTGCACGCGGTATTATCAAGAAAGAGATATTCCGAGCAGGGATTGGTGGAATTTTGACGATCCGTGCCTTTGCAGGTGTGCCATTTGTGAATCGTGGAATCGAACTGCATCCCCGGATCGCCGCAGACGTGCGTTCCTTCAGCGACCTTGCGCAACAGCGTTCGGGCATCTTTGCATTCGCACGGTTTTCCGTCACGTACGCGCCGTGTCCACCATTCGCAGCCCTCAAGTGCTGCTTCCATGAATTCGTCGCTCACCCGGACGCTCAGGTTTTCGTTTTGATACATCACGGAGCCATAGGCGTCGCCATTGTAGCTGCCGTCATAACCTTGCTCGATCAGTGCCCAGGCTTTCTTTTCTTCTTTTTGCTTCGCGTCAATGAACTCTTCGATGTCCGGGTGCCAATCTTTGAGCGTATTCATCTTCGCGGCCCGGCGCGTTTTGCCACCGCTTTTCACCACGTTTGCAACCTGATCGTAAACCTTCAGGAATGAAAGCGGTCCACTTGGTTTGCCGCCGCCGCTTAATTTTTCTCTTGTTGATCTTAACGAGGAAAGATCCGTGCCCGTGCCGCTGCCGTACTTGAAGAGCATCGCCTCACTCGTCGCCAACTGCATAATATCTTCCATCGTGTCGTCCACGCTCTGAATGAAACAGGCGCTTCCCTGGGGATATTCGTACTGCGACATGGCGCGTTCAGCTTTGCCGGTTTCGCGGTTGTAAAAATAATTGCCGGCCCCCGCGCCTCTGCCAATGCCATACTGGTGATATAAGCCGACGTTGAACCAGACCGGGGAGTTAAATGCGCCATGCTGATTCAGACAGAGCCAGGTCAATTCGTCATAAAAAATTTCCGCGGCATCCGCATCCGCAAAATAACCGTCTGCCATGCCCCAATCAGTAATGGTGCGCGTGACTCGATGAATCAGTTGCCTTACGGAGGTTTCCCGTCCGCCATTGTGGGGATCGGTACCGTTTCCAATGTCACCGTAAAAATATTTTGAGACTGCAATCTTGGTTGCGAGCGCGCTCCAGCTTTTTGGGACCTCGATGTTTTCCTGTTTGAAAATAACTTTGCCACTGTCGTCAGTGATCTCCGCTGTGCGCTGTTCCCATCCGATTTGGTCGAAGGGAGCGATCGAGGCATCGCTAAAGACCCGCTCAAAATGCAGACCTGTATTTGTCCTTACGACCTTGTTTTGCTGGCGGTTCGCCGATCTACGCGGTTGATCAAGCGAGGCAGGCGGAATTCCACGTTTTAATTGAATCATGGCGGTAAAGCAGTTGAGGTTGTGAATCAGATGGGAATAATCGTGAACAGCGAGGCCAACAACCTGTGAACTTCGGTCAACAACAAGTAATAGCGTGGCTGCCCAGCGGACATACAATATGCAGTACCAG
>Ga0207693_10003586_pt1 | contig 13264 bp, 13 predicted proteins | sample LARL81metaG_FD_184347 | JGI IMG/M metagenome (GOLD analysis project Ga0207693, IMG submission 184347) | Corn, switchgrass and miscanthus rhizosphere microbial communities from Kellogg Biological Station, Michigan, USA - LAR L8-1 metaG... | ecosystem: Host-associated > Plants > Roots >...
CATCAATAATACGGCGAATACGACGACGAACACGGCTGCTACCGCAGTCACCGTCAACGCGGCCGTAAAGACACGGTGGTAAGCTGAACTGTACAACTCGGTTGTCAGGCGATGCTCAGCCGGCTGCGGCTACAATTTCCGATTGAGGTCTTCAGATCGGCTCAGCTTTGGGTGATGCTGATAGCGGTGGCTCTGCCACCGCTATTTTTTGGCTCCGTCGATCAACTCTCAATCTCGCTCTGGGTCGGCTTGCTTTCGATCGGCGTGCTCTGCGGTGTGGCCGAGCCACTGAGCCGTAACCAATATCGGGTCGCAATTGCTTTCCTTTCCCTCTGCGGCGTCTATGCCGCGGTGGCGTGTCTGCAGCTGATTCCATATTTGTTCGGACCGCTGAACGACCCGATCTGGCGACAAGCTGGCGGCTTACTCGGGCTTGATCTCAAGCCGAGAATTTCGTCGCGGGCCGAGATACCGCCGGTCGCGATCGGCCATTTCCTGCTTTTGATAACTTCGTTGCTCGGGGGCTTTTTTTGCGCGACGTCGCGACAGAACGCGGAAACGGTCTTTTTGACCGCGCGCTTCGCCATCGTCGTCTATGCGCTCTATGGTCTGTTTGCTTTGGCGCTGACGCCAAGTCTCATTCTTTGGGCCCCAAAAATGGCCTATCGCGGCTACTTGACCTCGACCTTCATCAATCACAACACCGCAGCCACGTTGATCGGCGCTGGTTTGATCTTGTGGATTTGCTCAGCGATCCACACCCTGCAGTCTCTTGGACGGCTGACGTCGGTCCGACTTCTGCTTCTAATTCCTTCCAACGAGCAGATCGGGTTCAAACTTGTCCTTCGTGCCGGGGCCGGGCTTGTTTGCTTGTTTGCGCTACTTCTCACGGGTTCACGCGGCGGGCTGATCTGCACCGCCCTTGGATTGCTCGTCGCGGTCATGCTTTTGGTCTCCAACCGCGTCAAGTTGAGTTTTAGGTATGGCATTGTGCTCGCCACCATTGCGCTGCTCATCGTCGTCGGCTGGCTTGGACAGATTGGCGTGGTCGCCAACAGGGGACTCTTTGACGATGGACGGTGGGCGGCCTATGGCCTCAGCCTCGAGGTGATCCGCAATCATCCTTGGCTTGGAGTCGGCGCCGGGACCTTTGCTGATTTGTTCCCTTCGCTGCGGCCGGACGATTTCAAGAGCTGGGGCGTCTGGGACTTCGCTCACTCGACCATCATCGAGATCGCCCTTGAGATGGGAGTGCCAGTTGCGCTGATGGTCGTCGGCGGATGCGTCGCGTCGCTCTTCATACTGATACGGGCTGCACAGCGGTCCAGCGAGCACAGCCGCGTCGCGCTGGCCGCTGTCAGCGGAATCGCTGTGTTAAGCTACTTGCACTCGACCATCGATTTTTCGCTTCAGATTCCCGGCTATCTCATTCCCTTTGGAATTCTCTTGGGATGCGGCCTAGCCAGGGCGACCGCTGAGCCAGCCAAAAGGCGTAGCCAGCGATCAAGCGATGAGTTGGTCCGGCCAACTCTGCTCGAAGTGGGCCCTCTGACCCCGGATCCCGTTCCGAGCGAATTCGTGCGCGGCCCACCGAGCGCCACGCCATAACAAGCGTGTCGAGAGACTGTTGTGGCATTCTGCACCCAAAGGCTGGGTGCCAGACTCGGCTTCTTTGCAAGCTGATCGGATTTTCAGGCGCAACGACGAGATGCCACCGTGCGCAAAGCGCAGGATCAGATATCGGACTGCCGCGACGCTACGCGGAGCTTTCGCGGATTATGCGACAAGGAGGCGCTGACGGCCGGGCCTTTCACGTCAAACCAGAATCGCGCGTCACTTGCCGACTGGATCTTGATCCAATGATAGTCAGTGCTCTGCCAGGACACGATCGACGCGTTAAGATTGTCCAAGACCATATCGCCCTTTGTGGTCGCGACCACGAGAATAAGATGGCCTATACCTGAGGCTGTTTTGACAACCGACAGCCGCAGCGCACGAGAAGGCAGGCCGCTCTCGAGAAGTTCGTGACGCTTGGTCACGGCATAGTCGTTGCAATCACCCATTTGCGGCGCGATCGTCCAGCCATCCGCAAGTTCTGCACCATATGCCTTGCGCACAGGACTGATCGCCGCATTAACGCCGCGATTGACGCGCACGAGCAAGTCAAGGTTTTCGGTATTCAACTCGATGCGATCGGCTTGTGAAGAATCGGATTTGCAGTCGGAAGGATAACGCAGGCAGAAACGGACATGCTGGAATGGCGCCAGCGTCGGCGCGGCTTCTGTTATGGGCGTCCAGACAGAGGTGGTCGAAGACTTCGGACCAGCGGAGGCTGTGCCTGAGCACAGGACCGCAGTTGCGGTTGCAAACAAAATGAAAGACACACTACGCCGCACCATGGGACACCACCTGGTCGAGGAATAAATCGCCGATGGGCGACGATCGGTTCCTCGTATTGTCCCGGCTCGGGGTTAAATCTTCGCTATCGCAGTATGCTACCTTGGAGTTTGGGACATTTCGCCGTTTTTTGAGCGGACGGGAAGAGTTCAACCAGCGGGAACCCAAGAAACCCGATCCAAATACCTTTATCGATAATGACTTAGGGCGCAAGCCGGGGTTGCGCGAATTAAGGTGTATCGGGACATCATGGACGCTTTGAGGCGGTCTTGCCCAAAATGCGATCACATTGTGTTGCGCGCCAACGGCCGAGCTTGGAAGGATATGGAGACCGCATTACGCAGCTCCCTGCCTTTGCGGAAGATGCTTTGAATGCCAGTTCCAGGCGCTTTCAATGATCGAGGATAGATCGTGATGGGGACTCCAACCCAGCGTTCGCTTGGCCCGTGAGTTGTCGGCGACGAGGGCGGGGGAATCGCCCGGGCGGCGAGGCCCGTAACGGATATCGAAATTTCTCCCCACAACGCTCTGGACGGTCGACAGCAGCTCTTTGACGGTCGTTCCATGACCGGTGCCGAGATTGAGCGCCTGACTATCTCCGCCGTCCAAAAGATATTGGATGGCCCGGCTGTGTGCGTCGGCGAGGTCGAGAACGTGGATGAAGTCCCTCACGCACGTGCCGTCAGGTGTGTCGTAGTCGGTGCCCAGCACCTGGAAGTAGGGCCGTAGACCCAGTGCGGTCTGAAGGGCAAGCGGGATGGCATGCGTTTCCGGATTGTGCCATTCGCCGATACGACCTTCTGGGTCTGCGCCCGCGGCGTTGAAGTAGCGCAGGATGACCGAACGGAAGTCTTGATACCGGTCGAGATCTTTCAGGATCTGTTCGACGATCAGCTTGCTCTGACCATAGGGATTGAGCGGAAGCTGGGAGTGTGTCTCGCTCATCGGCGTCGTCAGTGGCGCCCCGTAGGTTGCGCAGGTCGATGAAAAGACGATCTTGTTGATGCCGGCGGCCTGCGCGGCACGCAGCAGCGTAATGGTGCCGCTGACGTTGTTCTCATAATAACTGCCTGGATCCTGAACGGAGGCGCCAACCTCGATAGCCGCGGCGAAATGCACGATCGCCTTGGGTTTGTATTTTTCGAGAACCTCGTCGACGCGGCGGCGATCGCGAATATCCCCAACCTCGAGCGGCCCCCATTGGACGAACTCGGCATGGCCGTTGGTCAGGTTGTCAAAGACGATCGGCTGGTATCCCTTGCCGGACAGATCAAGGCAAGTATGGGAGCCGATATAGCCAGCTCCCCCAGCTACGAGAATGTTTTTCATCCTTGGACGTCCCGCGGTTCGGTCTTTGTCGTTGAGGTGCCTTGGCGATCAGGAAGCCAGGACGTGGGACGATCTTTAATGGCAGGATCAAGATTAAAACCGTAATCCATTAAATCAGCCCGGCCGTAATCAGGCATAGTTACTCCAGATCGATTTGATGATCGCAATAATCTGACGCATGACCTCGACCGCGCCCCAGCCGAGGACGCCGAACCAGACGATCATGACAAAAATGATGAGGGCGATCAGAGCGAAGATCGCGAGTTTGCGCTTTAACGCAACGGATGTCCGCCGCGGCTCGATCGCAGATCTGTGGGCGTCGACGCGTGGCGTTTCACTCATCTAACGGCATCGCTCTAGTTTCTCAGCGATCAGTAGCCGTAACGCCCATAAGGAGCAATATTATCGAACAATTAACGTAAAGCGCGCGTTTCCAGCATTAGAATCATAAACAAGGAACCGTCGGACTTGGCCTTGACGCTGGTCATGGCAAGGTGAGCGCGCGACCTCGGCCTACCTGTTGTTCATTAAGATGAACAACTTCCGCTTTGGCTTGCCAGATCTCTGCCGTCCAAAACAGGCGAGGCTGGCTGGCGCAAGCCATTCAGCACGCGCCGCCATCCGTAAACAGAAGCGCTGGGATGGTCACGATGACAATCTTGGCGTCCAAAGCCAGCGACCAGTTCTGCGCGTAGAAGGTGTCGCAGGCCACGCGTTTGCTATAGGTCGTCGTGCTACGGCCACTGACCTGCCATAGGCCGGTAATTCCCGGCCGGCAGGCAAGGTAGGCGCCCACAGCAGTTGAATATCGATCGAGCTCTGTTTCCGTCACCGGCCGGGGACCGACGATGCTCATGTCGCCCTTCAGCACATTGAACAGCTGCGGCAGCTCATCGAGGCTCGATTTCCGCAAGACCGCGCCGATGGCGGTGACGCGGGGGTCATTCCGCAATTTCTGTGTCGATGCCCATTCTTCGGCGGCCGAACGATCTTGCTCCAGCAATTGGCGCAAACGTTCCGGAGCGTCCGTCGCCATCGTGCGAAATTTCAAGCACTCGAATGGCTTGCCTTTAAAACCAATACGTTGATGGCGAAAGAGTGCAGGCCCGGGCGATGAGATGATCGTCGCGAGGTAACAAATCAACAATAGGGGGGCAAGCAACACGATCCCACAGACGGCCAGTGTAACATCTATGACTCGCTTGTAAGTCTGCCCAACCGGATTCACTGATCCGACCGATGCAAAATGCAATCGGCTTTGGGCGTCAGCCAGACCACTCATTCGCTACTCCCGAAACTCTCTAAATGAAAAAAACGCCCTAGAATATTTAGAAGCACTTTAGACTTCTTTTTATCAAATTATTCGCGCTGCACAATTCTCGGCAAGCGGCTTATTTGAGCAAATTCCTGTTAAGCTTAAGTTGGCCAAGTTATTGTGAGATCTAATTAATTCCCGTTTTCGAGCAACCCGATAGGCAGCCGTGATCAATAATGATACAAGGTTCATGTTGCGACGCATTATGAATGGACGGCTTTTTATTATGTACGATTCGGCAGGAAAAAGGTTTTAACGGCTTTGAAAATTTTTTTAAAGATTTCGAAGAAATTTATGTCAGGCAAAAACACAATCACCGATTGTGTGGATGTTGCGATGATTGGCCGGCGCCATTGCGCTGGCCGGGCTCAAGACGCCTAAACGCGCCGGTCGCACTGTCATTATCGCGGCCGGTATAGATAAAGAGGCCGCGGCTCGTTGAGACAATGTCGCCCTGTTGAAGGGTCTGATCGCGCATCGCGCGGTGATCGGCGATCTCTTGTTGTTCTCGTTCGGGAACAAAAGGTTCCGAAGGCTGGCTGCGGAGCTTTTCGACGAACGATTCGGTTCGGCGCTTGGCCTCATCGAGACGATGTTGCCATTGCTCGTGCGTCAGTTGGGAGTCGGGAAATTCTTCGACATCCTCTGCGGCACAACGGTCCGTAGCTGCAATAAACAGCGCTATCAACAGTGCCGCACGCCAAGCCGCCATGAGGGCACCTAACAACCCGAAACAACCATCAAGCTGAGAATAACAGCAACGCCGTCGCAGGCGAAGCCGGCGGGCTTACGCCCCGAGTTGATGCAAGGCGTCGGAGAACCGTTTCTGGCTTAGTGGGTCAAGTGCTTGGATACGCGACTGAAGTAGCGCGCGGGCAGGGGCAGACGCCCTAAGATAGGCCCGTGCCGGCATCTCGACGAGGGTGTCTCTGATCAGATTTTGAAATTCCGTGAGGATTCTGTCTTGAATCATCTTGGGGGCCGAAAGCACGACGGGAGTAGCCAACATGGTTCGGCGGATCCCGATCCAGGCTTCGTTGGGTGAGCTCTCATACGACATCGTGAGCAAGTCGAAGGTGTGCTCATCCAATTTTCCATGCTGGGTTGCTGCGCCAAACAGAATCAGCCAGGCAAAGGAATCTCGGGGAGAACAGCTCAGGATCTCCCGCGCACGGGATTGGAGCGAGTCGGTCCGCTTGTCGAATTCGCCGACGGCTCCAGATCGGAGCGCCGCGTCGGCGAGGGGGATTTCCAGCAACAGCAGGGCTCGCATCGCGTGCGTATCGCACGGCGTGATTTCGGCGGCAGTCGCGCCGGTCAGTGCCGCCACGGCTGTCGTCGGATGAAATGAGGCGAATTGGAGGAGGTTGGTCTCGACGAGCCGGAACTCGTCAACAGCCTCGCTGCGGGGCGTACCGACAACTGCCCAACCCAGGCTGCCGGCACAAACCGCGACGATCAAGCTTCTCAACGCGACAACGCGCCATGAGCCGTTCTGCTTCTCGGGAACGGCCCTTACCCGATTCATTGCTCAGCGGGGAGTTTTTCGTTGGTGTAGTAGCCGTAAGTTCGCTCGGAATACCCCTCGAACCGGCGCATCACGGCTTCATCTGCCTTGTTCAGAACGGCGCCGAGCAACCTCTCCGAAAGCGTATCGGACGATCTGACCGCTTTGAGGACTTCGTCGCTCGATGTGCTGCCCCATTCGACAACCAGGATAAAGGCGTCAAACAGGTGGGCGGCTGCCTTGACGTCGACGACCGGAAGAACCGGGGGCAGGTCGACCAGAATATAATCGTACTCGTTCGCAGCCCACTTCAACATCTGCTTTACCAGCGGCGAGTTCAGAATGTCCGAGCTGTTCGCCGGCTTGATTCGCGTCGACGACGGCAGGAAGTCGAAAGCGTATCTTTGATCGTGAATAATGAGATCGCTTGGCGCCTTTTTGCTGGTTACGACCTCAAGCAACCCCGGCTGGCTCGTATAGCCAAGCATGTTGCTGATCGAGGGATTGCGCAAGTCGCCGTCGATCAGAAGCGTACGTGCGCCGCTCTTGGCGACAAAGGCTGCAAAACTCGCGGCGACGGTCGTTTTGCCTTCGCCTGGCAATGCCGAAACGATGCCGATCGTCTTGCCGCCGGTCGGCTTCAAATCGATCGCAACCTTGATGTAACGCAACGCCTCGGCGGTCGCGGAAAATGGCGCAACCTCGCTGATCTTTCGAAATGCGCCCGACTCTTTGGTCGGACCACGCTTGCGAGCCTGCGGAACTTTGCCAAACGACGGAATAACCGCAAGGCAGTTGGTGCCGAGCAGGGTTTCTAGCTGCGCCCTGGTGTGAATCTGGCGGCTCATCTGTTCGCGCAAGAACCCTGCCATGACACCAAGTCCCAGGCCGAAAACGCCGGCGAGGGCGAGGGTCAAACTCATCTTCGGCGAGCTACGTCCACCGGGTGGGGTCGCAACGGTCACAACTCGCGCCTCGGTGGAAGGGAACGATTGCTGCTGCACCGATTGGGTAAAACGCGACAAGAACGTTTCATAGATGCCGCGATAAGTATTGGCTGCGGTCTCAAGCTCGCGCAAACGGACCTGCGACTGCCGGGTCGAGTCGGACTTCTGGAACACCTCCATCATCCGTTTGTCGATCGACTCTTCTTGGCTTTTAGCAATCTGAAGCTCGCTGCGATAACTTTCCGAGATGCGCGAGATTTCGTCCCAGATTGCGCGTTGCAGAGCGGCCATTTCCGCGCGCAGGTTGCGTGCCGCCTGATGGTCTGATCCGTAGCGCGCGCTCCATTCCGACTCGCGGCTTTGATCGTCCAAAAACTGCTGCCGCAATTTTGTGATCACCGGATTGCTCAATGCGTCGGTCACGACGGGGTCGGGAATATTGAGATTCTCGCCATTGTCGTTGCGCTGTTCGAGCACCCGCGTGATGCGGTCAAGCTTGGCGCGCGCCTGGCTGGTGTCGGCTCGGGCTTTGGCCAAGGCGATGCCGAGCTGATCCAGTTCGACCTCGCTTGCGAGCTTGCCGTCGACGCCGATGATGATGCTGTTCTTGGACTTGAAATCCTGCACTTCTTTATAGGCGTCGCTCGCCTGCTGGCGAAGTTCGCCAATCCGCTGCTCGAGCCACGCGCTCGCACGCCGCGTCGCCTCAAATTTCGCCTGCAACTGATCTTCGATATAGGCATCGGCAAAGGCGTTAGCGATTTTCGCCGCCTTGTCAGGATCAAGCGAGGTAAAGGCAATCTGCTCGATATAGCTTCTGCCAAGCCGGGTCACGCGCAGGCCGTCTTTGACAGCCCACAGCGCGCGCCGCATCAATTGCTCTTCGGAAGGTTCGGGCTCGACCGCCGGCGCGAGCTTGAGGAGCTTTAATACGCGCTGCTTCAGGCTGACGCCGGTGCCGATGAACTCGGGATCCTCGTTCAAATGCAACCGACGGACGACGTTGAGCGCGACCTTCTCGGATCTGGTCGTTTCGATTTCGCTTTCGACCGAGGCGTCTTCCACCATCCGGTTTTCGGTCGCAAGCTCCGACTGCGTCCAGGTGACCCTCTTGGTATCGATGATCATATCCGCTTGCGCTGTGTATTTTGACGGCGTGAGCGCCAGATACGCAGTGCCAACAATGATCGCGAGCGCAGTTACGAGGGCAATGAGACGCCATTGTCGGCTTATAAAATCACGGAACTGCAGCAGTGGTTGCGCAGAATCGGCGCCTGTATCCCTACCGGAGATGGCGGTGTATTGCGGAAACTGGCCGGCCAAGTTCATAAGGAGTCCTTCGACCTCGCGTCCGAGCGTGCCGCCTTCAAATGCCTAAGAATTTTCAAAGCTCACTGCGTGGCGCTGACCGGGCTTGCCGCTGTCGTCGACGGGCTGGAGGCTGCGGGGGTGCGCGCCGTCACCACCGTGCCTGCCGTGATCTGCGCAAGCGTTGAACTGCCGCCTCCGGCCACTTGCTTGGGCGATCCCGGCGATGTGTTGGGATTGACGATGACAACGCTGCCAACGGAAACGTTAGCGGACGAAAGCGCAGCCTCGGTGGCGGCGGTGGATAGGTCGCCAGCAACCGCAGCAAACGAGGCCTGGAAGTCGCCATCCGGGAGGCCGGCAACGGCCTGCTGAATCAAGAGGGCGGCTTGCTGGTCGATCGATCCGCAAGCGACGGCAGCCTGCGCGAGTCCCGCCGCGATGGCGGTCTTAAATCGGGGTGGCGCTCCCGCGGCCATGTGTACGAGGTCTTCAGCAACAGACGGATCGGTACCGGCGAGGTCCCTGACAATCGCCTCAACGGCGCGGGCATCAGTGTCAGATGGAACGAAGGCCGTTGGATCTGCTTTGAATTTTGCAATTTGTTCGGCCGTCAGAGGCGGCGACACACAGGGGGCCGCCCAGCCCGCGTCGGGGCAAAATGCCAACATCAACAGAGCGCCAAGCGCCCCTTTGACCAGCCCGCTAAGCATAAGACGACTCCAACTAATTGTTCTGATTGTAAATTGCCTGTTCATCAGTACATCAACCGCAACCAAGGTTCAATAACACATCAGTCATATGGTTGACCGGTTAACGTTAAGCCGGGATGTCAGGGACCGGCTTAAGAAGTTGAAAATGCTTGATCTTCTAGGGTAGCGCTATCTACGGCTGTACGGGTTTTGCAAGCATACCGTGCGGCATCTTCGCGCTTCTACGGGGTTTTGCTTCAGACGCCAGGTTAACTCAGACCAGGCCGGCAATTGAGTTAAAACGGGTTAACGCGTGCGGTTTCCGCTTCAAGGCAATTGGCAAAACGAGATTGAGAGCCGGCTCCGGTCACTTCCGCAGGGCCTGAGGATCTACGCCATCGGCGACATTCACGGCCGGCTTGACCTCCTCAATCTGCTACTCCAACGAATTGAGCAAGACGTAGCCTCCCGGTCGACGCCGCAGCCGCTGGTCGTCTTTCTCGGTGACTATGTCGATCGCGGACCGCAATCACGCCAAACCATCGACCGCCTGATTGGGTATGGAAAGACCAGCAAGGCCGTGTTCCTCAAAGGGAATCATGAACTTATCGCGCTCAAATGCTTGAGCGAAGCCGGTCTGTTCGATACTTGGCTGCGCCGCCTTGGCGGCATTGGCACGCTGATGTCTTACGGCGTCAATCCGGCAGCGTTCACGGGCGAGGGGCGGATCGCCAGGCTGCAGGCGGCGTTCCACAAGGCGCTGCCGCAGGCCCATTTCCGTTTTTTCCGCAGTCTCGAGACGTCGTTTGTTTGCGGCGATTTCTTCTTCGTCCATGCCGGCGCAAGGCCCGGCATCGACCTGTCGCAGCAGAAGGAAAACGACCTGCTCTGGATTCGAGATGAATTTCTCTTCTCTGACTTTGATTTCGGCAAGACCATCGTCCACGGGCATACGCCGATTTCTGATGTCGAGGTGAGGCCGAATCGGATCAACGTCGATACCGGCGCATTTGCGAGCGATCGCCTGACTTGCCTGGTGATCGAGCGCTCAGGGCTGTCAAAGATAGATACGCGTTGATATCCGCTCAGAGCGCGCGCGCCTTCTCTTCCATCAATCCGTCGATATGAGCGTGCATCTTTTCGATAAACTGTGCGCGGCCGAATTTTGCGGCATGGGCTGAGATTTTCACCGGGTCGAGGGGCATCTCGGCAAGACGTTTCACTGCGCCCGAGATCGCTCCGGCCGTTTGCTCGTCGAAAAACACGCCGGACAGGCCTGGGATGACGGTCTCCGTCGCGCCGCCGCGCCCGAAGGCAACCACCGGGCGACCGCTGGCCATCGCCTCCACGGGCACCATTCCAAAGTCTTCCTCGCCAGGGAATATCAGGGCGCGGCACCGCGCATAGTGCTGCTTCAGTACCTCGAAAGGCTGCGATCCCATGACCGTGACGGTCGGGCCCGCAATGCGCCGGATCTCCTCCAGCATCTCGCCGCCTCCGATCACCACGAGTTTCAGCTTCATCTCGTTGAAGGCTTGCACGGCAAGGTCGGGCCGCTTGTAGGACACAAGTTCACCCGCCATGAGATAAAAATCGCCGAGTTCCGAAGGCGAGGCGCTCTGGAAGGCGTCGGTATCAACCGGGGGTGGAATGACAATCGACTTCCGGTCGTAACAGCGCTGAATGCGCCTGGCCACCGTTGCCGAGTTAGCAACGAAACTATCGACGCGTGCGGAGGAGGTGACGTCCCACATTCGCAGATAGTGTGAGAACATGGGCATGAGCAATCGAGTGAGAGGGCCGGTGCTATCTCGATAGTCGTGATACATGTTCCAGATATAGCGCATCGGCGTGTGGCAATAGCAGACGTGCAATGCTTCGGCCGGGGCAACGATCCCCTTGGCCGGTCCGGATTCGCTGCTGATCAGGAGATCGTAGCCGCGCAGATCAAGCTGTTCGAGCGCAAGCGGCATCAGGGGAAGGTAGGTCTTGTACATCCGCGCCGCGCGCGGCAGCGAATTGATGAAAGTCGGGATGACGCGGTGTTGGCGGATCCTCTCGGAGATCACCTCCGGAACATAGACATGCGTGAAGATGTCGGCCTGTGGGTACATCTCGCACAGCGCTTCGATCACCTTTTCGCCGCCGCGCATTCCGACCAGCCAATAGTGGATAATTGCGACCTTCATAAAAGAGTTTCCGATCCTGCTAGCGGTGGTCGAGCGCTGCAAGGCTGTTCGATGGCCTCGAAAGGCTGAAAAGGCCGGCCGCGGCGAGGCAAACCAGCGCAAAGGACGCTGATCGATAGGTGAACCAATGGTGGTGCTGGCTGTGATTCCTGAGCACTTCATACCAGAGCACGCAGATGGGGGTCGGGAGCAGCATCGCCAAATAGGCGGGCCGGACCGTGATGGTCCCGTGCCGGCGCCACAGCGTTGCCGCGACCATGCCCGTAAAAAGCACGAATACTCCAAACGATGGTCTGATCATCGGATAACCGAAATTTTGAACGGTTGCCCAGCCGACGATCTGCCGGATCTTGTACTCCGTACCGGAGATCCGGAACATGCCTGCAGTATAGATTTCCTGAAACGTCTCGCGTGGCGTGTCGGACAGACCCACGGCCAGTCCGAAGCGGCACACATAGGTTCCGAAGAATCCAATCGCCCACCCGAAGGCGATGACCAGCGTCAGCCGTATGACGTCTCTCGCCTGCAGTTCATCGCTGTTGAGGGCGGCCGCCGCCCCGACGACCAGGGCCGATAAGGCAAGCGGCGGATTGAAAAGCAGGTCAAAGAACGAGGTTACGCAACCGGCTGCCACGGCCATGAGAAACAGATATCGGCGGTGGCCGGCTCTCAGGGCCCAGAACATCAGCGCGGCAGCCGAGAATATCGACACCAGCGAAATCGAATGAGTGAACACATTCGCAAGATCGGCGCCGTCCGTCAGCAGGATAAATCCGCCCGCGAACCACGCGCCGATCAAAGCGCCGTCGACGCTGGTCAGGGCGGTTGAGATGCTCAGCGAAAACAGCGTGATCGCGATGATCAGCAGAGAGGCGAAGATATATCGCAGATTGGCAACGGAGCTGAAATACAGGAACGGCTTCGAGAATATCTGGTAACCGTGCCAGTAGCGCGCATAGCTGGCGAGCGTCACGCTGCTCTTGTCGTTGAGCATCCGCAGCAGCACCGGGCACGCGCCCAGGCCCTCAACCCGAGGCACCTCCATGTCCCTGAACAATTCCCTTGCCGATCGGTCAGGGCTTCCGCCGAGGTTGAGGCTCAGGCCGACACAATCAGTGAACCTGTCGGCGTAAGTCGCAAGCTCGGGAGGATAGTCCTGATCATTGATGGCATTGGCCGCCGCGGCTTCGGCGACGCGGTCATACAGCCGCTTGTGATCGATCGCCGCGTCGATGGTGAAGACGGCGAGGAAGAAAATCGCGTTTGCGATCAGCACCACGACGCCGGCTGAAAGGAGATCAGAAAACCCTTTGACACGAAGATAGTCTTTAGACGGTGTCATCAAATGGTCCTCTTGACTACAAGCAACGTCGCAAATGTCGATCCGGTTGAATTAAATCGCCTTAAGCCTGCGGAGAGGCTGATCCAACTGTCAGGGCCCCACACGCGATTCAACCGGATCTCGTAAGGGCGGCCCTGGCGACGGGAGCGCGATTGCCTGTGGCAGCGTCAGTGTTCAAATACACAATGCTTTCGGAGCGTTCAATGTTTGCCCCCAAACATGCTAAATTTAGCACGCT
>Ga0207693_10003590_pt1 | contig 13249 bp, 7 predicted proteins | sample LARL81metaG_FD_184347 | JGI IMG/M metagenome (GOLD analysis project Ga0207693, IMG submission 184347) | Corn, switchgrass and miscanthus rhizosphere microbial communities from Kellogg Biological Station, Michigan, USA - LAR L8-1 metaG... | ecosystem: Host-associated > Plants > Roots >...
CGGCTGGGGCCCCTGGTTCCCCCTGGTCACCAGGACCAAGTTCTACTACTACGCCCTGGAGTTCGAGCCCTTCCTCATCCTCGCCATCGTCTTGTGCCTCGGCCTGATCCTCGGCCCGGCCTCGGCGACCCTGCTGCGCCGGGCCACCGGGGCCCTGATCGTCGGCACCTACGTGCTGTGCGTGCTGCTGATGTTCTGGTACTTCTACGCGGTCCTGGCCGGCCAGGTCCTCCCGTACGAGAGCTGGCTGAGCCACATGTGGTACCGGATCGGCCGCGGCTGGATCTGAGCGACGCGGGCAGGTCGGCGCCGGCGGGCCGCCGGTGCCAGCCGCCGCTTCCATGCCGTCCCTGGAGGAAGCTTTCAGCTTCCCCTCAGCCTGTGTGTGCATAATAGTTTACGCCGTTAGCGGACGGGGCAGTGGAAATCGCCGGCGGTCGACGTGATTTAGGCAACACGGGGTACGTTTCCGGGCCTGTTGTACGTCTATATACATGTAGTGAGATGACGAGCTACCGGAGCGAAGATGAGCCGAGCCGAACACTCTAGCGAGGACCGCGCGCGATTCGAGCGCGACGTCATTCCGCAGCTTGGCCAGCTGTACCCGGCTGCGCTCCGGATGACGAGGAACCCGACCGACGCCGAGGACCTCGTCCAGGAGACGTCGGTCAAGGCCTACGCGGCGTTCCAGCAGTTCACTCCGGGTACCAACCTGCGGGCGTGGCTCAACCGCATCCTGACCACGACGTTCATCAACGTGTACCGCAAGCGGCGCCGGGAGCCGCAGCAGGCGCTCGGCGGCGACCTTCAGGAATGGCAGATGTCGGCGGACCGGCTCACGCCGCCGGTGCCGTCGGCCGAGGCCGAGGCGCTGGACCGCACCACCGACTCGGACCTGCTCCGGGCGCTGCGCGACCTGCCGGGCGAGTTCCGCACGGCGGTCTACCTGGCGGACATCGAGGGCTATCCCTACCGCGAGATCGCCGAGATGATGGGGACTCCGGTCGGCACCGTGATGTCCCGGCTGCACCGTGGCCGCAAGAAGATCAGGGAGCAGCTGCTGGCCGGCGGTTTCGGCACGCCGCAGCCGGAGGCGCCGGGCGCCTGAGCACGCGGTGACGGCCAGGTTCAGACCTCAACCAGCGCACCCACCCCGAAAACCTCATCCGTCACACTTGTCGGCTTCCCGTAACGACACCGCTGCTCCATGGGTGCGGCTCTTTACAGTGAGAACCCGGATACGGGTCCGGTGGTGCTTGTGGTGCGCCGGTGGCCACTCGTGCCCTCCGCAAGTGCCGCTGAGCGGTGTCGATGTGCCATCGGTAGTGCTCTTAGGACGCGCCGGAGAATAACCTGGAGGTTTCCGCCGCGGCCGCTCGCATCATGCGTCACTGCTTTAACGACCCCGGTTATCGTGGGCCTTTACCCACGTAATAGCGGGGGTAACGGCCCACGATAATTCGATCGGCTATGAAGGCGCCCGCAACGCGGGGAAAATGAGCCCGCAGAGGCGGGTGTGACTTCCGGACATAGCTCTTGAGCAGGCACTTCATGATCACAAAGGGTTTTGTCCCCCCTATAAGGTACAAAAGCCTTCGCGATCATGGAAAAGCCATGAAAACGCGGCCAGCACATCGGCCCTCAGCGGGAACCGGCAATTCCAGGGCCCTGAAACGAGCAGGCTAACTGACTGCGGACCATCAGGTTATTTACTGGCGCGTCCTTACATGCCCTATGCGCCATCGACGCCATCCGCCGGGGCGGCAGGAGGGGTGAGAGGGATTGGGACAGGTGAGGAGCTAGCGGGGTTGCCTGCCAGGGCGCGCGAAGAGCCTCCCGATTCTCACTCGGGGCGGGGGCGGCCCGGGCACGGTCGGCGGTTTCGTCGGCGATCAGGGCCCGTACAGGGTGAGCATGACCTCGCCGGCCTGCCAGCGGCCGATGACGTGGAGCCCGGCCCCGGCCAGCAGGGCCAGCTTCTCCTTGTCCATCCGGGTGATCGGCTTGGGGAACTCGTAGTTGCTGGCGCCGGTGACCACCCAGACCCGGGTGACGTCGGTGAACCGGCTCTTCAGCTTGGCCGGGCTGGTGATCTCGGTACCGGTCAGGGTGGCCGAGGCGATCGCGGACCGGCCTAGCGCGATGTCCCGCAGCCGCCGGAACGGCGCCGGATACCCGGTACCGAGGACGCGCATGGTGAACGGGATGTACAAGACCACGTCGCCGGGCCGCTCGCGGGCCGCCACGATGGCGGAGGCCTCCCGCAGGTTGTCCGGGCGGGCGGCGGTCTGCCTGATCGCCTGCTGCGGCCCGGCCAGCAGGACGGCCAGTACCGCCAGGACCAGCGCGGCGGGCAGCCAGGGTCCGGCCCAGGCCCACCTCGAGCCGGCGGGCCGCAACCGCGCGAGCGGCGTCCGGCGGGCCAGCCTGATCAGCCCGGTCAGCCCCGCGCCGGCCACGATGGCCAGGGCCGGCAGGCAGAACTCGACGTACCGCACGTAGTAGACCGGCTTGACGAACGACGCCGCCATCAGCAGGAACGACGGCATCACCAGCCAGGGCAGGGCGACCGCGGCGGGGTTGAGCGGGCGCCAGCCGTCGCCGAGCCACGCCGCGGCCAGGCCGCCCAGCGCGAGCAGGGCCAGCGGGAGGACTAGGTCCTTCGAGCCCGCCATGGTGCTGAGCAGCCGCTCGATCGCCTTGAGGTCCGGCCGGGACAGCCAGGCGATCTGCTGCTGCTGGTGACCGGCCACGGCGACCACCGGGGAGAGCACGGCCACCGCGGCCGCCGAGACGGCCAGCCAGCGCCACGGGAGGCGGCCGATCCAGCGCCCGGCCGCCGCCTGGCCGCCGGCCTGCCCGGCCGCTGACCCGCCGCCGGCTGTCAGACGGCCCCGGGCGGGCGTCAGCAGCAGGGTCACGCCGTGCGCGGCCAGGATCAGCAGCCCGAAGATGTTCAGCAGGCCGGTCAGCGCCACGGCCGCCCCGTACCCCAGCCACCACCGCCAGCGGCCGTCGGGCCAGGCCCTGATCAGCAGGTAGGTGGCGATCGTGGCGAACATCGTCTCGAGCGCGTAGGACCGGGCCATCTGCGCGTAGTACGTCATGTAGGGCGCGGTCGCGAACAACAGCCCCGCCAGCAGGCCGGTCAGCTGACCACCCGGCGCCGAGCCGGCCGCCCGCCGGGCGATCGCCGCGGTGAACCCGGTCGCGACCACCATCGCGCACAGCGACGGGAGCCGCAGCGCGGTGGCCGAGGTGCCGATCACCCCCGTGATGGCGTGCATCAGCAGGTAGTAGGCGCCGTGCACAGCGTCCTGGTGCCCCAGCATGGCGATGAGCTGCCCGGCGGGCCGGCCGATCGCGTCCTTGGTGTACGCCTCGTCCCGCCACAGCGAGGGCGAGCCGAGCTGGTATCCGCCGGTGACCGCCGCGACCGCCATGGGAACCGCGATGACCAGCGGCCGGCTCCAGCGCCGCCAGGCCCGCGCCCGCGCGCCCGGCTCAGGCAGTTCCGGCTCAGGCAGTTCCGACGCAGGTGTCTCCGGCTCAGAAAGCTCCGGCTCAGGCGGCTCCGCCGCGGACGGCGTGACCGGCATGACCGGCATGACCGGGCCGCGTGGCTCCGCCGCGACCGCCGCGGCCGGCTCCTCGGGACCGAGATCGGTCTCCCACACAGCCTTCCCTTCCCGGGTACCCGCCCAGGCCTGCGAGCACCCTCGCTCCTCACACTATCCAGGCGGAGCAGGCGAGACGGCCGCTGTTCATGCTCTCTTAATTTCTTGGCGCGCAGGCGCGGCCGGTTAACCAGGTGAGCGTCGCGCGGTTCACGGCGATACTGCCGGAGTGAGCTCTCCTGTCACCCCCGCCATAAGAGAATGGGCCGAACGGGGCAGGCCCGGCGCCCAGGTAACGGGCTGCACGGTCCGCCCGCTGGACGGCGGCGACGCTGCTGCACGGCGATGTCCATCCCGGCAACGTGCTGGTGCACGCGGACCGGGTCACGCTCATCGACTGGGGCAGCAGCCGCGTCGGCCCGGCCGCGCCCGACCTGGCCAACCTGGTCCCAGCCCGCTCGCCGGAGGTCGCCCGCTACACCCGCACCTGGGAGCGGCTCACCGGGGTGCCGCTGCCCGCCACCGTGCTCGAGCTCGGCTACCGGTGGGCCGCTTTGCAGCTCCCGGTCCAGTACCTGCCCTGGACGGCCGCGCACCGGTCCACCCGCGAGGTCGATGCGGCACTGGACCGGATCGAGCGCGCCCTCGGCCAGTTGCCGCCCTAACCGCAGCGCGCCCGGGCCGGTCGGGTTACTGCGGCGGCAGGGCGGCGTTGTTCCAGGCGGCGGCCGGGCGGACCAGGTCGGAGAAGAGGCGGTCGCAGACCCGGGCTCCGGCCTTGCCGTCGTCCAGGGACGCGAACCTGGCCTTGAAGATCTCGTAGGCGTCCTGGTAGGAGGCGGCCACCGCACCGGCGTCCCTGACGGCCGCGATCACCTCGTCCGAGGTGGCCAGCAGCGGTCCGGGGGCCTCGGCCTCGAAGTCGAAGTAGAAGCCGCGCAGGTTGTCGCGGTAGTCGGCCAGGTCGTAGGTGAAGAACAGCATCGGCCGGCCGGTGACCGCATAGTCGAACATGGTCGAGGAATAGTCGGTGACCAGGATGTCGGAGACCAGGTAGAGCTCGGTGATGTCGGGGTAGGCGGTGACGTTGACGGCGAACCCGGGCCGCATCCCGGCCGGGACGTCGTCCGCCATGTGGTGGTGCCCGCGGATGAGGAACACGTAGTCCTCGCCGAGTTCCGACCAGGCCCGCTCCAGGTCAAGCCGCATGTCGAAGCGGTACCGGCGGCCGTTCGCGTACACCTGGTTGTCCCGCCAGGTGGGCGCGTAGAGCACGACCCGCTTCCCGGCGGGCAGCCCGAGCCGGTCCCGGACCCGCGCGGCCACCTCGGCCGCGTCGGGCCGGCAGAGCAGGTCGTTGCGCGGGTAACCGGACTCGCAGATCTCCCCTTCGTACCGGAACGCGCCGCGCATGATCGGCGTGCTGAACGAGTTCGGCGAGAGCAGCAGGTCCCACTGCGCGACGTCCCTGGCGAGGTGGTCGAAGTAGGCGGTGCCGCTGATGAACTGCGGGTTCGCGATGTCGAAGCCGATCTTCTTCAGCGGCGTGCCGTGCCAGGTCTGCAGGTAGGTCTGGCCGTCCCGCTTGCGGAACGGGGCCTGCATGTCGTCGTTGGAGATCAGGTACTTCGACCGGGCCAGCGCCTCGAAGTACTCCTGGGTGCCGCGGAGCACCGCGGTGCCGCCGTCGGGCACCGGCACCGAGTAGTCGGTGACGGCCCACAGGTGCTCGCGGTCGTCGCCGCGGCGGCGCAGTTCCTCGGCGATGCCGAGCGGGTTGTCCCCGCAGCTCTTGCCCTTCCAGCTGACGAACATGACCTGGTCCCGCAGCGGCGTGCCGCGCAGCAGCGCGGGGTAGAACCCCCGCCGCAGCGCGCGGGCGCCGAAGTTACCCTGCTCCACCCGGCGCAGTTGCGGCGCGGCGGTGATCAGCGGTTCGTCGTGGCCGGTGACGAGCAGCCGGTACCACTTCCGGCCGGCCGCCACCCGCTCGCCGGTCACGCCGTCGAGCCGGCCGTGGTCGTACTTCAGCTCGGCCAGTTCCTCCGAGCCGGTGCCCGCCGGGCGCACGGACAGGGTCCACTCGCCGTCCCGCAGCGGGATGGCCGAGCCGAAGAACGGCATCCGGTCCAGGTCGGCCTCGATCGTGAAGCGCTCGTCCCGCACCTCGAAGCCGATGACGTGCGAGTCGGCCGACCCGAGGCGGCGCAGCACGGTCTCGTACCGGTCGCCGGATCCGGCGCCGAGGAAGCTGCCCCGCAGCACCAGCCGTCCGTCAGGCTGCCACTCGTGCTCATCGATCACCGGCCGGGGGGCGCGTTCTGCTATCACAAGGTCACCGTAGCGGCTCTGCCCGGCCACGGCCTCCCGGTCCCCGGACCGGTGCCTGGTTTCCGGCAGTTCCTCCGGCCACGCCACCCTGACCCGGGGCCGGCCGGGCAGCTTGAGGTAGGCGTCCCAGGCCATCCCGTCGTCGCCGGCCAGCCGGCCGGCCCGGTCCACCACGTCGGTCGCGCCGGCCAGCTCACCGAGCGGCAGGCGCGCGAGGAACCGCCCGGAGGTGGCCTGCGGCAGGGCGGGGAACGAACGGGTGGCCGCGCCGCGGCTCCTCACCAGGACGAGCTCGGCCGGGAGCGGGGCGCCGTCGTCCGCGGGCGTCGCACTGGACGAGCCGGTAACAGCCACCCCGTTCGTTGCCTCGATCTCGATCTCCGCCGCCCGCGGCTCCGGCCAGCCCACCGCGGTCACCACCGCGCCGAGCCGCCAGGTGGCCAGGTTCAGGCCGAGGCCGGCCCAGCGCCCGCCGAACCGCAGGCCGGGCGCGACCTGGCGGGGCCGCGGCCGCTCGGCCCGCCCGGGGACCGGGCTATGCACCCGGGCCGGGCGCCACACGCCGTGGCTGCGGACGAGCATGTAGCACTGCCACTCCCCGGTCCCGCGGAACCGCCGGGGGCTGACCGCGAACCGGAAGCCCGACCAGTCGTAGTTGTACCGGTCCTGCTCGGACAGCGCCGTCGCGTCCGGGTTGAGGAACGAACGGGCGGGCCGCACGACCGGCAGGCGGCGGAATAGGGGTCCAGGGGGACGGAGCACCACGATCTTGGTGGTGTTCCGGCGCCGGGGGATGTCAATGGACGGCACGTTGGCCCGCCCGGTCACCACCAGCCGGTCCTGCTCCCAGCCGATGTCGTCCACCCACACGATCGGATCCAGATCACGCCAGTGCGGGCGGAACACCCTGTCCGGTATCCGCACGGGAGAGTCCGTCCGGAAGGGCAGGTCGGCGCGGAGCCGGCCCCGGTGCCTGACCACGGGCACCTGGCGCACCGGCTGCTCCACCAGCCAGGCGGCCAGCTCGGCGAGCTGCGGCATGGCCCGGATCCGCACCAGGTAGTAGGCCAGCTTGTGGGTGGCGGGCAGGCTGCGCAGCACCCGGCGGCCCACGTTGTCCAGGTAGCCGTTCACCCGTTCGGCGAACTCGTCCCGGTACGCCTCGGTCACCTTGTGCAGGTCCTGGACGTAGAGCCACAGGTCGTTCTTGAGCGCCTTGCGCTGGTGGGCCCGGAGCAGGCTGGCCGTCGAGTGGGCGGCGATGAACGAGTCGATCTCGTCCAGCGCGGTCATCCGGTCGCGCAGGTTGGCGATGCTGGTGCGGCTCTGCGTGATGGACAGCGTGCCCTGCGCCCGCTCGCGCCAGTAGTAGATGACGTCAGGGATCACGTCCACCGCCTTGGCCAGCACGTGCGCCCTGGCCATCAGGCGCAGGTCCTCCCAGACCACGCCCTCCGGGTAGACCAGCTGGTGGGCGTCCCAGAAGCTCCGGCGGAACAGCTTGTTCCAGACCGACACGTCGTACAGCAGCCGGGGCGTCTTGGTGATGTGCGTGCCTGTCAGCCGGCCCTTGATGGCCAGCTGGTGCAGCGCCGAGGGGTTGATGCCTTTGGGCCCGATGCGGTTGACCGCGCCGCTGACGAAGTCCGAGCCCGACCGCTCCAGCGTATGCAGCAGCAGCTCGTAGGCGTTGGACGGCAGCACGTCGTCGCCGTCGACGAAGGCCAGGTACTCGCCGCGGGCGTGCTCGATGCCGCGGTTGCGGGCGCCGCCGGGGCCGCCGTGCTCCGGTGGCTGGATCAGGATGAACCGCGGGTCGGCGGCCGCCTTGGCCCGGGCGATCGCGGCGCTGTGGTCGGTGGAGCCGTCGTCGACCATGATCACTTCCAGGTCGGGATACGACTGGGCGGCGATCGAGTCCAGGCAGTCGGCGAGGTCGTCGGCGTTGTTGAAGAACGCCACCACGACGCTGATCCGGGGGCTGGTCACTGGGCTGGTTCCTTGGCTCATCGTCGGGGGCTCGTCATCGGGGCTCGTCATCGGGCGGCCGGGCCGCGTACGGTCTCCCAGCCGAGTGCCACCGGGTCGTAGGCCCGCTCCACGTAGATCTGGTGCCAGAGCGAGAACACGACAAGCAGCCATACCTGCCGCCAGGACACGTCGGGATCGTCGGCCCGGAAGCGGCGCAGGATATCCAGCGCGGCGCCCTTGTTCAGCCACTGGCCGGTCTGCGCCGAGTGGACCGCCTGCTCCGCGAAACCATACATGCCGCCGCGCAGCCACGGGCCGAGCGGCACCGGGAAGCCCAGCTTCGCCCGCTCGACGGCGGCCTGGGGCAGCAGGTCGGTGACGGCCTCCCTGAGCGCGAACTTGGTGGTGCCGGCCGCGGTCTTCTCCACCCGGGCCAGCCGCGACGCCACCGCGAGCACCTCGCGGTCAAGGAACGGCGAGCGCAGCTCGAGCCCGTGGGCCATGGCCATCCGGTCGGCCTTGACCAGGATGTCCCCGGGCAGCCAGGTGTTGACGTCGATCAGCTGCATGGTGGCCACGTCGTCCAGGCCGGCGTCGGCCGCCTGCCGGTACACCGGGTCGGTCACGTCGAATTCGGTGCCGCGCCCGAGCCGGGACAGCTCGCTGGCCTCGTCACCGTGGAACACGTAGGCGTTCCCGATGTACCGCCGCTGGAGCGGCGTCGAGGTCCGGTTGAGCAGGCCCTTGCCCCGGGCTGCGATCGGCAGCTCGGAGGCGACCCGGCCGAGCGTGGCGCGTCCCCAGCCGGGCAGGGCCTGGCCGGCCCGGACCACGCCCCGCTGGTGGTAGATGTTGTAGCCGCCGAAGAGCTCGTCGGCGCCCTCGCCGGACAGCACCACCTTGACGTGCTTGCGGGCCTCCCGGGCGGCGAACCACAGCGGGACGGCGGCCGCGTCCGCCATCGGGTCGTCCAGGTGCCAGATGATCCGGGGCAGGTTGGCCAGGAACTCCTCCGGGCCGATCACGTAGGGGACCGACTTCACGCCGAGCGCCTCGGCCGTGGCCGTCGCCTCGTCGATCTCGCTGTAGCCCTCGCGCTCGAACCCGACGGTGAAGGTGAGCAGGTCGGGCAGGGCCTCGGCGGCGAGCGCGCACAGCGTGGCCGAGTCCACCCCGCCGGACAGGAACGCCCCGACCGGCACGTCGCTGCGCAGGTGGACGGCCACCGAGTCGCGCAGCGCGGTCAGGATCTTCTCCGGCGAGCTCGACGACGGGGACCGGGCCGGGCGCAGCTCGGGACGCCAGTACCTGAACACGTCGACCCGGCCGCCAGGACGGGCGATGAGCACGTGCCCGGGCGGCAGCGCCCGGGCGGGCGGCACCATGGTGGCCGGCGCGGGCACGTACTGGAACGACAGGTACCGGCGCAGCGCGTCCGGGTCGATGGTGGTGACCTCGCCGGAGTCGGCCAGCGCCTTGCGCTCGGAGGCGAACCTCAGCTGGGGCCCGTGGGATCCATGGGGCCCCGCCCGGGACCGCTCGGCGCCCGCGGTCAGCGCGTAGAAGAACGGCTTGATGCCGAACGGGTCCCGCGCGCAGAACAGCTCCCGGCTGCGCCGGTCCCAGATGGCGAACGCGTACATGCCGCGCAGGTGCCGCACCACGTCCCGGCCCTGCCAGGCGAACAGCTCCACCAGGACCTCGGCCGCCGACCGGGAGCGCAGCCGGACGCCGCGGGCGGTCAGCCGCTGGGCCAGCTCGGCGTAGTTGTAGATCTCGCCGTCGAAGACCAGCACGAACCGGCCGTCCGCGGACTGGATCGGCTGGCGGCCGGCCGGCGCGGTGTCGATGACGGCCAGCCGCCGGAAGCCAAGGGCGACGTCGTGGTCGGCGAAGAAGGCCTCGTCGTCGGGACCCCGGTGAGCGATGCGCATGGCGGCACGGCCGACCCACTCAGTGTCGGGGCCAGCCCCGTCTGCCAGTGCCAGGCAGCCGGTGATTCCGGACATGCGTTCCGCCAGACGCTCGGGGTCCCTGCGTACGTACCCCGACCAGATTACTTCGGCTGGCTACTTAGGCTGGAACCTGATCCCGCCGTCGAAGCGGATGACCTCGGCATTCATGTAGTCGTTCTCGATCAGGGACCGGACCAGGTGGGCGAATTCGTCCGCCCGCCCCATCCGCTTGGGGAACACCACCGGGGCCACCAGCTTCGCCTTGAACTCGTCGGAGTTCGGCGAGAACCCGTAGATCGGGGTGTCGATGATGCCGGGGCAGATGGTGTTCACCCGCACCCCGATGGCGCTCAGGTCGCGCGCGGCGGGCAGCGTCATGCCGATGATGCCGCCCTTGGAGGCCGAGTAGGCGATCTGGCCGGTCTGGCCCTCGATGCCCGCCACCGAGGAGGTGTTGACGACGACGCCGCGCTGCCCGTCGGCGTCGGCGGGCTCGGTCTTGGCCATGGCCGCGGCGGCGATGCGCATCACGTTGAAGGTGCCGACCAGGTTGACCTGGATGACCTTCTGGTAGGCGCCGAGGTCGTGCGGCGTGCCGTCGCGGCCGACGGTGCGCGACGCCCAGCCGATGCCCGCGCAGCTGATCGCGGTCCGCAGCGGGGACCCGAGGGCCACCGCGGCGTCCACCGCGGCCTGGACCGAGGCCTCGTCGGACACGTCGGTGCGGGCGAACTGGCCGCCGATCTCGTCCGCGATCTGCTTGCCGCGCTCCTCGTTCAGGTCGGCGACCAGCACGGTGGCCCCGGCCGCGGCCAGGACCCGCGCGGTCGCCTCGCCGAGGCCGCTGGCCCCGCCGGAAACGATGGCAGAAGTACCGTTGAGCTCCATGACCGCGAGCATACCCGTCGCGGATTTTGCGCTACCGGGCGGTAGGGCCAGAAGTGTCAGGGACTGCCAACCCCGTTCGTTTGAGATCGAACTTTTAAGATTGTCAGAGGTAGAAGCTATGGTCAGGCTATGACCAAGCTGCGCGGCAACCCGTGGGCGGTGCTGGTTGTCGTCTCGTTGGGCTTCTTCATGACGCTGCTCGACCTGACGATCGTGAACATCGCCATCCCCAACATGATCGACAAGCTGCATGCCTCGCTTGACGACGTGCTGTGGGTGCTCAACGCCTACGCGCTGGTGCTCGCCGTCCTGGTGATCACGGCCGGGCGGCTCGGGGACCTGCTGGGAACGCGCACCATGTTCGTGGCCGGGATCGCGGTGTTCACCGCCGCCTCGGCGGTCTGCGGGTTCGCCCCCAGCCCGGCCTGGCTGATCGCCTTCCGGGCCGTCCAGGGGATCGGCGCGGCCATGCTGATGCCGCAGACGCTGGCCATCGTGACCATGACGTTCCCGCCGGAGCGGCGCGGGGCCGCGTTCGGCATCTGGGGCGCGGTGGCCGGGCTGGCCACGATCGCCGGGCCCACCCTGGGCGGCCTGCTGGTCACCGCGTTCGACTGGCGCTGGATCTTCTTCGTCAACCTGCCGATCGGGGCCGCCGTCCTGGCCGTGACGTTCTTCATCATCCCCGGCTTCCAGCCCGGCCGGCGGCACCGGTTCGACATCCTCGGCGTGGGGCTGGCCAGCCTGGCCCTGCTGGCCATCTGCTACGGGCTGGTGGAAGGGCAGCGCTACGACTGGGGCACGGTCACCTCGTTCGTCTCCATCCCGCTGATCCTCGCGGTCGGCGTGGCCCTGCTCGGCGTGTTCCTCCTGGTGCAGAAGGCGCGCCAGGACCGCGAGCCGCTGGTCCCCTTCGTCCTGTTCCGGAGCAGGAACTTCACGCTGATGAACTGGGTGTCGGGCACCCTGTCCATCGGGATGCTCGGCATCTTCTTGCCGTTCACCATCTACCTGCAGTCCGCGCTCGGTTTCTCCGCGCTGAAGGCCGGCCTGACCATGGCGCCCTCCTCGGTCGTGATGATCATCCTCGCGCCCGTCCTCGGCCGGCTCACCGACAAGATCGGCGGCAAGTACATCCTGATGACCGGGCTGACCCTGTTCGCGGTGGGCATGGGCTGGGCCGTGCTGATCGCCACCCCGCATTCCGCCTGGTACGACTTCCTGGCCCCGATGATCGTGGCCGGCCTCGGCATGGGCGGCACGTTCCCGCCGATGACCACGACGGCCATGCGCGACGTCGACCCGCGGATGGCGGGCGCGGCCTCGGGCGTGCTCAACACGACCCGCCAGGTCGGCTCGGTCATCGGCACCGCCGCGGTGGGTGCTCTGCTGCAGAACCGGCTGGTCAGCTCGCTGACCAGTCAGGCCGCGGCGGCCGCGGCGGCGCTGCCGCCGGCCGCCCGCGGCCCGTTCGTCAGCGGCTTCCGCGAGGCCGCGTCCAGCGGCCTGATCGGGGGCGCGCCCTCGGGTTCGGCCGCCCCGGCGGGAACCTCGCCGACCCTGGCGGCCCAGCTGCGCCGCCTCGGCGCCGAGGTCTTCGCCCGGGGCTACGTGCACGCGATGCAGTGGACTATGGTCCTGCCGATCACCGTGGTCGCCCTGGCCGCGGCCAGCTGCCTGCTCCTCAAGGGCCAGGCAGCCGGCCAGGGCGGCGCCGCGGCGGCCGCGGACTCCGGTCAGATGGCCGGGACCATCAGCTCGCCCGGCTCGTCGGGCTCACTGGGCCAGAGCCCGGGCAGTTCGTCGGGGACGGCCTCGTAGCGCTCCGGCTCGAACGGGAACCGGTCCGCGAACACCGGCTCCAGGTCGGTGAGCCAGCAGGCCTCCGGGTCGAACCGGGCGAAGAACGGCTTGCCGGCCAGCCCCGGGTCACGGGCCTGGATCATGTGCAGGACGAACACCTTGATGCCTGCCACCTCGGTCACGCCGTCGACGCAGACCTTCCCCGGCGTGGCCGACATGGACGGCCCCCGTACCGTCCGGGCCAGCCCGGAGACGCCCTGGTAGGCATCGCGGAAGGTCTCGTAGGCGCGGGCCAGCGGCACCGCGAAGTAGTCCTGCGGTCCGGTGTCCCGCTCGACGAACATGTAGTACGGGATCATGCCCATCCGGACCTGCGTCCGCCACATGGCCTGCCAGGTCCGCGGGTCGTCGTTGATCGACCTGATCAGCGGCGCCTGGGTGCGGATCGTCGCGCCGGTCCCCGAGATCCGGCGCACCGCCTCGGCGAGCATCGCGGGCTCGAGCTCGCGCGGGTGCGAGAAGTGCGCCATCACCGCGAGGTTCCGCCCCGAGGCGGTCACCTCCTCGAACAGCCGCAGGGTGGCGTCGGCGTCCGGGTCGGTGACGAACCGCTGCGGCCAGTAGGCCAGCGACTTGGTGCCGATCCTGATCGACTCGATGTGGTCCAGGCCGTTCCGCGGGTCG
>Ga0207693_10003592_pt1 | contig 13242 bp, 10 predicted proteins | sample LARL81metaG_FD_184347 | JGI IMG/M metagenome (GOLD analysis project Ga0207693, IMG submission 184347) | Corn, switchgrass and miscanthus rhizosphere microbial communities from Kellogg Biological Station, Michigan, USA - LAR L8-1 metaG... | ecosystem: Host-associated > Plants > Roots >...
AAATACGGGCCTGTAGCTCGGCGGCCTGCTCGCGAAAGCATTCGGAGTTAGAGCAGCCCCGAATGCTTTCGGGGTTGGTCACTGGTCGAAACGCGTTAATCTTTGGCCTGTCGCGATGGGCCTGTAGCTCAGCGGTTAGAGCAGGGGACTCATAATCCCTTGGTCCCAGGTTCGAATCCTGGCGGGCCCAGTTGTTTAAGAGAAGCGTCTCGCCCGGGCCGCGTAACTACGGGCTCTGCCGCCGTATTTCGCCGTTTCAAGGCAAAATTTGGGTTTTGCGTTTCCGCTCATGGGATTGCGATTATCCTCATTCGTCACGCGGAGCCACAACGGCAACTCCGGCTAGAACTATCGTGGGCCAATGTTTTGGTGCCTACGCAAGAAATGAAATGGACTGCTTTATTTTATTTTCAGTCGCACCGAGGTTTGATTCCTCCCGTTAAGGGAAGCTGGAGCAGACACGACGATTGCGGTCTCGTGCCGAGACGCATCGCCGCATCGCGGAGTCAAGGCTAAAGAGGAGCACAATAGCGGTAAGGATCAATAGCAGTGTGGAGCCTGAATCAGGCACATCCCCAATTTGAAATTGGTTATTCCACTGGTCTGAGGCATTCGGAAATAAGCCGAGTTCGCGACCAGTCACGTCGAAGCCGGGACCATTCGGGAGGGTGATGTCAAGATGAGCACCGTAAATATCTAACGGGAAACTGCCAGTCTGGTCAGCTAAAAACGGGAAAAGACCACCAAGAGAAAGGCGAAAGGCTTCTCCACCCGGGTCAGTGGTGACCGAGCCCCCGAAAGACGTAACTGAACTAATTGGATTACCGGCCTCATCAAACAGGTAGCCGCTGCCAGTTGGGTTGTTGATCGTGCCCGCGCGAACACATCTAGCATTGGCAGCAGAAGAAATGCTGAGTTTGTGCTCTTGAAAAGCCGCACGAAGCTATTGCCGCTAAAGACTAAATCCAGGGAGAGCGTTTGCCCGCTGAATTGGATATCATTCAAGTCGTTAAAACTAATGATCTTTTCGCCCGTAACTCGACGAGGCGGCCCAAGATCGATCGCTATGGTAGTCGCGTAGGTTCGGGCCCAGGAGATCGAACACCCGAGTGTAGCCAGGAGCAGAAGGGCTTTTTTCATTCAGTTTTTTCGGCAACTGCGACCGAACCAATCAAAACAGTTAAGGCAGCAGTTGAAGTGCCAGAACCGCGTTTCATCAGAGAATCGCGCGTCTGCGAGCAAACGGACTGGGGCTCGGAAGCAAAATAAAAACAGCTTACGCCACCCGGATCGGCCTTATAGAATTAGGACGCACCAGTTGGTCGCCGCGATCTTTTTGCCGCCGGCCAATAACTCGGCTGGTGGAAATTCGCCCCGGCACGCGAGCCCGCAAGGTTTTATGTCGCATTTATGGAGAACGCGAAGCTCATCGAAACAAAAGGCGCGCGGCTCATAGGGTTGCATGCGATTCAAGCTGTTCATGACCAGGGCGACCCAAGTCCACAAAATATACGTGACGGCGACTTGGAAGTCGCCGCTATCAGTCAGGGCCGATGCTCTCAGCCGCACCAGCCGGTGACAAATCCTCCGATCAGCCCGAGTGCAATTCCGGCAATTAGTTCAACCGGAGTGTGGCGGTGCAGGAATAATCGTGACCACGCCACCAGAAGTGCGAGAACGAACGCGATCGCCCCCCAACCTGCCCCGATTCGAAACAGGATTATTGCACAATAAAAAGCGAAGAGTGCGTGAAGCGACAATTTCAGGAAACAATTAACAATCCAGGAGGCGAGGAAGAGCGCGAGCGTAATCGCTCCTCCGCGAATGATGTCGGCAGGAGCGTTAATCAAATACATCACGAGGACCCCGACTAACGAAAACGGGACTGCCCATGGGAAAAAACGTTGTCGCTCCTTCCGGACAGAAACGTCCGCATCACTCCATCGTCCGGAACGAACCCCCGAAAGAAGCAGAATTGCCGTTGGAACAAGAGTGCTGAGGAGTAAAGCCAGGAGAATGGGTAAACCGGCGTGCAGTCCAAGTTGCGTCCCCACCACAACGGCGACCGACGCCGCGACAAAAACCAAAGGGTGGCCAATCCAGGAAATAAAGCGCGCGAATTTTGTCACGCGCCGATGATGCGTCCGCTCACTTCACCGAAGCCAATCCGGTAGCCGTCGCCCTGGCAATGGCCCGTAATCGAAAGAGTGTCGCCATCCTCGAGCCATTTGCGGGTTTCGCCGCTCGAAAGTTGCACGGGGTTCGCGCCACGCCACGTCAGCTCGAGCATGCAACCGCGCGAGTCTTCAGTCGGCCCGCTAATCGTGCCGCTCGCCAACAGATCGCCCGGTTGAAGATTGCAACCATTGACCGTGTGGTGTGCGAGCTGTTGCGCGATGCTCCAGTAAAGATTTCGGAAATTTGTGCGGGTGATAGTTTGCGGCTCGGTCATTTTTGCGCTTTGCAATCGCGCTTCGAGTTGAACATCGAAAGTAAAATCATCTGCGCGTTTCAAGTACGACAGCGGCGGTGGATCCTGTGCCGGCAGGCTTTTACGGAACAACTCCAGCGCCTCCAGAGTGACCACCCAAGGCGAGATGCTGGTGCAAAAATTTTTCGCCAGGAACGGGCCCAGCGGCTGGTACTCCCAGGTTTGAATGTCCCGCGCGCTCCAGTCGTTCATTAGAACCATTCCGAAAATGTGATCCTCCGCTCGGTCGATGGAAACAGGCTGACCAAGCGAATTGCCGGGACCAATGAAGAAGGCCGCTTCCAATTCGAAATCCAGGCTCTTGCTCGGGCCGTAAACCGGGCTGCTTGCATCCGGTGGCTTCGTTTGTCCCCTCGGTCGTTTCACCTCTGTGCCGCTAACGACAATTGAACTGGCCCGCCCGTGGTATGCCACCGGCAGCCATTTCCAGTTTGGCATGAGTGCGTTGTCCGGGCCGCGCAGCATGGTGCCGACATTGTGAGCGTGATGATACGACGAATAAAAATCGGTGTAATCGCCGATGCGCGCCGGCAGTTGCATCGTCACCTCACCTTGTTTGTGGAACAGCCGTGCGCGTAATGCTGCGTTGTCACGCAGCGTTGCAGTCTCTGCCGACAAGAGATGTTGCAGAATGTGGCGTGTCTTTTTCCACACCGGCCGACCGAGCGCCATGAAGGCATTGAGCGAGTCGCTGGAAAAAACTTGATGGCTGGTTACGTCGCGAAAATAACCGAGCTCTTCGAGAAGCGACAGATCGAGAATTAAATCACCGAGGGCCACGCCGGCGCGTGGGCTGCCTTCGCGCGGTTTGAAAATTCCGTAGGGCAGATTCTGAATCGGGAAATCCGATTCGGGCGACACGTTGATGAAAGATGCTAGCGGCATTTTCTGTAACGGCGCTCTATGAGCGCCGAATTGTTTCTCTTTCGGCGGTCATCCGCCTTTGTAAAGACTACGGCGCGACAGGTAGACCGCCGCTGCAATAAATTCAAGCACGCGCGCATTTCGCAATAGACTCCGTCGTCGCGGCCAGGAACCGTGCCGGCAGCAATTGCAGGACGTCGTTTCGGTGAAACGCCCAATCCTGTAGCATCGGCATTTTGCCGATGAATCTGCGGGCTGGAAGCCAGCCGGCCGAGGTCCGAGCCGGACCGGCGACAAGATGCCTAACTTCCAACAGATTGTATCGACGCCACGATTGCGCTTCGTTAGCTCAAAGGGAAGATAGCCTTCCAGGCTGTCTCGGCCGACACGCATCTTGCTTGTCGTGTGCTGTCAGACAAAGCGCCCGACACGGGCGCCGCTACAGCTCACAAGCCGCGGGTCGACGACCGCGGCAACAGCAACTGTAGCGCGCGTAAATCTTCGCGAGGCTCGTCAAAGCTACAGCTGCCGAACGACGTTACGAACTGCCGTCGATATTGCAGTCGGGCGGTATCGATTTTCCAATCCCGCCACGCGAAAAATTCATCAGTAAATGAAAACGAATCCGCATTTTCATCTTCCAGCATAAACGCCGTTTGATTCGCGTCCCATTTATATTCCGCGGCCAGGACAGCAGCGCCAAGCACGTTAAGAAAGCCCTGCATTTTCGTCTGCACTTCGTCGCGATATTGCCGGAGCGGATGATGCAGGCCAGCGGTGAACTTGATCGGGACTTGGTGTGTAGCCGGCGTAACCAGTGCCTGCGCGATCTGCATTGAACTTGGAAACGCATCAGCTGTCACGCCGCCGGTGCGCAACTTGTAACCAAACGTTGGGGCGTCAGCATTCGAATTAATTTCGGCAACCAAGGCGATGGTTTGTTCGGCGCGATCAGGCGGCGCTTCCCAAAAAACAGGCAAGGTTCCCAGGATCGACCCGGCTTCGTTCAGCAACGGTGCGTCGACATCACGAGGCAAAAACATTTCCAGCTGGGTCACGGACACGAGGTCGACATTGTGCGCCGATAGCGAACGAACAGCCACGTTCGTCCTGGCGAGCGCCTCCCGAAACGCTCCCGCGTTCTCTGTCTTTGCTCCAAGTGCGGATACGCGCAGTGGGTGAAGCGGATCAAATTCCGAAAGCAGTTGTTTAGCAGAGGCGAATTGATCGACCGGCAGAACGAACGCGCTCAGCATCCACGCATCGGGCATACGCAAATACTCCGCCTGATTCTTCAGCGCCGGCTCGAGCTCGAGCTGGCACGGCGGAAACATTCCGGCGTAATCGATCGAGTGCGCGAGTAATGCGCGCAATGAAGCGGCGAGTCCCGACATGGCGCCGCCTTACGGAAACAAACCGCGTGTGCCTTTGGCCTTCATCACGCGCTCCACCCCAGTCGCCATGGCCGACATCCGATGGGAAATTTTGTGCGCCTTCGCCCGACGGATGACCTGAGTAAAGGAATGCTCCAGGATGCGGAAAAGTTTATCGGTCACTTCCGTTTCACTCCAGCTGAAAGCCTGCAAACCTTGCACCCATTCAAAATAGGAAACGATGACGCCACCGGCGTTGCACAAAATATCGGGAATAACGAAAAGGTCGGCCCAGCGTTGATCGAGAATCTTGTCCGCTTCCGGAGAAGTCGGTCCATTTGCGCCTTCGGCGAGAATACGACACTGCAACTTAGCCGCATTTTTTTCCGTGATCACGCGATCGACCGCGCACGGCGCCAGGACATCGCATTTTTGCACCAGCATTTCGTTAGGATCGATCCGATCGCCCTGATCGAATGCGCGCAAATTTCCCTTTTTCAGCACGTGCTGCTCCGCTGCTTTCACGTCGATTCCCTTGGGATTGTAAACGGCAGTAGTGGCATCGCTGATACCCACGACTTTGATTCCAGTCTTCAAGGCAAGCGATAACGCCGCGACCGAGCCGACGTTTCCGAATCCCTGGATGATCGCCGTGCATTCCGTCGGATCCAATTTCAACAAGTCCATCGCGCGCTCGATCAGATAGACCACCCCGCGTCCGGTCGACTCGCGGCGTCCTTCGGTGCCGCCGATCGATACCGGTTTGCCGGTGACGATTTCGCTCACGGCATAACCCTGATACACCGAGTAGGTGTCCATGAACCACGCCATCACCTGCTCGTTCGTTCCCATGTCGGGGCCCATGATGTCGGTATGCGGCCCGACGAACGGAATCATTTCCTGCATGTAACGGCGCGAGACCGCTTCCAATTCGCTGCGCGAAAGCTTGGTCGGATCGCAGGCGATGCCGCCTTTGGCGCCGCCGTAGGGCAAACCGTTGAGCGCGCATTTCCAGCTCATCCACATTGCCAGCGCGGCCGTTTCCCCCATTGAAAGATCAGGAGCGAAGCGGGTGCCGCCCTTGGTTGGACCAAGGGTGAGATGGTGTTGGACGCGATAACCCTGGAAAGTTTTTGTGCTGCCATCGTCCATATGCACTGGGAGGGTCACGGCGATGGCACGCTTGGGCATCATCAGGCGATCACGATGGTTCTCAGGAATTTCCAGGTAATCGGCAATGATGCGGAACTGCTCGCACGCCATCTTAAAAACGTCGTCTTCGTAGATGCCCAAGGCGGAACTCATAGGTTTGGAGGCGCCTGAAACAGCGCATGGAAGTCTGGTATTTGCGCTTGCTCAGGGCCCTCGTCAAATCCAATCCTGCGGGCAGGAGGTTACGCTTTTCAAACGCCAGTCCGGCCCGGACCCTGATTCGGACGGGCAGGCATCCTGCCTGCCGATGATCATGTTCCTCAACGGGCAAGATGCCAGTTGGCCCCACAGGTCCGAGCCGGACTGGCGTAAGATGCCTGTGCTACAAGGAAAGTTTGGCAAGGCATCGCCCTGCTGCCTAGATTGCACGCGTGACGAAAGACTTGCGCAAAGTTCGCGTGGAGACGGTGGCAGTTCATGCCGGGCATGAAATTGACCCTGCAACCGGCGCGGTCGCGGCGCCGATTCATCTCTCCACCACGTTTCAGCGCGATGTCGAAGGAACTTATTCGCGCGGCTTCATGTACTCGCGCAACGATAACCCGAATCGCAAAGCGCTGGAGGACGGGGTAAGCGCGCTTGAAGGCGGAGCCGCCGCGGCGGCCTTCGGCAGCGGTATGGCGACAGCAATGGCTCTATTTGCAGCGCTTGCACCCAGCGATCATGTAGTCGCGCACGTCGATGCTTATTATGGAACCAGCCGGTTGCTGAACGATTTATTTCTACGCTGGAAACTGGAAACAGATTTTGTCGATATGAGCGATCTGGCGGCAGTGAAAAAAGCGTTGCGGGCAAACACGAAACTGCTCTGGATGGAAACGCCATCAAATCCACTCTTAAAAATTGTCGATGTCGCGGCCGTTGCGCAGATCGCTCGTAAAGCCGGTGTAATTTCGGTTTGCGATAACACCTGGGCGCCAATCATCCAGCGACCATTAGAGCTCGGGACCGATTTCACTTTCCATTCCACCACAAAATATTTTGGCGGCCATTGCGACGTGATGGGTGGAATTGTCATCGCCAAGCGGAACGATGATTTTTTCGAGCGTGTCCGCACGATCCAATACACCGGTGGCGCAGTCCCCTCGCCTTTCGATTGCTGGCTGATTCTGCGCGGGATGAAAACGTTACCGTTGCGAGTTCGAGCGCATTCCGAAAATGCGGCCAAGGTGGCAGAGTTTCTGGCGCAACATCGAAATGTCGAACGTGTCTATTATCCTGGCCTAAAGGGTCATCCCGGTCACGACATTGCCAAAAAACAAATGTCGATGTTTGGCGGGATGCTTTCGTTTGAAACAAAACGGGGACGGGACGCGGCTATGCGGGTCGCAGCGAAGACGAAAGTCTTTACCCGTGCGACCAGCCTCGGCGGTGTGGAAAGCCTGATCGAACATCGCGCCTCAATCGAAGGACCGGGCTCCAAATCGCCGGAAAGTTTGTTGCGTTGCTCGATCGGTCTCGAGCATCCGGATGATTTGATCGAGGACCTGGACCAGGCCCTCAGGTAGGGCGATTGCCCTCAATCGCCCCTGCCAAGACGGCGCCGCACCAAGTCGAAAACATCGCGCAATTCATCCACGCCTAGTAACAGCGTGGTGCCAAAAAATATCCCCGCGCTAACGACAATTGTGCCGAACAGCGCGCATAACTTGGGAACGAAGCGCAATTGTTCCCAGGTATCGAGGCACCAGTAATTCGCCGCCCAGCAAACGAGCGCCATCAAACCGGCAGCCAGACAAATCTTGGCGAGATCGGAGAACATGCGACGACTCTCCAGTCCGCGTGTCTGCTGCCACATCAGCCCGTAAAGCAAAAGAAAATTGATCGTCGCGACGATACTGGTCGAAAACGCCAGTCCGCGATGGCCCCAGCCCAGTCGGAAAGTAAAGAGCCAGTTCAGGAAAAGATTCGTTCCAATCGCCAAAAAACTAACGAGCATTGGGGTGTTGCGTTTGCCGATCGCGTAAAAAGCCGGCGTCAACACCTTCAAAGCGGAATAGGACACCAAGCCGATGGCGTAGAATTGCAGCGCGCCCGCAGTCTGTCGGGTCATCTCGACCGTGAACCGGCCATGTTGATAAATCACGCTGATGATGGGCGACGCTAGCATCGCCAGTCCGATAGCCGACGGGATGGTCAGCAGGAATGCCAGGCGCATTCCGCTGGCGAGAATGCTGCGAAAGTCGTCGAGATTTCCCAAGGCCGCGCTTTTCGAAGCCAGCGGGAGCGTGACGGTGCCGATGGCGACACCGAAAATTCCGAGAGGCAATTGCATCAAACGAAAAGCGATGTTGAGCCAACTTACCGGACCATTGCCGAGGCTGGCGGCAAATCCGCTGTTAATCAGCACATTCACCTGCACGGCGCTGGCGGCGATGACGGCGGGGGCCATCAGGGTAAGCACATTACGGACGCCTTCGTCGCGCCATCGAAAGTCTGCGCGATACCTGTAGCCGACGCGTCGCAATGACGGAAACTGTGCCGTTAATTGCCACAACCCACCGATGAGCGTGCCAATTGCGAGGCCGGTCAGGGAGCGCGCGCCGAAGTGCGGATCGAGCCACCAGCCAATGGCGACGCCGCTGATGATCGAGCCAAGATTGAAGTAGCTCGATGCCATCGCGGGCGCGCCGAAGACATGTTTCGCGTTTAATATCCCCATGACCAGCGCTGCCAGCGAGACCAGCAGCATGAACGGCCACATAATTCTCGTTAGCAAAATGGTGAGCGCGGTTTTATCAGACGGCCAGCTCCACCACGTCAGGAGATCGACCAGTTGGGGCGCAAAAATGATTCCAACAAGCGTGACCACGCTCATAAAAACTGCGGTCAGCGTCGCGATCTTGTTCGCGAGTCGCCAGGCCGATTCATCTCCTTCCTTTGCGATTTTTCCCGAGAACGTGGTGATGAAGGCGGTGGAAAGCGCGCCCTCAGCAAACAAATCGCGCAACAAGTTAGGTAGCCGGAACGCCATCAAAAACGCATCGAGATTTTTGCCGGCGCCGAATAACCCCGCAAAAATCTGCTCGCGAATCAGCCCCAGCACACGGCTGCAGAGGACGGCGAGGCCGACAATACCAGTCGCGCGCGTACTCACCCGGCGGTTTTCGGGAACAGTCATGCGCAAGAAGGAATCAGACTCGCGCGTTTTGGAAAATGAAAACTGCTACTTCAAGAACAAGCTCATGCTCTCGAAGTCGATAATACCGTGACTGACAGCCAGCAATTCCATCCCAAGAATCCCGACGATTTTCGCCTGACCTTGATCGAGCGCGAAATCCGGCAACGCCGAAGCTGCGAGTTTCTGTGGCGGCACCTGGTAGTCACCAATCTTGAGATTCCCAACCTTCCCAATCGCCACCTGCCGTGAAATACCGTCAGCAAAACTCCCGTTCATTTTTGTGCCGGTAAAGGAAAGCCCGAATTCTTTTGCGCTCTTCAGATCAAACGTGGTGATAAAAGCTCCGGTGTCGACCAGAAGACGACAGAGATGACCATTAAGGGAGGCCGGGATAGTGAATGCGCGGCTGACCTCTTCGCGCAGTGGGACCCTGATGAAATTTTGCGATTCGGCAAAGCGCGCAACATGCAGATGCTCGGAGGAACTTGTCTTAAAGAAAATCGTTTTGGTATAGCAGTTGATGACAGCTTTATAGTGCGTCAGGATGTCCGCGCCAATAATGCCGTCGGCATTCTCGCCGTTCATGCGTGCATTCAATGCGTCTTCTGCGTCGGCTGGCTGGAACAAGGCCATCGGTCCACTGCCGAAATTCATTGCCCCCGCGCGCAAGCTGTTGAGATAGCCGACGCGATACCTCACGCCATTTAGATTGGCGAATTCGCCGTAGGGCGAATCGGCTCCGACGGGCGAGACGCCGAGTGAGTGGGCGCGGCCAGCGTCAAGGATACTATAACCGGCGCCGGTATCGACAACGAACCGCGCCCGGTGCCCATTCACCACCGCTTCCATCATCATTTTATTCCAGTGACTATAATGAACGGGGACTGCAACATAGCCGGGCACAGAGGGCAAAGGGGCGCGTCGCTCCTTCGCCAGCAAAGCGCGGTCATTCAGGAGCAGGATTGTTCCCGTCAGTATAAGAATCGTTAAGAACGTCTTTCTATTCACAGGGATGTTTAGCATATTGTTGAAATACCCTCATCCTAACTTTTCCCCGGGAGAAGGAACCGCCTTTCGCCGAATGATACTGGAAATGTTAAGCGGCGAACCTCCTCTCCCTTTGGGAGAGTTTTGAGGTGAGGGGCGGCTTTTCAACAGTCTTTTAGGATTTCTTTAGTGGTCGGCCAGTTTTCGGCGGGTCTGGCGCTTCGCGCACCGGACTGGCGTTCATGTAACTTTGCAGATGCTGATTATAAAGGCTGCGATCACTCTTCGCCAACGAGAGCGCGCGCTTTTCGTCTTTCACCGCCGAACGAAAATCCCCCACTTCCGCCTCGGCCGCGGCCAGAGTATCAAGAACCATTGGGCTGCCATGCTTGAGACTCTCGCTGGCCCCGCGCGCATATTGCACGGCACGTTGGCCATCGCGCACACTGCTGTCGGGGCAAGTGGCCAGCAGCCACGCGTAGTTGTTGTGGGCGAGAATATTGTTTCTATCGAGCGCGATTGCTTTCTCCAAATCAACTCGCGCCGCGTGATAGGAACCATTCAACGCCTGGGCGGTGGCGCGGTCGACGTACAATTTTGAACGTTCGGTTCGATTTGATTTCGGGAGTAATGCCAGCGCGCGATCATAATAGGTGGCAGCTTCCAAATAACGACCGCGAAGCGTAGCGACATAAGCTTCGATCGATTGCAATTCCCACGATTTCGGACTTGTCCGTTCGAGCTCCTCAAGAACTTTCGCTACCGTCGCCCAGTCCTGGGCATTCACCGCTTTGTCCAACCGGTCGGATCGTTCACGAGCAACCTTTTCCTCTGTCGAATGTGGAACGATCCAGGCGGATCCCCACCCTCGAGTTTGCTCCTCAACGGCAATCGCCTGGCTTGCACCAAGAAAAACAGCCAGGGCAATCTGAGCTACCAATAATCGGGGAAACATTGTCGGGGGTTGATAGCAGGTTGCGACCCGGTGGTAAAGAGCGGGTTTCGGGCAGAGTGCAATAATCTTAAAGACCGGTTGGCAGATCGATGAATTGCCAATCAAGCTGGAATTTCCCAGCGAGATGCGCCGCCAGCGCTTTGACGCCGAATGTTTCAGTCGCGTAGTGGCCGGCGAGCAAAAGGTTGAGACCCATTTCCGCGGCGGCAATCGCGGCCCAGTGCGGCGCTTCGCCGGTAATGAACGTATCAATTCCTTCCCCAGCGATCCGCTCAATCTCGCTGCCGGCCGCACCGGTGATGACGCCAAGACGCCGAACGGTTTTCGGGCCAAACGCGATGGTTTTCACCGGACCGGCAACCGTCTTTTCCAATCGTTCTACTAATTCGTTTAACGCGATGTCAACCGATGCACGTCGTCCCAGTAATGATCCCTTTTCTTCAAAGAACGGCTCAGAGTCTTCAAAGCCAATCGCACGCATCACGAGCACGTTGTTTCCCACCTCTGGATGCAGGTCGAGTGGAAGATGCACGCTGTAAATCGCAATGTCGTTTTCGAAGGCAAATTTCAGTTGTCGACGGAGCGCTGTTGTCACCGGACGCAGTCCCAGCCAGAACATCCCGTGATGAACAATAAGCAGATTTGCTCCGCATTTTGCCGCTTCCTGTAATGCGCGGGTGGAAACGTCCACCGCCGCCGCGATTTTCTTTACAGTCCCGGAGTTCTCAACCTGCACGCCATTGAGCGCGTTCTCGTAATCCTGAATTTGCCCAATTCGCATGTAGGAATCGCAGTACTCGCCGATTTCTTGCAAGGCAGTCACACCATGACTTTGCCAAGATGCGAAAATTTTGGAAGCGAGTTTGCTTGACGCTGCCGCATCTCTTGTGAGTCTTATTTGCTTCGATGGAATATACCGACGCCCCTTCCACTCAAACAGCGGACACGATGCTGTGTCCGAATTGCGGCCAGCGCCTGCCCGCAGGCTCGGAGTCTTGTGATCAATGCGACTGGAAGCGCGAAGAAAGGGCGGAGGGCACGGCGAGCGATGCGATGGCGGCCCTGCTCAGCATCGTGCCGGGATTGGGCCACGTTTATAAAGGTTATCGCGGCATCGGGCTTTTATTCGCCATCGGCACCTTGATTGTGCTGGGATTCTCCGGGCTGGCTGCCATCGCCAGCGCCGGCTTCGGTCTCGGCCTGGCGGTGTTTTACTGGATTGGTGTCGCGATGCACGCCTACGCCATCAAGGACCGCGTTGTTCCGTCGGAAAAGGACGAAGGCGAACAGTATTAGGGGTTGAAGGGTTAAAGCGGTTTTGTAGCCGCGGTCGCTGGCGGCGCCTGTCTGTTCATTGAACATAGGCTGTGGCCTGTGTGCCCAGCGGACATTCTGTCCGCTGCGTTTTTCAGCGGGTTCCAAACCCGCTGGGCGCACAGACTGAAAGTCTATGTTACAACATCGTTGGGCCGCGGCCGACGACGGCGGCTTACAGCTATGACATGGCGCGGAAAATCTGCTCCAGGACTTCGCGCAAACCGAAACGGAATTTCCAGTGCGGATAATGCGATTGAAATTTACGCACGTCGCTAATCCACCAGATGTGATCACCGATACGATTGGTCTCCTCGTAGTGCCAGGCGAGTTTGCGGTCGCTGATTTCTTCACAAAGCGAAATCGCTTCCAGCATTGAACAATTGCAAAAACGGCTGCCACCCATGTTGTAGACTTCTCCGACGCGCGGCTTGTCGATAAAGGCGGCAAATGTTTCCACCAAATCGAAGCTGTGGATGTTATCGCGCACTTGCTTGCCTTTGTAACCGAAAACGCGATACGGCCGGCCGATGACGCAGCATTTCATCAGGTAGGCAAGGAAACCGTGCAGCTCCGCTCCAGCATGCGCCGGTCCAGTCAGGCAACCGCCTCGGAAGCAAGCTGTCGGCATTCCAAAATAGCGGCCATATTCCTGAACCAAGACATCGGCGGCAACCTTCGAAGCACCGAAAAGAGAATGTTTCGTCGCATCGATGCTCATTGTTTCCGGAATGCCGTGTTCATATTCATGACCGGGCTCGATTTCCCAGCGGGTCTCCAGTTCGCGCAGCGGCAGGCGATTGGGAGTGTCGCCATAGACTTTGTTCGTTGATGTGAAAACGAATGGCGATTCCGGGCAGTTTTCCCGTGCCGCCTCAAGCAAATTCAGGGTGCCGTTCGCGTTAACCGTGAAATCCGTTTGCGG
>Ga0207693_10003593_pt1 | contig 13241 bp, 11 predicted proteins | sample LARL81metaG_FD_184347 | JGI IMG/M metagenome (GOLD analysis project Ga0207693, IMG submission 184347) | Corn, switchgrass and miscanthus rhizosphere microbial communities from Kellogg Biological Station, Michigan, USA - LAR L8-1 metaG... | ecosystem: Host-associated > Plants > Roots >...
GTTGTTGTCATGACAGAGAAGGAGGGTGCAATGAAAGCACTCGCTTTACTGACGGCAGCGGCGCTGTCTCTCCTCAGCGTCGCGGCCTCCGCACAAACCTACGGCGTAGGCAAGGGCAAGGCCCCGCCGCCGCCGGTTGTTACCAAAGGCTAGTGTGGGCGATTGGGGGGACCGGCCATTGTGCCGGTCCCTTTTCTTTGTGGGCAGGGATGTCTGCTCGCTGCTCGCTCGCGCCGACGAGGTGATCGAATGAGCTATACAATGTCCGTTTTTGGCACAAAGCGGACATGGCGGTCGCCCTCCAGCGATGTCCGCTTTCAGAGGCAAAGCGGACATTAGTCGGGCATTCCGAAATGTCTGCCGCGGAGAGCGGTTGCGATGGGCAACAACGATCTTTACGCAAGGTTGTGCATCATCGGCACCGAGCCGTTCGGCTAGTATTGGGACGCGGGAGAAATTTCTCGTGCCAGGTGTAAAGGCTAGACCGTGCGAGGAAGGAGCCATCCAATCAATTCGGGTGGTGCGGGATTGCGCCGCCAGCACCAAGCCCTGGGTGCTGCTCGCAACGATTCTCGCGTCGAGCATTGCCTACATTGACGAATCTATCGTCAACGTGGCTTTGCCGGCGATTGAAACGGATCTCGCAACTTCGGTGATTGTCGTACAGTGGCTCATTAACGCCTACACGCTTACTCTATCTTCTCTGCTTTTGGTTGGCGGTGCGGCTGGCGATCGGTTCGGACGACGACGATTATTCATCGTAGGGATCAGCATCTTTGCCGCGGCGTCGCTTTGGTGCGGTATTTCCCCTAACGTGACGCAATTGATTTTGGCCCGCGCGCTTCAAGGCGTAGGAGCCGCTTTACTGATCCCCAGTGCGCTGGCGATTATCGGCGCAACTTTCGCTGAAAACGAGCGCGGCAAAGCGATCGGCACCTGGGCAGGCTTTTCAGCATTGGCGGCGGCAGCCGGCCCATTGTTGGGTGGGTGGATCGTTGATCATTTCAGTTGGCGCTGGATTTTCTTCGTTAATCCCGTTCTCACAGTGCCGACAGTCTGGATCGCCCTTTATCACGTACCGGAGAGCCTAGATCCGGAGGCAAAGCCGGGGTTCGACTGGCAGGGCGCGCTCCTCGTGTTAATTGGACTAGGCAGTATTACCTATGGACTGATCGCTTTGCCCATTTTGGAGTGGAGCGATCCGACCGTATTGGCCTCGCTCAGTGTGGGGCTGATCCTGCTTGGTGCATTTGTGTGGGTCGAGGGCCGTAGCCGAGCGCCGATGCTGTCGCTCCCCATGTTCCGCTCACACACGTTCAGCGTCATCAATATTTTGACGTTGCTTCTCTACGGTGCCCTTGGGGGCGCGTTCTTCTTTCTGCCATTTGCACTCATTCAAGTTCGCGGCTATCCGGCAGCGCTTGCCGGCGCCGCTTTTCTTCCTTTCACGGTCATCATGGCTGGCCTATCGCGCTGGGCAGGTGGATTGCTTGATAGCTTTGGCGCCAGATTGCCTCTTGTCATCGGTCCCGCGATCTCCGCACTGGGATTAGGATTGATGGCGTTGATGGTTAGTCGCGGCCCATATTGGGAGTTTCTCATCCCCATTGTCATACTTGGATTTGGCATAGTTATAAGTGTTGCACCGCTTACGACCACGGTGATCAATTCAGTACCGGCAAATCAGACCGGGATTGCCTCCGGGATCAACAACGCCGTTGCGTCGGTGGCCAATCTCTTTGCAGTTGCCATACTCGGCGCGGTTGCGCTTGGGATTCTAAACCACACACTTGACCAGCACCTAGAAAGCGCGACTGTTTCAACGGGGGTGCAACAAGCTATCCGAGCCGCGCATGGAAGCTTTGTGATCGAACCCGCACTTTCAAACATTCAGGGCGCCGATCGACTCGCAGCAGAGACCATCATCAAGGAGTCACTCGCGGAAAGCATTCGGTCCGTAATGCTTATCGCCGCGGTACTGGCAATAAGTGCAGCAGCGGTCGGCACTTTGCTCCCTCGGTCGATCGAGATTACCGATCCAAATGACTCTTAAGCGTCCGCTTTCTGGTGCAGCTCATGAGGCTGCTTATGGCACAAAGCGGACATTACCCACGCACAGAAGATCACCGAACCCTTGGCAGAGAATCACCGGTTGTTTTTCACCCCTGCTTCGCCATGCGCTTGGGCGGCGTATCGGGCGGCAAGGACACCCAGGGGTGGCGCGACTCCTCCCACACCCCGATGGTCGGCGCGGGGAAATTCGGATCGGCGAAGTTGCCGATGGCAACGGCGACGTATCCAGGAAAGCCTTCGCCCTCCCAGTAAACGGTGGACCCGCACGTCGGACAGAAATGAAAGGTCAGCGCGTTGCCGCTTTCGGCCGTCCGCATCCACGCCGTGGCCTTACCGGCGAAGGCGACCTGCTCGCGGCGAAAGCGCGCCTGGTTGCTGATCACGGCCCCGGTGCGACGCTGGCACTCCAGGCAGTGGCAAATAGAGATACGCGATGGTTCGCCCTCAATTGTAAGCTGAAGCTGACCGCAGCTGCAGGCGGCGCGTCGGGTCATGGGTTGGCTCCGTGGCTTTGATATGGGTGGTGTGTAAGCTAGACCCTTTACGCACGCCAAAATGGCTTGCTCGCCTCGCAAGCCGCGTCGTAGCGGGTGAGGCCAATATCCCGAAGTGAGCGATCGGACATCGCCGCGAGGGCGCGCCGGTCACGCGACCGTCGGCGCCATTCGCCGACCTCTGAGCCTATTCTCGCCAATACGTAATGCAGAACACCTGTGCGATCGCGGTCAGGCTTCTCTTTGTGGTTGCGCACGAGTGGTCGCAAAATTGAAGCGGTGAGCATCGATCGGCCTTATTGATCAGGTGACGGTCACGTAAAACGAGCCAATCTCGGCAATGCTCGGTGCGGCGAGAACAATTATCGACAATTCGATGATTGCCACCGCGAGGTAGAGTACGGCCACAAAGACGAGACCCCGGTTGAATTCCGATTTTCTACGGACCGCGCCGCGCCCGAATAACTGCCGTGACAAAGTCGTTGCGGGAATCGCGGTCATTTGATCCTCCTCATATTTGAACGAACGAACTCCGTTAGCGTCATTGAGCGTCAAACTGTATGGGCGGTATTTACCCCCTCACCTGCTTGAGATTAATCGGCCTCGCGCTAATATGATTTATCACTACCAGTGATAAGAAATGCAGGACCTGCGGACATTGGCGATCTTTGTGAAGGTGGCGGAGCGGCGAAGCTTTGTGCGAGCCGCTAGCGATCTCGGCATTACGCAGTCCGGGGTTAGCAATGCTATCAGCCGGCTAGAACAGCAGCTCGGTACGCGACTTCTTGCCAGGACCACGCGCCGCGTGAGCCTGACCGAGCAGGGAGCGGCGTACTTCGAGCGCTGCCGGCAGGCTTTGGGCGAGCTTGAGGAGGCGGAGCTGGTACTCAAGGATTCCCAGCTCGAGCCCTCCGGCAACCTGCGCATTGATATGCCGGTATCGTTTGGCCGTCTCAAAGTCGTGCCATTACTTGGTCCGTTTCAGGCGAGATATCCGCATATCAAGCTTCGTGTCACATTCCCTGATCGTTACATCGATCTGATTGAAGAAGGCGTCGATGTCTGCATGCGGCTCGGCCCGTTGCATGACTCAAGCCTGATCGCCCGCCGGCTGAGTGGAACGGGATTCAAAGTCGTTGGTTCGCCCCGCTACTTTGCGAAATTCGGCAAACCGAAGCGGATCGAGAATTTGGGCGACCACAATTGCCTGGCGTTTACGTTTCGCGAAACGCGCCTCGCGAGGGCGTGGCGTTTCATGCAAGAAGGCGTTGAAAAAAGCCTCACACCCAAGGGCAATATGAGTTTCAGCGACGGTGCGGCAGTCTGCGACGCCGCTTGCGCCGGTTACGGGCTCGCACAACTGCAAGACTATTTCGCCGACCCCGCAGTCGCGCAGGGAAAGCTCGTTTCGGTGTTGGACAGATTCAAGCCGAAGATCGAGCCGGTCTGGCTCGTTTATCCGCAGACGCGCCATCTGACACCGACGGTGCGCGTCTTCGTTGACTTTATGGCTGCGCAGTTCAGATCGTCAGCACAACCGAAGCCCTAGTACGAGGTAATCGAATAAGCCAGTAGTGCACAAAGCGGACATTGCCGCCGTGCCGAACGATGTCCGCTTTTGGGGGTAAAGCGGACATTACGGCTTCCGCAGAAGCTCCCGCAGCTTGGCAATAATTGGCCGCAATTCGCCGCGCCTCATCTTTGCTGAGCAACTTTGCTGCTGAGCGGCGACCGGGTTCGCCTTCATAATAGACGTAGCTCGGCGCCTGACCGTTGGCGTCACGCATCAACGAAACAGTTCGGCGTTAGTTCGGCAGACCACGGCGGCGGGAACCGGCGTTCGGCATGTCGCTTTCTAATATTCGATCAAGCGAATTTCCGCTTCGGTTTTGCCAGAGTCAGCTTTTTCTTGCCCATCCAATTCCTCGAATAGTTTCAAACCCAACTCCTCGATCGTCAGCCAATCACATAACACCTGTTGATGAAAAGAAACGAAGCCTGATTGTTCGTAGAACCTACGGGCAAAGCGATAGAACTCGCCACCGCTCGTTTCTGGCCGGTTTCGACATGGATAGGAATAAGAGTGGATCTAGATCAGTCACATAAGTATTTGATATTACAAATTACTTGGCGGAGGGAGTGGTACTGCAAAACAACTCTCTCCAGTGCAGTCCAGAGCCAGTTCCTGGCTTACCATTGGAATTTGCAATGAGATTCTTGTTGCAAGCCTCCCCTCCCCTTTTCTCCGCGAGGCTACGGGTCCGCATTCCGCAAGCGCGGCCTTCAAACTCAAGAAGCGAAAGCGGAGCGGCGGGTGTTACCAGGATTTCTGCGGCAGTCACGAAAGATGATCGCGGCGACAAAGTAAAGATCCGACTTTTATAAACCGCGCGGCGAGCAAGTTCTTGTGCTATCCTTGGCTAAACCCGAAATCTAAGGTAGGGCCTTTGTTATTGCGCTCTCGGTTCACACGTCGACTGGCGAACTTTCCGCAATGTCGCGAACAAACACAAAGTTGACCGAATGGCTAGGGAAATACGGTCTGGATCAGTACGCCCAGACTTTTGCTGAAAACGATATTGAATACACCGCACTTCCAGAGTTGACTGAAAATGACCTCGAAAACCTTGGGATCTCTCTAGGTCACCGCAAAAAATTGCTTAAGGCCATCGAAGCGTTGACCTTGGCCCAACGGCCGGAAACAGGCGCAGCCTCGACCATCGGCGCCGAATTACCCTCTCCTCTCGAGAATCGCGAACCTGAAGTCCGTCAGATCACAGTGATTTTCTGTGATCTCGTGGGGTCTACCGAGCTCTCGGAAAAATTAGATCCCGAAGACCTTCGGACGCTAATTATTGCGTATCGAAAGGTCTGCGACGCAGCGGTTCGCCGATACGAAGGCCAAGTTGCGAGCTATGCTGGTGATGGCGTGTTGGCGTTTTTCGGTTGGCCGCGCGCGCATGAGGATGATGCGGTCCGTGCTGTGCACGCTGCCCTGACAATTCTCTCTGAAGTCACCAACATTCCTGGCGACGTTGCACTCAGTGTCCGAGTTGGCGTTTGCTCGGGTCGAGTCGTGGTCGGCCAAACTAGCGGCCCCGAAGGTAGAATGGAGGCCGTGGGTGACACGCCAAATATTGCTGCTTGGCTGCAAACGCTCGCGGAGCCCAACACTCTCCTCGTGTCAGACTCTACGCAACGACTTGCATCGGCAGCCTTTGATTTTCAAGATCTTGGTTTTCGAGAGCTCGAAGGGGTTGCCAAGCCTCTCCGCGTGTATCGCGTTCTTTCCGCGAAGCAGAGCACGACCCGTTTCGAGGCTGCGCATGTGAGCTCTCTCACCTCGCTTGTTGGTCGCTCAATTGAGCTGAACTTATTGCTAGATCGGTGGCAAAAAATCAAAGAAGCCGACGGACAAGTCGTGCTACTTTCGGGTATTCCTGGAGTTGGTAAATCAAGACTCATCCATGAGCTGAGGTCGAACATCCAGAACCAGCCCCACTTTTTATTGAATTATCAGTGTTCTCCATATCACAGCCAGAGCGCATTTTTCCCAGTTATCGAGCAAATAGAATTAGCCACCCAACTAACCGCGGTCGGCACCGACGCAGATAAATTTTCCAAGGTGAAGGCCTATCTTTCGAGCTTGATGGATGACCCGGCCGAATCGACTTCACTGATCGCTCGTCTGCTGTCAATCTTAACAGAGGATCAGAGCGATCTGTCCACACTTACTCCGCAGCAAATAAAAAATAGGACAGTAGATAAGCTTCTGGAGTTGATCTTAGCTCTATCTGCCAAGCGCCCGACGCTGTGCATCTTCGAGGACGTGCATTGGATTGATCCATCCACGCTTGAACTTCTTGAGCTGGCTATCAGCCGGATTGATCGCGCCCGCATCCTGCTTGTGGTTTCGTACAGACCTGAATTTCGCCACACCTGGTCGACCCGTGCCAACGTAACCCTGCACTCGCTCACCCGATTATCGCGCAGCGAAGTGACAAAAATGATCAAGGAGCTTTTGAGAGAAGGCAGTTTGTCCCAACAAATCCTCGATCAAATTATCGAAAAGGCCGACGGCGTGCCGCTTTTCATAGAGGAGCTTACGACTAGCATTATCAGCACGCCGAAACAAAATGGACAAAGAAACAACAATTCTGTCGAGCCTACACCGTTTGGAGTGGCCAGAGTTCCCGACACGCTGCATGATGCTCTGATGGAGCGTCTCGATCGTGTTGCGCACGGTCGTAGACTGGCGCAAATCGCCGCCGTAATTGGCCGAGAGTTCTCGTACGATCTATTGTCCGCTGCATCTCGAACTGACGAAACCGATCTCCGCTTTGGGCTCTCGCAACTTGAAGACGCTGATGTAATCTATCGGACTGGCGTTTCTCCTTCCGTACGTTTCGCCTTCAAACATGTGTTATTGCGTGATGCGGTTTACAACTCTCTGCTCCGTGGGAAGCGGCAGGAGATTCACGCAGATATCGCCGCAGTATTAGAGACCCATTTTCATGAAGCAGTCGAAAATAGACCTGAGATCCTAGCCTATCATTATAGCCAAGCAGGAAATAACGAATCGGCTATTCGCTGCTGGCGTAAATCTGGTCAGCATGCGCTCGCAAATTCAGCCAACGTAGAAGCCATTGGTCATTATCGGAACGCACTGCAGCTCTTGAGGGCATTACCAGACACCCCTGAACGCAACAAAGAAGAGATCGAAATTCAGTTGGCGTTGGGTATTCCCCTTATTGCTGTTCAAGGATATCCCGCTGCAGAAACCCGCGAGGTGTTTGCGCGGGCGCGTGCCCTGTGCCTCAAACTCAACAGCCCGGCCGAGTATTTCCAAGCGCTGTTCGGGCTGTGGGGACATTCGTGGATGGGCGGCAAAAATGAAGAAGCGCTCTCAATGGCCGACGAGTTCCTGTCAAAGTCCCAAGAATTGACTGACAGCATCGTTTCTATGGTGGCTCATAGAGTGATGGGAAGCACGTTATTGACAGTCGGTGACTTTCAACAGTCTAGGCAACATTTTGAGGAGTCGATCGCGCTTTCCAGTAGTGTGGGAAGGCGGCCGATCTCCCACCTTTACATGGTGGAACCGCAAGTAGCTTCGTTATTGCTGCTATCTTGGGATTTGTGGTTCCTGGGCTATCCGGACCAATCGCTTGCTCGCGTGTCCGAAGCCCTTGCCCTGGCACAGGATCTCGCACACCCGTATAGCATGGCTTTTGCCCACTACATGATATCGGTTGTCCATCTTCTGCGCGGCGATCCGGCTCGGGCCCTTGAAAGCGCCGAACGAAGCCTCGAGATGTCACGTGAACAACGGTTTTCCTTGTACACGCTCCTGTCTACTATTTCGCGAGGTCGGGCCCTTAGCGAGCTTGGCCGGAGTCGAGAAGGTGTGACTGAGATACAAAAGGGAATTGCCGAAGGACGCCGCACAGGTGTCGGCTTTATGCTTCCGATGACGTACAGCTGGTTGGCTGACGCGCACGCCAAGTGCGGTGATAATGAGACTGCGGCATCGATTGTGGAGCAAACACTGCGTGAGATCAGCGACGCGGCAGGTCGGGCATGGGAAGCTGAGTTGTACCGCCAAAGAGCGGAGATCTTTCTCACACTGAATCCATCGAAAATCGCTGAAGTTGAGCTTTACCTCAAGAAAGCTATTGAAGTGGCGCGCCGTCAAAATTCCAAGTCGATGGAATTACGAGCGGCTACCAGCCTCGCAAAGCTTTGGCGGCAACTAGAACGAATTGATGAGGCAGAAGAGCTGATAAAACCAATACACCGCTGGTTCGAAGAAGGAACAGCAACGGCAGACCTCAAGCGTGTACGCGATTTTCTGACGGCTTTGCACTAATTACGCTGAATGACGCGTGCACGGAAGCGTGCTTATCATGCTGCGGGTTGAACGCCGAGCTTTGCAGCGTATGAAGAACATGAACCGGCGATACTAGGGAGCGGCTCTCCAACCGCCTGCCGAAGCTCCTCGAGCATCTCTGCTCCGGATTTGAGGAGTTCGTGATTATATCCCTCCGCCATGATCAATGCCGATTGATATGTCTCCTGAATGGCGCTGATACGGTCATTCGCAGGAAGGGACGCGACGAACTCGATCGTCTCTTCGACGTGACTGACCTCGCTTCCGAGGCAGCTGTGACTTCTGAGGAAGCGGGTCGCATCGACCCCATCAGGACACAGCGCCTGAACCTTCTCGATGTCGGTCTTCTGCTTGAGCGCGGCAATGCGCTCCAGGCAGTATGAATAGCCGACGCAGCCGATCGGATAGTCCTCGACGCAGAGGTCATCGAAGCGCTTGCAAAGCGGCTTGATGCCCTCGGGGATGAAGTTGGCGACGAGTCGTTCGCCGGGTACGCCCAGCGCACGCAGATCCTTGAGCGCAAGCCGGTCGTGACCGGTCTCTTCGCGCGCGCGCACTTCAAGGTAGGCCGCGATCTCTGGCCTCCCCAGTTCCTCGAAGCGCTTGGCGGCGCGCTGGAGATTTCGAGCCGTGTCGACAGAGGTGTGATAGGCACCGACCAAGGCGACAACGTAGCCGGCGAGCGTCAGGTCCGGGCGCGCGAGGCGCCTTTCAATTCCGGCAAATCCCAGATTTATTGCGCCGTCTAGCAGTCCGATCGTACTCCCCTTGGCACCCGCGCCCGTCATCGGCGTCGCGAACGGATCGGCCGCCTCCTTGGTGCCACTCAGGGTATGAAACCAAACCTCTCCCGACTCACGAGCGACGATTGCAATATTGCCCGTGACATTGACCCACTCGGTTAGCAGCCGTGCCATTCGAAACCTCCCAATTCCGAGTGTTCGCCCGCATCGTTTCTCGGATGATGCGCCCGACCTCGTTCCAACCTGGTGACACACCGCCTCAGCCTAGACAGAGTCGCAAACCGGCTAGATTCCGTTCGGCGTACAGGCCATCAGCAATTTGGCCGTGTCGAGAAGATTCATGGGGGGCTTTTTTAGTCGGTCTTGGTTCGGCAACACAAAGACGATTTCATCGTCCGATTGCATGACGTAGTCGCTATCGTGCTCCGCTTCGGTTATTACGACGGCGCGCGTCAGATCAAAGCCCGCTTCATTGACCCTCTGTGTGGCATCATCCACGGCGGCTTTTGTAGGGAGGCCATTGGCATCCCGCTTCAATAGGTCCCCATGATCGTTCCATGCGTCGACGATTAGTTGTGCTAGGGCATCGGTAGGCGCGAAGGAAAACGCTGGCAATACCAAGTGCTTTCTTTGTCCCGGGTGTGTGGGATCATTCACCGGCTTTAGAATAGCCATTGTCAAACCCTCCCTGATGCAGCGGGTCCGGCATCTTTCGTTCTGCGTTACTTCCGTCCTGCGACTTTGTATTTTAGTTGTAGGATTTTGTGGGACTATTCTAGGTTTTTAGTGTGACACAGGTCACAAGAGGCGCTCTCGCAAAGTGCTATTCTAGGTCGTTTTGGCTCATCAAGAATGATCGGGTCGCAGTGAGATATTTCCACTGCACGAGCGAGCTACGACGCGGGAGAAGGCACTGAAGATGCCAGTCATCCCCAATAGTGCTGTGCTCGAGCATATCGCCACGTTGCCGCTTACAACTCATCAGGCCGGCGAAATCGTATTTGCAGCCGGTACGACGACCGGTCGCTTGCTGATCCTCAGGAAGGGCACGGTCTCAATCGAAAAAGAGGGCACAGAAATTGCCAAGGTCACGGAATCCGGCGCCGTATTCGGCGGGCTCTCTGCTTTGCTAAATCAACCACACACCGCCGAAGTACGAACCTTAGAAATCTCGGAGTTTCGCGTCGCGCACGCCGAGCTGCTCGAAGAAGATTCCATCTTACTCATGTACGTTGCGGCAATCCTGGCACAGCGTCTCAACCACGCGAATCGAGCTCTCATTGAACTAAAGCGTGAAGTCCAACTGCATAACATAGTTGGCAAATCAATTGGCAAAGCGGTCAAGAGAATGGAAGAACTGCTGAGCGTTACGGGTGCTGATGTCATCTACGCCCCAGGAGGGATATGAGCCATTCGCTTAGGCATGGTGTCGGGCCTTGCTCGTCGAGCGTCAGCAGCAATCATCCGCGTGGCCACGGAATGCTGCCCATGCGGACACAAGACGACCGGTAGTTATGTGGCGAGAATTCTGGCCGCATGGCAACGATTTCATGTGCGAGATCGCTGCCGTCCGTATCAAGCTGTGCTAGAAACCGTGCTTGCTGAAGTGGCGTCATTGTCGCTTGCCACCGCAAAATCCCGCAAATAAAGTACAGGATAGCGCAGAACGGCAAGATGCCGGACCTGCTTGGACAGGGAGGGCTTGACAGTGGCCATTCACAAAAGGGCACCGCATCCCACGCTTCCGGGGCAACACGTACACCTAGTGATGCCAGCGTTTTCCTTCGCGCCCAACGATGCCCTTGCACAAATGATCGTCGATGCGTGGAAGAATCCCGGTAAGCTACTGGACCGGGATCCGAAGACGCACCTCCCGACGAAAGCCGCCGTCGCCGACGCCACAAAGAGGGTCAAAAAAGCGGGTTTCGACCTGGCACGCGCCGTCGTAATCACGGAAGCAGAGCACGATCGTGACTACATCATGCAATCGGACGATGAAATCGTCTTTGTGCTGCCCGACAAAAAGCGATTAGCAACGCCCCCCTCTAACCTTCTCGAAACGGCCAAATTGCTGATGGCCTGTACACCGAACGGAATTTAGCTGATGAGAGGTAAGGTGGATCGCGGCGAATATCGCTGATCTGCTGGAGTTGCTAATCCTATTTGTAGAGACCACATTCGAGGGCAAAGCGGAGATCATAGTTTCAGAGCGTCAGGGTTGAGAAATTTGGATCTCTGCAGGGCTGTCCTAGGGAATCCCCCAGCCTTACCTCGCGATTGTCCTTGCTTTAGCATAGCCGCGACGATGGTCCAGACTGAGTTTCTTTCCGCGTCACTTCATATTCTGGATGACGCCCTTACTGGTATCCGAAGACTTTGGACGTCGTCTCCAGCGATCCTTAAGCGACGGAGCTGACATGGTCACATATTGATTGAACGCGGCCGAACCCAAGATTTAATCAAGTCAATCTCGCCCCCGGGGCGCGATGAAATCCTTGCTAAGGTGATTACGTCTGTCGCATCGCCGCCTTCGAATTGAGGATACATAGAAGCCTGCCAAAGGCGCGCTTAAATCTTTTTGAACCGGTGGTTCTACTAGTTTTCGTCGGCAGGTAGTGGCCCGGCCTGCTTCTACGGGCGTTCACAGACCTCAGGACCGCTGAGGCAATTGGTCTAACCGCACCTCCGACCTTGCTCGCGACCGCCGACGGGTGATCGAATAGGGTCGAGTATGTCGCACGTGCCGCCCTACAATCACTAACCTATTCGCCATGGTCAGTGCAGCGGCCGTATTCGCGGCGCGCGGCTTGCCACTCGCTAAGGTCGATGACATCGGCGTCTTTGAAGATGTCGCCGACGCGCATGTAGACACGTTCGCCGTGGGCGGCCTCGCGCAATCGGCGCAAAAACTCCGCGATGAATAGGGCCCGTTCATGCTCTTTGGTGGGACGACCCATGAGGGTTCTCCGCTCATTTGCGGCAAACGCGGCGCCGCCTCGTCTGTGCGATCCACCTTGCCCGGAGCGGCAGGCTGGCATTGGGCCGATTTCGCTGGAGCCCAAACTCTCTGACGATCGGTGAAATCTATTCCGGCGCCTCGGCCGTCACAAGATTCTGCCCAGCTCTTGTGTGTAAACATGGTTCGCGCCGCTCGCGCCGACGAGCAGGTAGCAGATGTGAGGATACGCGATGACCAATGTCTTGTTGCCGACTTCACTTGTGGGCTCGTACGCCCAGCCGGATTGGCTGATCGACCGCAAGAAGCTGGCCGGCCGCTTTCCACCGCGCGTTCGGGCGCGAGAGCTGTGGCGCGTCGCGCCCGATTTTCTGGAAGAGGCGCAGGACGATGCGACACTTCTCGCTATCCGCGACCAGGAGCGCGCCGGCCTCGATATTATCACCGACGGGGAGCAACGCCGCGAAATCTACTCTAACCGCTTCGCCACCGCGCTCGAGGGGGTCGATATCGACAATCCAGGCACGGCGCTCGATCGATCCGGCCATCCAAATCCAGTACCGCGCATCGTCGGCAAGATCCGCCGCAAGCAGCCCGTCGAGGTGCGTGACGTTGAATTCCTGCGTGCCAACACTGACCGGCCCATCAAGATCACCGTGCCTGGCCCATTCACCATGTCGCAGCAGGCGCAGAACGATTTCTACAAAGATGAGCAGGAGGTGGTGCTGGATTATGCTGCGGCAGTGAACGACGAGATCAAGGACCTGTTCGCCGCGGGTGCCGACATTGTGCAGATTGATGAACCCTATATGCAGGCGCGACCCGAAAAGGCTCGGCATTATGGGCTGCGCGGGTTAGAGGCGGCTCTCCACGGCGTCACAGGCACAACTGCGATCCATATCTGCTTCGGCTATGCCGCCATCATCCACGTACGGCCGTCGGGCTATTCATTCCTGCCCGAGCTGGCTTCGTCGCCCATAAAGCAGATCTCGATCGAGACCGCGCAATCCAAGCTCGACTGCTCGGTGCTGGAAAGGTTGCCCGGTAAGACAATCATACTCGGCACACTCGACCTGTCGGACATG
>Ga0207693_10003594_pt1 | contig 13241 bp, 12 predicted proteins | sample LARL81metaG_FD_184347 | JGI IMG/M metagenome (GOLD analysis project Ga0207693, IMG submission 184347) | Corn, switchgrass and miscanthus rhizosphere microbial communities from Kellogg Biological Station, Michigan, USA - LAR L8-1 metaG... | ecosystem: Host-associated > Plants > Roots >...
CGCCGTGGGTCATGATCACGCCACCGACCATCCGCGTTGAGCTGCCCCACGACGTCGTCCAGCACAGCTGCAGCGACCCGTCCTCGTCGGTGTAGGTGATGTCGAACGCCCGCGCGAAGTTCTGGCCGAGCTCGTGGCTGGTGGCGAGTTGCAGCGCCTTGCCGTCGCGCATCATTCCCTCGCACGTCAACGTGGACGTGGCGCCGGCGAATCTTTCGGCGGCGGTCTTCAGCCCGGTCAGCACAGGGATCGCAAGGACCTCCTCGAGCACGGAACGGTAGACACCCGAGTGGATCTGGCGCGCGTAGGCCGCGGCATCATCCTCGCTCGTGTGCGCCGTATGGCCTTCCTGCCACAGGAACTCGCTCGTGCGCAGAAACAGGCGAGGGCGCAGCTCCCAGCGCACGACGTTGGCCCACTGGTTCAGGCGCAGGGGCAGGTCGCGGTAGCTCTGAATCCAGCGAGCAAGGTACTCGCCGAACACGGTCTCGCTGGTCGGGCGGATGATCAGCGGCTCCTGGAGGTCGCGGCCGCCGGCCTTGGTAACGACCGCCAGCTCGGGGCTGAAGCCCTCGACGTGCTCGGCTTCGCGCCGGAGATGTCCCTCGGGGATCAGCAGCGGGAAGTAGACGTTCTGCGCGCCCGCAGCCTTGATGCGGGCGTCCATCTCCGCCTGGATGTGCTCCCAGATCGCATAGCCCCAGGGGCGGATCACCATCGTGCCGCGGACCGGGCCGGTCTCGGCCAGTTCGGCCTTGGCGATGACGTCCTGATACCAGCCCGGAAAGTCGGTGGCCTGGGGCACGAGTACCGGCATGGCCGCCAGGTTAGGCGAACGATCCGGCTCGAAGCTCGGACGCTAGCGACTCGAGAAGTGCGCCGCGAGCAGGTGCGGTATCTGGCCCGGCTTGGCGCCCGGCAGCGTCGGCGCCACCCAGCACGCCTGGTCGGTGGCGGTGGCCGGCCGCGCCCCGTTGCCCGGCGCGCCGGTGCTCTTGCAGTCAAACGACGGCAGCGCAAAGCTGCCCGGGTACTTGCCGCCGGCTGTGAAGCTGAGTGGATTTGCGAGCCACAGCGACGGCGGGTACGTGTTGCCTCGGCTGTTGGGGTCGCGCGTGGTTGCGAGGCCCGAGGTCTGGGGGCCGATCGGCGAGAACTGACGCAGATAGTGCCCGCACGGCGTGCCACCGCACGTCAGCCCGGTACCGCCGTAGGCGGTCGTCTTGGCCGCCACTCCGACCGCGCCGACCGAGATGAAGTCCGAGATCAGCTGCTGGTGCAGCGACAGCCAGTCGAGGATCGGATTGAGCTGCCCGAGGAACGGCGCGAGCGCACCGAGCAACGGCTGGGCGCCGGTCAGCACGTCGCTGAACGCCGGGAACCCGGTCTCCGAGGCGGTTATCAGCGGGTCGAGGTTGACGAACAGCCGCTCCAGGTCGGGCGACAGCTGCTTGACCGCTGTGAGCGTCGGTCCCAGCTGCTCGGCGACCGGTATCAGCTGGAGTACGAGCGGGTTCGTGTTCTGCGCGAACGTCTGCAAGCGTGCGAGCGTCGCCCTCGTCTGCACCTCGAAGGACGGGAGCGTCCGGATCGTGGCCGCGAGCGCGTCGTTGTTGGCCGCGGTCGTCGCGAATGTCACGCCGGCGCTCGTGACGAGATTGCGCAACGACGTCCGGCTCTGCGTGAGCGCCGAGAACACGGTGCCACCGTCGTGGACCAGCCCCACGAGCGAGCGGTGCTCGATGTCGAGCACTCGCAGCACGTCGGTCGAGTCGGCGGCGAACTCGGGCAGGTTGCCAAGCGCGCTGTTCAGGCTCTGGCCGTTGCCGGTGACGGCCACCGCGAGCTGCTGTTGCCAGACCTGGAACGCGCGTCTGGTGACTGGGTCAAAGGCGTTGAAGATCTGATCGAGCTGGACGGCCGGCTCGACATTGGTGCGAGCCAGCAGTGCGCCGTCGGGCAGGACCGGTGCGGTACGCGAGCCCGGCGTCAGCTCGACATAGGTCTCGCCGAGGATCGTCTTCTCACGCAGAATCGCCCGCGCGTCGACGTGGATCGGCGCGTACTTGTTGTCGAGCTCGATCGTCGCGATTGTCCGGTTGCCCTGCGGATCCAGCGCCTTGCCGACAACCTTTCCGACCGACACGCCGGCGATGCGGACGTCGGCCTGTGCCGCGAGCTGCTGGGCGTTGGTGAACGACGCCTGGAACCGGTACCCCTGGGGCTTGAACGGGATCGGACCGCCGAACGAGAGCCACAGGAACAGCAGCAGGCCCACGCAGGAGAGGGTGAACAGCACCATCGTGGCGATCTTCATGGGGGAGGGTGCGCTCGTCTGCATCAGTTCTGTCGCGTGGGTATCTGCGCGCTCAGCGGCGCCAGCCCGGGGCAGGCCGTGCGCAGCGGCGTCAGGTTCAGGAGCGACCCGACGAGGGCAAATGGCGAGGTCGGACTCGTCAGCGTCGATATCTGCGAGCAGCTGAACTGGATAAACAGCGGCCGGTAGGGGCCGTTGGCGTCCTGGACGGAGAACAGCGTGCGCGTGTTGTGGCCCAGCCAGGCGAGCCACCAGAGATAGCCGTGCTGGACGCCCCCGGGGGAGTATCCGAGCATGTTCACGAAGTGGTTGAGGACGCCGAACGTCTTCTGCAGGTTCGGCGCCGTTTTCGCGAGGTTGATTGAGGCCGGGCGTAGGTCGTGGACCACCGGCCCCGCCGCGATCACGAACGGACGGATCTGCGTCTGAACGATCGGTGCCGACGGCTTGGACAGCGCGGTCAGCGCGGCGTTGGCGCTCGGCAGTGCCCGCGCTGCGGGCAGCAGGTGGGTGGCGGCCGGGCCCAGCTGCGTGGCGAGGCCCTGGACCTGCGTGAGCGTCGCCGTCGTCTGGCGAAGCGTCCCGGGCAGCTCGGCGATCGCGGTGCTGACGTTGCGGTCCTCGGACGCGAACGCCCGGAACACGGTCGCGCTTGAGTCGACCAGCTGCGTCACCTGGCCCTGCTTGGCCGCCACCGCGGTGTTGAGACGCTGCAACGAGTTGACCAGGCGCCGGAGGTGGTTCGCTCTCAGCGCAATCGCGGTGCTGACGCGCGCGAGATCCCGGTGCGTGGGCTCGAAGCGCTCGAGCACCTGCGCGAGCTCGTTGCCGCCGTTGCCCTTGAGCCCCTGCCCGGCGCCGTTGACCAGCAGGCTCAGGTACGCGCGCGTGTCGGTGTCGAGCGAGGACAGAACCTCGTCGAGGTTGACGTCCGGGGACGTGTTGGAGACCGGAATCGTGAAGCCCGGGGCGGCCACGGGGGCGGTCTTGGACCCTGGGTCGACCTCGACGAACATGTCCTTCAGTCCCGTGCGGGGACGCAGCAGCGCGGTCGCATCGGTGTGGATCAGGTGCTTGTAGGTGTCGCTGATCCGCAGCTGCACGATCGCGCGGCCGTCCCGCAGGCTGACGGCGCCGATTTCGCCGATCTGAACGCCAGAGACGCGAACCGACTGACCCTGGCCCGGCATCACCGCCTGCGCGGTGGAGAACTCTGCGTTGATCTCAAACGGCGTCGACTGGATCAGCGGGAAGTGGAAGCGCTCCTTGTTCAGGATGTAGCCGGCCACCACGACCGCGAGTACCACCAGCGCGAGGATCGCCACGACGTCGCCCCAGTGCTTTTTGATCGCGAGCTTCATCGGCTACTTCACCGGAACCAGGGTCGGGCCGGTGGGGGAGGAGAGGTCGCTGATCGGCGGCTGGGTCTCGCACGGGACCTTTGGCTGCAGCGGCGGACGCTCGCCGCCCGGCGGCAGCGTCGGCTGCGTCGCGATCAGCGGCGCGACCGCCTGGCCGAAGGATCCAGGAGACAGCGAGTACGTCAGCGAGCCGGCCGTGAGCAGCACGCGGATGTAGGCGCCGTTGGCGTCGAACGTCCGGGACTCGCCGGCGAGTCCCGGCAGGTAGTCGACCGCCTCGACGTACACCTTGCGCGGCGGGAAGCCGTTGGAAGCGTTGAAATTCGGGTCGTTCAGCGTCAGCTGTGACCACGGGTGCACTACGTTCGCCAGGCAGCTCGACGCCGGGCGCACGCCGTTTCGCATCAGCGGGATCGACTCGGCGGTCAGGTCGGCGAGCGCCGGTATCGCCGCTGCGAGATCGGTGGCCAACCCGCCCAGCTCCGACGGCTGCACGAGCAGTCTCAGCTGGGTGATGAACGGCAGGCTCGCGTCGATCGCGGGACCCGCGGTTTGGACTCCCGGCAGCAGTGCCCGCGCAAGTGTCTCCACCGGCGGCAGCGCTGCGTTGACGGCGTTCAACGCCGGGACCGCGGTGCGGAGTGTGGTCGGAAGCTCCGCCAGCGCGTTCTCGAGTGCCACGTTCTCGCGGGCGAACGCGTTCGCCGTGGTGTTGAAGTCCGTGACGAGGCTCTGGAGGTTGTTCGGGCGCGCGACCAGCGCTCCGGCAACGGTTCCCTGGGCCGCGATCCACTCCGACAGGTCGTGCGGCTGGATCCCCAGCGCGTTGTGCGCGACGATCGACGAGTTCTTGTAGGCCGGCCGCCAGTACGGAATCGAGGCGTTGTAGCCCGGACCGCCTTGTTTGACCGCCGTCCCGTACTGCTTCAGAAGGATCTGCAGGTTGCTGCGGGTGTCGGCCTGCAGCGACGTCAGCACCTGGTCGAGCTGAACGGGCTCGATGCCCTGCTGGACGGGGAACGTGTAGCCGTCCGGGGCGCGCGGTGCCGATGGCGTGCCTGGACTCACGTCGACGAAGAAGTTGCCTTCCAGGAACGTGCGCGGGCGGATCGCGAACGTCGCGTTCTTGTGCAGTGGCAGCCCCTGCTTGTCGAACGCGATCGTCACGTCGGCGGCGCTGCACCGCGCCGGGGTCTGCGCGGCGAGCTGGCAGCCTCGGGCGGCGCTGATGCTCTGCACCTTGCCGACGTCGACGCCGGCGATCCGGACCAGCGACGCCGGTCGCAGACCGTTCGCACTGGAGAACGTGGCGTGAACCGTGAATTGGTTGGCGAACGGGTTGGCGAACTTCGTGAACACGAGGTATGTGATCACGACGATCACGACGATCCCGATCACGCCGGCGGCGAACGTGCTCATGCCTCCGCGTTTACGACGGCGTCTCATGGCTGGGTCGCGAGCTGAGGCCCGGTCGTCGGGTTGCGGCTGAATGTCTCACCCTTCGGGACCCGCGCACGTCCGTTGAACGTCGGGCCCTGGTTTCCGGGGGTGTGGGCGTCGAGCGCCAGGTTGCGGTGCTGGGGGTCGAACTGGTTGAGCTTCTTCGGGTAGCCCCGCTGGCCCGTCTCGCAGTCGGCGTTGCCCTGGTTGTCGATCGCGGCGCCGTAGGACTGGGCGTGCAGGAACTGCTTTCCGCCGAACACCGTCAGCGGTGGGGAATCGCTGCCCGAGGTGCCGTTCACCGGCGTGGTGGCGCCCTGCTCGCCGACGCTGCCATCGGAGGGCGAGGCGAGGTTGATCATCGCCCGCTGGGCGAAGCCGAACTCGGTCTGCGCGGAAAGGTGCTCGGCGACGTAGGTCCACCAGTAGTTCCAGTCGTCGCACACGGTTTGAAACGGTCCGAGGTAGCGGACCATCGGGTTCAGCGTCCCGACCGTCTGGGTCAGCCCGTTGAGGGCCTGGTTGGTGCCGGGTGCCAGCGCCAGCTGCTTCAGCGTGTTCAGCAGCTGCTCAAGGTTGGCGTTCAGGATCGGGCTGCGCTTGAGCGTCTTGGTGCCGGCCTCGATCGCGGGATTCAGGATCGGCAGGGCAGCGTCGAGTTGGGCGGTCGCGGGCGCCAGGTGCTGGCCGAGCGTCGCGAGGTTCGCGAGAAACGGTTGCTGTATGCGCAGCGACTCGGTGCCGACGGCGAGCGTGGGGGGTGCCTGTTGGATCGCGGACGCCAGCGCGTTGGGGTCTCTGGACACCGCCTCAAACGTGGTCGCCATGTCCGTGAACAGCTGCGCCGTGGTCTGCGCAACCGGGGCGAGCGTGCCCGTGAACCGATTGAGCGAGTCGATCAGCGTGGTCAGGCCGGTGCGCGGGTCCGACAGGGTTCGCGCGACCGGCTCGAGGTGGCCCAGCAGCGCCGGCAGGCTCGCGAGCGTGTCGTTCAGGGCCGAGCCGCGGCCGGCCAACGTGTTCCCGACGCCGACGAGGTTCGCCTGGATCGCGCGGCGCGTGGGCGCGTTGAACGACTGGAAGATGTCGTCGAACTGCACGGGCACCTGCGTCTGGGTGATCGGCAGCGTTCCGCCGTCGGCGATCACCTGCTGCGAGGTGCCCTTATGGAGATCGACGTACTTGAAGCCGAGTACCGAGGAGGGGCGGATCGACGCGCTCGAGTTCACCGGCACACGGCCGTGGGCCGGCGTGAGGTGCAGTGTCAGCTGCGCCACGGTACGGCCGTTGGGCAGCTGAACCGGCTCCATGTCAGAGACGAGGCCGATCCGGAAGCCGCCTTCGCGCACGTCGCTGCCGACCGTGAGGTCTGCGCCGCTGGCGATGTCGACCTTGAGCTCCCTGGTCGGCACGAACGGCAGGCCGCGGTTGGCGGTGTAGGCCAGGAACACCGCGATCAACAGCACCAGCACGGTCACCGCGCCGATCAGGATCGGGTTCGCGAAGGCTGAGCGAGTGTTCCGTCTCATCAAGCGCTCACGGGTCCAGGAGATAGCTGAGGAGTTGCTTTGTGGGCGCGTCGGCCGAGGCCGCCGTCGTGGGGTGCTTGGCAGTCCGCGCGGCGGCAGCCGTTGTCGTGGCCGGGACCGCTTTCTCAGCCGGCGCGGCCGGGGTCGCCTTGGCGGCAGAGGCCGACACCGTCAGCTTGCAGGCGGTGGTCCTCGGACCCTTCTGGCCCGGGGGCGCGCCACCGGGATCCGGGACGCAGGCCTTGGGATTGGAGGGATCGGTCTCGTTGACGCCCGGCTGGCTAGGCCCGAGCCAGGCGTAGCACTGGCGGTAGCTCGGCCCGAACTGCTTGAGGCTCAGCGCGATCGTTGCCGGCGTCGCGTACGGGGAGCACTTGGGGTCGACGAACGAGTCGACCGCAAGCAGGTGTCCGAACGGGCCGAACGTGTTGATCGCGAGCGTCTGGTTGAAGACGTACTGCAGCAATGCCTCCAGCCCCGTGTAGCCCTTGCCGCCGGGGCTGCGCGAATCGGGCTCGACCGCGCGGCTGCGATCGTCGAGGTCGTGGAGGAGGATTGCGAGGTTCTGCGAGAGCTCGGGCGTGTGCTTGGCGAACTGGTTGAGGGCCGCGACGGTCGGGCCGGCGGCCTGCACGGCCGTCTTGCCCGTGACCGAGGCTTGGCCGAGCGACTTGATGGCCGGAACCGCCGAGGTCGAGAACGCCGGGAGGTCGGCGAACAAGCGGTGCAGCTGGGATGCGGCGGAGTTGAGGTTGGCCGCCACGGGGGTGTTGGCTTTTGCCGCGGCACCAAGCTGCTTCATTGCCGGCTGAAGCTGCGCCAGGAACCCCGGCAGCAGTCGCAGCGACGCCTGGAGGCTCGTGTGCTGGGCCGCGGCGACCGAAGCCGTGTTGTTTGCCTCGACGATGAACCGCTGCACCTGATGGCCGTTGTTTGCAAGCGCCGTAGTCAGGGTGTCGGCGCTCACGGTCAGCCGCTGCAGGGTGCGCGAGTCGTTGGCGAGCAGGTGGAGCAGGTTGTCGGTCTGCGTGATCGCCGGAACGGCGCGCCGCAGGGCGGCCGCGATGTCCCCGGAGCGGCCCGCCGCCGCCGCGCCGAGCTCGTTGATGATCAGCGCCATCCGCTGCCGGTAGGGGAGCCTCAGCACGTTCAGCAGCAGGTCGGCGGGGATCGTCGACTGTGTGTGAGTGACCGGAATCGTGCTCCCGGGCTTCAGGACGGGGCCCCGGTGGCCGGGCTGGCAGTCGATGAAGTACTCGCCGATCAGCGACTGGGGGCGCGACTGGCAGAACGCATCGGCGTGAAACGCGCCGAACCCGCCCTGCGTGACGTTGACCGTGACGCTCGCTCGCAGCGTGTTCTGGTTGAGCGTGATCGACGTGATCGTCCCGGCGCGCACTCCCGCAACCTTGAAGTCGGCGCCATTGACCAGTCCGAACGCGTCGTCGAGCTGGATCTTGTACGTGCCGGTCGCGTCTGATGCTTGTCCTGCTCCGGCGCCGACGATCGCGACCGTCGCGGCCGCGATCAGCACTGCCAGTCCAAGCGCCAGCCGCCTCATGGGCCTGTCGGCACCTGGTTGGGGTTACACGGGAAGCCGCTCTCGGGGAAGAACAGAGCGCCGCGCTCGATCGACCCGGGGCAGCGGTCGCCCTGGAACGCCGTCAGCCCGCCTCCGGGGCCGGTGAGCAGTTGGATCACCTGGGAGATCTGCTGCGACAGCGGCAGCGCGCCGAGCAGGTTGCTGTCGGTGGCCGACAGCACGCCCAGCGTCGCCGCCACGCGGCTCGCGCCGCCGTTGGCATCGATCGTCCCGGGATGGGAGAAGCCCTCAAACCAGCCGGTCAGATCGACCGCGTACGGACGGGCCGTCGCGAGCTCGGGGGTGAAGTCGTTGAGCGCTGTGACCGTCTGCGGGAACGCGCCCGGTCGCGTCTTGCCGTTGGCCTTGACGTCGCGGACGGTCGCGGCGGCCAGCGGCTCGCCGAGCTTGGTCAGATCGATCGCGTCGTTGTTGGGGCCGGGACGGCTGATCACCAGCGCGAGATCGTGGACCGTCGGCACGGCGTCCTTGGCGAGGGGTTCCAGCTGTGTCAGCAGCTCCTGGAGCTTGGGCGCGACCGGCTTGGTCGCGTTGACCAGCGGGGTCAGGACGTCGAGCGCGGTGTCTAGGTTTGCGAACGTGCGGTTCGCGAGGCGCATGAACCCCGGCAGTCGCTGGATCGATTGGGCCAGCGCGGTCCGCTGCGATGCGAGCGCCTCGGTTGTCGTCGCTAGATTCGACACCAGCCCGCTCAGCGCGGTGCTGCGCTGCGACAGCGTCGTGACGAGCTTGCCCGACTTGACAATGAAGTTCGTGAAGTTGCCCGTGTCGCGATCGATCTCAGCGAACAGCGCCGCGCTCGAGGCGATCGCCGGGTTCAGATACGCCCACCCGGCCCGGGCCAGCTTGCCGCGGCCGGCGTACTGCGAAGCCGACCCCTGGATAACGTCCTGCAGTCCCTTCAACGTGGGCGCGTTGAGCGTGTTGAAGAGCTGATCGAGGTCGACCGCACTCGTCGTGTTGTTGGTCGTGATGGTGCCGTCGTCGCGGATCGACGGCGCCGTCGCGGGGCCGAGCCGCAGGTCTACATAACGATTGGCGACGCCGGAGAGGGAGGTCTGGCGCACCGTGGCCTCGGTGCCTTCCTTCAGCGGCGTGAACGCCGAGTTGGTGATCGTCAGCGTCAGCTGCGCCTGGCCGTCGGGCGTCAGCGAGATGCTCGAGACACTGCCGATCGGATTGCCGCCGACCTGGACCTGGTCGCCGGTGACGATCTGGCTGGCGTTGATGAAGACCGCCTTGACCCGGTAGCTGCTGCCGCTACCCAGGAGGATCAGAACAACCGCCACGACCGCGACAGCGACCGCAGCGACGGCAGCGACCCTCCGGATCACCGGTGAATTTCCGTTCGCCTGAGCCTGACCGGTCGTGACCGCTCACCCTTATGCAGGGCGGCGTCCGCAACATCATCCCGATCGGGTGAGGGGTGGGCGGGGTCGGCTGATGCAGCCGTCTAAGGCTGCCTAATGCTCTGTGTTGCGACGGTGCCGCGAGACGACCCCGCCACCCGGGGATCGTCGGCGAGCGGGCCGCTGCCTGCGTGAGCGCGACATAAATCCTGCAGGTGCTCTACATTTTCCGCGCTATTAAGACCCAGCCGAATTCCCGGACGCGCTAGCGGCCGGGGAGCGGGGAACCCAATGGGGCCCGATCGAGCCCAGGGGCGAATCGCCGGACTTCCGGCGTAGCGCGATCTCTTTCAGCGCGAGCCCGACAGCTAACCCCGCAGGCGACCGGAAGAGAAGGGGTTTGGCGTGCCCAGTATTGGAGTTCGGCAAGTCACGCGCGCTGCGGCGGCTGCGACTTGTGCCATCGGTTTTGCCGCCGTAGTTCCCACGTACGCCTCGGCCGGCAGCGGCGGGGCCGGGGTGTCGCCCATGGTGATCGGCGGCCATGCTTATCCCGGCGACTCGATCCACATGGGGGACCGGATCCTCCGGCGTGGGATGAGCGGCCACGACGTTCGCGTGCTCCAGGACTTCCTCTCGCGCGTCGGCATCGGGACCAAGATCAACGGCCGATTCGGCGCCATCACCAAGCAGCACGTGATTGCCTTCCAGCAGGCTCATCATCTGCGCCCGACTGGGATCGTCAATTGGGCCGTCTCACAAGCGCTGCGGGCAGCGGCAGCTGGGGTTGAGACCACGTCGACCCCGATCCCGCTGCCGGTGGGCAGCCGCGCGCGTCTCGTAGGCGGACAGGCGGTGGCGCCGGCGAGCGCGCCGCCAGCAGTCAAGGCGGCGATCGCCGCCGCCAACCAGATCGCCACACGGCCCTACGTTTACGGCGGCGGACACGGCAGCTTCATCTCCTCGGGCTATGACTGCTCGGGGTCGGTCAGCTACGCGCTGCACGGCGGGGGCCTGATCCATGACACGGAAGACTCCAGCCAGCTCGAGTCATACGGCGGCGCTGGGCCGGGCCGCTGGATCACGATCTACGCCAACGCCGGGCACGCCTACATGATCATCGCCGGCCTGCGCTTCGACACCAGCGCGCAGAGCTCGACCGGCGGCAGCCGCTGGACGGCCGTCGGGCGCTCCGGCGCGGGCTTCGTCGTACGCCATCCCACCGGCTACTGAGCGAGGTCCGCCAATATGAGGTGGTGCTGGAATGCTTGTCATGACCGACGACTCCGACACAACCCCCGCCACACCTGATCCCGATGACCACGTCGCCCGCCTGCAGGCGCAGATCGACGCGACCAAGGCCCGCCGCGCGGGCTACCGGGCGAAGGCCGCCGAGACAGTCGCCCGAGGCGGCCCCGCGCGCGCGACAGACGAGGAGCTGGGGATCATCAAGACCGAAGACACGGTCGGCAAGATTGCCGGCGACGCGGGCCAGGAGGTCCGGAGCAAGCTGAGCCGCCTGATGTCGCGGTTCGGCCGGGGCGCGAAGAAGTAGGGTGACTCCACCATGGCCACCAGGATTTGGCTGGAACAACTGCAAGAGCTGGTCGACCGCGGAGCGCAGGTGGTGGAGGTACTGCCCGAGGATGACTACGCCCCGGCGCACCTACCCGGTGCGGTCGACGTGCCGTTGCGCGAGCTCGACGAGCGTCACGCCGCCGTGCTCGATCGCACGCGCCCGGTGGTCGTGTACTGCTGGGACTCGCTCTGAGATCTGAGCCCACGAGCCGCGTGCCGGCTCGAAACGCTCGGGTTCACCGAGGTCTACGACTACGTGCCCGGGAAAGTCGATTGGCTGGCGCATGACCTGCCCGTCGAAGGCGAACGGCCCGACGCCCCGATTGTCGGACGCGTGATGCGCGGCGACGCCGCGCTGTGCCGTCCCAGCGATCGCATAGCGGACGTGCGCGACTCGATCAAGCGTTCGCCGTATCCGTTCGCGCTGATCATCAGCGACGACCGCACGGTGCTCGGGCGAGCACCGTCCAGCGCGCTGGATCCCGTCGCAGACGGCCCGGTGTTGGATGTCGCCGAGCCCGGCCCGAAGACCTTTCGGCCGCACGTGCCCGCGGAGAAAGTCGCCGAGGTGCTGGCGGCCAAGGGCCTGCGCTGGGCGATCGTGACTACGCCCGAGGGCCGGTTCTTGGGCGTCGCGTCGCGCGAAGACCTCGCGCGTCAAGCTCCCTGAAGGGCTCGGTAAATCGCGGACGGGACGCGACCGGCCGTCCGTTGGAGCCAACGTCCCACTCGCGAGCTCACTGCCGCGGGCGCGGGGCGTTAACCGCGGTGAGCGCGGTTAACCGCCCAAACCGCCGGCGACACCGATCGAGTGGGACGTTGGATGCGAAACGATGCCTATCTTCGTGTTCGCAACGCCCGGATCTGCCGTAATCAATGCTCGATAATCAGCCTTATGTCTACCGCCATGTCGGAAATGGGGCCAGAACTTCAGGCCGGCAGGACGATGTCCTTGACTTCGGCCATGTAGCGGTTGGCCGAAGTGACCGCGTCCTCGGAGCTGCTTCCGTCCTGGCGTGCGTCCATGTAGGCCGCGTACCAGTCCCACCAATTGTGCGGCGGCGCGGCCGCCTCGAAGTCGCCGTGACGGATCGATGTCTCGTGCAACAGATCTGCCAAGGCCGCAACGTCGCCCATTTCAGCTCTCCCATTCCCGGCCGGGCAGCCGCTGGGTGATCTCCTGCAGCAGCCAGCCGTTGCCGTCGGGGTCCTTGAACGAGGCGTACAGGAAGTACGACCGCGATGACTTGTCGGCGCCCGGCGGGTGCATGTCCTCGACTTCCGTGACGTCGACACCGCGGCTGATCAGCTCCTCGCGGGCGGCGTCGATGTCCTTGACCGCGAGGATCATCCTGTCGACCGATCCTGGCGCTGACGACGTGAGCCCGATCCCAAAGTGGATCGAGCACTGGGAGTGCGGCGGCGTGAACTGGACCACGCGGAAGGCATCGCCGGCAACGATGTCGGCGTCGAGACGCCATCCAAGCCCCTCGTAGAAGGCCTTTGCCCGATCGACGTCGGCGACGGGCAACGTGACGACCTCGAGTCCCATGTCGACTGTCGCCGATTTCGCCGTGCCCGTCGACGCAGCGCTGCTTACGTCGGTGCCCATCTGACCTCCTGGTGTTCGGGTCGCTATCAGCGTGACTCTCGCGCGTATCGCGATGCGTCGAGCCTGTGAGGTCCCTGGTCGGGTCCCTGGTGTCGAACCCCGCCGTCTCACCGGCGTCGCGGAGCCTTCGGCGGGCGAAGTCGCTCTGCGGCCACGGCAATCAGCGCACCCTAATCACCGGACGGCGCACTAGACTCATTAACCGCAATGGCCAAGCAACAGCGCACCGTCCGGATGGAGCAGAAGAGCCAGCTCGCAGCCATGCAGCAGCTGGAAAGCCGCTCCGACGACGAGCTCGAGTCTGAGACCCGCTACAAGGCGGCCGCACAGGCGATTCTCGGCGCTCGTGCCGCAGAGCGCTATGACGCCAAGGCCGCGCGGGCGCACTTCCAGCGTGCGCTGGCCGCGGCTCGTCCGCAGGAGCGCCTGCAGCTGCGCCGGATGGCCGATGC
>Ga0207693_10003595_pt1 | contig 13240 bp, 11 predicted proteins | sample LARL81metaG_FD_184347 | JGI IMG/M metagenome (GOLD analysis project Ga0207693, IMG submission 184347) | Corn, switchgrass and miscanthus rhizosphere microbial communities from Kellogg Biological Station, Michigan, USA - LAR L8-1 metaG... | ecosystem: Host-associated > Plants > Roots >...
GCTCGACAGCATCGGGCCGGACCCGGCGGCCGAGGAACTGGTCGCCAACGACCTGGAATTCCACCGGCGGATCGTGGCCTGCTCGGGGAACTCGGTGCTTTCCTCGCTGCTCGAGTCGATGTCCGGTCCGACCACCCGGGCCCGGGTCTGGCGCGGCCTCACCCAGACCGGCGCCCGGACGCGGACGCTGGCCGAGCACCGCGCCATCGTGGACGCGCTCGCCGCGCACGAACCCGAGGTGGCCAGGTCCTGGGCGACCGTGCACATCGCCGGCGTCGAGCAGTGGCTAGCCTCCGTGCCGTGACCGACTACGTATCCATCAGGGACCTGGCCGTCTCCGCCGTCATCGGCGTGCACCCTTGGGAGCGCGAGATCGAGCAGACCCTCGTCGTCAGCGTGGACATGGCGGCCGATGTGGCCAAGGCCGCGGCGAGCGACGACCTGGCCGACGCGCTGGACTACTCGGCCGTGGCGGAGACCATCGCGACCGTGCTGCGCGACGGCAAGTTCCGCCTGATCGAGACCGCCGCCGAACGCGTCGCCGGGCGCCTGCTGGCGGACTTCCCGCTGTCCTGGCTCCGCCTCGAACTCCGCAAGCCGATCGCCGCAGGCGCCTACACGGCCATCGTCACGCTCGAGCGCGCACACGAAACTCCGTGATCCCCGGAGGGGAAGGCGCCTTCAGTGCTTGATCCCATGCTGTCGGGGGCTTGTAGCCAACGCCACGGCGCCTGCCGTCCGCCGGTGATAACGACAAGGTGACGATGCCCGGGCGATCGATGCCCGTTCGTCTGATTTGCGCAATAATGTCGATGCCTGGCTGAACATCCGTACTTGCGCACAATGTATCACTTTGAGGTGCGGATGGAGGTCTGGGCGGATGCGACGTGCCCAGCGATGTCAGTCGGGTTACCCATCCGGGTTGGGAATGCGCGCCGCGTTGATCGTGACCACGATCGTGCTGGTCGCGGTGACCGCGGCCTTGGCGCTGGCACCGCAATCGCACCTTGGCTATCCACAGGATGCAGTGGACCTGGCCCTGGACACGGCGGCGTCGGTCATCGGGCTGCTGGCCTACTTCCTGGTATTCGGCCGGCTCCGCCACCACACCCGGCTGAACGAGCTCGTGCTGGCGGGCGCGCTCGCGGTACTCGCGCTATCCAACCTGCTCCTGTGCACGGTTCCGGTCGTAGCGGGCTGGGCCCCGGATGACCTGACCGTCTGGGTGGCCCCCGTGGTCATGTCGTTCGGTGCCCTGCTGTTCGTCCTGGCCGCATTCCTGCCTGACCGTCAATTGCGGCCGTCAGGGCCGCTGCTGGTCGTGAGCGCGGGTGCCGTGACGGCAGCGCTGCTGCTGGCGATGATTCTCGTCCCCGCGCTGGCTCGCTCACTGCCGCCCCGGGCGGTAGCGTCCCTGGCACCCGGCTCGGTCGCCCGCGACAACCTGCATCTGGCGCAGTTCGGCCCGCAGTTCGCGGGGGCGGTGCTGTACGGCGTGGCGGTCGCCGGGTTCCTGCGGTATTCCCGGCGGACCGGTGATGAATTCCTCGGCTGGCTTGCCGTCGCCGCGATGCTGGCGGCCGCGTCGCAGGTCAACTACCTGCTGTCGGCCATGAGACCGCAGTCTCTGTACGGTGGCGATGCGTTCCGGTGTCTGTTCTACGCGGTCCTGCTCCTTGGTTCTATGCGGGAAATCTGGTCGTACTGGCACGCGCTGTCACGGGCCGCGGTGCTGGAGGAGCGCCAGCGGATCGCCTGCGAGCTGCATGACGGGGTGGCGCAGGAACTGGCGTATATGGCGCGTAATCTCGAGTCGCTGGACGCAGGGACAGACGAAGACGGCCTGGACCGGTTGCGTCGGGCCGTGGAGCGCGCGCGGGTGGAGTCCCGCCGGGTCATCAGCGCGGCGGCGGCGCCCGGCAGCCAGGAATTCGAGGACGCCCTGGCCGAGGCCGTGACCGAGGTCGCCGAGCGCTACCACGTGAAACTGGGGCTCGATCTCACCTCCGGTATCCGGTTGCCGGCCCAGCGGCGGGAAGCATTCGTGCGGATAGCGTGCGAGGCAGTCACCAACGCCGCCCGGCACAGCGGCGCCGACCGGGTAGACCTCCGGCTGGAACGTGACGGCTCCGGGGTGCGGCTGTGGGTCAGCGACGAGGGGCACGGCTTCGACCCCGCCGACCCGGGCGGCGGATTCGGCCTTATCTCGATGCGGGAGCGTGCCCATTCGGTTGGCGCCGAACTGGCCGTCTCTTCCGCGCCCGGCCACGGCAGCCGGGTGGAGGTCACGCTATGAGCACGACCAGGAGGCTTCCGCGGCTGCTGATCGCCGATGACCACGCCCCCAGCCGGGAAGACATCCAGCGAGCGCTGGAACGTGACCAGCGGTTCAGCGTGTGTGCGTCGGTGGCCGATGCCGCCGGAGCCATCCAGGCGGCAGTACGCGAGCGGCCGGATGCCTGCCTGCTTGACATCAGGATGCCTGGCGACGGCCTCGCCGCGGCCTGGGAGATCGCCGCCAGGCTGCCTGAGGCGAAGATCGTCATGCTCACCGTCTCCGATGACGACGCCGACCTGTTCGCCGCGCTGCGCGCCGGAGCCCACGGGTACCTGCTGAAGACGATGAACCTGCGGCGGCTACCCGACGCCCTCGAAGGGGTGCTCGCGGGTGAGGCGGCCATGCCCCCTGCGCTGGTCGCGCGCGTGCTCGAGCAGTTCCGCGGGCACGAGCCCCGCTGGCGCCATCCGGTTGCGGACGACAGCTCCGGCGGACGGCTGACCAGCCGTGAATGGGAGGTTCTCGCCCTGCTGACGCAGGCGCTGTCAACCAGCCAGATCGCCCAGCGGCTGATGCTGTCGGACAGTGCGGTACGAGTGCATATCTCCGCCATCGTGCGAAAGCTCGGTGTTCCTGACCGTGCTGCCGCGATGGACCTATTCCGCAAACGCGCAGGTACCTGAACTTCCGCAAACGCGCAGGTACCTGAACGCCCAGTCGCGTGGGTAAGGGCGACTGGGGCTACCGCCGCCAGGGCCATGGGCTATCTGGCCAGCGGACCTGAGGCGTTTAGAAACCTGAACGCCCGGCCACCTTACGGTCCCGCAGAGACGCAAATAGTCTTAACAGTAAACATTTTCCTAATTGCCGGTTAATCCCCGGAGATTGGGTGAATTTGTGATGCCGCCGGGCAACGGGTGTCCAGTGCCCGTTCGGCGGATCGGGACGGGATAGCCTTACGGACAGGGGTTTCACCCCTGGCTCCGCGCGACCGGCTGCCCGGGTGTGGGAGCGGCACGTGAAGCTTGTCATCTGCGACAATCAGCGAATTCTGGCCGAGGCGCTAGCGGCTGCTCTTGGTGCGTATGGGCATCAGGTGCTGGCCGTCACGACGACGGTCGCCGACGGGCTCAGTGCGGTCAGCGACGGCACCCCCGATGTCTGCCTGCTCGAACTGAAGCTCGGCGATCAGCTGGGCGGCCTCGATGTCACCCGGTCCATTCAGCAGCGGTATCCGGACACCAAGGTACTGGTGCTATCGGAGGTCACCGATCCGGAGACGCTGTCCCAGGTGAAGAGCAGCGGCGCGGCCGGCATCGTCAACAAGGACCTGAGCGTGGACCAGATCGCCGCCGCACTAGATGTCATCGCGGCAGGCGGAAGAGTCCTGGACCCCGGATTGCTGCGGGTCCGGAGTCGTGGCCCGGCGAGGCCTGATCCCGCGAGCCCGCTGGACAAGCTGTCGCCGCGGGAGAAGGAGATCGTCACCCGGATCGCTCGCGGAGAAAGTACTAGGCAGATGTCCTTCGCCATGAGCGTCACTGCCGAAACGGTTCGTACGTACGTAAAGAACGTGCTGGGCAAACTCGGGGCGCACAGCCGGCTGCAGCTTGCCGCGCTGGCCAGCCGGGACGGCCGCCTCGCCGATCAGGCACCCGTTCTTGTTGCGGCGGAGTCAGCCGAACACCTGGTCCCGCGGCAGGTCTCGGCCGGGGAACGAATCGTGGCCCAGTGACATTGACGCAGGTTGAACCATCGGTGCCGCCACGGATTCAGCTGCTCATTGTTGACCAGCAGCGGACGTTCCGCGATGCTCTGGCGATCCGGTTGCGGGCAGAGCCGGACCTGATGGTAGCGGCTGAGGCCCAGTCGGCGGAGTCGGCCCGTCGCATGCAGGCCGGGCGGTCAACCGATGTGATTTTGCTCGACGCCGAACTCCCGGACGGCTCGAGCGCTGCCTTCTGCGCCGAGATGACACGACATGTACCCGCACCCTGCGTCGTCATGCTCAGTGCGACTTCTGAGGCGCAGCGGATCGTTGCCGCGGTGCGTGCCGGTGCCGTGGCCTGGGTGCGGAAGGAGGAGTCCATCGCCTACCTCCTTCGCGTGATCCGCTGCGTCGTCCGCGGCGAAACCTGGCTGCCACCCGCGGAACTGGGCCAGGTGCTGCGTCTGCTGATCGATGATCAGGACGACCGCCGTGGGCGCGATGAGTTGCTAGCGGCCCTCACGCCCCGCGAGCGAGATGTGCTGTTCTATCTGCTTGAGGGCACCGGGTGCAAGGAGGTCGCGGTGCGGCTGCAACTCTCGATCAACACGGTCCGCTCCCACCTGCAGAGCCTGACGGCGAAATTCGGGGTCCACTCCACGCTCGAGCTGGTGGCGGTGGCCCGGGCCAGGCTGGAGGCATTGCCGGACAGACCCGCCGCCACCAGCGTGGCCGGATCCGGCGCGACGCGCAGCTCGTTGACGTGATGCTCTCAGACCCACCGAGGTCTCCCGGCGGCCGCTGCCTGGTAAGCCCCGCGGTACTGACTGAGCATCCGCTCTGGTCTCCATGCCGCGGCCGCATCGAGAGCGGCAGCCCGCAACGACGCCGCGAGGTTATCGTCGCTCAGGATACGAGATATGGCCGCACTGACCGCGGCCGGATCTCCCGGCGGCACCAGCAGCGCAGCTCCTGGCGGGACCAGGTCGGCAACGCCATCGACTGCCGTGGCCACGACAGGGGCGCCCAGTGACAGCGCCTCGAGGAGCGCGAGGGGGAGCCCTTCCCAGGTGGAGGTCGAGACAACGCAGGAGGCGATACCTATAAGGGCGGGGATGTCATCGACGACGCCAAGGAACCGGACCGGGCTTCCGCCTCGGCTTTCCAGGCCCGCCAGCTGCTGTCTGAGCGGCCCCTCACCTGCTATGGCGAAGGCCGGCCCGTTCAGGCGGCTTGCGGCCTCAATGAATACCGGCCAGTTCTTCTGCTTGGTGAGCCGCCCAATGCCCACCACGAGAGGCCTCGGCCCGAGGGCAAGAGATTCTCGCAGGTTCCCTTGGCGTTCATAGCCGGCCGGGAGCAGGGCGGCGCCGTTCGTGATGACATCGATCCTGTCGCCAGGAAAGCCAGCCGCCTGCAGCGAGCGAGCGACAGCTGGTGCACAGGCAATGACCCGGCGCGTCGTGAGGCTAAATGCCCGGTTCGCCGCCCGGTACTCCCTCGGGTCGACCCCGTGAAGCGTCGGCACCAAGGCGGCTTGGTGGCGCGCGGTGAGCAGCGCGAGCCTGGCCAGGGCGGTCGCCCGGACATTATGAGAATGCACGACGTGCGGACGTAGCTTTCTTATGCCGCGACCCAGCAGAGCTACCGCCGATGCCATGTCGGCGACCGTCCCGCGTGATGTGGCAGGCAACGCGAAGTGTTCAGCGCCAGCTGCCGTGGCCTTATCCACCCAGGCTCCGGGTCCCGAGGCGATTACCGCGCGATCTCCGTGGCCGGCCGCGTCACCAGCGAGCTGGATGGCCAGCCGCTCCATCCCGCCCGGGGCGAGGCTCGGCAGTACGTGCAGGATTTTCACCTGCGCTCCTTCCCGAGTATGTCCGACCACAGCCGTACGTGCTCGTCGGCGCAGCGGACCAGCGAGAAGCTTTCTGCCGCCCTGTTCCGTGCCGCCGCACCGAGCCTGCCCGCGAGCACCGGGTCCTCGATGAGCCGTTCCATGGCGCGCCGCAGTGACCCGACGTCCCCCGGTGTGACGAGCACACCGCAGCCTCCTCCCAGGGCGTCCGGGATTCCGCCGATGCCCGCCGCGATACACGGCATGCCCGCCGCCATGGCCTGAAGCAAGGCAAGCGGCAGGTTCTCGTTCACCGACGGCAGGACGAATGCGTCAGCCCGCTCGAGCTGAGCCTCGACGTCGGTGCGGTAGCCAGCGAACTCCACCTGGCGGTCTTTCCCGGACCGTCTCACGAGGTCTTCGCAGAGCCGGCGCTCGTCGCCGTCTCCGATCATCAGGAGCCGGAGGTCCGGGCGGTGCTCGGCGGCAGCCAGGAAGGCTTTGACCAGAACCGGCGTGGCTTTACAGGGGTTAAATGAGCTCGCCGTAGCGAAGGTCCGCACGGCCGCCGCCACGGGAGGGCGACCTGCGGGGATAGCTACCCCGTTGGGCAGCACGCGTAGCTGGCGGGCAGGCACGTGCAGGTGACGACGGAGAAACCCGGCCATGGCCTGCGACGGCGCGACGGTGCATGTCACCGTGCGGGAGACCAGCGCGTCAGCCACGAGCCGGCTGCCGCCCGCCACGCCCGGCCGGCGACCGCGGAGTGGTCCGGCCTGCACCCAGTGGCCGGCGGCATTGTCGGGAACTCCGTGGAAGGTCAGCACGATGGGGGTCTTCCGGCCGGCCACCAGCGCGGACACCAGGCCGGCTCGGCGGTCCTGGGCATGAACAATGTCCGGGGACAGCTCCTTCAGCAGGTCGGAGACGGCCGAGAAGCCCCGGGCATCTGCCTTCGATTGCACATGCACCGGGAGCAGCAACGACCGCGGCAGGCCATGGCCGGCCACCGAGGCGGGTCCGAGGATGATCACCTCCGGGCTGTTCGCCCGCCCGGCGAGCTCCGCGGCCAAGCTGGTGGTCAGGTCGGCTGGCCCGCCCCGGTCCTGAGTCAGCACGAAGACAACCTTCATGGCCGGGCACGCCCGGGCATCAGGCCCTTTACCGCCCCCACGGGGCCGAGGACGTTGAGGCCGCCGGCCATAGCAGCCAGGAATGTGGCGTCAGAGAAATCCTGCGCGAAACTGCGCGGAATCTCCAGGGGCATCGTCGCCGGGCGCCACCAGCCGGGACGAGTGGTCACGGCCGATGTGAAACCGGCAGCCACGACGGCGGCCAGTACCCGTTCGTCGGTGAGACCGGTGGGATAGGCAAAGGAGGTTACGGGTTTGCCCAGAAGATCCTCGAGATCTTCCTTGCTCCCGCGGACTTCGCGCTCCAGCTTCCCGGGGGTACACCCCCGGAGGTCGGGATGGGTACGGCTGTGTGCGCCGATGGTCACGCCAGCGTCGTCCATCTCCAGCAGCTGGGCACGCGTCATGTAGCCGGGCTGGCCCAGCAGCCGGCTGGGAACATACAGGGTGGCGGGCAGGTGGTGCTGGCTGAGCGGGCCCAGGGCATTGGCGTGGTTGTCAGCCCATGCGTCGTCGAAGGTCAGGACCACCCGGCGCGAGCCGGGTTCACCAGAGGTCAGGAACCCCGCGACCTGATCGAGGCGTGCCACCGGGAAGCGCTGCCTATGCACGTCCAGCAAGCCCATCTGGCGGGCAAAGCGCGCAGGCGATACGGCGAGGCCACCGCCCTCGACGTCGACCCGATGCCACCCGAGGACGGCGACTGCGGGTCCGAGAGGTAGCGGCCACCGGGCTCGCGCCCTGACCGCGAGGGCAACCGCCGGCCTCACCGGTCCGCTCCGCCAGCGAGGATCCTCGCCGCTTCGTAGCCTGACCGGCTATCGGCCGGATCCGCGGTCTTGGTCCCTGACCCTGACCCTGACCCGGAAGCGGCCAGGCCGGCGGCCAGGGCGGGCAGGTACCACAGGGGCGGATAGTACTGTTCGGCGAGAAACAGGGCCCCGATACAAGCCACGATGAAACCGGCCGCCAGCGCGGCCTGAAGATCGTTCCTTCGGGCGTCGTCAGGGAACCGGCGGCGCAGGTCGGCCCAGGACAGGGCGAGGTAGGTGAGGAACAGCACCAGTCCCGGCGTCCCCTGTTCCGCCAGGATGATGAGGTAGGCTTCCTCGCCGCTGATGGTCAGGACGTTGGATGGGTACGGCAGGCTTTCCTGTGTCCCCGGCGCGAACTGATAGAAGCGGTAGACGAAGTTGCCCGGCCCGACGCCGGTGAGCGGGTAGTGCTCCCACTCGCTGATCTCGACCCGGTAGTAGCCGAACCGCACATCCACGTTCCTGCTGGCTACGTGGGTCTTCTGCCCGAATGCGTCGTGAATGACCTGTGGCGCGGCCTTGACGGTGACGAGCAGGGCAACGGCCAGGCACGCCAGGACGGACAGCACCCAGCGCAACCGCAGACGTCCGGTCAGCAAGGCCCAGAGGGTAGCCACGGACAGGCCCGTCAGCGCACTGCGGGAGAACGTCGCGAGCGTGCAGGCCAGGATCAGGACGACCGCGGCACCGCAGACGGCCCGGCCCCGCCTGGTGGCTGCCCACCGGACCTGGTAGATCGCCAGCGGAAGGCTGCTGGCCAGGATGAACCCGAAATCGTTGGGGTCCTTGATCGGGCCGCTGGCGCGGGCTACGTGATGGGTGAAGAACGCAACCAGTCCGACGACGCTGGCCGCCGCGCTGGCGGCCAGGACCACCCGGATGAGGACGTCCGCCTTGTGCCGCTCTCCCCGGACCATCTGGACCACCAGGAAGTACAGCGTCGCGAAGATCAGGTACCGAAGCGAGGTGGTGAGCGCGGCCTTGTCGCTGCTGGCACCGGCGATCGAGACCGCCGTCCAGGCGAGGAAGGCGCCCAGGACCAGCAACTGCCGGTTACCGATGATGGAGCGCCGGTTCACTACCCAGTCCAGCAACCAGGCCGCCACGGCGAGGGCCCCGATGACCTTGTCGATCGTGATGAGCCCGGCCCCGTGGCTCAGGTAGGAGTTGAAGAAGAAGTCAGCCGCCAGCAGGGCCACCACCAGGTCAAGCCGGCACAGCATCAGGACCAGGATGACGACGGCCGCGAGCCCGGCGAGGGCCAGCAGGAATGAATTTGCTACAGCCACACCCGCCGCCGAAGCGACCGCGAGCACCACTATTCCCGCCAGTACCCGGGAGCGCGTTCTCCGGCTACTAACGCGGGAGAATTCTCCTGCGGCCATCATGACATCAGCCGGTCTGCTGTCATAACGTTAGACTAATACAAGCAAGCTGGGGAGGGCCTGGAACAGTGCGCGTATTTGGTCAGCGGCCAGGGGTCAAGAGAAGTGTTTACTTTCCTGAACGCTACGGGTGAGAAGTCATAGCTGCTTCTGATCCCGGTACCGCAGGCAGTCGGACCCGCGCCGCACGCGGGGCCCTGTGGCTATCGGCGGGTTCTTGGGGTGCGAAGGTCACCCAGACCGTCGTACTTCTTGTACTCGCGAAGGCGCTGGCGCCGGCGGAATTCGGCATTCTCGCCATTGCTGCCCTCACGTACAACGTTCTGTCGGCCATCAACGAACTGGGAATGGCCGACGCGCTGACCTATCTACCGGACAGGATCGAGGAGGCAACGAGGACGGCGCTTTCCCTGGTCATTGCGGCCGGACTCGCTCTCATGGCTGTGACCTGGATATTCGCGCCCGCAATCGCATCCTTTTTTCACAGTCCGGACGCTACCTTCGTGATCAGGGGCTTTGCCGTCTGCCTACCCTTCGACGCGTCTGCCCAAGTCCCCATAGGGCGGCTTACGCGTGCCCTGAGTTTCCGGCGACGTGCGGTGACTGACTCGCTGCCTTCAATTTTCGGCGGGCTGGTGACTATCGCCGTGGTTACCGCCGGCTACCCGCTGGCCGGACTGGTGGCCGGGCAGATCGCAAGCGCTGTCGCCAATGCCGCTATCGCATTCCTTCTCGGCCCGCGATGCCTGCCTGGCTGGGACCCCGTCCTGGCTCGCCAGCTGCTCAAGTACGGGGGGTATCTCACTGCGGCAGACCTCATCAACCTCGGCCTGCTCAATGTGGATTATATAATCGTCGGTCATGTCCTGGGCCCGGTGGCGCTCGGCCTGTACTCGCTGGCCTACAGAATCTGTTACATGCCTTATCTGGCGATTTCGGTAGTGGCTAACGGGGCCGTCTTCCCGTACTACTGCAGACTGCCCTCGCGGGAAGCAATCGGCCGGGCTTCGGAAAGCACAATCAGCCTTATAAATGCGGTAGTCATTCCCTGGTTCGCCGGCCTGGCGCTATTCGCTGGTCACATTGTCATACTCGGGAGCAAGTGGGCGCCAGCGGCAGGCGCCGTGCGTTTCCTGGCCATTTACGGATTCTTCCTCTCGCTCATCTTGAGTGTCCTTCAGGTGCTCAAGGCGGTCGGTCGCGCCAATCTGGTATTCGTAGGACGCGGGTTGCACCTCATTACGCTGACGGCCGTGCTGATCGGGACGGCGCAGGGCGGCATTACGGTAGTCGCCCTAGATCAGGCTCTGGTGGCAGCGGGTATAGCCGTCGTAATCTGCCTGTGGGCGGTGCGTTACGCCTCCGTGCGACTCCGTGCGCTGTGCCGATCTGTCGGGCTGCCCCTGCTCGGCGTGGCCGGAATGATCCCTGTCGTTTTCCTGACCGGGCTCATCCCCGGCCTGAACACGATCCCCTCCCTGATTTCCCTGCTGGTCCCTGGCTTGCTGGCGATAGTGGTTTTCGCGGGCATTCTCCTGGCGGTCATGCCCGGCCCTATCCGGGACGGATGGGGCGCCCTGCGCGGGCACGAGCCACTAAGGGGGGCCGAGTCAGCGGCGTGACACGGAAAGGGGCCTCTCTCGTCATCGGTCTCTCAGGAGAGTGATCTGGTGCCAGGCCTGTCGGCAGGGGGGAGGACGGTGAACACGATGTGCGCAGATCGAAGAGAACGGGCCATGGTGCCCGCGCCTTCTTCATACCGGGACAGTCACCTGGGTGCGGCCAAGGCACGATCCTATGACGAGGATCTATGGAATCCCCAGGCGGCAAAAGGGCTGGACTGGCTCGTTGAGCAGCGGCTTCTCGCTGGCGTTCTCCGGCCCGCCGGATCATCGGCGCCGGGTTCGGCCGCCGATTTCGCCTGTGGCACCGGACGTGTCCTGGAATTCCTGGATCGCTATTTCCCGGCCCCGGTTGGCATCGACGTATCGCCGGACATGCTGGCGCTGGCTCGGGCCCGGTGTCCTCGAGCCACGCTGATCCTGGGTGACGTGACCAGCATGCCCAGCCTGGCGCCGGGTCCATTCGACCTCATCACCGCATTCCGCTTCTTCCTCAACGCCGAACCGCCTCTGCGGAGTGAGGTCCTGGCCTGGATGCGAGCTTCGCTGCGGCCAGCCGGGCTTATCGTGGCGAATTTCCATCTCAACCCCGCCAGCCTGCGCGGGATGTACCTCCGGGCCCGGATGAACCCGGCCGGGAGAGTACCCATGATGGGGATAGCGGACGCCAGGAAATTGTTCGCGGACAACGGATTCACCGTCCGCCAGATCCTCGGCTACAGCTTTCTGCCCTACCGGCGAGACGGCCGGCATCTCTGGGGGCCCGGGGTGAGACGGAAAGCGGAGATGGCCATGGCCGGGAGCAAGCGCCTTCGGCCGGTCGCGGGCAGCTTCCTGGTGGTGGCTGCGCCCGAGCCGTCAGGGCCGGGCCGTTGACCACCTACGGCGGGACACCCCGCCAGAACCCGGTGAGTCCTGCCGTCCGGGTTGCCCGGGATTACGCCAGGCATCCGGCCGTGTGGCGGTTCCTGCTGCCCCGGCAGGTTCCCGGACCCGTCGTGCTGGCCAACCTGGATGAGGTCATGACCCGGAACCTCCTGCAGTCCTACCCGGCCGCGCTCGTCCTGGGCCAGTCAATGGCTGACCTCGACGGGGTGGCACGCGCGGCGGTCTGGGACGGCCACAGATCCCCGCTTCGCCCGGGAACCGTCGCCTTGGTGATCTGCGACGACCGCGACGGGACCTGTGCCAAGGCGCTGACGCCTACCGTGGCGGCGGGCGGTGAGTGCGTGGCCATCGTCCGCTCCACCGAGCCTTACCGCTTTGCCTTGTTTCCGACGCCGGAGCAGTTGCGGGCCGTAATCGGCACGGGGTGGCCGCTCACCTACGACGGCTCTCCGCGGCGGTGGCTGGGATACTGGCTCGCCACGACTCGCATATGGGCCCACCTGAGCAGGTCGGGGCTTGCGCTGCGCTGGCCCAACGACAGCATCGTCGATGCGGTACTCAAACAGGTAGGGGCCATCCTGGGCGGCCGGGCATATCTGTGCGGCCTGATCGCCGGCCGCGGGCTCGGCCAGCTCACGTTGCGGGTCCGCTGCGAAGGGCGTGAGCTGGCGGTGCGGGTGGCTGTCACTCCGGATAGCGCGCGGCGACTGCGCAACCATCAACGCGTCCTGGCTGACTTGTCGGCTCGTCTCGGATCGGCGTGGAACAGTGTTGCCTTTCCGGATGTCGTCGCGGCCGGAAATGCCGACGGCATCTCATGGGCGGCCGAACGCTGGGTCAGGCTGCCGGTCATACGAGCCAGCCGCTCCTGGCGCCCATCAGGCCATGGGTGGGATGCCCTGCGGGCCATTGCATCGGAGCTTGCCGCCGTGGCCGAGACCGGCCGTACCGACGCCGACTGGCCCCGTGGCTGGGCAACCGGCCTGGACGCCGTCGCGCCTGGGCTAGTGGAGGAGATCATGGACGCTCTGGCGCCGATTGGCGCCGCGAATATGACCACCGCATGGTGTCACGGAGACCTATGGCCCGGCAATGTATTCCTGCGTAAGCCGCCGCTCCCTCCCGTGGTCATCGACTGGGAACGAGCCCGGCCCGATGCGCCCGCTGGCCTGGACGCGGTGTACGCGGAGCTCTGCCGTGTCGTCATGCAGCGCAAATGCACCTTCGGGGATGCGGCCATCTGGGTCGCTCGGTCAGCATCTGCCGAGTTGGCCACCGTCGAGGTCGGCGGGAAGCCGTTCGCTTCCTGGGACCGGTCCGAGCAGCAGGCCCTGCTCCTCGCGACCGTGATCCACTACGCGACCGGCGAGAACGAAGGTGCCCCGGCCGACCGATGGACCGAGGGCTGGGGCGCGATGAACATCGTTCCCCTCATGAAAGCTCTGCGCAGGTTAAGGTCGCGCCTTGGCTACCAGGTTGCTTATCCGTCCCGAACTCGGGCCGTGGGCACCGCAGTGGGATCATCTGGTCGACCTGTCGCGGCTGCCGTCTCCTTTCCTGCGATCGTGGTGGCT
>Ga0207693_10003596_pt1 | contig 13240 bp, 9 predicted proteins | sample LARL81metaG_FD_184347 | JGI IMG/M metagenome (GOLD analysis project Ga0207693, IMG submission 184347) | Corn, switchgrass and miscanthus rhizosphere microbial communities from Kellogg Biological Station, Michigan, USA - LAR L8-1 metaG... | ecosystem: Host-associated > Plants > Roots >...
TGGGCGCGCGCGGCGTCGTCGTCGAGCAGCGTGACGAGAGCCTTGGCGTACTCGTGGACGTCATTGGGCGTGGCGTACACCGCGGCGTCCTGTGCCGAAACCCGGGTCTCACGAAGATCAAAGGCGACAACCGGCAATTCGAACGCCATGTACTCCATCGTCTTGTTCATCGTAGACACGTCGTTCAGCGGATTCTTGGGATCCGGCGAAAGACCGGCGCTGGCCGTGGACATGATCTTGGTCACCAGCTCATCGGGCACGCGCCCGGTGAACTCGACGTGCCCCTGGAGGTTGAGCTCGTCGCGCAGCGCGACGAGCTCGTCGTAAGAGTCGCCGGAGCCGATGAGGGTGAACCCGATGTCGTCGCGCCCGAATTCGCGGACGATGATGCCAGCGGCGCGCACCGCGATGTCCACGCCGTCTTGCGGCCCCATCACGCCGATGTACGCGACAAGGTGCTTGCGCCCGCGCTTGAGCTCCTCGTCAGCCGGTCCGCGCTTCAGCCGCTCAGGGTTCGGCCCGGTGCGGACGACCGTGACGTCGTCCGGCGACTTGCCGCCGCGCTCGATAGCGATCTGCCGGTAAGACTCGTTCGTCGAGATCACGTGCCTCGCGGTGCGGAACGTCCTGCGCTCCAGCCACAGCAGGCCCTTGTACGGCAGGGCCGGCGGGTTCTCGAAGCGGGACAGGAACAGCTCGGGGCACAGGTCGTGATGGTCGAACACGAACTTGGTCCGCTCCAGGCGGAAGGCGAGCGCGATCGGCCAGAAGATATCCGGCGGATTGCACGCCTGGATGACCGCGAACCGTCCGTTGCGGCGCGCTTTGAGCGCGTGCCAGGCCGTCGCGAGGAACGAGTACACGTACTCGGCGATGAAGCTCAGCTTGCTGCCGCCGGGCGCGTAAGGCCGGTACCTGTGGATCTCCACGCCGTCGATGACCTCGTAGCCGGGGTCGCCCTTGCCCTTGGGACACACGACAGCGACCCGGTAGCCCGCCGAGGTGAGGGCCTGGCACTCGAGCCACACCCGCCGGTCGAAGGGCACCGGCAGGTTCTGCACGATGATCAGGATCCGGGTCTGCACACGAGATATGAGCGTCAGGCGCTGGCCGCTGATACAGCGCGCGTTCAGGTTATGCCGACCGGATCAAGCAGGAATGACCTGATCTGCGGGCCCAGGACGGCGGCGGAGTAGTCGCGCCGGAAACGCTCGAGGGCCGCGGTCCCCGCCTTCGCCCTGGCTTCCTCCGATCCGAGCAGCTCAATGGCTATGACCGCGGCTTGCTCCGGGTTGTCGAGCGGCCAGAAGCGGGCTTCGACTCCGTGGTCGGCGAGTTCGGCGATCGGCCCGATGCCCCCGGCGATGATCGGCAGCCCTGCCGCCATCGCCTCGATGATGGCCAGTGAGGACGTCTCGGCGTACGCGGCATGGGCGTACGCGCGGTACCGCGGCAGCAGGGCGCGGACGTCCGTGCGGAAGCCGCAGAGCCGCACCTGCGTTTCCAGCCTGAGCGCGGCGATGCGCTGCTCGAGGTCGCGCTTCAGGGGCCCGTCCCCGTACACGTCGAGCGTCAGGCGGTGACCGGCCTTGCACGCCGCCGCGAGGACTTCCAGCAGAAACCGGTGGTTCTTCCTGTCGTCGAGGCGGCCGGCGGTGATGAGGTCCGCGAGGTACTCGCCGGCCTCGGCGGCCTCGGCGGCCTCGCCGGCCGGCAGCGGGGCGACGAAGTTGCTGATGACCGTGGACGGTACCCACACTGCTTCCGGCAGCCAGGTGAGCAGCGCGTCCCGCGCCCACTTGGTCACGTACACCAGGCCGTCAAGCTGTTGGATGACCTCTTGCTCTGTCTCGCGGATCGCCCGGAATAGGCGGCCGTCGCGCTTGAGCTCGCGGCCTGGTTCCGCGTGCTCGTCGGCCTGGGACGTGCGGAAGTGGACGGCCATCACGACCCGCTGCCGCGGGCCGGTGCGGGCGGCGAGCGCAGCACGCGCGTCGAGCGGTCCCTGCGCGTAGATCACGCAGTCGCCGCCCGCGGCGAGTTCGCGCTTGAGGGCGCTGCGCAGGAACACCTCGTGCCAGTGCCGGTGCCACAGCACGCTCGCCGGCCCGTGGACGTGCTGCAGCACGAGCCGGGGGGCGAACATCGGGTAGGTGAGCGGCCGGGCCCAGGAGAACGGCGTGACGATCTTTACCGGAGTGCCCTGCTCACGCAGGAACTGCGCGACCTGCTGGAAATGCGTGTGGACGCCGGTGGTGCCGGTTTCGCGGAAGGTGGTCGAGATGATGACTGGCCGCGGGTCACGGGCCGATCCCGCACCAGCTGACCCGGCTGCCTCAGCTGACCCGGTCGTCTCCGGGGCGCCGCCGTCACCGTTAGCCGCCATAGTGCTTACGACTACCTTCCCTGGGCCCTGGTACTCACCACCGGTGTCATTCTGGGTGCACGGTTACTAAGAACTTGCTGAGAAGGCGCTGTTCGCATCCTGATGGTAGGGGGCACCGCGCCACTGCGACTGCGACACGTGGGTTCCCTGCAATCCGGCTTCGAAGGACCACTGGCCAGGGCCGGTCCAGGTGTAGGTGTTGTCCATCCAGGCGTTGCCCAGGCCCTGGGCCGACCTGCCGATCAGGTTCGCGTAGGAGTCGAAGAACTGCATCAGCGTGGGCACGCCCGCGTTGAACGCGATCAGCTGCTGGAAGCCGCAATCGCTGGCCGCGGTGCAGCCCTTGACCACGTTGGCGTTGATCGAGAAGGTGTTATGGGAAACGGTCACGTTTCGCGACCCGAGCATGCAGTTGTCCCAGTAGTAGGCCGCCGGCTTGCCCGACTTGATGCCAGGCCCGCCGCCGACGTAGTCGGCGGGTCCGCAGCCGCCGTAGGCGGACAGCAGCAAGCCCGCGCCTGACGTGTCCCCCGGCGATTTGCTCAGCATAAAGGAGTGCGCGCTGGCCACCGAGGTGACCGTGCCGAGGAAGTCGCCTGTCGACAGGTTGAACACGGCCATCCCGACGACCGGCGCCTTGACCGCGTCGACGTCGTTCGCCGGGCCGCTCTGCGGCGGCTTGCCGTAGTCATCGCACAAGGCCATCAGGCCGGTGTGAGTCGTTACCTGGTCACCGGAAATAGTGGCGTCGTTGTTGGAATCCTGCAGGAAGGTGCCCTGCTGGTAGTAGAGAGTGTCGTTGGTTTCCTGGAGGGCGCCGAGCGGCGTCGCGCAGCTCGCGTCGTGGTCGATGTCACCCGGGTAGCGATTGGTGTCCGTATACACGGAAACACCGCCGAAGTTGTTGATCAGCTGGTTGTCCGTTATCCATAGGTGACCGCTGTAACGTGAGGTGACCTCGCAATCTGACGCACATCCCGGCACGGTGACCCCGTTGGGCACCTTAATGGGCCCGAAGCTCGCGTTGCCGCCCGAGTTGGCGACATATATCGCGGCCTGCGGATTACCGTAGGACCCCGCGATTATGCCGCCGCCCTGGGTGCAGGTGACGGTGTTGCAGTTGCCGCCCTTGACGCCGGCGGGCCATGGGCCGTCCGAGGGCCAGCTGTTGCCCACCAGCGTGTTGTCCGCGATCCGCGCGTTGTAGCTGGCCTCGTACTGAATGCCGGCGCTCCAGTTCGAGGATATGTAGTTATACGAGATATCCGCGCCGGAGTTCAGGAAATCGAACCAGATGCCGACGTTATAGTTGTCGTGTACGTAGTTGTAATCCACGGTGGCGTTCACGGAGTAGAAAAGCTTGCCGCCACCGGAGCAGCCGCAGCCGAACGGGCTTGCCCCTGACCCCTCAGCGTCGGGGTACTCACCGAGCCCATTCCGGCTTATCTCGTTGTGCACGATGTTGACGTCGATGACGCTGCTGCCGTTGAACGCGCCCTGCGCGTCCTGCGTTAGGCAGTTGTACGCGATGGTAGTGTCATTGCCGACGTTAATACCGTAGCCACCGCCATTGCTCTCGCCGCTCAGGGGCGCGCTTCCGCCATTGTAGCCGTACTCATTCGGGCCGATCGTGTCGTAGCGGTAGGCGTCTCCGTCGTCCTGGCCGCTCCCGTAATCCGAGTTAATATTGCCGAGCACCGCGCTGTTCACCGTGGACGAGAAATTCTCGATAGTGAGGTATTCCCAGGTGTTGTATACGGCGTTGCCCGAGCTCGGCTTGCTCGCGAAAGATCCGTTACCGCCGTTCACGCCATTTACGATGGCTTTTCCAGCCTGCTGGCTGTAGCCGCCAATGTAATAGGAGTGGTTACCCGTATACATGGTGCTGGTAAGCTTGTGGACACCCGGCTCAAAATAGACGATCGCATGGGTGACCTGATAGTCGCCCGCCGAGGCGGCGGCCGAATTATCCCCCGCGGGGACGACGATAATCTTTTGCGCGTCAGGGAAGTCGGTTCCCGACGAGCCGAAAGTCGGCAGCCCTGGATTCGCGCCGCTCGTGGTGAAAGTCCCCGGCGCGCCGTCGTAAGAGTACGGCGAGACGAGAATCTTCTGCCCGCAAATTTGCGTGCCAGACCGCGGCGCGCCGCCGCCGACCTCGGGGTTCTGGCTGGTTGAGCCACTGACACCGGGCACGGTGCCGTTCCAGCTCGACGCGGCGCCGCCCCCTGTACAGCCGGCCACCGCGAGTGCCGATACAGTGACAAAGAGGAATCCCAGGTGGCACGGCGTCCCCGGCCTGATCCGAACACTGCGGGTTAGCGCTGCGAGCACGATCCGTTCCCTCTCTGCGGTTCGGCAAGCGGGGTATCCTGGTTGCCTCATCGGGGCGCCCAGTCGTATCAATCACGGTGACCGGGCTCTCTCATAAGAGACCACTCCGGTTCACGAGCGAGGCAGCCAGCATGACGGGCGTGACAACGATCATAACGTGCATGACCGAGGCGGAACGGCCGTTTGTCGCGGATGCTATCCGCTCCGCGCAGCGACAGACCGCCCCCACCCACATAATCGCGTGCGTGGCGGAGGACAACGAATGGATCGACGATATCCTCGCTTCCGTCGAGCCGGGTGTGGAGCTTCTCCGCCTCAAGCGCGCCTGGGCCGGCGCGGTCAGGAACCGCGCGATCGAACAGGCCCGAACGGAGTTCGTCGCTTTCCTTGACGGCGACGACCTATGGAAGCCGGCAAAGATCGCGAAGCAGCTCGACTTCATGGCCCGGCATCCCGAACTCGACGTGATCGGCACCAAGCACGTGCTAATACGAGCAGAGGGCACGCCGTACTTCTTTGCTTTTGCTAAAGAATTGCCGATGACGAGTACCTGGCTGGGCCGAACCGATTTCTTCCTGAAGTACCCGTTCGACGAATCCGTGCCTATCGGCGAGGACGCCATTTTCTGGGAAGTGCTCAAGGAAAAGGGCCACCGCGCGATCATGGACGAGTTCCTGATCAGCTACCGCGTTCGCGAGGTCTCGCTTAGCTCGCCCTCTCCGAGCAAGCGCCGGAAAGTCGCTTATGCCCACAGATCGCGCATCTTCGGCATGCGGCCGGTGCTCCTCGGCGTCTCCTACGCGGTGAACGTCGGGCTGCGTGTCCGCAAACTCGCCCTCAGCGGCTGACGGCAGATGATCGCCTGCGGCTAGCGCCTGCGGTGCCGTCCGCCGCGGCGCCGCGGGCCGATCGCCGCGTCCAGCGACGCCTGGGCGGCGCTCGCCTCCGCCCGCGCCTTGAAGAAGTGCTGCCACGTCAGCACGCAGGAAATCCAGCCTGCGACGGCGGTTCCCCAGATCACGGCCGTGTCGGTGTGCCAGATGAGCGCGCCGCCGATGGACAGGCCGACGAAAGCGACGGTGCCCAAGATGGAGACCCTGAGGCTCCGCTGCGCGGCGCCGAGCGCGTGCAGGCCCGCGTAGCCGCCGGTACTGACGGCCGCGGCGAGCACGCCGGCCATGGTCGGCAGCACGACAGGGTACGCGGGCTTCCAGATCTTGCCTATCGCCAGCTGGCCGAGCCCGTGCGGCAGCAGTACCAGCAGCACCGCGCCCCAGGTAACGGCGACCACGGCGAGCGCCGCGCTCACCACCACGCAGAACAAGCTGAGCCGGGCCGGCGCCCGGCTCAGCACCCGGGCGGCTTCCGGTATCAGCACCAGCGACATCGCCTGGAACATGATCGTCATCGGGCCGATGAGCGTGCCCACGGCCTGGATGTAGCCGACCGCGGCCAGGCCGAGGAACAGCCCGACGCCATAGCCGCGAAGCTGGCCGCCCGCGTTCGACACGGCGCCTTCGGCGAGGAACCTGAACCCGATGTCGCGGTGCCTGGCTATCCAGCGCATGCCTTCCGCGATGTTCGGGAACACCTTGGCCTGCAAGGGCCCGATCAGCGCGGCGATGCCTGCCGTGGCGCCCCACACGAACACGACCCAGAACACGCTGGTCTGCCCGATCTCCCTCAGGAAGATCAGGGCGGGCACCATCGTCAGGCCCCAGATCAGGTCGTTGAGGAATGCCTGGCTGCCGCGGCCGAGCGCGAAGAACGAATAACGCCAGCTGTCCTGCAGCAGCAGGCCGGGGAACGTGATGCCGAGGGCGGTGAACGCGGCGCTCGGCGTCCCGTGCAGCACCGCCGCCGCCGCCAGCGCGAGGACACCGGCGATGAGGCCGGCCATGATTGCGGTCGCCGTGCAGCCGGCGACGGCATGCCGCCACACCTGGAGCTTCGCGCCGCTGAACCGCACCATCAGCGGTTCCGTTGAGATCCCGCGTGAAGCGCTGAGCGCGAACCCGTAGGTGACGTAAGCCAGTCCGTACGCCCCGAACTGAGCCGGCGCCAGCACCCGGACGAGGAGCAGGCTCACGGCGACGTTGGTCAGGCTGGAAACAGCCTGGTCCGCCACTCCCCAGCCGAGCCGCCCGATGACGCTGACCCGCTGCAGCCACTGGGTACGGCTGCCGACCGCGCTCAGCCGTCCGACCGCTATCGACGCCATCTCCGGGTCAGCCGCCGTCTTCATGTATCACAGGACCCACTTCATTGCTCACCATGGTCGTGGCACTGGGCGACTTCCTCGGGCGTACTGCCGCCTCAGACGAGCACCGTACGCGCCACCGTGTAATGCCACTCAGGAAGCCTCCAGCAAGACACGGAGCTTCGCCAGGCAGCGCCCGCGGGTCGGACCGATGCTGCCCACCGGCAGTCCCAGCTGGTCGGATATCTCGGCGTAGGAGATGGGCGGGTCGGCCATCAGCAACTCGAGCAGTTGCTGCCACTGCGCGGGGAGGTGCGCCATCGCCTCGCGGACGACTTGCGCGCGTTCGGCCGCCAGCAGCGCCTCGTCTACTTCGGGACCGTGGTGATCGACCCCGTCGAATTCGGCGTCTTCATGGACGAGCACCAGGCGCTTGCGCGCCGCCACGTGCCGCAGGCATTCATTGCGCGCGGTCGACGCCAGCCAGGAACCGATGCGATCGGGCTGCTCGATGCGGTGGATGTGCTCGATGAGCCGCATCCAGGTCGTCTGCACGACGTCGGCGGCGTCGCTTTCGATGAGCTTGAACCGTGCGGTAATCGACCAGATGAGCCTGCCGTACTGATCGACGAGCAGATTCCACGCCTGCATGTCGCGGGTGGCGGCACGGCGGACCAGGGCCGTGATGTTGGAGCTATCAGCATCCAGGTCTGCGACCTCAAGGCTGAACAGCTCTTGGGGCATCGCGGTCATGTGCTCTCCCTCACGCGGGCACTTCCAGGGACCCGGGCCTCGCGGCGGCTAATACGCACCGGATCCCCTGAACATCACCGAGACCGTCTTCCAGAGGATCAGCAGGTCCAGCGCGAATGACCAGTTCTCCACGTAGCGCAGATCGAGCCGGACCGACTCGTCCCAGGACAGGTCGGAGCGCCCGCTCACCTGCCACAGGCCGGTTAGCCCTGGCCGCACCACGAGCCGACGGCGAACGTGGTCGGCGTACCGCTCCGTCTCGGCGGGCAGCGGCGGCCGCGGGCCGACGAGGGACATCTCTCCGAGCAGCACGTTGAAAAGCTGCGGCAGCTCGTCAAGCGACCACTTGCGCAGCCGGGCCCCGACCGGGGTGATGCGGGGGTCCCGGCGCATCTTGAACAGCACGCCGTCGAGGTCGTTCCGCTGTTGCAATTCGGCAAGCCGCTGCTCGGCGTCCACCACCATGGTGCGGAACTTGTACATCTGGAACGTGGTGCCGCCCTTGCCGACCCGCGTCTGCCTGAACAGCGCGGGACCGCCGTCGGAGAACCGGATCGCCAGCGCGATGAACAGCATCACCGGCGCGAGCATGGCCAGCGCGAACCCGGCGGCGCAGCGGTCGAACAGGTCCTTCATGATCTGCAGCGGGCCGCTGAGCTGCGCGTGGTCGACGTGCAGCAGGGTCAGCCCGGCGGTGGGCCTGACGGTCGTCCGCGGACCTGCCACGTCGAGCAGCGCGGGGGCCAGGCACAGGTCGGCACCCGTCTTCTCCAGCTCCCAGGCGAGCTGCCTGAGCCGTACGCCGTCGATCTCCGGGCAAGCCAGCACGGCGACCGTCTGCGCGCCGCAGCGCCGCACTACATCCGGCGTGTCATCGAGATCGCCGATCACGGGCACGCCGGCCACCTCGGTCGCGAAGGACTCCTGGGTCAGGCACACGGCCACGACCTCGAGGCCGTGGTAGCGCTCCCGGCGCAGTTCGGTGATCAGGTCCGCGACCGCGATCTCGGGCCCCACGGCCACCACCGCGGACATGGACCTGCCCGCGTCCCGCTCCCGGTGCAGGCGCTTGCGGAGCTTGTACCTGGCGACCAGGTCAAGCATCGTGACGCCCAGCATGCTCATCAGCAGGTAAACACGCGACAGTTCGTCGTTGGCCACGTAGGAGAGCAAGGCGAGCCCCGCCGTAAGGCTCCAGGATGCGTTCAGCACCTTCCTGAACTCGTCTGAGCCGGTCCCTATGAACCGCGCGTCATAGCTGCCGAAGATCGAGAGCGCGATCACCCACGCGACCGGCAGCAGGCAGCTCAGCACCAGGTACTTGACGGACGGGTGCAGGCCGAAGCGAAGCAGTGCGGCCCCCGCCGCGGATACCGCCGCGACCACGAAGTCAGCGGCAGCCGCCCGGCGCCGGTAACCACGGGTCCACGCGGCCGGTCCGCTCGTGAGGCGCTCGGCGAGGTGATCACTCGCGACCGCAACAGAATCCGACACACCTACCCCGCTCATCCATCACAACGGCACAGCGCCGGGAAACAGCTGTCACTTCAGGCACAGCTCTAGCTCTTGCATGAGTGACGCGCAGTCGGTGCGACTGGTTTACACCGATGTACTCACATGGTTAGCAATACCAGTAAATGTCTCCCGAACAGGGAGTCTTCACAAGTTTCGATACTGCTTCAACGTCAGCTCAGACCCACGAGCACTACAGCGGACCCTGGGTCAGGGAACACCTAAGGTGATTCAAATAGTCACGCAAAGATCATCAATAGCAGCGGTCAGATAGCTAGCGACCAGCCTCGCCAACCGCTAAGTTACTACTTTCGCTGCCCCACTTTTGGATGGTTTGCAAGATTTGACGGTGATCCGCCGTCAGGGTCACGGCGTGTCGGCCTGCGATGCGGGCGGCTCTGGTCAGCGCCTCGGGCGGGGCGACGGCGAGGGTGGCGTCGAGCAGCGCCCAGGACAGCTCCCGCAGGGCGACGCGGACCCGCTCCGGGTCGTCGGTCTCGCCGCAGATCGCGGCCAGTTCAGCGGAGAGCTCCGCGGCCCGCGGCTCCGGCGCGAACCCGGCCTCGAAGACGTTGGTCATCGGACACTCCGACGGCACCACAGCCGCCGCCTCGAAGGCGTTCAGCAACGGGCTCAGCTCGCCGGCGGTCGCCGGATCGTACAGCCCGGGGAACGGCACCTCTTCGTAGCCGGGATCGTACCCGCTGAGGTAGACGGGGGCGCCGGAATCCCGCGCGGCGAGCACGCCGAGGGTCAGGTCGAGCAGGCTGACCGGCCAGCCCAGGTCGGCGATGGCACGTATCGGCAGCCGGCCGGGGCGCGCGAGGCCCTTGTCGAGGGCCGCCAGCATCAGCAGCTGCGCGGACTCCATCGCGGACTGGACGTAGAACGCGATCTGCGGGCTGTGCAGCCGGATCACCGCGGACGACGCGGCCCAGTCCTGGAGCCGCTGATGGATGATCGAGTTGTCCACGACGTGGGTGAACCTGACCGCGGAAACCGGCAGCGCGCCGGACGCAGCGAAGCCGGACGCCACCCACTCCGCGACGCGTTTGGACGCGGTGTAGACGTCAGGGGAGAACGGCCGCAGCGCCTTGCCGGTCGAGGCGCACACCACCTGCCCGGTTCCCGCGGCAGCCGCCGCACCGAGCACGCTTCTAGTGCCCAGCACGTTGGTGGTCACCGTGTGGTGCACCAGGGTCTCGGCCAGTCCCGGGTCCCGCTGGGAAGCCACGTGGAAGATCAGGTCCGGCCTGATCTCGCCGATCAGCGCCTCCATCCGCGCCTGGTCCCTGACGTCGGCGTACAGGTACTCGGCGCCTGGATGCCGTGGCCAGTCGCGGGTGACGCCGCGGGTGACGCTGACGATCCTGGCCGGCCTGAACGCGGCAAGCTGCGTGATCAAGGTGGATCCGACGCAGCCCGTACCTCCGGTGACCAGGACCACCGCACCGTCCAGGCGTTCGGCCAGCCGGTCCCTTGGCAGGCAGAGCTCGCGCTTGATCACGGACAGGAAGCGCTCGTACTCAGTCCTGGCCTCCTCGCGCCGGCCGGCCACCAGGCGAGTGGTCAGCTCCTTGAGCCGGCTGACCGCCGCCGCGTCGAGGTCCTGCTGCCCCGGTGCCACCGTTGCGCGCATCTCATTGATGATCGCTTCCACCCGTATCGTCCCTTCCGCCCCAAGGAAACCTTGTAACAAGGACGCACAACGAACCACCGCAGAGCACAGCAGCTGGCTTTCGAGGCGGAGTCGTAATAATCCGGTGCCGCGGCAGAGACCGGGTCAGCTGCCGGATCGTTCCCAGGAGCGAACCCGCTGCGCGAACCGGCGGGCCGCCGCGCGCAGCTCGAACTCGGGATCGAGCCCAGTGGCCTGGGCCCGCGCCACCACCCGCATCAGCTCCTCGCCGATCTCCCCGGCGTCACCGTCTCCGGAAGGGTCGCTGGCCGCGAAAGAGTCACCGGGCATCCCGGCCCGTTCGGCACGCCGCTGCAACTGCGCCGCGAGCGACAGCGCGGGCTGCCCGAACGGCACCCCGTCGAGGACGGACGGCGCCCCGCCGCCGGCCGCGGCGGACCGCTGCGAGCGCTCGGCTTTCTTGATCTCTTCCCAGTTGCGATTCACGTCGGCGGCGGACGACACGGCCGTCGAGCCGAACACGTGCGGATGGCGCCTGATCAGCTTCGCCGCGAGGGTGTCGGCAACGTCGTCGATGGTGAAGCCTCCGTCGACGGCGGCGCGCTCCGCCGCGATCCGCGCGTGGAACAGCACCTGGAGCAGGACGTCGCCGAGTTCCTCGCGCAGCGAGGCCGGGTCGCCGTCTTCCACGGTCTCGACCGCCTCGTAGGCCTCCTCGAGGAGGTACCGCACCAGGGACGCGTGCGTCTGTTCCCTGTCCCACGGGCAGGACACGCGAAGCGTGTCCATGATCGACACCAAGTCGAGGAGGTGCGCGCCCGGCGGCTCCTGCGCTCCGTGCAGCACCCGGACCTGGATTCCCGCCGCGGACAGCCCGGCGAGCAGCTCCGCGTCCGCGCCGTCCCCCGGCGGCGGCAGCCACACCGCCGGCCTGTCGGCGGCCACTACGGCCGCCAGGAACGCGGCCTGCCCGGCGACGTCCGCGGGCAGCTCGACGATCTCGGGAATCACGCCCGCCGCCGTCAGGGCGGGAAGCTGCGGATGCCCGGCGGAGCCGGCTAGCACCCGCGAAGCGGCGCGAAGCGCCGACCAGGCCTGCCAGGTCAGCAGCCCGGGCGCGACTCGCGGGCTGCTCAGCAGGACCGTCAGCACGCGGGGGTGAGGCCCGTGGTCGACGCGGGCGACGGCGTTCCGGCCGGCCGGGACAGCGTATCGGGCGCGGGCACCACGGTGTACTGCGCGTAGTCCAGCCGCCCGAACTGCGGGTTCACCTGGATGTTCAGCGACTTCGCCGCGGTGCACTGTGCTTTGGTCAGCGCCGCGGTCACGGAGGTGTTCTCCGCCGTCGTGGTCGGCAGCTTGCCCCCGTTCGCCTGTTCGGCGAAGGCGATCTCCTGGGCCTGGTACCTGCCGAGCGCCGGCACCATCTGCGGCGAGATCCCGGCGTTGAGGAACACCGACTGCGCACTGCTCAGGCCGTTTTGCGATGCGGCCTGCTGGGCCTGGGAGTTGACGCTGGCGATGCCCTGCTGCACCTGCGCCTGGGTCACGGAGATGCCGGCCGAGGCGGCCACCTGGTCTTCGATTTGGAACCTGATCAGCCAGCTCAGCACCGCGGCGGGCACCTCGGTGGAGGTCAGCTGCACCTGCGAGCCGTACGGCGCCGCCGCCGTATTGAAGTTGGCCACCTGGGTGTCCAGCGAGGAGACGGTGATTCGCTGGTCGCCTAGGACCGCCGCCGAGCCCGTCTTGACCGGGGAGCACGCGGCCAGCACCGCGCACGCGCCAAGGCCCACCGCGCCCAGGGCGGCCAGCCGGGTCCTTCTGCCGAACACAGGCGATCCTTCCTCGGGGACCAAACAGCAGGAACTACGACTCGGAGAGTACCGAACGGATAACCTCTGCGCACCACGTGAGTAGCTCGACGTCACGCAGCGGTTCCCCGCCGAAGCCCCCGCCGGAGGCGCCGGTCTTCGGCACCGGTACCAGCATCGTACGCACCGTCGGCTTGAGCAGTGTCTTCGGGTACAGCCGCTGCAGTCGCACGACCCGCGAGTCCGGCAGCTGCACGGGCGCGAATCGCACGTGCGACCCCTGCAGCGCGATGTCCGTCAGTCCGGCCTGCCGTGCCGCGAACCGCAGCCGCGCCACGTCGAGCAATGTCACCACGGGCGGCGGCAGCGTGCCGTACCTGTCCTCGAGCTCCTCGCGCACCGCGGTCACGTCGGCCTCAGAATCGATGGCGGCGATCGAGGTGTAGGCCGCGAGCCGCAGCCGCTCGCCTGGTACGTAGTCGTGCGGGATGTGCGCGTTCACCGGCAGCTCGACCCGGACCTCCGGCCGCTCCGCCGGGGCGTCGTCGCGCAGCTCGCGCACGGCTTCGCCGATCATCCGCACGTACAGGTCGAACCCGACG
>Ga0207693_10003598_pt1 | contig 13235 bp, 12 predicted proteins | sample LARL81metaG_FD_184347 | JGI IMG/M metagenome (GOLD analysis project Ga0207693, IMG submission 184347) | Corn, switchgrass and miscanthus rhizosphere microbial communities from Kellogg Biological Station, Michigan, USA - LAR L8-1 metaG... | ecosystem: Host-associated > Plants > Roots >...
CTACCGATGTTCGGCGACTACTACACGCCGAACATCGTCTCGGGCTCGCCGAAGACGACGATGATCGGCAACCAGATCGACCTCTACTTCCACGGCGGCCCGCAGCCGACGATCGGCGCCGCGCTCACGATCGTGCTTGCCGCCTTCCTGCTGATCCTCATGCTCTACTACATGTGGAGCATCCATCGCGCCCAACGTGAGGCCGGGACGGTGGGGGCGCTGTGACACATGTGGAGCATCCATCGCGCCCAGCGCGAGGCCGGGACAGTGGGCGCGCTGTGACGGCCGGTGCCGAGCCGCGAGCGAGGCCGCAGCCCTCGACCGTGACCCGCTTGCGCGGCTGGTTCCGCAACCCATGGGGAAAGCCGCGCTTCCTGCGCCTCGTCACCTGGGCCTACATCCTGTGGTCGATCGTTCCGGTGCTGATCGCGGTGCAGTTCTCCTTCAATGCGACCCGCTCGCGCACGGTCTGGGACTCCTTCTCGACACGCTGGTACTGGGGGGATCCAGTGGACTCGGTCTTGCACGACCCGACCCTTCGGCATGCTCTTGTTCAGAGCTTCAAGCTGGCGGGAGCGGACGTTCTCATCGCTGTCCCGCTCGGCGTTTTGCTCGCCCTCGGTCTCGCCCGCTGGCGTGGTCGGGGCTCCGGCACCTCCAACTTCATCATGCTTTTTCCGTTGGTCACGCCCGAGATCGTCATGGGCGTGTCGCTCCTCCTCGTCTTCTCCCACATCTTCACATTCGTTCACACGGGAACCGTCGCTCAGATCCTCGGCCACGTGACCTTCTCGATCTCCTTCGTGGTCGTGATCGTGCGCGGTCGGCTGTTCTCGATCGGCAGGCAGTACGAGGAGGCCGCCGCCGACCTTGGGGCCTCGCCGTTCGTCGCGTTGAGGAGCATCCTCCTGCCCTTGCTCACCCCGGCGATCGTCGCCTCGGCCGCCGTGGTGTTCGCCATCTCGGCCGACGACTTCGTCATCAGCCAGTGGCTGTCAAGCGGCGGACCCACGGACACCGTCCCAATCCAGATCTATGCAGCGACGCGCGCCGCGCCGTTACCGTCCGTGAACGCGATCGCAACGATCATGCTGGTGTCAACCCTCCTCATTGTCACGGCCGGCTTCCTCACCTGGCGCTTCTTCACCCGCGGAGAGCGTCAGGCGGGCAAAGCGGCGGAGGACTTCGGCGGCGCATTCAACATCACCTAGTTCGAGACCAATGGCACACGGCGAAATCGAATTGAGCAAGCTGACCAAGCAGTTCGAGGAGCTGACCGCGGTGGACGGCATCGATCTCCACATTCCGGGTGGTGAGTTCTTCTCGCTCCTCGGGCCTTCCGGCTGCGGGAAGACGACCACTCTGCGAATGATCGCCGGCTTCGAGCGACCGACTTCCGGTGAGATCTTCCTGGACGGCACAGACGTTGCCTACACGCCGCCCCACCAGCGCAACGTGAACACCGTGTTCCAGAACTACGCGCTCTTCCCGCACCTCAACGTCTGCGACAACATCGCCTACGGGCTGAAGCGGGCGAAGCGGCCGAAAGCCGAGATCCGCGAGCGCGTCGGCACGGCGCTCGAGCTCGTCCAGCTTCCGGGCTACGAGAGGCGCCAGCCGTCCCAGCTCTCGGGCGGGCAGCAGCAGCGCGTTGCCTTAGCGCGCGCTCTCGTCCTCAACCCGGCTGTGCTGCTTCTGGACGAGCCGCTCGGCGCCCTCGATGCGAAGCTCCGCAAGGCCCTTCAGATCGAGCTCAAGTCGCTCCAGCAGGAGGTCGGCATCACGTTCCTCTACGTCACCCACGACCAGGAGGAGGCGCTCACGATGAGCGACCGCCTCGCGGTCATGAACGGCGGGCACATCGAGCAGGTCGGGGCGCCTCAGGACGTCTACGAGGATCCCGAGACGCTCTACGTCGCCGACTTTCTCGGCGTGTCGAACCTCATGGAGGCGACCATCGTCAGTTCCGGTACGAGCGCCTGCCAGGTCGCGCTGGACGGCTACGAGCTCCAGACGCGCGGAACGGACCGCGACGTCACGGGCGAGGCGAAGATCGTCATCCGGCCGGAGCGCGTCGAGCTCGAAGAGCACGGGTCGCCGTCGGGGCCGAACCGGATCCCGGGCATGGTGGAGCGCGTCGTCTACGTGGGCTCGGCGATCCAGGTGATCGTCCGGGGCGCCACGGGCGAATCACTCCAGGCGCTCGTTCAGAACACCGGCGGCGGAATCCCCTACGAGCAGGGCACCCCGGTGCAGCTCCACCTACCCGTGGACGCTCTGCGCGTCCTCCCTTCGGGCATCGGTGATGCGCCTTCACTCAAGGGTGAGGAGCCGGACCCGGAGACTGTCGCCGCCGGCTGAGCTCAGTGCGGTGCCTTGCCGAGCGCAGGCATGTAGGACACCTGCTCGAGGTCACGCGCGGGCGCTTGAGCCGTTGCTTTCGGCTACGGGGTCGCGGTCGCCTCGGTGACGACGGAGCCGCCGCGGCCGGAGACGCCCTCGTCCTCACGGGTGAGGCGGTGCGCCAGGTACACCGGAATGATTGAGAGCAGCACGACGATCACCGCCACCACGTTGACGATCGGGATCTGGTTCGGGCGGAACAGGTTCTCGAAGATCCAGATCGGCAGGGTCTGCTCGCCGGGACCGATGGTGAACAGGGTCACGATGATCTCGTCGAAGGACAATGCGAACGCCAGGAGCGCACCGGCCGCGAGCGCGGTGCTCATGGTCGGCAGGGTCACGTATCGGAACGTCTGCCACGGATCCGCGCCCAAATCAGCGGATGCCTCGTCGATCGACATGGAGCTGCGACGCAGCCTGGCGACGACGTTGTTGTAGACGACGACGATGCAGAACGTCGCGTGAGCGATGATCACCGTGAGCAGGCTCAAGGGAACACCGAGGACCTGAGTGAAGGTGTCGCTGAGCGCCACGCCGGTGACGATGCCGGGCAGGGCAATCGGCAGGATCACCAGGAACGAGACGGTCTCGCGGCCGAAGAAGCGATGCCTCGCGACCGCGAGCGACGCCAGCGTGCCGAGGAAGAGGGCGACGGCGGTCGCCGCTGCGCCCACCTTCAGCGACGTGACGAACGCGTCCCTGGCATCGGTGTTCTTCAACGCCTCCGGGAACCAGTGCAGGGTCAGGCCGGGAGGCGGCCACTCGAGGAGGTTGGATGAGTTGAACGCGTAGATGAAGATCACGATCAGTGGGATGTAGATGAACGCGAGCACGATCGCGACCACGATCCGCAGCGATATTCGGGAGCTTCGGGAAAGCCGCATCGCTACAGGTGCTCGAACGCCCCGAGCCGGCGGGCGATCAGCAGGTAGATGACCATTACGACGATCGGCACCACGGCGAACGCCGACGCCAGCGGGAGGTTGTTGGTGATGTTGTTGGAGACGACGGTGCCGATGAACTGCGTGTTCGAGACCAGTTGGGGCGTGATGTAGTCGCCCATCGTCAGCGCGAAGGTGAAGATCGATCCGGCAACCACGGCCGGAAACGCCAGCGGCAGGATCACGCGGCGAAATGTCGTGAAGGGCGACGCTCCCAGGTCCTCCGAGGCGCTCAACAGCGAATTGGGGATCCGCTCGAGCCCAGCGAAGATCGGCAGGATCATGTACGGGAGCCAGAGGTAGCTCATCACGAGCCACACGGCGGTGGTGCCGTAACCAGGCCCGTGGATATGGAGGGGCCCTAGTGCCCAGTTGATGATGCCGTCCGTGGAGAGCATCGTCCGCCAGGCGTAGACCTTCACGAGGTAGAAGGACCAGAGCGGCATCAGGACGGCGACGACCATCGCCGCTCGCACGCGACGCGACGCGACCTTGGCCATGTAGAACGCGATGGGGAACGCGAGCAGGGCGTCCGTGATCGTCACCAGGCCGGCGATCCGGACCGTCCGCCAGGCGATGGTCCGGTAGACGGGGTCGTCGATGAGGGTCTTGAAGTTGTCGAGGCTGAACGTCTGGGAGACCTCGCCCGTTAGGGCGCTGACGCTCCAGAACGCCGCCGCCAGGAGTACGGCGAGCGAACCCAGGTAGCCGATTACCAGCCAGGCGAGCGGGCCGCTCAGGAGCCCCGTGACCTGGAGCCATGGCCGGCCGTGGAAGAGGTCGGCGAGCCTGCGGCCCACCGACCTCTTCGGCGCCGGCGCTAGAGCGTCAGCGGCTTCCATCGGCCTCCGTCGGTGTCACGTGAGAGAGCCCCCGGTCACCCCTTGATGTCCGTCCAGGCGTTCACCCAGTCGTTGTAGTCCATACAGTCGGTATTGCCGTTGCCGCAATCCGCGAGCGGCGTCTGCCAGTAGTACACGCGCTTCCAGAACGAGGGATCGGCCGCGTGGTACTGGTCGCAGAACTTCGGGTTCGCCGGAAGTCCCTCGGCCTTGGCGGCTGCGGTCAACGTGGACGGATCGCACGCCTTGCTCTGGGCGGGTGCTTCGCCGAAGTACTGCGCGACCTCGGCGTTCGCCTTTGGCGAGACGATGAAATTCATCCACTTGTACATGCAGTTCGGATGGGCAGCCTGCGAGCTGATCATCCAGGTATCGGACCACCCGGTCGCGCCCTCCTTGGGCACGAACCCCTGGCTCGCGGGGCTCGAGGCCATCGGCTGACCCTTGCCCTTCAGCGCGAAGTACTGGTACTGCCAGGTCGTGCCGACCACGTCATCGCCGCCCGAGAAGGCGGAGATCTGCTTCAGCGCGTCGGACCAGTACTCGCCGACGTTCGGCTGCTGCTCCTTGAGCAGGTTGACCGCGGCGTCGAACTGCGTCTTATTCAGCTCGTACGGGTTGTCGATCCCCAGGTCGGGCTGGTGAGCCTTCAGGTAGACGGCGGCATCGGCGATGTAGATCGCGTCGTCGTAGACCGAGATCTTGCCCTTGTAGGCGGCCGCCTTCTTCGGGTCGAGCATCACGTCCCAGGACGTGGGCGCGGGCTTGACGTCGTTCTTGTTCCACATCAGGAGGTTCGCTCCCCGGCCGTGCGGAATCCCGTAATGGGTGCCGTCGAACGTGTTGTACGGCTGGTCCTTCAGATCCGGGTAGATCGACTGGTAGTTCGGCACGAGGCCGACGTTCACCGGCGAGACGTCACCGGCATCGACGAGGCGCGCCGATGCGTTCCCCGATGCGGAGACCCCGTCGTATCCGCCCTGGCGCATCAGCTGCACCATCTGGTCGGACGTGCCGGCCACCTTGACGTTGACCTGGCAACCGGTCGCCTTCTCGAAGTCCGATTTCCACGGGTTCGCGACGTAGCCGGCCCAGGCGACAAGGTTCAGCTCGCCCTCGCCCTTGCCCACGCTCTGGGCCATGTCGGTGTTGCGACTGGAGCTCGACGACGAGCTCCCACATCCGGTCGCGAACAGCATCGCGACCAATCCGGCGGCGATCAACCAGGCCGTCCTCATCGGGCGACCGGCGGTTTGTCCTCTCATTGCGGGTGCTCCCTTCGTGTTTGCTCCGTGACGGCCACTGAGTGCTCCGGTCGCCATCCGACGGTTACCTTCCGCCCGCGTTGCTCGAGTGCCTCCGAGGAGGACGTCTCGAGGTTCTGACGGACGACTTGAAGTTCCCCACCGGCATCGAGCTCGATCAGGTAGCGGGTCACCATGCCCGCGTACGCCACGTCGCGGATCACACCGCTCTCGATCTGCAGGCCCGCGCGATCATCTTGCTCGTCGAGGAGCCTGATCTTCTCGGGCCGGACCGTGAAGCACGATCCGTCGCGCTCGATGAAGTTGGAAGCGCCGACGAACCCCGTGACGAAGGTGTTCGCCGGTTGCTCGTAGATCTCCGCGGGCTTGCCCACCTGCTCGATCCGCCCTGCGTTGAAGACCGCGATCCTGTCGGACATCGTCAGCGCCTCGTCCTGGTCATGGGTCACGTAGATGAAGGTGATCCGGACCTCGCCCTGGATCCCCTTCAGCTCGACCTGCATCTGTTCGCGGAGCTTCAGGTCCAGCGCGCCGAGCGGCTCGTCGAGGAGCAGGACGCGGGGCCGGTTGACGATCGCGCGGGCCAGGGCCACCCGCTGGCGCTGGCCGCCCGAGAGCTCGCTGGGCTTGCGGCCCTCGTATCCCGAGAGCCGGACCATGTCGAGGGCCTCCTTCGACCGCTTGCGGCGCTCGTCCTTGGAGACTCTCCGGACCCGCATGCCGTACTCGACGTTGTCGCCCACGGTCATGTGGGGGAACAGGGCGTAGTCCTGGAAGACCGTGTTGACCTGGCGGTCGTAGGCAGGGAGCCCCGTCACGTCGCGGCCTGCGAGCTCGACCTTGCCCTGGTCGGGCTCCTCGAAGCCGGCGATCATGCGCAGCGTCGTCGTCTTCCCCGACCCCGAGGGGCCGAGCAGGGTGAAGAACTCCCCGCGGGCGATCTCGAGGTCGACGCCACCGACGGCGACGACCTCGCCGTACGCCTTGCGCAGGCCGCTCAGCAGTACGTCCGGAGGCTCATCGCCCGGGGAGCGCTCGCTCGGCGACGCGGCGGGCTCCTGCCCGCCGTCGCCCACTGTCATGGCTGCGGTTTCCTCCACTCGGATGGCCACGGCTGCCGCGCGGTCGTGAAGAAGCTACCCCAACCACCTGCCGCCTTGTAGGAATCGCTTGGACAAATTTCCGCACCCTCCATGGACTAAGTGGAGCGGAGCATGCGTACCGGGCCGCTCCGCGGAGCGGCCCGGTTTGGACGATTCGTCCATGAGCGGCCCGAGCGCTGGGCCGCTCCAAACGGCCTAGTACTTGCCCTTGTTGCGGGCCTTGAAGTCCTTCAGGTTCTCCGCGTGTACCTGCGCGCTCCAGGCCGCTCCGGGGCCGTTCGTCATGGAGGTGTCGAACCGCAGGCCGGCGACCACGAGGAACGCGTGGCCCGGGTTGGCGTACACGGTGAACCAGTCGCCCTTGCCGTGCTTCGCCCAGCGCATGTAGCCCGACGAGTCCATCGGCGTGTCGACGAAATGCCCGCCGTGGAGGGCCTTGCTCACCGCACCGGAGCAGTCGTAGCAACTCGACTTGAAGCTCGAGTGGCCGCCGCCGTAGCAGTAGCTCGTGCCCACGATGTGGTTGGCGGCGCGGATGACCTTCTTGATGCGCGTGGGGGCGCAATCCGGAACCGTCGCGCGATGGTGCCGGATCTTCGCCTGGCAGTGGGACGGATTGCCCGTCCCGCCGCCGTCGGATCCCGTCACGGAGGTCCCGCCTCCACTCGCCAGTGCCGGGGCCGTCGGTAGCGCGATCAGGGCCACAGCCGACGCAAGCAGTGCGCCCGCGAGCCTGATTCGTGTGCTGGGCTTCCCTCGCCTGGAAAGGTCCTGCCTTGGGGTATGCAAAATCGCCAGTCTCCTTCGTCGGCCTACGGGGTTAGCTGTCGGGCTGGCGCTAAAGGAGCTGCGCTCCCACTGAAGTGGGTTCGCCCCAAACGTCTGGTTCCCCCGCTCCCCGCCCGAAGTCAGGCGGGGATTCGGCGTTTACCGGTTATCGATGGCGCGGGACCTTACACCATCCGGCGGGTACTTTCCTCACATAACGCTCACAATTTCGCCGCGGACGGCGAAATCCCTGCAAATCGGCGTTAAATCGCGTCGGAGCTCGAAGCGGCGCCCGCCCGGTGCGCCGGGTGGGCCTCGGCCCACTCGACGATGCGCTTGGAGTCCGCGACGACCTCCTCGTCGTCGGTCACGAGCACCGGCACGGCGCGCTGGCCGCTCAGCTTCTCGACCTCGCGCCGGCCGTCGGTCACCCAGTGCATGAAGCTCGGGCCGACGCCGAGGCCGCGCACCTTGATCACCTCCGGGTCGTAGCCGGCGAGGTGAAGGGCCGCGTAGGCGTTGTGGCACGGATGCCCGCCTGGGCGGGGCGTCTGAATGGTGGTCCAGCAGACGTAGAGCTTCATCGCGGGCAGCCTATCCGCCGGGCGGCCCTTGGTAGTTTGCGTACGTGGAACTCGATGGCAAGACGGTGCTGCTCACGGGGGCGACGGGCGGCATCGGGCGGGCGATCGCTGAGGCCCTAGCCGGACGGGGCGTGAGCCTGGTCCTGAGCGCCCGGAAGGTCGACGCGCTGAACGAGCTCGCGGGCTCGCTGCCGGGTGAGCACCGTGTCGCCACCGCCGATCTGGGCGAGGACGGAGCCGCCGAGCGGCTCGCCGCCGATGCGGGCGAGGTGGACTGCCTCGTGGCCAACGCGGGGCTCCCGGGGACCGGCAAGCTGGAGAGCTTCTCGACCGACGAGCTCCAGCGCGCGCTGCGCGTGAACCTGGAGGCGCCGATGCTCTTGGCACGGGCGCTCGAGCCCGGGATGCGCGATCGCGGCGACGGGCACCTGGTCTTTGTCTCTTCGCTGTCCGGCAAGGCGCCCAGCCCGCGGTCCGCGGTGTACGCGTCCACCAAGTTCGGCCTTCGCGGCTTCGCTCTATGTCTGCGCGCCGACCTCGCCGGCACCGGCGTCGGGGTCTCGCTCGTCGCCCCCGGGTTCATAAGGGACGCGGGGATGTTCGCCGACTCGGGCGCCAAGCCCCCACCCGGCATGGGGACGTCCACGCCGCAGGAGGTGGCCGCCGGCGTCGTCAAGGCCATCGAGCGCAACAAGGTCGAGATCGCCGTCGCGCCGGTCCAGACCCGCGCGCTCGCCCACCTTGGGCTCGCCAGCCCCCGCATCGCCATGCGCGCGGTCTCGGGCGGGACGGCCAGCAAGACGGCCGACCGGGTGGCCGAGGGGCAGGGCGACAAGCGCTAAATGACGACACAGGAGGCCACAGCGTGAGCACCGACAGCTTCAACGCCCGCGACACGCTGAAGGTCTCCGGCACCGAGTACGAGATCCACCGGCTCGATGCCCTGCAGTCGTCGTACGACGTTGCCCGCCTGCCCTACTCGATCAAGGTCCTCCTGGAGAACTCCCTTCGACTCGAGGACGGCGAGTCGGTCACGAAGGACCACATCGAGAGCATCGCCAGGTGGGATGCCAACGCCGAGCCGAGCGAGGAGATTCCCTTCCAGCCGGCTCGCGTCCTGATGCAGGACTTCACCGGCGTCCCGGCTCTCGTGGACCTCGCGGCGATGCGCGACGCCATGGAGGAGCTCGGCGGAAGCCCGGACAGGATCGATCCGCTCGTGCCCGTGGACCTGATCATCGACCACTCGGTCCAGGTGGACGCGTTCGGCAACGCGCGCGCCTTCGACATCAACGCAGACCGCGACTACGAGCGAAACGGCGAGCGCTACGGCTTCCTGCGGTGGGGCCAGCAGGCGTTCGACAACCTCCGCGTCGTACCCCCGGCGACCGGCATCTGCCACCAGGTGAACCTGGAGTACCTGGGCCAGGTGGTCTTCAGGCGCGAGCGGGACGGCACGAGCCAGGCCTATCCGGACACCCTCGTCGGGACCGACTCGCACACCACGATGATCAACGGCCTCGGCGTGCTCGGGTGGGGAGTCGGCGGGATCGAGGCCGAAGCGGCCATGCTCGGGCAGCCGATCTCGATGCTCCTGCCGCAGGTGGTGGGGTTCAAGCTGACCGGAGAGCTGCGGGAGGGGGCGACGGCCACCGACCTCGTGCTCACCGTCACCGAGATGCTGCGCAACCGCGGCGTGGTCGGCAAGTTCGTCGAGTTCTTCGGTCCGGGCCTGCACACTCTCGGTCTCGCCGACCGGGCCACGATCGGGAACATGTCGCCTGAGTTCGGGTCCACCTGCGCGATCTTCCCGGTCGACTCCGAGACTCTCCGCTACCTGGAGTTCACCGGCCGGCCGACAGACCTCATCGAGCTGGTCGACGCATACGCCCGCGAGCAGGGCATGTTCCACACCCCCGATTCCGAGGACCCCACCTTCTCCGAGACCCTCGAGCTCGACCTGCGCGACGTGGAGCCGAGCATCGCCGGACCGAAGCGCCCGCAGGACCGGATCGCGCTCGCCGAGTCGAAGAGCGCGTTCCTGGAGTCGCTGAAGGAGTTCGACCCTGAGGCCGCCGAGAGCCTGGGCAACGGCTACGACAAGGCGGTCGAGGAGAGCTTCCCCGCCTCGGACCCGCCGGGTGAGGACCACGAGGACGACCGTGGCAAGCCCCGCCGCATGGGGGGGACCGCGGTCAAGGCGCGCAAGGCCAGCCCGGTGGCGGTCACGCTCGAGAACGGGACCGAGACCGAGCTCGACCACGGTCGGGTGGTGATCGCCGCGATCACCAGCTGCACGAACACCTCGAATCCCACGGTGATGGTGGCGGCCGGCCTGCTCGCGAAGAAGGCCGTCGAGCGGGGCCTCGCAAGCAAGCCGTGGGTGAAGACCTCGCTGGCGCCGGGCTCGACCGTCGTCACCGACTACCTCGACCAGGCCGGCCTCACCGAGTACCTCGACACCCTGGGCTTCAACCTCGTGGGCTACGGCTGCACGACGTGCATCGGGAACTCGGGCCCACTGCCGGAGGAGATCTCCAAGGTCGTCAACGACAACGACCTCGTGGTCTGCTCGGTCCTGTCGGGCAACCGGAACTTCGAGGGCAGGATCAACCAGGACGTTCGCAACAACTACCTGGCATCGCCGCCGCTGTGCGTCGCCTACGCGCTGGCCGGCCGCATGGACTTCGACATCATGGAGGAGCCGCTGGACGAGGGCTCCGACGGCGAGCCGGTGTACCTGCGCGACCTCTGGCCGTCGAGCGAGGAGATCAAGGAGACCGTGGCGAGCGCGGTTCGCTCCGACATGTTCACGAAGAGCTACGAGGACGTCTTCACGGGCGACGACCGCTGGCGCGGGCTCGAGATCCCCGCGGGGGACCGTTACGAGTGGACCGACTCCACCTACGTTCGCCAGCCGCCCTACTTCGAGGAGATGGCCGCGGAGCCGGAGTCGCCCCAGCCGATCGAAGGGGCGCGGGTGCTGGCGGTGCTGGGCGACAGCGTGACGACGGACCACATCTCACCCGCGGGCGCGATCAAGAAGGCCAGCCCGGCCGGTCAGTGGCTGATCGACCAGGGCGTGGACGTACGCGACTTCAACTCCTACGGCTCGCGCCGCGGCAACCACGAGGTGATGATCCGCGGCACCTTCGCCAACATCCGGCTGCGAAATCAGCTGGTGGACCGCGAGGGCGGCTACACGCGCCACTTCCCCGACGGCGACGAGACCACGATCTACGAGGCCGCGATGCGATACGCGGACGAGGGCGTGCCGCTGATCGTGTTGGCCGGCAAGGAGTACGGCTCCGGGTCGTCGCGCGACTGGGCCGCGAAGGGGACGGCGCTTCTGGGAGTCAGGGCCGTTCTGGCGCAGAGCTACGAGCGCATCCATCGATCCAACCTCATCGGGATGGGCGTGCTCCCGCTCCAGTTCCCGGAGGGCCAGAGCGCAGAGTCGCTTGGACTCAATGGCGAGGAGGTCTTCACCGTCGAGGGGCTCGAGAAGGGGGTGTCCCCGGACACCCCAGGCGCTCGGACCGTCAAGGTGAAGGCCGAGCGGGAGGGCGCCGACCCGGTCGAGGTGGAGGCGCGGGTGCGTCTCGACACGCCGAACGAGGTGGCGTACTACCGGAACGGCGGAATACTGCACCGCGTGCTGCGCGACCTGCGATAGGGTTTCCCTACCATCGCATGTCGGTGGATCCGGGTTCTAAGCGGGACTACAGGGAAACAGGTATTGACTTTCCCGCCCCGGATGCATCAAAATGGCTCAGAACCCACGGATAAGGGAGATTTCCAAACTCGTCCCCGGCCAGTCCCGCCTCCGGGGACGATCGCGTCGGCATCCCTCCCTGGCTACCGACGCGCAGGCGTGGGCGCGGGCTGTGTGGACCCCCTGCCTCCCACAGCCCCGCCCCGCCATCTCTTTCGGCGCCTGCAAAGCGGCGCATCTGCGGCCCCGCTGACGATCGACTCGCTCACGTACGCCACAAGTACGCTCGCTTCGCCGATCGTCAGCGAACCCACAGCTGCTTGCTTTTCGGCGCCTCCGGGCTAGGGAGACGTGTCGAGAGAGCGGAGGAGCAGCTCGGTCACGAGGTCGGGCCGCTCCAGCGAGGGCAGGTGGCCCGCCCACTCGAGCTCCATGTGCTCGGCTTCCGGGATGCGATCAGCGAGCGCCGCGGCGATCTGACGGAAGCGGGGGAAGTCGAGCGCGCCGGCGACCGATAGAGCACGCGCTCGGACGGCGCCCGGGTCCACGTCCCGCTCCTCGTCCAATACGTCGTCGCCGGCCTCGAGCTGGACCTCGAACGCGCGCCGCTGCATGCGCTCGACGAGGGACCGGGCCGCGTCCGACGCGTCCGGGCCGACCCACGTCCGGACGTTGAGCTCGACCGCGCCGTCGACGTCACCAGCGTCCAGCAGGCGGTTCTCCTCCGCGGCGAACGACGCGAGCGCCGGATCGGGATCGACGCCCTCCCAGGCGCTGCAGAGGAGGACGAGCCTCTCCACGCGCTCCGGCCAGGTGCATGCGAGCTCGAGCGCCACCCGCCCGCCGAACGACGAGCCCACGACACTTGCGCGCTCGATGCCGAGCGCGTCAAGGAGCCGGAGCACGTCGTCGGCGTTGTTGAAGCTTTCGGGGGGGAGCGGCGAGTCGCCGAACCCGCGGAGGTCGCAGCGAACGGTCCTGAAGCGCTCGGTCAGCGCCCTCCACTGCGGCTCCCACATCCGGCGGTCGCACACGCCGGCGTGGATCAGGACGAGCGGCGGTCCGTCGCCTTCGGCGTCATGCGCGAGCTCGACCGGGCTCAACGGGGGGCGCCGACCCTCAGCTCCGCCGCTTGCGCTCGATGACCTCGATCCCGATCACGCTGCCCAGCGGCCCGACGGGCGTGAGCGTGGCGGCCAGGAGCGTGTACGGGGCCTCGCGGCGCAGGATCGCGATCCAGATGAACACGCAGAGAGCGATGAAGCCGAGGCCATGTGCCCAGCCGAAGATCATCGCCTCGTGGTCGTAGCCCGGAGCGAGCCAGAAGAAGCAGAGCGCGGCGAAGATGGCGAGCTCGACCCAGCTCGCGCGCTTGACCCAGGGCCACAGGGCGCCCGGCTCCGTCTTGCGGAGCGGCTCGGCCGCGGGCGGGCCGGCGCTCGAGTCTGTCGGCTCCGAGGAGGCGATCTCCACGGGCCGAGATTAGCGCCGCGACCGTTCGCGGTCGCTAGAACTGGCGGTCGGCGGCGCCCTGCGCCCGCAGCCAGGGCAGGATGTACCAGAGGAGGGCGAACACCATCGCGGACGGGATCGTGACGGCGATCGAGGTCGCCT
>Ga0207693_10003599_pt1 | contig 13234 bp, 10 predicted proteins | sample LARL81metaG_FD_184347 | JGI IMG/M metagenome (GOLD analysis project Ga0207693, IMG submission 184347) | Corn, switchgrass and miscanthus rhizosphere microbial communities from Kellogg Biological Station, Michigan, USA - LAR L8-1 metaG... | ecosystem: Host-associated > Plants > Roots >...
CCGTCCACCACGAACCCCGCCTCGCCGAGCAGTTCTGTCACCAACGGACCGCTGTGGTCCTCTTCGCCATGAGCGGTGCGGTCGTCGACCACGACGACGAGCGCCCGGCCCACCAACTCCCCTGGCTGTTCCATGAGTGCAACCGTATATCTGGGAAGGGACAGAGGCGCGGCCACTCTCAGCGTGGGCGTCCCCCCGGAACCCACAGTGACGCTCACTGCTGTGCCTTACCGAGGGTGACCTGCACGGTCTGCGGCTTACCGGACGGGTCCAGGTACGTGAGCGTCACCTTGTCCCCTGGCGCCTTGGAGCGCACGGCGGCCACCAGCGCATCGGCGCTGCCGATCACCCGGTCGTCCACCTTGGTCACTACAACGCCGCTGGGCAGTCCCGCGGCCGCCGCGGCGCCGCCGCTGGTGACCTCGACGATCTTGGCGCCGTCGGCGGCGGAGTCGTTGCCGACCTGGACGCCGAGCGAGGCGTGCGTCGCGGTGCCATTCTGGATGAGCTCGTCGGCGATCCGCTTGGCCTGGTCGACGGGAATCGCGAAGCCCAGCCCGATCGAGCCGCTCTGGGCCTGCGGCCCGGCGTCACCACCCAGTGTCGCGATGGCCGAGTTCACCCCCACCAGTTCGCCGTTCATGTTGACCAGCGCACCACCCGAGTTACCGGGGTTGATCGCCGCGTCGGTCTGTATGGCGTCGAGCACCGTGTTCTGGTTTTGCGCATCGCCGCCGGCGGCCACCGGCCGGTTCAGCGCGCTGATGATGCCGGTGGTCACGGTGCCTTCCAGCCCCAGCGGTGAGCCGACGGCCACCACGTCCTGGCCCACCCGCAGGTTGCCCGACGAGCCGAGCGTGATGGGGGTCAAGCCCGACGCATCGTGTGCGCGGACCACCGCGATGTCGCTACTGGGGTCGGTGCCGACGACGGTGAAACCCATTGTGCGACCGTCGGCGAAGGTCACCTTCGTCTGGGCGCCGCCCGCCGCGCCAGGTCCGTCCTTGGCGGCGGACACCACGTGGTTGTTCGTCAGGATCAGACCGTCGGAGGACAGGATGACGCCGGAGCCCTCTTCGGACTGTTTCCCGACGTCGACCTCCAACTTGACCACACTGGGCACCACCTTGGCCGCGACCTGCTCGACCGTTCCTGCGGGCAGGCTGGCGGCGGGCACGCTTGGCGCCAAACCGGTGACGCTAGAGCTGGCCGACGGCCGATCCGGCTGAACGAGTATCGCGACTCCGCCCCCGATACCTGCCGAGACGATCGCCACTGCGACGGCGCCAGCGGTCAAAGCACCTGCGCGGGAACGCTTTCGGGGCGCAGGCGGGATCGGCATGCCCGACTGGAGGAACTCCCCTCGCAAGCTGGGGCCCGCCCCGCTTGCGGGGGACTGCGGCGCGCCGCGGTACGGATCGTACGGCGCGCGGAACTGCTGCTGCGTCGCGTAGCGCCAGTCGTACGGCTGCTGCTGCGTCGGCTGCTGCTGGTACGGCGGGTGCGCACCGGGGTATCCGGGCGCCGCGTGCTGCTGATGACCGTCGGGGCGGTGACCCGGCTGCGGTGGGGGCGGCGAGTACCTCGGGTGGTTCGTCATGTCGCTGGCGTGCTCTTCCTGGAGTAGGTGCCGACATCTGGAACAACGACGGATGCAAGCTCAGGGTGCCCATGTGGGCTGAGAATCCACTTAGAGAACGTTCGGGACATCCCCAGACTTTCCTCCCCTGTAAGCGCGCCCCCATCAAGCATTGTCGGCGCTGACAACCGGCTCGTCTATGTCTGAGGTGTGTGTCGCCGGAAGCGGCCGGCCGGGCAGCACCACGTGGATCGACGTTCCGGGTGGTTGCCCGCCTGGGACGGTGTCCTCGACCCGCAGCGTGCCGCCGTGTTTGACCACAATCTGTTTGACGATCGCCAGGCCCAGCCCCGAACCGGGCATCGCGCGCGCTGATGTCGAACGGTAGAACCGCTCGAACACCAACCTGCGATCCAGCGGCGGAATACCCGGCCCGAAGTCGGACACCACCAGTTCGGCATGTAGCGCGTCGATCTGCGTCAGCCGGATACCGACCCGCCCGCCGGGCGGGCTCCACTTCGCAGCGTTGTCGAGCAGGTTGAGCACCGCACGCGCCAGTCCACCGCCGTCACCGTAAACCTGCCACCCGGTGACGGAGACGTCGAACTCAATGTCGTTGCGGCGCCTACGAACCCGCTCGAGCGAGCGCTCGACCACATCGGACATGTCGACCGGTTCATGGATGACGCCGCCCGCCTCGTCACGGGTCAAATCCACCAGATCGCCCACCAGCGTGGACAATTCCTCGATCTGCGCGATCACGTCCGCACGCAGCCCTGCCATCTCTTCCTCGGGCAGCCGCGGCGCACCGGGAGCCATCGACGCCATCAGCAGCTCGACGTTGGTGCGCAGCGAGGTCAACGGGGTGCGCAATTCGTGGCCTGCGTCGGTAACCAGCCGGGCCTGGCGTTCGCGCGATTCGGCCAAGGCACGCAGCATCATGTTGAAAGCCTCAGTGAGACGGGCGAGTTCGTCGCTGCCGAACACCGGAATGGGTCTCAGGTCGTCGGTGCGGGCCACCCGTTCGGCCGCTTCGGTGAGCCGGGCCACCGGCCGTAACCCCGCCCGGGCCACCGCACCGCCGGCCATCGCGGCCACCACGACGCCGAGGCCACCGACGATCAGCAGCACCGTTCCCAACCGTTTGAGCACCAGGCCCGTAGGCGCCAGGCTCTTGGAGATCAGCAGCGAGCTGCCGTTGGTCAGGTGCAGCGCCAGCACCCGCTGGTGGTTGGCGGTGCGCAGCGACATCAGCAACTCGCCCTGCATCACATCCTTTTCCGGCTCGCCCAGCGGCAGCGTCTGGCCTTCCTGGTTGGCGGTGTAGATGGACCGGCCAGGATTGACCAGCATCGCGTTGACGTCGGAGTAGGCGGTGCCCTCAATGGCCTTGCCGGGATCGGCGGCCAGTGAGCCGCTCTCGATCAGCAGCCGGGCCCGGCTGTGCAGCTGGTTGTCGATGTCGTCGTAGAGCGCCCGCGACACCACCGCGTACACCGCGACGGCCATCAGCACAACGACCATGGCCACCATCGACATGGCGAGCAGCATCACGCGCCAACGCAGCGACAGGGAACTGGCAGTGGCAAGCTGCGGCCGCGACTTCTTCCGCGGCACGAACCCGAACTTCTGGGCTGACATCAGGGCGGTGTCTCACGCAACACATAACCCACCCCGCGCACGGTGTGGATCAGTCGCGGCTCTCCTTCTGCTTCGGTCTTACGGCGTAGGTATCCCACGTACACCTCGAGGGCATTGCCGGACGTCGGGAAGTCGAACCCCCAGACCTCCTCGAGGATGCGGCTGCGGGTGAGCACCCGCCGCGGATTGGCGATCAGCATCTCCAGCAGGGCGAACTCGGTGCGGGTGAGGCTGATCTGCCGGTGGCCGCGGGTGACCTCGCGGGTCACCGGGTCAAGGGACAGATCGGAGAACGTCAGCGCAGGCGACTCGGCGCCGTCGTCGGGCCCGGTCCGACGCAGCAATGCCCGCATCCGCGCCAGCAATTCCTCGAGGGCGAACGGCTTGGGCAGGTAGTCGTCGGCGCCGGCATCCAGACCGGCGACCCGCTCGGACACCGAATCGCGGGCGGTGAGCACGAGGATGGGCAGGTCGTCGCCGGTGCTGCGAAGCTGACGGCACACCTCCAGCCCGTCCAGCCTCGGCATCATCACGTCGAGCACCAGGGCGTCGGGCCGGTCGTTGGCGATCAGATCCAGCGCTTCACGGCCGTCCTGCGCCAGCTCGACCGAATATCCGTTGAATGAGAGCGACCGGCGCAGAGATTCGCGCACCGCGCGATCGTCGTCAACGACAAGTATGCGCACAGCCACAGTGTCTATCCATCACCTGAGACTGACCTGAGAGGCGCGCCGCTGTGCGTGCGGCCCGCCTTAGCGCCGGTCGAGATCAATAAGGCCGAGTCGGGCGGCCTTGAGCAGGCGCCGCGGCACCTTGTGCTGCTGTCCGGCGACGGTCACGTTCACGAGTTCGGGACGCTTGGCCTTCCACTGCGCGCGCCGGCTACGGGTGTTCGCGCGCGACATTCTGCGCTTGGGCACAGCCATGATCGAGCTCTCCTTACGGGGTACTGAATGCGCGCCGCGCGTGGTCCGGCGCCGGCAATTGCCCTTCAGGATAGCCGGTGAGCTGCGTAGCCTCCAAAACAGTGATTTCGGCGCGCTTACGTGCGCTCAGCGTCGGTAAGCGCGCCGAAATCACAGAGTAGGGAGCGCCTTGACGCAGGACCGGAGGTAACGACTAACCTACCGGTTGGTTGGTGCGGCGGCGAAAGGGAGACTGCGTGGCTTCATCTCTGGGTCCGGTCCGCATCGGCAACTGCTCGGGCTTCTACGGCGACCGGCTGGCCGCGATGCGCGAGATGCTCACCGGCGGCGACCTGGACTATCTGACCGGCGACTATCTGGCCGAGCTGACGATGCTGATCCTCGCCCGCGACCGCGCCAAATCGCCCGACCGCGGCTACGCCAAGACGTTCTTGACCCAGCTCGAGGACTGCCTGGGCACCGCCCTGGATCGCGGTGTGCGGATCGTCGCCAACGCGGGAGGGCTGAACCCCGCTGGGCTGGCGACCGCGGTGCGGGCGCTGGCCGACCGGCTCGGCCTGTCGGTCAACGTCGCCCACGTCGAGGGTGACGACCTCGCGGCCCGGTCCGAGGAGTTGGGGTTCGGCGCGATGCTGGCGGCCAACGCCTACCTCGGGGCGTGGGGCATCGCCGACTGCCTGAGCAACGGCGCCGACGTGGTCGTGACAGGACGCGTCACCGACGCGTCGGTGGTCGTCGGCCCGGCCGCGGCCCACTTCGGCTGGGGCCGCGCCGACTACGACGCGCTGGCGGGTGCGGTGGCCGCAGGCCACGTCATCGAGTGCGGTGCGCAGGCCACCGGCGGGAACTACGCCTTCTTCACCGAACTCCCCGACCTGACGCATCCCGGCTTCCCGCTCGCCGAGATCCACGCCGACGGGTCGTCGGTGATCACCAAGCATCCGGGCACCGGCGGCGCGGTCACCGTCGGCACGGTCACCGCCCAGCTGCTCTACGAGATCGGCGGTGCGCGCTATGCGAATCCCGATGTGACGCTGAGGCTGGACACCATCGAGTTGTCCGACGACGGGCCCGACCGCGCGCGGATCAGCGGCGTCAGGGGTGAGCCGCCTCCGCCGACGCTGAAGGTGTCGCTGAACAGCATCGGCGGCTTCCGCAACGAGATGGCATTGGTGCTGACCGGCCTGGATATCGAGGCCAAGGCCGAATTGGTGCGCAGGCAATTGGAGACGAGCCTGACGGTGAAGCCGGCCGAGATGGTGTGGACGCTGGCCCGCACCGACCACGCCGACGCCGATACCGAGGAAGCCGCAAGCGCTCTGCTGCGCTGTGTGGTTCGTGATCCCGAGCCTGCGAATGTGGGGCGCCAATTCTCCTCAGCGGCAGTGGAACTCGCGCTGGCGAGCTATCCCGGATTCACGAGCACCGCGCCGCCCGGAGACGGTCAAGTGTACGGCGTATTCACGCCGGGCTATGTCGACGCCACCGAAGTGCCACACGTCGCCGTGCATGCCGATGGCACGCGTATGGACATCGCTCCGGCGACCCAGACGCTGGAACTGGCGCCCGTTCCACCCTTCGCGCTTCCCGAGCCGCTGCCGTTCGGGGAAACGCGGCGGCTGCCTCTCGGCCTGATCGCGGGTGCACGCAGCGGCGACAAGGGCGGCAGCGCGAACGTCGGGCTGTGGGTCCGCACCGAGGACCACTGGCGGTGGCTCGCGCACACTCTGACTGTCCAGAAGCTACGCGAATTGCTTCCCGAGACAGCCGATTTGCCCGTCACTCGCCATCTGTTGCCGAACCTTTGGGCCGTCAACTTCGTCATCGACGGCATCCTCGGTCAGGGCGTCGCGTATCAGGCGCGGTTCGACCCACAGGCCAAGGGGCTGGGCGAGTGGTTGCGCAGCCGGACCATCGACATCCCTGTCGAGTTGTGCAGGGACATCCCGGAGGAGTTTCCGACGATGAGCGTCTCGCGCGAAGAGCAGAGGACAGAATGAACGTCTGGCACACACCCGAACGCGAGCAGCTGCGAAAGACCGTGCGCGCCTTTGCCGAACGCGAGGTCCTGCCGAACGTCGACGAGTGGGAGCGCATCTGCGACCTGCCGCGTGAGCTTCACCGCAAGGCCGGTGAGGCTGGTCTGCTTGGCGCGGGCTTGCCCGAGGCGGTCGGCGGTGGCGGCGGCGACGGCGCCGACGCGGTGATCATCTGCGAGGAAATGCACTACGCCGGTACGCCCGGCGGGGTTTGGGCGTCGCTGTTCACCTGCGGAATCGCCGTGCCGCACATGATCGCCTCCGGCGATCAACGGCAGATAGACACGTACGTGCGGCCCACCCTGCAAGGTGAGCTGATCGGAAGCCTGGCCATCACCGAACCCGGCGGCGGCTCCGACGTCGGCCACCTAGCCACACGCGCGGTTCGTGACGGCGACGACTACATCATCAACGGCGCCAAGACCTACATCACCTCAGGCGTGCGCGCCGACTACGTCGTGACCGCGTCACGCACCGGCGGCCCCGGTGCCGCGGGTGTTTCGCTGATGGTGGTCGACAAGGGCACACCGGGCTTTGAGGTCACCCGCAAGCTCGACAAGATGGGCTGGCGATCATCGGATACCGCCGAGCTGTCGTATACCGACGTGCGGGTGCCCGCGGCCAACTTGATCGGCAATGAGAACTCGGGTTTCGCGCAGATCGCCGCGGCGTTCGTGTCCGAACGCGTCGGCATGGCCGCTCAGGCGTATTCGAGCGCGCAGCGCTGCCTCGACCTGACGGTCGAATGGTGCCGCAACCGCGAAACCTTCGGCAGGCCGTTGATTTCCCGCCAACAGGTGCAGAACACGCTGGCCGAGATGGCCCGGCGCATCGACGTCGCCCGGGTGTACACGCACAATCTGGTGGAGCGGCAGCTTTCGGGCGAAACCAATCTCATCACCGAGGTGTGCTTCGCCAAGAACACCGCCGTCGAGGCCGGTGAATGGGTCGCGAACCAGGCGGTGCAGCTGTTCGGCGGCATGGGCTACATGACCGAATCAGAGGTCGAGCGCCAGTACCGCGACATGCGGATCATCGGCATCGGCGGCGGAACCACCGAGATCCTGACATCGCTGGCCGCGAAAACGCTTGGGTTCCAGTCATGACGGCCCTGCGATCGACCCTCGACTCCGCATCGCCGGCCTTCACCGACGCGGCATCGGCGATGACCGCCAAGCTCGCCGAACTGGACACCGAGCACGCAAAGGCGCTGGCCGGCGGCGGCGAGAAATACGTCGAGCGCCATCACGCCCGCGGCAAGCTCACCCCACGCGAACGCATCGAACTGCTGCTGGACCCCGATGCACCGTTCCTGGAGCTGAGCCCGCTCGCCGCGTGGGGCACCGACTTCGCGGTCGGCGCAAGCGTGGTCGTCGGGATCGGCGCGGTCAACGGTGTCGAGTGCCTGCTTGTCGCCAACGACCCGACCGTCAAGGGCGGCACCAGCAACCCGTGGACGTTGAAGAAGATTCTGCGCGCCAATCAGATTGCGTTGCAGAACCGGCTGCCGGTGATCTCGATGGTCGAATCGGGCGGCGCCGATCTGCCCACGCAGAAGGAGATCTTCATCCCTGGCGGCCAGATGTTCCGGGACCTGACTCGGCTGTCGGCCGCCGGCATCCCGACCATCGCGCTGGTGTTCGGAAACTCCACCGCCGGCGGTGCCTACATTCCCGGCATGTCCGACCACGTCGTGATGATCAAGGAGCGCTCGAAGGTGTTCCTGGCCGGACCGCCGCTTGTCAAGATGGCCACCGGCGAGGAATCCGACGACGAATCGCTGGGCGGCGCCGAAATGCATGCCCGTACTTCAGGTTTAGCAGACTACTTCGCCGTCGACGAACTCGACGCCATCAGGATCGGCCGCCGCATCGTCGCCCGGCTCAATTGGCGCAAACAGGGACCGACCCCGGGCCCGGTAACCGAGCCTCTGTTCGACGCCGAAGAACTGGTCGGCATCGTTCCCGCCGACCTGCGTATCCCGTTCGACCCACGCGATGTCATCGCCCGTATCGTCGACGGCTCGGAGTTCGACGAGTTCAAGGCGCTCTACGGCTCGTCGCTGGTGACCGGCTGGGCGACGCTGTATGGCTATCCCATCGGCATCCTGGCCAACCACCGCGGCGTGCTGTTCAGTGAGGAGTCCCAGAAAGCGACACAGTTCATCCAGCTGGCCAACCGGTCCGACACGCCACTGTTGTTCCTGCACAACACGACCGGATACATGGTCGGCAAGGCCTACGAGGAAGGCGGGATGATCAAGCACGGCTCGATGATGATCAACGCCGTCTCGAACTCCACCGTCCCGCACATCTCGCTGCTGATCGGGGCCTCCTACGGCGCGGGCTACTACGGCATGTGTGGCCGGGGTTACGATCCGCGGTTCCTGTTCGCCTGGCCCAGCGCGAAGTCCGCGGTGATGGGCGGCGCGCAGCTGGCGGGTGTGCTGTCCATCGTCAGCCGCGCCGCGGCAGCCGCGCGGGGTCAGGAGGTCGACGAGGATGCCGACGCCGCGCTGCGCGCAGCGGTCGAGGCGCAGATCGAGGCCGAGTCGCTGCCGATGTTCCTGTCCGGGCGGCTCTACGACGACGGTGTCATCGACCCACGCGACACCCGCACGGTGCTCGGAATGTGCCTGTCCGCCATCGCCAATGGCCCGATCAAGGGGACGTCGAACTTCGGCGTCTTCCGGATGTGATGCGATGAGCGCCTGCGCGAAGAGCCGAAAGCAGAGCCATGATTCATAACGTCTTGGTCGCCAACCGCGGCGAGATCGCCCGGCGGGTGTTCGCCACCTGCCGACGGCTCGGCATCGGCACCGTCGCCGTCTACACCGATCCCGACGCCGGCTCTCCACACGTGGCCGAGGCCGACGCGCGGGTCCGCCTTGAAGGCCGCAACGGCTACCTGGACGCCGGACAGCTGATCGCCGCGGCCCGCGCCGCGGGCGCCGATGTCATCCACCCGGGATACGGATTCCTTTCGGAGAACGCTGAATTCGCCGCCGCCGTGCTCGGTGCGGGCCTGACGTGGATCGGACCGCCGGTCGCCGCGGTCGCCGCGATGGGTTCGAAGATCGAGGCCAAGAAGGTGATGGCCGCGGCGGGCGTGCCGGTGCTCGACGAGCTCGACCCTGACACCGTTACCGCGGAGCAGTTACCTGTGCTGATCAAGGCGTCGGCGGGCGGCGGTGGCCGCGGCATGCGCGTGGTGCGCGAATTGTCTGAGCTGCCCGCGCAGGTCGAGGCTGCCCGGCGCGAGGCGCAGTCGGCGTTCGGCGACCCGACGGTGTTCTGCGAGCGCTACCTCGCCACCGGCCACCACGTCGAGGTGCAGGTGCTCGCCGACGAGCACGGCACCGTGTGGGCGGTTGGCGAACGCGAATGCTCGATCCAGCGGCGCCACCAGAAGATCGTCGAAGAAGCACCTTCGCCGTTGGTCGAACGCACCCCAGGGATGCGCGCCAAACTCTTAGATGCGGCCCGGCTGGCCGCCACCGCGATAAGTTACACCGGCGCGGGCACCGTCGAGTTCATGGCCGACGATCGTGGCGACTTCTTCTTCCTCGAGATGAACACCCGGCTGCAGGTCGAGCACCCGGTCACCGAGGCCACCACCGGACTGGACCTCGTCGAGCTGCAACTCGAAGTCGCCGACGGCGGTCGGCTCGACCCGGATCCCCCTCCGTCGCAGGGCTATTCGATTGAGGCCCGGCTCTACGCTGAGAATCCGGCGAAGGACTGGCAACCGCAAGCCGGCACGGTGCACCGGTTCGACGTGCCAGCCGGTGCTCAATTCGCTCTCCCCCTGCCCTTCGGGCGGGAGGTACCCCCACACGTGCGCGGTGTCCGCGTGGACTCCGGAATCGTCGACGGATCGGTGGTGTCGATCTTTTACGACCCGATGCTGGCCAAGGTCATCTCGTATGCCCCGGCGCGGCGTCAGGCCGCGGGCGTGCTCGCCGACGCGTTGGCCCGCACCCGTATCCACGGCGTGCGCACCAACCGTGACTTACTGGTCAACGTGCTGCGGCATCCTGCCTTCCTCGACGGGTCGACCGACACCGCGTTCTTCGACACCCACGGCCTGGCCGAGCTGGCCGCACCGCTGGCCGATGCGCGAGCCGTCGAATTGTCCGCAGTGGCCGCTGCGTTGGCGGATGCGGCGCAGAACCGCTGCGCCGCAGCGGTTTTCGCCGCCGCCCCCAGCGGTTGGCGCAACCTCGCGTCGGGCTACCAGACCAAGCAATACACCGGCGCGGCCGGTGAGACACACGAGGTTCGCTACCGGTTCACCCGCACCGGTGTGGACCTGCCGGGTCACGACGACGTCACGCTCGTTTCGGTGGCACCTGAGAGGGTAGTGCTGTCGGTCGAAGGCGTGGACCGCACGTTCGGCGTGGCCCGCTATGGAGACGACGTCTTCGTCGACTCCCCCCTGGGCTCGGTGCAACTCGTTGCGCTGCCCCGCTTTCCGGACCCCGACGACGCCATCGCGCTGGGTTCGCTCCTGGCGCCCATGCCGGGCTCGGTGTTACGCATCGGGGCGGCGGTGGGTGACACCGTCACGGCCGGACAGGCGCTGGTGTGGCTGGAGGCGATGAAGATGGAGCACACCGTGACCGCACCCGCCGACGGTGTACTCGCCGAGCTCAGCGTCGAACCCGGCCAGCAGGTCGACGTCGGCGCCGTACTTGCCCGTGTCGACACCGAACAAGGAGACTCGCAATGACCAGCTTCGTCGAGACCGAGGAACAGCAGGCGCTGCGCAAGGCGGTCGCCGCCATGGCCGCCAACTACGGGCAGGACTACTACCTCGAGAAGGCGCGCGCCGGCCAGCACACCGACGAATTGTGGAACGAGGCAGGCAAACTCGGCTTCATCGGGGTCAACCTGCCCGAGGAGTACGGCGGCGGCGGCGCCGGCATGTACGAGCTGTCGCTGGTAATGGAGGAGATGGCCGCCGCTGGCTCGGCGCTGCTGATGATGGTCGTCTCCCCCGCAATCAACGGCACGATCATCAGCAAGTTCGGCACCGAGCAGCAGAAGAAGCGCTGGCTGCCCGGCATCGCCGACGGCTCGACCACCATGGCATTCGCCATCACCGAACCCGACGCCGGATCCAACTCGCACCGCATCACCACCACCGCGCGGCGCGACGGCAGCGATTGGATCTTGTCGGGCCAGAAGGTGTTCATCTCCGGTGTCGACCAGGCGCAGGCGGTGCTCGTGGTGGGCCGCGCCCAATCCAGCACAGGAGCCAAGTCCGAATCGCTCAGACCGGCGCTGTTCATCGTGCCCACCGACACGCCCGGCTTCACCTGGACGAAGATCGACATGGAGTTGGTCAGCCCGGAGAGCCAGTTCCAGCTGTTCATCGACGAGGTACGGCTGCCGTCCGACGCCTTGGTGGGTTCCGAGGACGCCGCGATCGCGCAGTTGTTCGCGGGGCTGAACCCGGAGCGGATCATGGGCGCGGCCAGCGCGGTGGGCATGGGCCGGTTCGCGATCAACAAGGCCGTCGACTACGTCAAGACCCGCCAGGTGTGGAAGACGCCGATCGGTGCGCACCAGGGGCTGTCGCATCCGCTGGCACAGAACCACATCGAGATCGAGTTGGCGAAGTTGATGATGCAGAAGGCGGCGTCGCTCTATGACCTCGGCGACGACACAGGCGCGGCCGAAGCGGCGAACATGGCCAAGTACGCCGCGGCGGAGGCGTCGGTGCGTGCCGTCGACCAGGCCGTCCAATCGCTGGGTGGCAACGGGCTGACCAAGGAATACGGCATCGCCGCCGCGGTCACGGCATCGAAGCTGGCCCGCATCGCCCCCGTCAGCCGGGAGATGGTGCTCAACTTTGTGGCGCAGACCTCCCTCGGTCTGCCACGCTCGTACTGATGAGGTCACTGGTCCATTACGCCGTCGAGGGCAGTGTCGCTCGCCTGACGCTGGATTCGCCGGACAACCGCAACGCGCTGTCCACCAAATTGGTCCACCAGCTGCGCCAGGGCCTGACCGACGCCACCGAGGAGCCCGGTGTGCGCGCGGTGGTGCTGGACCACACCGGCGGAACGTTCTGTGCCGGAGCCGATTTGGCCGAGGCCGTGGGCCGCGATCCCGGTGACCTCGCCGTCGACCGCGCCCGTGAACTGACCCACCTGCTGCGCCGGATTCTGAAGCTGCCGTTGCCGGTGATCGCCGCCATCGACGGCCACGTCCGCGCGGGCGGACTGGGCCTGGTCGGTGCGTGCGACATCGTGGTGGCGGGACGTGCCAGCAGCACGTTCGCGTTGACGGAGGCCCGCATCGGTGTGGCCCCGTCGATCATTTCGCTGACACTGCTGCCGAAGATGACCGCCCGCGCCGTCGGCCGCTACTTCCTCACCGGCGAGAAGTTCGGTGCGGACGAGGCTGCCGACATCGGGCTGATCACCATCGCCGCCGACGACGTCGAGGCAGAAGTGTCGGCGCTAGCCGCCACGATCGGCAGGGCGTCGCCGCAGGGACTGGCGGCCTCGAAGGCGCTGACGACGGCGCCGATTCTGGCGGCCTTCGACCGGGACGCGGACGAGCTGACGGAGCAATCGGCGCGGTTGTTCGTATCCGACGAGGCGCGCGAAGGCATGATGGCCTTCCTGCAGAAGCGCCCACCGAACTGGGTCGGCTGACTAGACGGCGTTACGGACTTCGTTCGGTCGAAACGGCGACAGTGTTTCCGACGCTGCCGGTGGCACCGGGTGTCTTGTCCCGGCCGCGCCACCGGCGACGCAAACCCCTGACCCTATCGGGCAGATGTCGCACCGTCTGCCACGGCGCCCACGAGAGATAGAGAACGAACATTGCGAGGCTGAAGAACGTCACGCTCAAGTTGAGCCAGATCATCACATGCAGGACGACCCCGGCAGCAAGTAGCCAATAGCGCAACCGCGGGTTCCACACCAGGATCGCGAGCGCAAACTCGAGCACCAGGGTTCCCCACGTCACGGCATTGACCAAGACGGCGCTTTCGGCAAGCCATTGGGGCGCCGGCAAAATCGCCCAGTCGTGAAA
>Ga0207693_10003602_pt1 | contig 13226 bp, 14 predicted proteins | sample LARL81metaG_FD_184347 | JGI IMG/M metagenome (GOLD analysis project Ga0207693, IMG submission 184347) | Corn, switchgrass and miscanthus rhizosphere microbial communities from Kellogg Biological Station, Michigan, USA - LAR L8-1 metaG... | ecosystem: Host-associated > Plants > Roots >...
CGGTATTCAGGAGTTCGTGAACAAGAAGCTCATCAACGTCGTCCCCATCGACGCACCGGCCTGACCAGGCTCTCAGAGGGGTGGCGGCCGACAACAACGCGAAAGGTGCCGCCACCGGACATCGTGACAGCGGGCGGTCGTCACCGGCGGAACTGCCGCAGAGGCCGATGCGAATGCGTTGGCGTCGCTCAAACGTGCCAATACACCCTGCGAACCGCGATGCACTACGTCGTGAAAAGATCTCCGGTGCGATCAGCTTGGATTCGACGTTGAACGCGCCATCTCCGAGTGGGAACGAAATCTCGAAGAACTCGGTATCGGGCCCGTTAGCCTGACGTATGAAGAGGAACGGGTACCGAGATGACCGAACCCGATCAGTACTTGCTCGGCTACAGCGAAGCCGAGCAAGATCGGCTTGAACGTCAAGCGCTCGAGCTGGCCGAAGATTCGGCGTCGCCCTTCAGGCAGGTCGGGCTGCCTCTGCGTGCCGTGTGGCTGACATTGTGGCTCACCGGCCGAGCCGGCCGCTATTCGCCGTCACGAGTCCGGCGTTCGCGACTCGGGACGGCCGATGACGCGGCCTCCCCCCTGTGCCGGTGCATCACCGCTGGGGGAGAATCGCCCGGCGATGGAGGCTGACTACGTGATCGTCGGTGCCGGCGCCGCGGGCTGCGTGCTCGCCGCCCGGCTCTCCGAGGACCCCACGATCAGCGTGCTCCTCTTGGAGTCGGGTGGTCGTGGCCGCCACCTGCTGCTGCGGATTCCCAAGGCGTTCTACCTGACGATGCAGCATCCGGAGTATGCCTACTTCTACCCCACAGGATCCGTCTCTCCCGGCGGGCCCGACGAGGTGTGGCTGCGCGGCAAGGGCCTCGGTGGCTCCACGGCCGTCAACGGGATGATGTACATCCGTGGATGGGCCGCGGACTACGACCGGCTCGCGGCCGCGGGTGATCCCGGGTGGGGGTGGGCCGGCATGCTGCCGGTGTTCCGCGCCATGGAGGACCACGAGCTCGGGGCCTCGCTGCTGCGGGGCGTCGGCGGCCCGTTGCACGTGTCCGTCACGGCGGTAGCCGACCCGGTGGTCGCCGCGATGCTGCGATCCGCGACGGCCGCCGGGCTGGCCGACGTAGACGACTTCAACGCCTCCGACGCCGAGCGGATCGGCCGCACACCGGTGACGATCCACCGCGGCGTGCGGATCTCGGCCGCGACGGCATTCCTGCGCCCTGCCCGCCGCCGCCGCAACCTCACCGTGCTCGACCGCACCCACGTCGGCCACGTGACGCTCGAGGGGGGTCGGGCCGTCGGCGTCGTGGCCAGGCGCTGCGGAGAACGGCTCGCCGTCCGGGCACGACGCGAGGTGATCCTCGCCGCCGGGTCGATCGAGAGCCCCCAGCTGCTCGAACGTTCGGGCATCGGCGACCCCGGCGTGCTCACTCGAGCGGGCGTGGAGCCTCGGGTGGAGAGCCCGCACGTCGGGGAGCGGCTGCTGGAGCACCGGGGGATGACCGTGCAGGCACGGCTCCGGCCGGGACTGGGCCTCAACCGGCGCCTCAACACCCTGCCTCGGCAGTTGTTCGCCGGGGCAGGGTACGTCCTCACCCGTCGGGGGCCCGTCGCCACGGGGCCCTACGACCTCGTCGGCCAGCTGCGGTCGGCCCCCGGGGAGCCTCGCCCCGACGTCCAGATCCTCCTCACCCAGATGTCCCTCGACCTGGGGCGGACCCGGCTCCGGCTCGCCAGGCACGCCGGGATGATGATCCAGGGGTACCAGCTCCGGCCGACGACGCCGAGCGCCGTCCACATCCGCTCGGCCGATCCCGCGGACCCGCCGGTCATCGAGGCCCGCTACCTCGAGACCGAGCTCGACCGAACCGTCACCGGGCGAATCCTGGCTCGGCTGCGGGGGATGATGGCCGAGGGACCGCTCGCGGATCTGGTGATCGGCGAGGAGGCCCCGGGCCCCGACGTCGTCACCCCGGAGCAGGCCGTCGAGTATGCCCGCGCGACCGGGATCGGCATCTACCACGCCGTGGGGTCCTGCGCGATGGGCCCCCACGACGAGGATGTCGTCGACGCCCGCCTGCGGGTACGTGGCGTGCGTGGATTGCGCGTGGTGGACGCCTCGGTATTCCCGGCCATTCCATCCGGCAACACCGCCGCGCCGACGATGGCGCTGGCCTGGCGCGCCGCGGACCTCGTCGGCGCCGAGGCCTGACCCGCACCCCACCGCACCCCACGAGGGACGATCTCGACGACTGCCGGCCCAACGTGGCGCATCGGGCTCGGCCACGAACCTGGCCACCGCCCGGATGTGGACGAGGCTCGCCGCACAACTGCGCGGATCGGCCCGCGCGCACGTTCTCACCGTGGCGGCGTTCAACTACTACCTCGCGGCGACGCCGTCCGGGTCGGGATGGCCATCGACCACGCAGGACGCCGTCACAGCGGCAGGCCTTCACCTGCCCAACCTGGCCGAGCTCCTCAGCGCCGCCGTCCCGGCCGCGTCAGCCTCCCCTCCCACGCCAGCATCAACAGTTGCCAGGGACGTGGGGTGCGCGGCCTCAGGCGTCTTGGCTCGGCACCCCGAGCGCACGGGTGAAGCCGGCGGGGACGAGGATGTCCTCGGCAACCAGGTCGTGGACGGACGCGCGGCCGAGGCCCATCAGTGCCGAGTCGATGCCGCCGCGGAGGATGTCGAGCACGTTCTCGACGCCGGCTTGGCCGGCGGCCGCCAGGCCCCACAGGTAGGCCCTGCCGATCATCACGGCGCGGGCACCGAGCGCGAGCGACTTCACCACGTCACTGCCTCGGCGGATACCGCCGTCCAGCAACACCTCGACCTCATGGCCGACGGCGGCGGCAATGGCCGGCAGAGCGCGGATCGCGGCGGGGGTCCCGTCCAGGTTGTTGCCGCCGTGATTGGATACCGAGATGGCCGAAACCCCGGCGTCAACGGCGCGTTTGGCGTCGTCCACCCGCATCACGCCCTTGAGCATGAACGGTCCGCCCCACAGCTCGCGCACCCAGGCGATGTCCTCCCAAGTGGGCGGCGGGGTACCCATCCACTGGCCATAGACTTCGAAGAACGACGGCCCCGGCTCCCCGCGGCGGCCCTGGTTGGGCACCCGCAGGTTGGGCGGTTGCGCGGTCTTGCCGAAGTCCCACAACCAGCGCGGCTTGGTGATGACCTCGGGCGAAAACCGCAGGAGCGTGCCCAGGTTCATCTGCTCCGGTACCTTCGGGCTGCCCCAGTCCCGGCCGTGCGAGAAGCTCCAGTCCGTGGTGACGATCAGCCCGACGGCCCCGGCTTCACGGGCGCGCTGCACCCGTTGCGCGATGGCTTCCCGGTCACCGAGCCAGTAGAGCTGGAAGAACACCTTGGGGTTCGCGGCGACGACGTCCTCGATCGGCTTGCTGGCAAACGAAGATAGACCCATCGCCGTTCCGCGGGCCGCGGCGGCGCGGGCGACGGCGACCTCGCCGTCTGGGTGCACCGCCTGGACCCCCGTCGGTGAAATCAGCACCGGCAGCGAAAGATCTTGTCCCATCACCGTCGTCGACAAGTCGCGCTTCTCGGGGGCACCCACCACGTGCGGGGCGAATCCCAGTTCACTGAACGCCTCGACATTGTCGGAGACGGTCACGCCCTTCTCGCTGGCCGAGATCAGCGATGAGTAGACCGATTTGGGCAGCCGCTTCTTGGCGCGTTGCTGGGCAATGGCCACCGTCTCGAACCAGGTATCGCCTGCCATGACTACACCGGACTTTCATTGCAGGGCCGCGCCGGCGGGCGCGTCGTCAGCGTGAGGGGCACCGGACCTGCCGAGGAAAGACGGGAGCCGCGCGAATGGTCGCCGCTGGGGCGGGGCTTGTGGCGCTCCCGAGCCAGCGCGGGCACGCCGTAACCCTGCACGCATTCGGGGTCGGGGCCGTCCAGCGGCAGCCCGGTGAAAAACTTGGCCGCCATGCAGCCGCCGCGGCAGCGGTCGAAGTGTCCGCAGCTGCCGCACGCTCCGGCCGACTGCGGCTCCCGCAGCTCGACGAACAGCGGGGCGTTCTTCCATACGTTGTCGAAGCCGCCGTCGGACACGATGTTTCCGGCGAGGAACCGGTCGTGGATGGCGAACGGGCACGCGTAGACGTCACCGACCGGGTCGATGAGGCAGACCACCCGGCCGGCGCCGCACAGGTTCAGGCCGGCCAGCGCCCCCGGCTCGCCCAGCCCGGAGAGATGGAAGAAAGAGTCGCCGGTGAGCACGCGGTCGCCGTGGTCGACCAGCCAGTCGTAGAGCTGCACCTGTTGCTCGGCGGTCGGATGGAGTTCGTCCCAGACGTCGGCACCCCGGCCGGACGGGCGCAGCCTCGTGATCCGCAGCGTGGCGCCGTAACGTGCTGCCAGCGCCGCGAATTCGTCGAGCTGATCGACGTTGTGACGGGTGACCACGACGGAGATCTTGGCGTCGGAGAAGCCCGCCTCGGCCAGATTCTCCAGCGCACGAATCGCCATCGCGAACGAGCCGGGCCCGCGGACGGCGTCGTTGACCTCTGCCGTTGCGCCGTCGAGTGAGATCTGCACGTCGACGTAGTCGCTGGCGGCGAGGCGTCCGGCGACCTCCGGGGTGATGCGTACGCCGTTGGTGGAGAACTTCACGCCCACGTGATGCTCGGTCGCGTAGTCGACCACCTCCCAAAAGTCCGGTCGCACCGTGGGTTCGCCACCGCCGATGTTGACGTAGAACACCTGCATACGTTCCAGCTCGTCGATGATGTCCTTGCACTGCCGCGTTGAGAGCTCACGTGGATCGCGTTTGCCTGAGGACGACAGACAGTGCACGCAGGCCAGGTTGCAGGCGTAGGTGAGCTCCCAGGTGAGGCAGATCGGTGCATCCAGGCCGCGCTCGAACTGCTCGATCAGCCGGGGTACGGGCGCTGCGGTTGTCATCGGGTCTCCCCTGGCACCAGCATCTTTGATTGGACCAGCACGCCGAGGGCGTGCAGATAGGGCGCCTGCTGCGCATCGTCGATTCCGGCGGCGCGGCAAGCCGATCGGGCATCGGTGTGTTGATCAAGCGACTCGACCACCGCGACGATGGTGCGATTCTTCAGAAACGACAGCTTGCGTGTTCCGAAGTGATAGAGCAACGCCCCGAACGGCTCGGGCCGGACAGCCACCTGGGGGTGCAGTCGCCAGCGCAGGCCCGGGTCAAAAGCCGCCCCACCGCCGGTAGCGGCGGGCACGGCGGCGTCCGTGGCGGGGACCGGCACGGTCAGTAGACCCCACACATGCCGTCGATGGATACCTCTTCGACCAGCGTCTCGGTGACGAGTTCGGTGTCGGCTTCGCTCTGCTGATTCGGTTCCATGAGACTGCCTTTCGTCATAATGGGACTTCTCTAACGTTCCGTATGGCTGGCGGGAAGGCACTTCGCAGGTGAAGAGTAGCGCAGCGGTTGCTCGGGTGAAAGTGTCCGCGGTGTGATGGCGCATGCCGCGACAGGGATGCTGCGGGAGCTGGCCGAGCTGACCGGCTTGTCGGCGCGGGTCACCGCGCGCCGCTGGTCGGCGCGTTCCTAGACCACCTCGAACACGAGCGCGGCAACAGCGCTCGGAGCCGCAACACCCGCCTGGCCGCGATCCACTCACTGTTCCGCTTCGCCGCGCTCCGCCATCCCGAACACGCCGCACTTGATCGCCCGAGTGCTAGCCCTCCCACCCAAGCGCTGCGATCGTGCTGTCGTGTCCGTCCTCAACGTCAGGCGGATCTCGGTCCGGAGTTGAGCTGCGGCTTCCTGTCGGTGCCTGAACGCTTTCGGCCTCTCCCCTAACGCGAGGGCCCCCGTCACTAACGAGATCGCCGCAATACCTCCGGGCCGCTCGCCACCGCCTTGCGCACACCCTGGCCGCTGAGTCTGACCACCGCCGCCCTCACCTCGGCCAACCCAACACCACCAGCGAACTCGCCGCCTGCACCACCGTCGATGAAGTCCGCGACCTGTCTATTCCACCTAGACCAGCACCGCAAGATTCCCGCATTGGCTCCGGCGCAGATCCGCAAGGCTCTCGACGACGGCGTACGGGTGGTGGATGCCCGCAGCGTCGACGACTTCGCGGCCGGACATCTGTGGGCTCGATCAATGTCGGCGCGACCGAAGGCCGCCGGGCTGCACGTGGACAGCGCCGCCTGTTCGCGGCAGAGCTTTGCGGTCATCGACGCCGCCGCCCAGCACGCCCGGCACGACGCCGAGGTCGGCGGCTATGTGGCCGCCGAGGCCGCAGCGCCGGTGCTCGACGCGGGACGTGCCGTGGTTGCCGCGCTGATCGGGACGAACGGCTCCGACGTCGTCTTCACCACCGGGTCCGCCCACGCCCTGGACCTGTTGCTCGGCAGCTGGCCGGGCAGCTGCACCGTGGCCTGCCTGCCCGGCGAGTACGGCCCCAACCTGGCGATAATGGCCGCGCACGGCTTCGACGTGCGCGCGTTGCCGGCCGACGGCGACGGCCGGCTGGTCGTCGACGAGGCGGCCGCTGTGCTGTCCGCCGACCCGCCGGCCCTGGTGCACCTCACGGCGCTGGCCAGTCACCGCGGCGTGGTCCAGCCGGCCGCGGCCATCGCCGAGGTGTGCCGCGGCCTTGACGTGCCGTTGGTGATCGACGCCGCAGTCACTCGGCCACATCGACTGTGTGGTGGGCGCCGATGCGATCTACTCGGCCTCGCGCAAGTGGATGGCCGGCCCGCGCGGCGTCGGTGTCCTCGCGATCCGGCCCGCGCTGGCGCAGCGGCTGCGACCCCGGCTGCCGCCGCCGGACTGGGATCTGCCGTTGACCGTGTTGCAGCGGCTGGAGACCGGCGACGCCAATGTCGCTGCGCGCGTGGGGTATTCGGTCGCGCTCGGCGAACACCTGGCAGCCGGCCCGGATCGGATCCGCGCGCGGCTGGCGGAGCTGGGCCACGCGACCCGCACCGCGCTGGCCGGTGTGGCCGGCTGGCGGGTCGTCGAGCCGGTCGGAGAGCCGACGGCCATCACGACGTTGACACCGCTCGACGGCGCCGACCCGCAGAAGGTGCGGTCGTGGCTGATCGCCGAGCGGGGGATCGTCACTACATACGCCGAGATGCAGCGCGCACCGTTCGAGCTGCACGCGCCGGTGCTGCGGGTATCGCCGCACGTCGACAGCGCCACCGAGGACTTGGAGGCCTTCGCCGAGGCGCTGGCGGAGGCGACGGAACTACTGTCGTAATTGCTGCGAAAGCCGGACGGTCAGCCTCTCCGAAGGGATAGGTTGGCCCTACCCGGTCGTGCCGAATTGTGCTGCCAATCGATGGGTCTTGGCCGTGTGGTGTTCCCAACATCACACCGCGCGCCTAACTTCATGGCCGGTATCCGATCAGCACTAGAGAGGACAGCGAAGCCATGCAGGTCGACGAGCTACTCAAACCATTCCCCATCAAGGAGTTCCACCCGTTCCCCCGCGGAATGCTCGGGCCGGGCGCGCACGAGATGATCGGCCCGGAGGCGCTAAAGCTCGGATTCAAGAAGGTGCTCGTGATGACAACGGGGCTGCGCGGATCCGGCACCGTCCACAAGATCGTCGAGTCAATGAAGTACCACGGACTTGAGGTCGTGGTCTACGACCAGGTGGAGTCGAATCCCAAGGACTACAACGTGATGGACTCGGTCACGATGTACCAGGAGAACGGCTGCGATAGCTTCGTGTCCATCGGCGGTGGGTCCGCCCACGACGCCTGCAAGGGCGCTCGCATCTCGGTCGCGCACGACGGCCGTAACGTCAACGACTTCGAGGGCTTCAACAAGTCGGAGAACCCCAAGAACCCGCCACACATCGCGGTATCCACCACGGCGGGCACGGGTTCGGAGACGTCCTGGGCCTACGTCATCACCGACACCACCACCGACCCGGACCAGCCGCACAAGTACGTTGCCTTCGACGACGCCTGCGTGGCGACGCTGGCCATCGACGATCCAGTGCTCTACTTCGACTGCCCGCTGGACTACACCGCGCAATGCGGCTTCGACGTGCTCGCGCACGCCTCGGAGCCGTACGTGTCGCGGCTGAACTTCGAGACCTCGCTCGGCAACGCTTTGCATGCGATCAAGCTGACCGCCGAAAACCTGCGCGAGGCCACCTGGAACGGCCAGGATCTCAAGGGTCGCGAGGGCATGATGTACGCGCAGTACATCGCCGCGCAGGCGTTCAACTCCGGCGGGCTGGGGATCATCCACTCCATCTCGCACGCGATAAGCGCGTTCTACGACACGCACCACGGCCTCAACAACGCGATCGCGCTGCCGCGGGTGTGGGCGTTCAACATGCCGGTGGCCTACAAGCGGTTCGCCGACATCGCGGGGGCGATGGGTGTGGACACCCACGGTATGACCGACGTGCAGGCCGCCGACGCGGCACTCGCCGCCGCGATCCGGTTGCTCCGCGACGTGATCACCATCGAGAAGTTCACCGACGTCCACCAGGACAGCTACTCGAAGAACCGCCTCGGCAAAGGGCCGACGAAGTACTACGAGAACGCCAAGGTGATCAAGGGTGACGCCGCCGACGTCGACCGGATCACCAACCACGTGCTCGGTGACGCCTGCACCCCGGGCAACGCCAAGGAGTGCACCTTCGACACGGTCCGTCCCGTCGTCGATCACTGCATGAACGGCGACCTCGACGACCTGCTCGGCTGAGCATGTTCGATTCCGTTGGACAAGTGCGTGAGGCGCTCGCCGGCCAGGGCTACATCCCCGACGAGCGCCTCGCCACGACGGTTTTCTTGCTGACGAGGCTCGACAAGCCGTTGCTCGTTGAGGGGCCGGCGGGCGTCGGCAAGACGGAGCTGGCCAAGGCACTGGCAGCGGCGACGGGGCGGCGGCTGCTGCGACTGCAGTGCTACGAGGGCCAGGACGAGACGAAGGCACTCTACGAGTGGGACTACGGCAAGCAGTTGCTCTACACCCAGATCCTGCGCGAAAAGATCGGCCAGATCGTCGCCGACGCCAGCAGCCTGGAGGAGGCGGTGGAGCGCATCGGCGCGCAGGAGAGCGTCTTCTTCTCGGAGCGCTTTCTCGCGCCACGCCCGCTGCTTGAGGCCGTGCGCTCGCCGGAACCGGTGGTGCTGCTCGTCGACGAGATCGACCGCGCCGACGAGGCGCTCGAAGCGGTACTGCTGGAGTTGCTGGGCGAATTTCAGGTTTCCGTTCCGGAGATCGGCACGTTCAGCGCCACGCATCCGCCGTATGTGGTCCTGACGTCCAACAACACCCGTGATCTGGCGGCCGCGTTGAAGCGCCGGTGCCTGCACCTTTTCCTCGACTATCCATCGGCGCAGCTCGAGCTGGAGATCGTGCATGCCAAGAAGACCGGCCTTGCGGAGGTCCTCGCCGAGCAACTCGTCGGCATCGTGCGTGGCCTGCGCGAGCTGGATCTGCGCAAAGCGCCGAGCATCGCGGAGACGATCGACTGGGCGAGGACACTCGCCGTGCTCGGGGTGCACGAGCTATCCGCCCAGGTGCTCTCCGACACGGTCTCGGTGGTGGTGAAGTACGACAAGGACGTCCGCAAAGCGCTTGACGCCATCCCTCGGCTGGTCGATCCCAATGCCGAGGTGCCCGAGTCCATCAGTAACGGCCACGGACATGAGCATGGGCACGGACATGAGCATGTGCATGGGCACGAAGGTGAGCCCGCAGTGGACGGCCCGGCGGTACGGGCGGCCAAGGATCGGCCCGGCCGGTTCACCGACGGCTATTACGGCACCCCCATCAAGAGTTCACTCGGCCGACGCAGGGTGCTCTAGGCCTCGTCGTGGAAGCCACCCTGCACCGGTTCGTGCGGCTGCTGCGCCTCGGCGGCGTGCGCGTCTCGATCCCCGAGGCGCTCGACGCGATGCGGTGCGCAAGCCAGCCGGGCGTGCTGGCGGACAAGGAGGTCCTACGTACCGCGCTGCGGGTCGCGCTTATCAAGGACCAGCGGGACGAACCGGTCTTCGACGAGATCTTCGACGCGTTCTTCTCCCTGGTGCGGGTCGGCGGCGCGGGCCGCCGCCCTGGCCATGGGCACGGCCACGAGGATCTCACCGACACCGGCGAACTAGAGGCGTACACGATGTCCGAGGAACCCAGCGAAACCCCGCGGCAGGGCCACGAGCACGGCAAGCCAGCGGATATCCGGCAGTATTTCGACCAGCAGAACCTCGCCCAGCGGTACAACCTGCACCAGGAGGCGAACAAAATCGACCTCGCGTCGCTGACGGACGAGATTGCGTTCTCGAAGGAGACCGACACAGTCGGCGGTGAGAGCTATCGCGTGCAGCTCGAGACCGAGCGGCTGCACGGTGCGGGGGCGCCGGGAACGCTGTCCACGGCCTCCGACACAAGCGTCGACGCTGAGCTCACGATCGCCGAGCAGGAGGCGCTGCTCGGATGGCTGGCCGATGTGGAGGACCAGGCGGGGGACGAAGACGACGCGGCGGCGCTGCGAAGGCGGCTCGCTGGTGTGCTGGCGAATCTGCCGGAGGCGCTCAAGCGCCACCTGGAGGCCCTGCTACAGCTGGAAAACCGGATCGTCGAGACGCGCGAGGGGCGGGCCGCCCAGGTGGACCGGATCGCCGAAATCGAGCGTGCCGAGCTGGAAGAGTCCCTGCGCCGGCTGGCGCGGACGCTGCACGGCGCGCTCACGCACCGGCGCCGAATCGCCGCCGCCGGCCGGGTCGACCCCGGCCGCACCATGCGGCGCAACATGCGGTTCGACGGAGTGCCGTTCGTGCCGGTCACGGTGCGGCGCGCCGAGGACCGGCCACGGCTGGTCGTACTCGCTGACGTGAGCCTCTCCGTGCGCGCGACCGCGCGCTTCACCCTGCACCTGGTGCATGGGCTGCAGGATCTGTTCACCCAGGTGCGCTCGTTTGCCTTTGTGGCGCGGATCGCCGAGACTACGGAGCTGTTTCGGGACCATCCCGCTGAGCGCGCGCTCGGCTTGATCTTCGGCGGCGACGTGCTCGACGTGGATGCCAACTCCGACTACGGCACCGTTTTCGGGGATTTCATCGCCGAGCACGCCTCCGCCGTGACCAGGCGCACGACCGTGTTGGTGCTCGGGGACGCGCGCAACAACGGCAACGATCCGAACCTCGGCGCTTTCGAAGAGATCACCCGCAGGGCGCGCGAGACGATCTGGCTGACACCGGAGCCGAGGTACTCCTGGTGCCTCGGCAGCTGCGACCTGCCCGCCTACGCGGAGTTCTGCGACCGGGTACGGGTCGTGCGCGACCTGAGCGGGCTGGAACGGGCGGCACACGAGCTGGCGGGTGAGGTGGTCGGCAGGTGAGCCTCCTCGCCAACCTGCCCGATCGGCTGCCTGGCCGCATATTGGACCAGCGATGCCGACGCCGTCGTGTTGGGCCGGGAATATTATCTGGGTCACATTTGCGAGGCCCTGCGCATCACGGGCGAGGCGAGGCTGTGGCGAAGCTGGAACACAATGCGATCGCGGTATGCGACGGCGACGCCGGCGCTGATACCCGAATACGAACGCGGCGGCGCCGGCGCCCAGCCCGGCCGGCTGCTGAAGTTCACGCGCCGGAGAACGTGTTCGGTATCGACTCGATGGCCGAAGCGGCGCACGCCGCGGTGCGTCTGGGCGCGCTGCGCCCATTGCTGGTCCCCGGATCCACACTGGACCTCGACACCCCCGCCGACCGCCCCGCCGCCTGCTCGACAAGCCGCCGCCTAACATCACGGCGTGACTCCACTGCAGGCGCTTCGCCCCGGGGTTGTAGCGCCGCGCCAGGCTACCGGGCCGCCCCTCCAGCCTCAAGGGTCGCTGTCGCGATCGCTGCGCGACGGGCCTGCGGCCCGCCCTTGACCCCGGAGTCGCTACGGCCCCTCACCGCGCAGCGGCACGGGCAGGCGCAGCAGCCCCTGCCCGCCCCCCACACGCCGTTCAACCGAGCAATGTTGCACTAACCACTTGACAATGCCCGCGCGGTAAATTCCATTTCGGCGACGATCGAAAGTTAGCGGTCCAGAATCAGCCAGCCGCCGTGATGGGTGTGCACTCCCGCGCGCACGCCCGGGTGTCTTCGCTGAACCTGGGCGGCCAGGCCGCGCAGGGCGGCGGTATCGAACCGCTGGATGTGCCCGTAGCACGCACGCGGTTCGTCCTCGAACGGGACAGCGACCACCACGCGGCGGCGCGCGAGCCGCAGCGCCTCGTCGACCACATCTCCGGCCATGGCCGGGGTCACGTGCTCCAGCAGGTGCACGGCGGTGACGGTATCGGCGTCGCGCTCCGGGAGGGGGACGCTGGCCGCGTCGCAGCAGATCGTCTGCACGGGCCGGCGCAGCGTTCGGCTGACACGGGCCAGCAGCTTCATGGTGGGTGTGCTCAAATCGGTTGCCACCACGTCCATCCCGCGAGCGGCCAGCCGTAGCGGTAAGAACCCGAAGCAGGACCCGAGGTCGACGAGCCGGGAACCGACGAGGAGCGACGCGGCATGCTCGTGCACCGGGGCAAACGCGGCGACCCCGTCCTCGAGCCGGTCGAGCGAGTTGCGGTAGAACCGCAGCCATGCCGGCATGATGCCGTCCACGGTGGAGCGCACGATGCCGGTGAAAACGAGCTCGAACTCGGGTTGGCCGTCGAGCACGCCGATGTCGTCGAGTTCCTCCGCGAGGAGGACCGCGAGCTCGTCGGAAAGCTCCTCGGGACGCAGGTCGTGCACGACGTCGAGCACACCTCCGTGTCGGCGTGTGCAGAACCGCGGTGTGCACACCGAGTGCCGGTGCCGGTGAGCGCGGTGGTATCCGACGCGACGGCGCACCCGCACCCCGGAAGCACTGAATGAGCCCTCCTCCGCTGGGGCGAATGGGTCGACCATGATCGTGATCCTTTGGTGAGAGTGGCTCGTGATAACGCTATTTGTGACCACGGGTCAGCGCGCGCCTCATTCGGGGGCGATCAACGGCCCGTCCGGATGGGTAGGAGACTGCCCGGTCGGCGAGTTCCGATGCAGCACAAGGTGCCATAGCGTCGGAGTTGCCAAGTCACCCGAACGCGGAGGAATGATGGCCGACCACATCGAACCTGAAATCACGCCTGCGGCTGACCAACTCGTCGAAGAAACTCTCGTCGAGGAGGTCATGATCGATGGAATGTGCGGTGTCTACTGACGATTTCGACCTCGACGCGCGGTGGGCCCTGCA
>Ga0207693_10003603_pt1 | contig 13225 bp, 12 predicted proteins | sample LARL81metaG_FD_184347 | JGI IMG/M metagenome (GOLD analysis project Ga0207693, IMG submission 184347) | Corn, switchgrass and miscanthus rhizosphere microbial communities from Kellogg Biological Station, Michigan, USA - LAR L8-1 metaG... | ecosystem: Host-associated > Plants > Roots >...
AAAGCACTTACCCGTCTCCTGCAAGGATTTCGCTCTCATCCGGACTTAGGGGGAGAAATCGCCCGCTCGCGTTCCCCTGAATGCCTTGCGCAAATTCCTCGCCCCTAGGCCGAAAGGCGCTTAGACTCCTCGGCTCCGGAAAATGAGCCTCCTTTTCGCGGTCGAAGGCCCGGTGACGTACCCCAAGTACCTTTAAGAGCACTGCGGGCGGGGCTGCGTGGTTGTTTCAAATAGGGTCCCTTAGCCGGACAATCCTGAGACTCATTCCCTCTAGGGTCCCATCCAAGGAACCTTCTATCCGGTTCCGATACGTAGATAAGTGCAAGTCAACAAGCTATGTTCCAGACTGCGGCTCCGGAGTAGGCGTTGGCGGGGTTATATCCTTCTCGGATTCAGGTTTGCTTTTCTGGTCCGACTCCCTCGGGACAGGATTGCTGTGTTCGATGACTTCCCTCATTTTGCCTGCTTTTGTCTCAAGTTCGACCACCCGTTTTTGGGTTCCGAAATAGAATCCGACAACTACCAGAGCGACATCTTTCAAAGCACCGAGCCCCACCGTCAAGCCACTCCAGAGCAGCAACCGCGAACGCACCAATAACGACGACTGCGACTATTGTTTGGGTGTTCCATTCGAGCCCCTTCCAGGTTTCGCTAGACCTCAGATTGATGCCTAGGCGCTTGAGAAACCACTCGACGATAACCAACACGACGAATAGTTGGATGAGCGGAGCGAAGACGCTCGCCAAGCCACGTTCGATGACATGCTGGCAAACCTTGACCGCATAGCCAGCGACCCTGATTTCGATCCAGAGTTCAACCAGCTCAGTGATGCCAGTCTGGCAACGGACACAGATTTATCGGCGGAGAATATACGACGGCTTTACCAGCGCCCGGTATTCTCCGCAACTTCACGCCGAGCTGTAATTGCTCCTACGAATTTCGCCTACGGAATGGCGCGAATGATTCAAGTGTATGTAGAGTCTTCAAGAGCCGCAGTGCGCGTAGAAGTATTCCGCGACCGAGCAGCAGCGCTGAAGTGGTTGCGTGTTTCCGATGATTTCCCCACGGTTTAACAATCCCATCGAGATCAGTTGTCCGAGAGCGAGCTTGGCGACCGAGATTTGGGACGTGTCCGTCCGTGATTGTGAATCATGCAGGAGATCCTCATCGGACGGGGCCCAGCTCCGTGCTTCTAAGCCGGAATGGCTGTCCGTGAACTGCGCCTAGGTTTCTTCGTAATCGCGATGCCACGATTCGCCGCAAACGGCAGTAGTTCGTAGAAATTGTTTGTCATGAATGTCTGGCAATCCCCCACGCCCACCGATCTGCGGTCGATAGCTGGGGCAAGGGGGGGCAGATTAAACTTTGGGCAGTACGCAATTCGCCTCGAAAAGCCGCTTACCATTACATCGAGAGTGTCGGACAGATTTTGGATGAATCTGGGGTCGGTTCCACTCTTACAGGCATAGATCACCACGAGCGGGTTAGTGCTTGTGAAGCGTTTGCGAATGTCATCTAACGTGAATTTCTTTGGAGCCTTATTGACCTGAAACCAACGCCCTGCTGTGTTCAGGTTGTCCAGCGCGTCCTGATCGAGGATGCCCAAAGAAGCACCCGAGTTGTAGTCATCGAAGAAGACATCGACCTGCGCAGGGTTAGCCACCATGTGGCCCTTAAATGAAATCCTGTCGCTTTCACCATGAGTGAAGATGTTTACCCGTCCGACGCTTCCCTCTGGCTTGACGAGGAGAGTCGCTAACACATCTCCAAAGCTTGCACACACAACAGCGCCAATTGCCACCGCCGAAAAATCCGGGGTGCCCGGAGCCCAGATGTCCTTGCCGAGAGCTGAAGTCTGATTCATTTGCCTTACGAGCAGCGCCGTCTCATCACGCAAACTCAGCGGGGGAACGAAATTGAAAGTGCCCACGACATTAATTTCAAGATCGCTCATGACAGGTTCCTCCGATTACTGGATCGAACTGGCAACGTTGGAAAAGACGTTGTTGGCGTTCGAACCGACCAGGCGAATCGTGCCAACCACGATCACCAAGATCACGGCGAGCATGACAGCGTACTCTGCAATATCCTGTCCCTCGTTCTCGTGCCACAGCCTGCGAAGAAGCGAAGTCATAGGGCCCCCCCAAATGTTGGGTCGATTGTACGCTCGTATCGTGAGCTGGGATACACAGTGTTAGAATGCCCGCCATGAACCTTTCGCAAGTCGTGGCACAACTGAAGTCAGAGCGGGATCGGTTAGATAAGGCAATCGAGGCTCTCACTGGATTAAACGGGACAGGACGGACGAAGCGCTACGGCCACCCGACGACTCGTGAAGCGCACGAAGGCGAGTAACGATATCTCGCGGTTGGTACAGAATCTCAGATGGGCGAAGCAACTGAAGAAGGGCCCCCAAGCAATCGCCAGGGCCAAGAAGGAACTCGAAGTCGCTCGTAAGGCCCTGGCCGCCAGCAAAAGGTCCTAAGGGCTGGAACTCGTTAATGCACGACCGGACGCCTGTCCGCGCCAATAGCAAAGAACAACTCCATTTCAGCGTGAAGCGCTCGCTTAGCCTGCTCCTGCACCTTCAGCAGTACTCCGAAGACTTGTCTGGGGAGTGTCTCCGTGCCAAGTAACCAAAAGCAGCGCACACTCACGGCCTAACTGTGATTGGTTGACTTTCCAACATAATGCGCACAGAATTCCAACCATTCGAAACAGTAAGTTACGTCCAGGCCGTTCGGAGCAGAGCATATGGCCGAGCATTCTGAAGGCGGACCTAAACCGACCGACTTTTTTGTTGGCGTCATCGATCTGTTTGCAATCCTTCTGCCCGGAGCGATCTTGGCATTTGTTACTCAAAAGACACTTGAGTTTTCAAAGGTGCAATGGTCAGCTGAGGGAGCGTGGGCCAACAAGCTTGACGACTATCTACCGCACGGTGAAGTTGCAAGCTGGGCGTTATTCCTCGTTATCTCCTACGTTTTTGGCCATTTCATTTTTGCCATAGGATCACTCCTGCTCGACGATTTATACGACCAAACCTATAAGGCATGGTGGTGGAAAAGAAAGCACGTTAAAGAACTCAATAAAATCGCCGCGAAAGTCTTGGAGAAACATTTCGACCCCTTGCAGGTTCGCCTCAATAATCTGCACCAAGCCGAGGCCGGAGTCACCAAACTCTGCATAGTGCACAAACGCGTCATTCAGTGGTCGGAAGTAATCTGCCGATCTCGAAATTCGGCCGCGAGCTCAGAGATCGACCGAGCGCAGGCGGATTCCAAGTTCTTTCGCGCCTTGGTGACGCTCCAGTTATTGAGTTGGCCTGTTGTCATTCGGCTAGCGCCGGGCACTCGCTTCCTTCGTGAGTACACGGCCGTGATTCTCCTCCTGCTTGCCTATCGTCTTCAGCGCGTTGAATGGATAAACGATAAAGTTGCGGCCTGGCAAGAAGGGACTTGGAGATGGATTCGGTTCCTCTTATCACCCTTCAATTGGTTTACGATCCTCTTGACGATATTTGTTGTGAGACTATGCGTGAAGCTGTCCGACGCTATTGCGCCGACGACCGTCAACTATTGGTACGTCCTGATTATTGTTATTTCTCTTCTCTCGCTCTCTGTCTGGCGCTTCATGGAGCAGCGGCTGAAGGCGACGCGGCTCACTTACGAGTTCTTCATCGCACTCTCGGAAATCAAATCGCCCGTGGAACCCGGGACGGAAGCCCATTCGAAATGATGTCTTTATGCAATCCAGCGCTGATCTGCTCAAGTTCGGAGGTAACTCCGGAGCCGAATCGTACTGAAGCTAAACGATCCACAAATGTTACAAACCACAACCTTTCAGTCGAGCAGGTACGACAACCCCCGATGCACACTCACAACCAGCACGAGGGTTCCGAAGCCAAAAATCAGACTGAGAATTATCGGCCGCCAGAGGATATTCGGACCCTCAAGCTGCCCCAGGCAGGAAGCCAATAGGCACAATCGTATTGGAAATCTTGCCAGAGAAGCCAAACGGCACCCGTCATTAGTCCGGCCCAGAGAATCTTTCCGAATACTTCAACCATAGGCCAAGTCTAGATCGTTGCGGGCGACCAGGATTCACGGCGACGGACGCTTCAACGATGCTCGTGCTTGGCGGATTACGCAGCCAGATAAATCACAATCTGGAGAAACACTTCGGTAAGAGAATCAGACTGGCTGAAATAAGTCCTGAAAACATTTTCGAATTCCAGCAGGTCAGACTCAAACAAGGAGCAGGAAAAGCGACAATTAACCATGATGTGGCCACTCTCTCCTCTTGCCTTTCACGCGAAGAAGATGAGATTCATCGCGCACAATCCATGCACGGATATCGGAAGGCTGAACGAGAGACGAGATCGTCGTCAGGCCAGACCGCTCACCTACGAAGAGGAAGAGCGAATCAAGCAGTTCTCACCTCCTCTTTTACGTATGCTGATCACCCTGCTGGCGGACACCGGATTGCGGGTAAAGAAAGAAGCTCTTCCACTTCGATGGTCAGATGTTTCGCTGGATTCTGAGCACCCCTACATTCGCATCGTCTCTTCAAAAAGTCAGTCGGGGGTAAGATCTGTTTGGCCTACTGAACATTGCCGCGATGCTCTACTCCGCTGGCGCGAATTCCTGGGCTCGGAATCTTCCACTTACATTTTTCCGAGTCCGCGGGATTCATCGTTTCATTTTCAGGATTACAAAACGGCGTGGCGAACTGCGGCAAAAAAAGCGGGATTGGCAGATCGACGTGTGTACGATTTACGCTCGACATTTGCGAGTCGAGCAAACGTATGCCACGCCACCGGGATGACGGTAGCCCACCTACTGGGTCACGCCAGCACCCAGATCCTACCGACCTAAATACGGCCGTTCGATGAGAACACCAAAGCACTTATCGAAGCGATGGACGCTGCTCGAAAGCACAAAAATCCCGCATCGGGTTCCATCAATTGAAACTCACACGACCAGAAATGCGCATTCCATTCAGAATCCGCGGAATTTTTATCACGTTTTATCACGGTGCACCGATTTTGCCTCGAGGTCTCATTTTGATACGCGAGCGTCAACTTGGTAAGCCTATGAAAACAAATGGCGGAAGCGAGTGGGGGTCGAACCCACCGATGACGGGAGTGCCCGCCATCCGCCGGTTTTGAAGACCGGGACGATCACCGGACCGCATGCGCTTCCGTTCATCAGACTAGCAGCAAACTGATCCAGCGTGGAGCGCGGACAGGTTATCCGCGCTCCATCGTCGGTTGCTTTACTTGGGTTGTTTTGCAGTTCTCAGGTAAGGCTTGATCGTCTTGAAGTCGGGGAATTTCTGCTGGGCTTCTTCGTTTGAGACAGCTGCCGTGAGGATCACGTCATCGCCCGGCTTCCAATTCACTGGCGTGGCCACCTTGTGCTTGGAGGTCAGTTGCATGGAATCGATCACCCGCAGGATCTCGTCGAAGTTCCGGCCCGTGGTCATGGGATAGCTGATCTGGAGTTTGATCTTCTTGTCAGGGCCGACCACGAATACGGTTCGCACGGTGGCATTGTCGGCGGGGGTGCGGCCTTCACAAGAATCGCCCGCTTCGGCCGGCAACATACCGTAGAGCTTTGCCACTTTCAGTTGCGGATCGCCGATCATGGGATAGTTCACTTTCGTACCCTGAGTCTCCTCGATGTCGCCTTCCCATTTCTGGTGGCTCGAGACCGGATCAACACTCAGCCCGATGATTTTGACGTTTCGCTTGGCGAATTCCGGTTGCAGCTTCGCCATATAGCCGAGTTCTGTGGTGCAGACGGGTGTGAAGTCCTTCGGGTGCGAAAACAGGACCGCCCATCCATCGCCGATCCAATTGTGAAATTGAATGGTTCCCTGCGTGGTTTCCGCAGTGAAATCGGGAGCGGTATCGTTGATTCTGGGAACGCTGTTCGTTTCGTTAGCCGTCGCGGTAGTCATAGGTGTCTCCTCAGTAATTTTCTTCGCAATATTTCGAAAGTCCCGCCCGACCCGGCTACCCCAGCCCAAAAACGCGGATGAAAAGTAAAACCCACCCGCTTTCGCCGGGTGGGTGGGAAGAATTCCGTTTGAGTCCCTACCCACACGCCGGCATCGGGCAACAACAACACATGCACCCGGCGGCGAATGAGCGAACCATATACTAATTAAGGATAGGGTGCGCGGAATGCCCCTGTCAAACGCGGAAGAGCCTGCCGGAATGGGGAGTTGCGGCCCGTTTTTCTGCATCGTGAACGAGCCTTTACTCATCCTTCATCGTCTATATCGGAGTAAGCAACTGAGCCTCAGAGGAGGATCATGGCCAGGCAATCTCGGCGTTTGTCGATGACGCAGTGGGACGTGTTCACGTCTGTGCCGCTGGAGGGCAATTCGCTCGCTGTTTTTTCCGACGGCCGAGGGCTGAGCGACTCTGAGATGCAGGCTGTTGCCAAGGAAATGAATCTTTCGGAAACGACATTCATTTTGCCGCGAGATCCGGAAACGGAGCGCGAGCGCGGCGTCAGAGTCAGGATTTTCACGGTTCAGGAAGAACTGCCCTTCGCTGGACATCCCACACTGGGCACGGCGTACGCTCTACGCGGAGAATCGGGTTCCCCGGAAATCGCTCTCGAGTTGAACGTCGGAAAGGTTCCTGTGCGATTTGACGAGAATCCCGGACTACCGGTTTTTGGAGAAATGACGCAAGTCGACCCGGAATTCGGGGTAAAGCACGACGCCGAAGCATTGAGCCGCGCAATTGGATTGAGGGTAGAGGACTTAGATGCAACGTTGCCGATTGAAACGGTCTCGACCGGGCTGCCGTACGTCATCACTCCGCTGAAGTCGTTGAGCACCATCCAGAAACTCCGGGTAGACCTGCCGCGCGCGAGCGAGTATCTCGAGAAGACTGGCAGCAAATTTCTCTACTTCGTGACTCGCGAAACCGTTGACGCGGCGGCGCGCTTGCATGCACGTATGCTTTTTTATAACGGAGAAGACCCTGCGACGGGGTCAGCAGCCGGGACCGCCGCGGCTTGGATGGTGGCACATGGGGTTGCCCACCCGGACGAGCGGGTGCTGATTGAACAAGGCATCGAGATGCAACGACCGAGCCGCATTTTTGTGCGGGCTGCGCGACGCGATAACCGGATAGTTAACGTTCGCGTTGGAGGCAACGCAATTGAAGTTCTTCGCGGCGAAGTCTTTCTCTAACCTACGTGGCGCAACCTACGGTAAACACTGACGACGACTCGCCGCGAAAAAAACAATAGCCGAAAAGTTCCATTAGCATCGGCGCCACTTTACAGCAGCGCGGTTTCCCGTTAGCATCCATTTCGCCTCTGTACATTCTTCATATTGAGAAAAGCCTCCACCGGCTGATGTGCGGTCATAGGTGGGTTGCGGAAGGCTAATGAAACCGAAGCGCACAATTTTGTGTGTCGACGATAACGAACAGTCCCTTTCCCACCGGAAGATCATGCTAGAGACGCGCGGATATCGCGTGGCCAGTTTTGGTCGAGGTGAGGACGCCTTGGCGAGATTCCTTCAGGGCGGCGTGGACCTGGTGATTGCTGACATGGCGATGCCCGGATTGGATGGGCCGCAGCTGATTTCCAGAATCAAGGATGCATCTCCACACACTCCCGCCATTTTGATTTCGAGCAAAGTGCGGATCTACGATCACGACTCGCGAGCGGATGTTTTCCTCACCAAAGGCATGTACACGCCAGCCGACCTGTTGGAGCGGGTCCGTCTGCTGCTGGTTCGCAAACGCGGTCCCAAACGGCTGCAACAACGGCAGCCTGCGATGGCACAGCAAGTCGGCGTTGCCTGAGTTCTTCGCAGCAAAATCAATAACCACGAATGGCACGAAATGGCACGAGGGAAAGGCCTGCCCCCAATGAGCCCCTTCACTCCCATTCGTGTAAGATTCTTGCAGACATGGCTGCATTCATCGAAGCGCGCGATCTGCGCAAGACGTACCACATTGGCAAGATTGAAGTTGAGGCATTACGCGGGATCTCGTTCAGCGTGCAGAAGGGCGAATTCGTCAGCGTCGTTGGCCCTTCGGGCAGCGGGAAATCCACACTCTTTTACCTGTTGGGTGGCTTGACGCGAGCCGATGGAGGCAGCGTCGTGCTCGATGGGGATGATCTCGCCAAACTCTCGGATGCCGAACGCACTCGTATGCGCAAGCGCAAGATTGGATTCGTGTTCCAGAAATTCAACCTGTTGCCGACACTTGACGCACAATCCAACATTCTGATGGCGCAGGAGATTTCCGGGAACGGCGACCGCGATCCTGCGCACTTCAACCGCATCACCGAACTGCTCGGATTAAGCAAGCGGTTGAAACATCGGCCATCGGAATTGTCGGGTGGCGAGCAACAACGGGTGGCGCTCGCGCGAGCTCTGATCAACAAGCCCACGGTCGTGCTGGCGGACGAACCCACGGGAAATCTGGACTCCAAAAACTCCGGGGTCGTACTCGACATGTTGCGGCTTTCCAACAAAGAATTGGGGCAGACGGTGATGATGATTACGCATAACCCGGAAGCCGCGGGGTATGGGGACCGGATCATCCATATGCGGGACGGACAGATTGTAAATCCGGAAGATGACCCGCAGTGGGCGCGGCACTGAAGTCGTAGTTCGACCAGTGAGATCGAACTCGCAGTCCTGCAAGCGCGGCCGACAAAGCGTCAGCGCTACTCCCGGTGTTATGCTTATAAATTCCATCTAGCTAGGGGTTTTCTTCTTTCATGGCTGATCCCGAAACACCCAATCCACAACCGGCTGTCGCCGAGACTACGGAATCTTTCGGCGACATTCTCTCGCAATTTCAGAAGAGTCACTCCCATCGCACCGAGGGCGGGAAGCAACTGGAAGCTACCGTAATTGCGGTAACGGCGGAGTCCGTGTTCTTTGACATCGGATACAAGTCCGAGGGAATTCTTCCGGTCGCTGCTCTTCAGGGAGAAACACTGAAAGCCGGTGATAAAGCACTGGTCACGGTAAAAGGACGGGACCTGGACGGCTATTACGAGCTTTCTCGCTTCAAAGTAGAGCGGCCGATGGATTGGTCGGCACTCGAGAAAGCATTTGCAGAGAAATCAGCGGTCCTGGGCACGGTCACGGCGGTCGTTAAAGGCGGATTCAGCGTCGACGTCGGGGTGCGCGCCTTTATGCCTGCTTCGCGCAGCGGAGTGCGCGAGGCATCGGAAATGGAAGACCTGGTCGGCCAGGAAATCCGCTGCCGCATTATCAAGCTAGATGTCGCGGATGAAGATGTGGTGGTCGACCGGCGCGTGGTCTCGGAAGAAGAAGAGCGGGTCGCACGGGAGAGGGTGTACGGACAGATCAAAGAAGGGGATAGTGTCACCGGCACTGTCCGGAGCCTGATGGAGTACGGGGCCTTCGTCGACCTCGGCGGAATTGATGCCCTGCTTCACGTGGGCGATATCTCCTGGGGACGCATCGGAAAGCCTGCGGATGTGCTCTCGGTCGGTCAGCAAATCGAAGTCAGGGTCCTGAAGCAATCGCAAGAGGGCGACAAAAGACGCATTTCAGTTGGACTAAAACAGTTGCAGCCGCATCCGTGGGACGCTGTCGCCGGGAAATTTAAGGTCGGCGATCGCATCCGTGGCACGGTTTCGAAGCTGATGGACTTCGGTGCATTCGTGGAGCTCGAGCCCGGCATCGAGGGTCTGATTCACATCTCGGAGATGTCGTGGGCCAAGAGCAAAGTGCGGAAACCGAGCGATGTAGTAAAGCCGGGAGAGACGGTGGAAGCAGTCATCCTGGGAATCAACCCTGCTGAACGCCGGATCGCGCTCGGATTGAAGCAAGCGCTAGGCGATCCCTGGGTGGATGTGCCGAAACGCTATCCTCTGGGCTCTGAAGTTGAAGGTCCGGTCACCAGCCTCATGAAGTTCGGCGCGTTTGTGCAGCTCTCGGAAGGAATCGAAGGACTGATCCACGTGAGCGAAATCAGCGCCGAGAAGCGCATCGGCGTACCCGCCGAGGTCCTGCGGGTCGGGCAAGTTGTGAAGTGTCTGGTGATCGGCGTAGATCCTGAGAAGCGGCAGATGAAGCTCAGTATGAAGCAACTCGTGCCCACCGGCATGGACGAGTACCTGGCGGAACACAAGGAAGGCGACGTGGTGACTGGACGACTGGTTGACGAAGCCGGAACGCGCGCGGAGCTCGGCGAGGGGATATTCGCCCAGTGTAAACAAAACGCGGCAGGTCCGGCGAAGGCAGAGCAGCCTAAGTCTGCGAAAGCAGACCTTAGTTCACTGAGTTCCATGCTGCAGGCACGATGGAAGACTGGAGCTGGCGCACCGGTTACGGCCGAACCCGCGCGGGCCGGGCAGGTTCGTAGTTTCCGCATCAGTCGGATCGATATAGCCGCCAAGAAGATTGTCGTCGAGTTGGCATAATTAGGCTGTCCATTCCCGGCCACGAGAGTCCACAGCCGGACGGGTCACCGTTCAACAGAGTTCGGGCTCATCCTATTTCTCCTTCACTGCCAATCCAGAAAATGGCCTCGGCTTTGGATTGATATCTGCAGGCAATCCCCGGTCGTCAGAAGTCCCTCTCAGCTACAACACAGCCGAGACATCGGAGCCAAACATGCATACCGCGATTCAAGATCTGCGCTATGGGCTAAGGCAACTCGTAAAGAACCCCGGATTTACGGCGGTCGCTGTTATTACCCTGGCGCTGGGCATCGGCATCAATGCCACGATGTTCAGCTTGGTGAGTTCCGTCTTTCTGCGTCGAACACCGGGAACAGATCCAGATCGCGTGGCGGTCGTGAGCGGCATTGATCCAGGGAACGGATATCAGCCGGACACAGCTACCTTGTCCATCCCGAACTACCTTGCCTGGCGCGATGGCAACCATGTCTTTAGCGAGATGGCGGCGGCCGATGAGTTTCATGGTGTGAGCCTGACGGGGCAGCAGGAGTCGGAATCACTTCGCTCGGCTGTGGTATCGACGAACTATTTTGATGTGCTGGGCGTCACGGCGCAGATCGGGCGAACCTTTGTTGCCGGAGAGGACCAGAGCGGACAGGATCATGTGGTGGTTCTCAGTTACCAACTATGGCAGCGACGTTTCGGCTCGGACCCGTCGGTCATTGGCCGAACCATTCGGCTGAATCGCGAAAACTACAACGTGATTGGCGTGACGCCAGCAAGCTTTCGCATGATGGGCTTTCTTCCCGAACTTTGGACGCCTCTGGTGATGACACCAGACGACCGAACAACCGCGGCTCACAAAGACCGCGCGCTGTATTTATTTGGGCGTATGAAGCCCGGCGTAACCATTGAACAGGCACGCTCTGAGTTCGCAACCTTGGCGCACCTCGCCGAGAAGGAGTTCCCTGAATCGGAGAAAGGATGGGGTGCGACAGCGCGCACGCTACCCGATTTCCTGGTTTACGGGTTTGGCATTCGCGGTGGTCTGGCAGTCATGATGACGACCGTTGGATTCGTATTGATGATTGCCTGCGCGAATGTTTCCGGGCTGTTGCTGGCACGCGCGGCGGCTCGACGGAAAGAGCTGGCGGTTCGCCTGTCTCTGGGTGCCGGCCGTTCGCGCATCATCCGGCAACTGCTGACGGAAGGCTTGGTCATTGCGCTGCTTGGAGGAAGCCTAGGGCTTTTGCTGGCTTATCGTGGCATTGAGATCATGCGTGCCGCGATGAGGTTCAACGAGGCGTTCGACGCGCTCGGGCTAAAGCTGGACTTGAACGTAATTCTCTTTACGGTTGGAGTTTCGGTCAGCTGCGCCCTGCTCTGTGCGCTTGCGCCCGCGCTGAAGGCATCGCGTGCGGACATCACAACTGGATTAAAGGATGAAAGCCGTTCTGCGTCTTCCGGGCGTTCCCAGGCACGTCTGCGGACAGTGCTCGTAACCGGGGAAATCGCGATGGCGCTGTTCCTGTTGGTGGGAACTGGTTTGTTGTTTGTCTCGATCTTCAGATTGGAGCATCAGAACCTGGGTTTTCAGACCGAACACTTGCTGACCGCCGGAGTGAGTCTGGACGCGGCAAAATACAAAGATGCGGATCATCAAGCTGCTTTTGTGCGTGATCTCCTGCCTCGGTTACAGCAGATTCCCAGCGCGCAGGCGGTCGCTGTGACTTCGGATTTGCCCGCCTCCGGACCAGGCACTGTAACGGTCCGCATTCAGGGCCAACCCGAGTTGCCGGTTGGCCAGGTGCTGACGGCAGCTGACTTTGTCGTGACTCCCGATTTTTTCCGGACAAGCGGCATGACGGTGCTACGCGGCCGATCATTTACCGAGCAGGACAATGTCGTCGCACCACGTGTAGTTATGGTCAACCAGAAGTTTGTCGATCGTTACCTGGCGGGGAAGGACCCGATCGGAAAGCAAATTCACCTTGAGGTCACCGGTGCATCCACCGGTTGGAGCCAGATTGTCGGCGTCGTCAACAATGTAAAGAGGTACGTTGAAACAAACGCTGAAGATCCCAACGTTTATGAAGCGTTCCCGCAGAGGCCGATCGCGGCGTTTGCCTTGATGGTACGCGCAACAGGAGAACCGAACTCATTGATCGCGTCGCTACGGAACGCGGTGGCGCAGGTCGACAGCGAGTTGCCATTGTCGCGTCTGATGAGTATGTCGGCAGTGATCGACCGGCAGTCAGGAGGGGACACATTTTTCAGCCGCGCACTGGCCGCATTTGCGTTACTCGCGCTGGTGCTGGCGGCAATCGGGATCTACGGGCTGATCGCGTATTCGGTCGGCCAGCGGACCTACGAAATCGGGATCCGCATGGCCATGGGTGCCCGGAGTCAGGACATTCTGCGAATGATTTTTCGACAGGGAGTCAGGATGGCGTTCATTGGCGGTGCGATCGGACTAGCTATGGCCATTCCCTTGCCCAAGGTGTTTGACGCGATACTCATTGACGCAAATGTGCACGAGCCCATCCTGTACGTCGTAGTGCCTCTCGTGATTCTGGCGGTGGCGATACTGGCGACGTACATCCCCGCACGATGGGCATCCCGGGTCGATCCCATAAATGCATTGCGGCAGGAATGAGTTCCGGACGTAATCAGACCGCAGACTTAGCATTGGCAGGCGGCGTCTTGGTACTGTAAAATTGAAGGGCTGAGCGGGAGTAACTCAGTGGTAGAGTGCGACCTTGCCAAGGTCGAAGTCGCGGGTTCAAATCCCGTCTCCCGCT
>Ga0207693_10003604_pt1 | contig 13224 bp, 13 predicted proteins | sample LARL81metaG_FD_184347 | JGI IMG/M metagenome (GOLD analysis project Ga0207693, IMG submission 184347) | Corn, switchgrass and miscanthus rhizosphere microbial communities from Kellogg Biological Station, Michigan, USA - LAR L8-1 metaG... | ecosystem: Host-associated > Plants > Roots >...
AACCTGGAAGGCGCACGCATCGCGGAGGATGGCGGCCTGGCCGTCGTCATGGATCGCTGCCTCAAGGTCGAGCACGCCCGCTACGCCGGACGGATGCACTGGCTCGGCTTCAACACGCAGCGGATCACAGCCCTTCGCGGGGGTCTGCAGTAGCAGCCCGGTTGGGCTTCGCGATCGATGAGGGCACCGGACTACTGCACCCGCGCCTCGACGGCTCGACGGCTCGACTTCGACGGTGCTCAGAGGATCGAACCAAAACGCAGGCCCGACGCTCGCGTCGTCGCAGACGGGAGTTAGGCTCCATGAGCTTCCGGCGACGAGCCGGGCACCGTCGCCTCGTAATGGTGAACCTGTTCGGGGCGCGTGAGCAGGAAACGATCGTCCTCGGGGAAATAGCGCGCGCGCCTGTAGTCCGCCCCCGCGAATGCCTTGACGGCCTCGGTGCCGTTCCACCAGCTCAGGGTGACAATCTCGGAACGCTCCGAATCCAGGTCGCGCACCGCCACGCTGGCGCCAAGGTTCCCCGGCGTGCGCAGGTAGGCAGCCAGGCCCGTCGCCTTCACGTACTGCACATATTCATCCTTAAGGGCGCGTCGGATCTCCGCGCGCCACTCTCTCAGCACTGCCATGGCATTCTCCCAGTCATGTGGTGACCCGGCGTTCGCGGACATCCGGTGTCTTGAGGATCAGCAGGACGCTGGCGAGCACCAGCGCCGATGCCAGCATCATGGGCACGGTCAGTGCCTCCCCGGCGACGAAGTAACCCAGCGCGACCGCCACCAGTGGATTCACGTAGGCGTGGCTCGCGACCTGCGTCGCCGGCATGCGCGCGAGCAGCCAGACGTACGCGGTGAAGCCGAGCAGCGACCCCGCGACGATCAGGTACGCCAATGCCAACCCCGCGCGCAACGAGATATGGGGAAACGAATGCAGCTCACCCGTAGCCTGCGACAGCGCCAGCAGCACCGCCCCACCCAGCATCATCTGCGCCCCGGCAGCCAGAGGCACCGATTTCGGGCGTGGCAGGGAACGCGTCAATACGGCCCCGAGTGACCAGGCCGCGCCACCGGCCAGGATCACTAGGCACGGCAACCCCGGGAATGGCTGGTCACTGCGGATCAGGAGCCACGCAACCCCCGAGAACCCGAGCGCCACCGCGGCCAGCGTGCGCCAGCGAAACGGCTGCTGCCGAAATACGAACACTTCCAGCGCCACCGTGGTGATGGGGAGGGTCGCCTCGATCACCGCGGTGATGCCGGAGGGCACGTACTGCTCACCCCAGAAGAGCGCACCGTAGGTCGCAACGAACATGCACAGCGCGATGGTCGCGATGCTGCGCCACTCTTTCGCTGAAGGGCTGGGCTGTCCGCGCAAGCGCATGACCACATAGAGCAGCGCGCCGGCGATGAGGAAGCGCACGCCGCTACTGAAGAACGGCGGGATTTCCAGCACGGCAATCCGAATGGCCAGGAACGTGGCACCCCACAGGACATAGATCGCCGTGAAGGCCAACAGCACCCGCAAGTCCATGCGCCGGTAGCCGTCTGCGGGTGCCTCGCTAATAACCGTTGAAATAGCCATAGGAGGTTATGATAGAGCTGGACAATCCAAAAGTAACCTTTAAAATGATATTTAAAGGTTATGGAGTCATACTCAGAATCCGAGGCGGCGCCGCCCGTGTTCGACCTGAGCGGCGGGCACCCGGCGCTCGACCTGGTCAATACACTGGACGACCGCTTTGCTGAGGCAGGCCCCGTCGAATTGCTCACCGACTACGGCGGTCTGCTCAGATTCGCGCAGCAGACCGAGCTCCTGCAGCCAGGGCAGGTGCGCCTGCTGACGAAGTCGGTCAGGCCGCAGGCTGCCGCGGGGGCCTTGCGCTCTGCACGGGAACTGCGCGAAGCGCTGGCAGCTGCGTTTTACGGCAGCCTGGAGCGGCGACCTCCCCCGGACCCCGATGTGCGCACCCTCGAGCGGCACTTCCTCGCTGCGCAGCAGCATCGGCAGCTGCAGTGGCGGGAAGCGGCGGCGCGCAACGGGCAAGCGGGGATGGCGTGGCGCTGGGGTCGCTTCGAGAAGGAAGCGGAGCTGCCGGTGTGGATCCTCGCGCAGCAGGCAGCGCAGCTCGTGCTGTCGGATTCGATGCAGCGGGTGCGCGCCTGCGGGGCAGACACCTGTCGCTGGCTCTTTCTCGACACGAGCAAGAATCACACCCGTCGGTGGTGCAACATGAGGATATGCGGCAACCGCGTGAAGGCGCGCAGGTTCCAGGCGCGTCGCGCAGCCGAGCACTAGTTCCTGGCGAGGATTTCAAGGCGCGCAGACCCCGGTCCACGGCCGGCACTGACCGATCATCGACGTCAATTCTTTGGGGCTGAGAGATCTGAACTGCGGACGCACTGTTTGCAAATACAGTCGGGTCACCAACTCACGACGTCCGTTCCGTGAGGCGTCGTGGCTGGAAGCGCGCGGCACTAGTCCTGCTTGAGTGGCAGTTTCACAAGGAATACGGCGCCGACCTGCTTCGCTTGCTCGGCCCAGATCGTGCCCCCGTGCTTGGAAACGATATTCTGGCAGAGCGAGAGGCCAATCCCATTGCCGGCCTTCTTGGTCGAGAAGAAACCATCGAACATCTTCTGCTCGCGGCCGATCGGCAGGCCGCGGCCGCGATCTTCCACGCGCACCAGCACATGATCGCCATCCGGGCTGCTCGCGATGCGCAGCAGCCGGCGCGCGGCGGGCACTTCCGCCATCGCGTCGATCGCGTTGAACGCCAGATTTATGATGACCTGACCAATCAGAACCCGTTCGCAACGGACCATCAGCGGCAGCTCGCTGATGCTCCAAGCGACACGCACCGACATCTGCCGCGCCCGCAACTCAATGAAGTAGCGTACCTCGTTGAGAACGTCGCTCAGATCTATGACTTCGCGCGTGAACTCGTGCTTCAGGGCGTACTCACGGACACTGCGGATGATTTCGCTCGCTCGGTCTATCTGCAGGCGCGCATGCCCGAGTCCCCACATGAGTTCATCGCGATGCGCCATGTCGTGCGGTATTCGGCGGGCGCCTCCCTCGATGTAGTTCTGTGCTGCCGCGAGGGGCTGACTCAGCTCATGCGCGATCGCGGCCGCCATCTCTCCCATTGCGTTGTGCCGCGCAAGATACTCGAGCATTTTCTCCTTTTCGCGCGCCGCCTTCTCGGCAGCCACGTTCGCGGTAATGTCGCGGAAGTGCATGAGAAACCCGCTCAGGTCCTCCTCGAACTTGACATACCGATAGGTAGCCTCGTGCCAGCGCCAGGAGCCGTCGGCATGGCGCACGCGGTAGCGCATTGAGCGAACATCAGGCGTGCGCCGGGCGAAGCGGGCGAGAATTTGACGCTGGGTGCGCGCGTCCAGCAGCTGATGGAAGCTGGTTCCGAGAATGCTGTCCTTAGCGTAGCCCAGCAGGCGATCGGCAGAAGGGCTCAGGTATTCGATGCGCCCGTCGACGGAGACAATGCAAACGCCCTCGGCAAGGTCCTGCATGAATTCGCGGAACCGCAGCTCGTGGCGCCTGAGGCGCAGCTCCGTGCGCTTGCGATCCGTGATGTCGCGAAACTGGACCATAATCGCGCGGACCGTGCCCCACGGCACGTACGTCGCCGTGGCCTCAATCGGGATTTCCTCGCCGGACTTCCTGCGAATGCACCATTCAAAAGTGTGGTGGTCCTTGAAGAGCGCCTGATCAATCTGCCCGTTGGCCGCCTCCCGGGTGCGGCTCCTGTCAGCAGGCGCGATCTCGCTGTAGTCGAGAACGAGCAGCTCTTCCAGTGAGTAGCCGTAGGCGTCCGTTGCGGCGCGGTTCGCCCAGAGGATGCTCTTGGTAGCGGCATCGTGGATCGCAACAGAGTCTGCGCACGCATCCAGGAGTGCGCAAAAGTCGACCCGCTGCGCGGCGGGTTGCCGGGCTACCGCCATGCGGGTGGGCTTCACATAACCCTCTTATCTAGCCACCTTAGGCAAAGACCCCTATCCGGCGGGCATGATCCCAGATTGTCGCGGGCAGGCAACGGAGTACTATCCGGGTGGTATTGCTCTCGTCCTTACGGGGCGCGCTGCTGGATGCTCAGGGGGCTCTAGCTACGCCGGTCAGGGGACACAATGAATACTCTTCCCGAGCTCAGACGGCAAGTCGGTCGCTGTGCGGAAACCACAACGGCGCTGAATCAGCAGGCCGCCGCGGCGTTGCTGGCCCGCAGCGTTGAACCCGTGTACGCCACCGACGACCAGAGTGAGTGTCGCGAGTACATCTGGGGGGCGACCGGCACGCACAGATTTGACGTCGGCTGCGCTTGCGAGGCACTGCGATTTTCTCACTTTGAGCGTCGCGTCGGCGGCATCTCGGTGAATTTTGTCGACCTGGAATGCAACGGCGGATTTCGCATTGCCAAGACCGGGCCCTCATCGCGGTACGCCTTCCAGTTCGTGGTCGACGGTACCTGCCAGCTCGAGGGCATATTCGGCCGCCTGATCGTGCGCCCGGGCGATGTCTTTATTCTCGACCCGGAACAGCTTACGCGCGAGTTCTGGCCGACTACCTGCCGCCAGTTTGTCGTGTACGTTGAAAGCAAGTTCATAGAGCAGACCGTGGCAGACGAAATTCATCGGGGACTCAAGCGACCAGTGATCTTTGATCCCATGGGCCGCGACCCTGGAATCCTCTCCTGGCTCTACCATCTGGCCAGTGCGCCGGGCCCGCAGGGCCCGGAACAGTCGGTGCTCGCGAACCGGCGAGTGGTCAGAAGTGTGGAGCACACTCTGGCCACGATGTTGCTGCTCGGCTTCCACCACAGCGAATCACCTGATTACTGCCGCGATGAAAAGGGCCCGGTGCCGTACTACATCAAGCGCGCCGAGGAATACATCCGCTCGCATGCGCGCGATGACATCAGCATCGACCGCATTGCCGCTGCCGGCGGGGTCAGTGCGCGGACGATGTTCTATGGCTTCAAACACTGGCGTAGCACCACACCCATGGCGCACGTGCGCAACATCCGGCTGGATCTGGCCCGGGCGGCTCTGGAGAGAGCGCGCATGGAAGGCGGGACCGTGAGCCATGCGGCTTTGGATGCGGGCTTTACGAACTTCAGTCAGTTCTCAAAAATCTACAAGGCGCGCTTCGGCGAATCCCCCTCCGTCACGCTACGGGCCTGTTAGGCGCCCTTCTTAGCCTGCGACTAGGAGTGTTCGCCTAGGCCACTAAGGTTCCGCCCAATTTTCAGCGCCCACCGCGCGCTGTTAGTTTAAAGCCCCGCTCTCCCGTAACGAGAGGAACGTTCATGAGTGCCGTCCCCAAGACTTCGTTCCTGTCGCGCTATCCGGAACTGGGAAACGCGCCGATTCCGGTTTACCCGTACCTCTCGACGGAGTACTACGAGAAGGAGATCGCGTCCATCTATATGCAGGACTGGCTGTGCGTGGGGCGCGAAGAGGAAATACCCCAGCCCGGTGACTTCAAGGTAAAACGGTTGGACTTCGCGCGCACTTCGGTGATCCTGCTACGCGGGAAGGACGGAAAGATCGCCGCCTTTCACAACGTCTGTCGCCATCGCGGCAACAAGGTGATCACGGAAACGGGCGGTGAGGAGACCTTCGGGTCCAAGAAGGGCGCCATGATGACCTGCCGCTTTCATGGCTGGACCTACAACGGCAAGGGTCAGCTGTCGGCTGTTCCCCACGAGGACAAGTTCCCGCCGTGCTTCAAGCGCTCCGAAAACAACCTGGTGCCGATTCACGTCGACACGTGGTCGGGCTTCATCTGCATCAACCTCGCGGCCAAGCCGCCCAGGACGCTCAATGAGTTCCTGGGCGGTTTCAAGACGCATCTTGACGGCTATCCCTTCTCATCGATGGTCCACTGTCATACCTACTACGCCCACATCAACTGCAACTGGAAGATCGGAATCGATGCCTTCAGCGAGGCCTACCATGTTCCGACGATCCACGCCGGGTCCTTCCCCGGGCTCACCGATTACTGGCAGGACGACTGTGCGATCTATGGCGAGCACCGCAGCATGGCGTTCTATTCCGCAGACATGAACCCGCCGACTCCGGTAGGCACCAAAGCCAACGAAATCTTTGGTGCTTCAATAGCTTTGAAGCGAAACGAGCCCTTTCCGCTGCCGAAGACGGTCAATCCCCGGCGTCACAAAAACTGGGGCTTCGAACAGACCTCGATGTTCCCGAATTTCCTGATCCACGTCGGGGAAGGTCTGTGGTTCACCCACCAGTTCTGGCCCGTTGCCCAGAACAAGTGTCTGTGGGAGGGGAAGTACTACCTGAAGCCCCCGCAGAGCAACTCCGAACAATGGGCGCAACGCTACGCGGTAACGTTGCAGCGCAATGCCTGGCTGGAGGACACCGCCACCATGGAGGACACCCAGGAGGCGCTGCTGTCAGGGGCGGTCAAGGAAATCCACCTGCAGGATGACGAGATCATGCTGCGGCACGCTTTCCACATCATAAACAGCCGGGTCGAAGCCCTGGGATCCCCGGCGAGGTCGGCCACATGAGTATCAGGCTACCCAAACAGTTCGCGGAACTGCAGCCCTTCGCCGCGACCTGGGCGCTCGCCACGGAGTATGAGCGGGCCGCCCAGCGGCGGCGCTCGCAGCCCCATGACTTGCAGGCCTTCTACGCCGCGGCCATCAAGAAATTACCGGCGATCCTCAAGCGGGTGGACAAGTACCCGCTCGGAAAGATAGAGGGTGTCGATGTGCACCTGTTCCGTCTCGCTCTTTCTCTTGCAGAAATCGCCCCACACGTCGAGTTCTACGGCTCTGATCCGCGGGTCCCCTTTGCCTTCAGCGAGGAGCGTATGCTCGGTTTTCATGCTGGCTTGCCCGACTAGGGGCAGTGCTCCCCCGCGAGCGCGCTGATGCAATCCGTTGAGTGGCGACTCGCGCGCCTCGAGGCAGCCGAGGCTATCCGCCAGGCGGTGTACGCGTACGCCATGGCTGGCGATCGCGGCAATGACGCGCACATCGTGCGTACTCTGTTCAGCGAGGACGCCACCTACGAAGCCAAGGGTATGGGGCGCTTTGAGGGGCTCGACAACATCGTGCGCGGGCTCGCCCAGATTGCCCGCGATGTTGTGGTGTGGTCATTCCACGCCCCGGGCGGGCCCTGGATCGATCTCGCCGAGGACGGCGGGCAGGCGCGCGTGTTCTGGTGGGTGTGGGTGCCGGTGGCATTGCGCTCAGAGGACGGCACCACCACGCCTCACTGGGGTGCCGGGCATTACAATGGCGCGATGCGATGCGAGCAGGGCAAGTGGAAATTTACGCGGCTGCTGTTTGAGCCGAGGCTGCGCACGCCGTTCCACGGCCCCTGGACGCAGCTTGACGGACCCTTTGAGTGGCCGAGGTGATCGAAGGAACGAAGAAAAACGAACTGCAGATGCGGGACCTGTGTGAGGCGTCGGCCGTGCCTGCCGATTCGGGACTGAAGGTTTCCGTGCCGGGGCGAGATCCGGTGGCGGTATTCCGGGTCGGGAGTGAATACTTCGTTATCGACGACACCTGCACCCATGGCAACGGCTCTCTGGCGGAGGGCGAGACGATAGGGTACGAAGTCACATGCCCGTATCATTTCGGGCGGTTCTGTCTGCGCACCGGCCAGGCCACCGCACCACCTTGTGTGGATCCGGTGCGAACCTACCGCTCTGAGATCCGTCTCGGGCGCGTCTGTGCAGCCATTGAGGACCTCGATCACGAATAACCCCATCACCATCACGGGAGGCTTGCGGTCCGGGGCCCCGTCGCCGCTGGTCTATATCCTCGACGACGACGAGGGCGTGCGCACCTCGCTGTCATGGCTGGTGGGTTCGGTGGGACTGCGCGCCATCACCTACGGCGCCGCGGCTGAATTTCTGCGCTCCTTCAATCCCGACCAGCCCGCCTGTCTGATCCTCGATGTGCGGATGCCGGAAATCGGCGGCTTCGAAGTCCAGGAATTCCTGCACCAGACGGGGGCCCACATACCGGTTGTTTTCGTTTCCGCGCACGGCGACATTCCGATGACCGTGCGCGCGATGAAAAACGGTGCCTTCGACTTCATCGAGAAGCCCTACAACTCCCAGCAGTTGCTGGAAAGAATTCAGGAGGCGGTACGCGTGGCGGCCGTGCGGTTCGATGCGCGGCAGCACCGCAAGGCACTCGCGCAGCGCCTGTCACACCTGTCCCCTCGTGAACACGAAGTACTGCGCCTGGTGGTACAGGGCAAGACCAGCAAGCTGATCGCGGCGCAACTGAATATCACGGCCAAGACAGTCGATATCCATCGCGCCAGCATTCGTGAAAAGCTAGGGGTATCTTCGCTGGCGGAACTTGTCAGCGAAATGCTGACGCACCACGAACCCTTGCCCTAGCACCGCGCCCCCGCCTGAGCAAACTTGCAGGCCTGCATCAGCGGGTGCGGTTTCGCTCTAGAGGCCGCGGACCCCGGTTGTCATGATCGTGCGATCTAGGGCGCCGGTGGAATACAAATGGGCATCCAGCAACTCGCCTACCTCGGTCTGGGCGTCTCTGACATCCCCGCCTGGCAGCGCGTTGCGACCGAGGTCTACGGCATGGAAGAGGCCGATGGCCGCAGCTCCGACGGTGGCGCGCGACTGCGGGTGGACGGCCGTGCCTGGCGAGTGGCGCTGCATCAGACTGACCTCAACGACATTCTCTACGTCGGCTTCGCGGTTGCGGATCAGGACGCGGCCGCCAGGATTACCGACTCGCTGGCTGCCGCCGGAACGAGCGCAGAAAAACTCTCCAAGGCGGAAAGCAGCATCCGGGGAGTCACCGGCGGTTACCGAGCCAAGGACCCGGACGGGCTCGATGTCGAGCTCGTCTATGGCTTGCAGGATGCTGCGACGCCGTTTCGTTCGCCGACCGGAGCTTCCTTCGTCACTGGCACATTGGGACTGGGACACCTCGTCATACGCGTCACTGAGGCCCAACGAAGTCTTGAGTTTTATAAGTTACTGGGCTTTAAGGTCAGCGACTTCATCAACTTTCAACTCGCCCCTAACTTCAGTGTCAAACTGGCGTTCCTGCACTGCAACCCACGGCACCACTCGCTCGCGCTGGTGCCGGCGCCGCTGCCGAAGCACCTCAATCATCTCATGCTCGAGGTGGACTCGGTCGATACCGTCCTGAGCGCGTACTACCGCGCGCAGAAGCACAACATGCCGATCGCGCGCCATTTGGGACGGCACACGAACGACCACATGCTGTCGTTCTACGCCCAGACTCCGGCAGGCTTCGACGTCGAGTATGGGTTCGGGGGCCGCAAGATCGGCGCGGCCTGGGAGGTGGAGGAGTACGACGCGATCAGTATCTGGGGACACGAACCGCAATGAACACCTCAACCAACGGCCGCACCGTCCACGTCGGTGGCAAGCCGCTGCACTTCATGGATGTGGGCAAGGGCGACCCTGTGGTGCTCATCCACGGCGGCGGTCCCGGTGCCAGCGGCGCCAGCAACTATCGTCGCAACATCGATGCCTTAAGCAGCCGCTACCGGCTCGTCATCCCCGATCTGCCGGGCTACGGGCAGTCGGACAAGTCCCGGATCACCGGCCCGCGCTACGCCGCTTACGCGAACGCCATGCTGGGTCTGCTGGATGAGCTCGGCATCAAACGCGCTCACTTTGTCGGCAACTCGTTAGGTGGCGGCGCCGCGCTGAAGCTGGCCCTGGAAACCCCGGAACGTGTGGACAAACTCGTACTCATGGGCCCGGCTGGCCTGGTCTCCGCGTACACGCGGGTCCCCACCGAGGGCGCAAGATTAATAATCAACTACTATGGCGGTGAGGGTCCGAGCCGCGAGAAGCTCGCAGCGTTTATCCGCGTGTTGCTATACGATGCCTCGAACCTCACTCCTGAACTGCTCGAGGAGCGCTATCAGGCGAGCATTGACCCGGAGCTGGTGGCCAATCCGCCGCTAGGGCGCGGCGAGCTGCCGATCCTGGAAGAGCTGTGGCGTGACGCGCGGCTCTCGAAGCTACCGCACGACACCCTGGTCCTCTGGGGCCGTGAGGATCGCGTTAATCCGCTCGCGACCGCAGAGATCCTGCTGAATCAGTTGCCCAACGCGCAGTTTGTTTCCTTCACCAAGTGTGGGCACTGGGTGCAGTGGGAGCGGGCGGCTGAATTCAATTCCATAGTTCCGGCCTTTCTGGCGGGCTATTCATCCGAGCGCTAGTGCACGCAGCCGGCAGACTGGTCCGTGCCACGGGCGTTGCGCGTGCGTGACAGCGATTGCACGCCAACGTTAGCTGCGGGGGGCGCACTGCCCTAGCCTATCAACAAAGCGCCCGTGGCCATCTCGCGGCTCTCAGGGCGATGCCACATCAGGTTCCGGATTGAGGGGGGAATCTATGGAAACTCAATGCCGCAGGCGAATGAGCCGAGTGCTCGCCGTCGCCGCAATGGCTCTCGCATCCGCCGTGGGTGCACAGGGGCTGCCGCCTGCCTCTGATGCGCAGCTCGCGGAAGTGGTGGTCACCGCGCAGCGACGCGAGCAAAACCTGCAGGACGTCGGCATCTCCGTCTCAGTGTTCAGCGGCGAGACGCTGAAGAATCTCGGTGTTGACTCGAGCATCGACGTCGCGCGCCTGACGCCCGGGGTGCACGTATCCGGTAGCCTCGCCGGCGAGAGCTCCAACTTCACCATCCGCGGTGTGACCCAGAGCGACTACAACGACGCCATCGAGGCGCCGGTGGCCGTGTACGTCGATGACACCTATATCCCGAGCCTGCAGGGTCAGTCTTTCGGTCTGTTTGATATCCAGCGCGTCGAGATCCTCAAGGGTCCGCAGGGCACCCTGTTCGGCCGCAATGCCACCGGCGGGTTGGTGCAATACGTGGTCAACAAGCCGACCGACAAGCTGGAGGCGTCACTGGATGTGTCCTACGGACGCTTCAATCTCAAGACCATCGAGGCGGTGCTCAGCGGGCCCCTCAACGACGCGCTGTCGTTCCGCTTCTCCGGTTACTACAGTGCCTTCGGCAACGTGATGACGAATATCTGGCCCGACGGACTGGAGCCGGGCTTCCCCACCAATTTCGGTTCCCTGCCAAGTCCGTGCTGCCAGAACACCTGGGCGGATGACACCCTGGCCGGCCGATTGCAGCTGCAATACCGCGCCAATGCGCTGACGATGCGCCTGAGCGTGTCCGCATCCCGGCAGAACCTGTCGACCGCCCCGTACTCGGTCGAGCCGGTGGTGCCGGTGGTCGACAGCCAGGGGCGGCTGATCAACGCCATCTACGCCGGGCCCAACGAGACCCGCGTTGCGGTTGGTCCGGACGGCGGTAACTTTCTGGGCATCCCGGGCTCGCCTCCGTTCCGGCTGCCCGGCCGGGACTGGCTCGGATTCCTGCCGCCGCCGCAGGAAGATCTCCAGGTGTCGGAGGATTATTCGCGCTCGAATTACAACCATGCCCGCAGCGCCGATGCGTCCTTGCACATCGACTACGATTTCAGCAACGGCATGACGCTGACTTCCATCACGAGCTACACGAAATTCGAGAAGCGGTTCTACACCGAGGGTGAAGGCGGTCCGGTCAACTTCATTGACGTCGGTCAGCTCGGAGACACCAAGAGCTATTCAGAAGAACTGCGTCTAAGCGGCAAGACCGCCTCCCTGCGCTGGGTTTCGGGGCTGTACCTGCTGCACATTGACGCCCTGGCCCGCGACGGCCTGCTGGCTCCAGCCGGCTCGCTGTTTGCCTCGCTCTTCGGCCTGACTGCGGTGGGTGTCGATCTGCCGAGCATCTCGAATCTGAAGACCAACTCCTATTCCCTCTTTGGACAGCTTGAATACGACCTGTCGCCGCATTGGACCGCGGTTCTGGGTGCCCGATTCATCAACGAGCATCAGGACTTCGATTTCACTTCACTGGCCACCGCGAACATCAATGACTGGACCCTGGACACCAGCCAGACGCTGTTCGTGTCGCAGCCACCGTTTACAGACAAGCGCACCGAAAACCTGTGGGCCGGCAAGGCGCAGATCGAATATCGCCCGGATCGGGACTTGCTGCTGTACATGGGCATCAACCGCGGCGTGAAAGCCGGCTCGTACAACTCGAAGCTCTACGATGGCACCGCGCCCTTACCGCCGTCGCAGATCCCCTACAAGCCCGAAGCGCTGCTGGCGTACGAGGGCGGCTTCAAGAAGACCTTCGCCGGCGGCGCCGGCACTCTCAACGGCGCGCTGTTTTACTACGACTACCACGATTACCAGGCGTTCACGTTTCAGAACGTCGCGGGCTACGTGCAGAACCGCGATGCCCGTACCTATGGCGGCGAGCTGGAAGCAACGGCGCGCCCGTGGACGGGCATGCGGATATCTCTCGCGGCGTCCGCGTTCAATGCCTTGGTGAAGGGCGTCGAAATTGCGCCCGGCATTTCTGGCGACGTGCAGCCCACCTATGCTCCCGAGCAGCAGTTCTTCGGCGTCATCTCCCAGGATCTGCGCGCCGATGCCCTGGGCGGAGTCCTGACGTTCGCGGTGGACGGTTCGTACACCTCCTACTTCTATCACAACATCCGCAACTTCGACTCGACCCGCCTGCCCGGCTACGCGTTGTTCGACGTGCGCGCCACCTGGGTCAGCAGCCACGTGCCGCTCGAGCTGACCGCGTATTGCGACAATATCGGCGACAAGCGCTACGTCAACATAGGCTTTGAGGGCTCCTCGATATTCGGCGGCAACGCGGTATCATTCGGCAGGCCCCGCTGGTGGGGCGTCCGCGCCGTGTACAAGTTCGGGTCCAAATAGCTCCGGGCGGGGAAACTTCGATTTCGGTTGCGAGCCTTCGTCGGCAGACTCTCAGCGACGTTCTACGCCGCACGGCAAGCCGTGTGCCGAAACGGCGTGCCATCCAATGTGGGCAGACCGACTGGAGCTACGCCGAGCTGGACCGGATCTGTGACCGCCTGGCCACAGGCTTTGCCGCCCAGCAGCTCGGCGTCGGCGAGCGGGTCGCCATCCTGGCGCGCAACTCCCATGCGTATGTCGCCGTGCGCTTCGCGCTCGCTCGCCTCGGCGTCGTGCTGGTGCCCATCAACTTCATGCTGAAGGCACAGGAGGTGGCCTACATCCTGAACCACAGCGAGGCCAAGGCGCTGTGCGTGGATGCGGAATTCGTGGCCCTCGGCCGGGAGGTCGCCACGAAGA
>Ga0207693_10003605_pt1 | contig 13222 bp, 12 predicted proteins | sample LARL81metaG_FD_184347 | JGI IMG/M metagenome (GOLD analysis project Ga0207693, IMG submission 184347) | Corn, switchgrass and miscanthus rhizosphere microbial communities from Kellogg Biological Station, Michigan, USA - LAR L8-1 metaG... | ecosystem: Host-associated > Plants > Roots >...
CATTCGTGAGTTTTTACATACTGGCATGGAGACCGCGTTACAAAGGATCTCTTCTCAGGCGAGGGTTGAGCTTTTCTCATGTATGGCCAGATGCCACCGCTGAATGCCCTGCGCGCTTTCGAAGCTGCCGCCCGTCATCTGAGCCTCACCAAGGCAGCGCAGGAATTGCATGTGACGGCCGGAGCCTTGAGCCACCAGATTCGCGGGCTTGAGGAGTTGCTCGGTCTCAAGCTGTTCGAGCGAGGCGTGCGCTCCATCGCACTCACGCCTGCCGGCAGGCAGCTTTACCCCGGCCTGCACACCGGATTCGGCCACATCCATGACGCGGTGGCTGCCCTGAGCAGCGCGAGCGAGCAGCGGGTGCTCGTGGTCAGCACACCGCCGGGGTTCACCGCCAAGTGGCTGGCCGCCCGGCTCTACCGCTTCACAAACGCTTACCCCGACATTGATGTCCGCGTTTCCTCCTCTATCGGTAATGCCAATTTCACCAGCGACGGCGTCGATGCCGCCATCCGCAGCTTGCCCTCCGACGTTGTCGCCGACCCGGCGCTGGCGATCGAAAAGCTGATTGAGCTCACCTTGCTGCCGGTATGCAACCCCAGGCTCATCGACGCGCACGGACCGATACATGGTCCTGAGGCGCTCAAGCGGGTGCCCCTGATCCACGACGACACGCTCCTCGGTCGCGGCAAGGTATCGAGCTGGGCGGAATGGTTCCAGGCGGCGGGCGTCGAGGGCGCGGATGTCAGCCGCGGGCTGCGATTCAACAGCGCCGATCATGCTCTCGATGCCGCGGGCGAAGGCGCAGGCGTGCTGCTCGCACAAGATCTGCTGGCCTATGACGACCTGCGCACGGGGCGGCTGGTGATGGCCGTCGACTTTGCCGTGCGCTCGGAGCGCGCCTATTACTTCGTGTGCCCAAAGAACCGCAGGGAGCACCCGCGTGTACAAGCCTTCCGGACCTGGATCAAACAGGAGATCGCGGCGCTCGACCGGCGGCACCTGCCTCCGGCGAGGCGCTTTGCGCCAGGACGTGCTGCTGCGGCGGCGTCCGTACGTCGCCGCGGAGCGAGATAGCGGGGAATAAGGGAGGCGCAATTGAACCGGCGTGGTGTTCTGGGTATGAGCATGGTCACTGCGGCGGGATTTTACGTCTCACCAGCGCGCGTCTTTGGTCAGTCTTCCTCTCCTGAAACAGCAATGGATGCACTCAGCGCCTATATGAGCGCCGCGGCAAACCGGGCGCTGCCCGCCGAGGTCGCGGAGCACGCCAAGCACCATCTGCTCGACACGCTGGCGGCGATGATCTCGGGGTCGCAGCTGCTGCCTGGGCAGGCAGCGCTGCGTTACGCGAGCACGCATGCTGGAAAGGGGACCGCGACTGTCGTTGGCTCAGCGCTCACAGCCGCGGCCGGAGACGCTGCCCTCGCGAACGGCGTGATGGCGCATGCGGACGAGACCGACGATTCCCATAATGCCTCGCGCTCGCATCCAGGCTGCTCGGTCGTGCCCGCGGCATTCGCCGCGGGAGAGGAGCTAGGCATCGATGGGGTGCGTTTGCTGCGCGCGGTGGCGCTCGGTTACGACATCGGGACGCGCGTCGCGATGGCGATGGGGGGCGCGGATTTCAGCTACGACAGCAGCCTGAGCACCCATAGCATCGCGGGAACATTCGGCTCTGCCGCTGCTGCGGCTTGCACGGCCGGTCTCGATGCCCGGCAAATGCGCTGGGTGCTCGACTACACGGCGCAGCAGTCCTCCGGGATCGTCGCCTGGCGGCGCGATACCGATCACATCGAGAAGGCGTTCGTTTTCGGCGGCATGCCCGCGCGCAATGGAGTTGCCTCGGCGCTGTTGGTGCGATCAGGTTGGAACGGCGTCGACGACATCTTCTCCGGCGCGGACAATTTTTTTGTCGCTTATGCCCCGAAGGCGCAACCCGAGCGGCTTGTGGAGAAACTGGGCGAGCGCTACGAGATCGCGCAGACCGACATCAAGAAATGGACCGTGGGCTCGCCCATCCAGGGGCCGCTCGATGCATTGGAGGCGATACGCGGCAGCCGGCCCTTCGCGGCTGATGAGGTGCAGAGCGTGCTGGTGCGCCTTGCTCCCTCCGTCGGCAAGGTCGTGGATAACCGCGAGATGCCCGATATCTGCCTGCAGCACATGATCGCGGTGATGCTGATGGACCGGACAGTCTCCTTCCATGCCGCGCACGACAAGCCGCGCATGCAGGATGCGGCCGTGCTGCGCCAGCGCGCGAAAGTGAAGCTCTTGCCCGACGAGGAGCTCGCCAAGCTCCTGCCGGTCCGCGTCACCGTCGTGGAGATCGAGCTTAAGAACGGAACCCGCCTCTCGGAACGTGTCACTGCCGTGCGGGGCACGCCGCGCAACCCGATGACGCGTGTGGAAGTGATCGACAAGACCCGCGATCTCATCGCGCCGGTGCTCGGGCGCGAAATATCCGGACGGCTCATCGAAACAATCTTCAAGATCGAGGATACGCCGGACATCCGCAGCTTGCGGCCGATGTTGCAGCCCGGCTGATCCCGCCTCCGTAGGGGCGACGCATGCGTCGCCCTGCTTCAACGGCGGCAACGCCTGTGGAGAGAGGGCGAGGCATGCCTCGCCCCTACGGATGCGTGAACAGCGCAGGCCGAAGAACGTCGGCGAAAATCTCCCCGTAGACGCGATTGCCCTCGACGTTGAGGTGACCAGTCCCGAAACTGGCGCCGAAGCCATGGAGCTTTGCTACGCCGGCTGGACCTACCTTCTCGACGATGCGCTGGTCGAGATCCAGGAATTGCAGGCCGGCTCGCTCGATCCTGGCCCGCATTGCCTCGATCAGGGCCGATCGTTTGGCTGCAAGGGACGGGCATCGCGCCTCGATGTTCCATGCCGCAACGATGATCGGAATGTCACGGGATTGCCGGATCGCGGCGAGGTCGCGGATGAAAGCGGTGGCGAGAGCATGCGCCTCGGAAGGTGTACCGTCCCGCCACAAGGCAAGCTGGTCGTCCAGGAGGTTGGATGCACAGCTCCAGCTGGGCTGCGTTCTCTGCGCGGGTGCGGCTGCCGCATCTGACCAGTCGGCCAGAACCCCGCTGTTCTTGCGTGCGTTGATGATGCGCGCCACCTGACTGTGGTCGAGCAGCCAATAATAAATGCGACCTGCAACCGACGTGCGAAATCGGTAACCGCTACTGCCGCGAAACCCATAGGAGAGCCGGTACTCGCCGCTGCCATCCCGGCGGTAGCCTGTGAACTCGGAATCATCCGTTGTGGTGGGGGAGAGCAGATTGTCAACGTACAGCATGACCACGGCTGCGTTGGCGCTCAGGCGGCGTCCTTCCGATTGCAGGCGGGCCACTTCCACTGCCGGCCTTGCCCCTGCCAGACCCAGATTGACGACTTCCGTGCCGGGACGGTCGCGCGACAGAATTTGTTCGGCCACGGCTACGGCCGTCTCGGAGCCATCGACCTGCAGCGCTTCGATGAATGAATCCCCGATCACGACGGCGCGCAGGGCTCCATCGTGATCGACATTGCGATTGCGATCGCGCAGCCCGAGGTTCGAAATGGTGATGAGAGAACGGTGCTCGGTGAGCCACAATCCGGAAACATTGGCGCGGTGGCGATAGCCGGTATCAGGATCCGGGCCGTAAAGCGCAACCGGTGGAACTGGCAGGACCCATCGCAGCGGCGTTCCACTGATCACGACGAAGAGGAGGTCCACCGCGGCGGTTGCGGCGACGATTCCCGCCAGCAATTTCGCTGCCCCCAAGCCAATCTTCCGCCACATGGATCAGAACCGGAAATAGATGAACGGGTTATCTTGGACCTTGGGGAGCAGCAGCAGCCATATCGCAGCTCCAGCAAAGAGCATCCGCAGGAAGGCGCCGTCGAATCGCCATATGAGCATAACCGCCTGCAGGCTTGATATCCGCGCTTCCAGCCAATGCAGGGCAAGCAGCGCGAGACAGCCGATCACGATCAGGAGCTCGCCCATGCCATCAGAGGGCAGTTGCCAGCTGGAAAGGGCCTGCTCTCCCCCATGCGGAAATCCGCCGCGCAAGGAGAACATGGTCCCCAGATATTCGAATGCACAGCCCAGGCTTGGCGAGCGAAAAAAAACCGAAGTTGTCACAACGAAGCCAAAGGTTGCAGCCCACCCGATCAGCGCCGGCGGCGCCCGAACGTACCTCGACCACATGACGGCAAGCATGATCGCCATGCCCTGCAGTGCTCCCCAGAGAACGAACGTGAAATTCGCCCCATGCCACAGCCCGCACAGTGCCATGGTCAAGGTCATGGCAAAAAAGTGCTGGGAAACCCGGTAGCGTCGGGATGCCATCCTGGCATCTGCGAGGGGGACGAACACGTAGTCGCGCAGGTAGCGCGTAAGCGTGATGTGCCAGCGCTGCCAGAACTGCGCAACGCTGGAAGCAAGGAAGGGAGTCGCGAAATTCCTGGGCAGACGTATTCCGAAGAGATACGCGGAGCCGATGGCGATATCGGAATATCCCGAAAAGTCGAAATAGATCTGGAACGTGAACAGCCAGACTCCGAGCCAAGCCGCGGCGGCACCGCCGGGGCCGTCGCGAAAGATCGCATCGACAATCGGGCCGATCGAGTCGGCAAGCATGACCTTCTTGACGAGGCCGAGCAGGCACAGTGCCAATCCCAGCCCGATCAAGCGCGATCGTACCACAAGCTTGCGGTCGAACAGCCGATGCACCTGCGGTCCGAATTGCCGCCAGCGCGTTATCGGCCCGGCGACCAGCTGGCTGAAGAACAATTTGAACAGGGCAAAGCGCGCGAGGGAGTGGAAGGGCAGCGCTCGACCGCGGGAAATGTCGATCAGGAATGCGGAGAGCTGAAAGACGTAGAAGGAGATCCCAAGGGGAATCACGATGTCGTGGGTGAACACATCGAAACCGATCGCCGTCGCCAGAAATACTCTGTACTTGAAATAGGCAAGACACCCGAAGTCGAGGAGTAGGGCAGGATAGAGCCATCGCCGGTCGCGCTCGATCAGGAACTGGAACCCATAGTTGGACAGGACGATGATGGCGGCAAGGACGCTGTCGCGTACCCCGGCAGCCGCATAAAAGCCAATGCTGGCGGCCAGCAGTATCCAGCCCCGCCACGGCAACAGCACGAACGCGAGCCACACCAAGCCCAGAAAAAATGCGAAATAGAGACTATCGTATCTCACAACGGCGCAGATCGAACAGGAGAATCATACTAGGGATTTGCGCGCAAGCGCAGCCGTCTCGACCCTCCGCGGATCTGGCGATACAACGCAGCATCTTGGAAAGAAGCCGGTCAGATACATGTGCGGCATTGCGGGGATGATCGATTGGCGCGCGACGACCAGCGCCGACGAACTGCGCGCGATTGGCGAAGGCATGAACGAGACGCTGCTTCACCGCGGGCCCGATGCAGGGGAGGTATGGGTCGAGCCCGAGGCGGGGATAGTACTCGGGCAGCGTCGTCTCGCTATCATCGATCTCAGTCCAGGCGGTGCGCAGCCGATGCATTCGGCCGACCGGCGCTACGTCATAACCTTCAACGGGGAAGTCTACAATTATCGCGACATCCGCCGGGAACTCAGTGCTGCAGGGCGCGCCGTCCGCGGCGATTCCGATACTGAAGTACTGCTGGAGGCGTGCGCGCTCTGGGGCATAGAAGCCGCGATCGAACGCGTCGTCGGCATGTTCGCCTTCGCGCTTTGGGATCGCAGGATGAAAACTCTGGTACTCGCGCGCGATCGGCTGGGCATCAAGCCCCTCTACTATGCGGCGACGCCGGAGCGCGTGCTGTTCGCTTCACAGCTCAAGGCGTTTCGCGCCGTGCCGCGATGGCAGCCCACTATCGATGAGGATGCGGTCGTGGGCTATCTGCGTCATGCCTACATCGCGCAGCCCCGTACTATCTATCGCGAAGCGTCCAAGCTTGCCCCAGGACATGTTCTGACCCTGCGGCAAGGATCGCAGGCGCCTTCGAAATGCTATTGGGATCTGCGAAGTGTCGCGCTTGCGGGTCTGCGGCGCAACGATCCTGCGCCTGACCCCAACGAAGCTGCCGAACGACTGGACGTGCTGCTGCGTGATTCGATCAAGCTGCGGATGATCTCGGACGTTCCGCTCGGCGCGTTCCTCTCCGGTGGGATCGACTCCTCGACTGTCGTGGCGCTGATGCAGGCGCAGAGCACGCGCCCGGTGAAATCGTTCTCCATCGGCTTTCACGAGAGCGGCTATGACGAGGCAGACTGCGCAAAAAAAGTGGCCGCCCACCTGGGTACTGATCACACCGAGTTCTACGTCGAGCCTCGCCACGCCCTCGACGTCATTCCGCAGCTGCCCGACTGGTTCGACGAGCCCTTTGCCGACTCCTCGCAGATCCCGACCTATCTCGTTTCCGAGCTGACCCGCAAACACGTGACGGTGGCACTCTCGGGCGACGGCGGCGACGAATTGTTCGCAGGCTATAACCGCTACCAGTGGGGTGAGCGGTTGGCGCAGGTGATGCAACATGTCCCCGGCCGGCTGCGCGCTGCATCGGCTGCGGCCTTGCGAGCGCTTGCGCCCGAGACCTGGAACCGGCTGTTTGGTATTTTACCCGCTGCATGGCGGCCGGCGCTGCCCGGCGACAAGCTGCACAAGATCGCAACCCTGTTCGATGATCCGTCGCCGGAGGCCATCTACCGCCGGCTGGTGAGCCAGTGGGAGCGCCCCGAAGAGGTCGCCGCTGCGGGCCGGGAGCCGCATGGGCCCCTGTGGGATGGAACGATCGCAAAGGATTTTCCGCACCTCGTTCCCCGCATGCAGTTCCTGGATATGATCGGCTACCTGCCTGATGACATCCTCACCAAGGTGGACCGCGCGACCATGGCCGTGGGTCTCGAGGGCAGGGTGCCGCTGCTGGATCATCGCGTTGTGGCCTACGCCTGGAGCTTGCCGCAGGAATTCAAGATCCGTGGCAGCCAGAGCAAATGGCTCCTGCGCACCGTGCTGGATCGGTATGTGCCCAGGCACCTGATCGACCGGCCCAAGATGGGTTTCGGCGTGCCGATACATGCCTGGCTGCGCGGGCCGTTGCGGGATTGGGCGGAGCAGCTTTTGGCCCCCGCACGCCTCGCCTCCTATGGGTTCGTGCGCGTGGAGCCGGTGCGCCGCCTGTGGCAGCAACATCTCGAAGGAAGCTGCAATTGGCAGTATCCGTTGTGGACGGTGCTGATGCTGCAGGCTTGGCGCGCGCGATGGGCGTGAAGCCGAGGCCGGGCAAGGTCCTCGTTGTGACCACAGGTCTTGGCGTCGGCGGTGCCGAGGCCATGTTGACTCGCTTGGTCACCGCCCAACCGAGCATCGCGGACGACGTGACTGTCGTGAGTCTGCGGCCGGAGGACGACTATGTCGAACGGTTGCGCACGGCAGGGGTGAAGCTGGTGCAACTCGACTTCCGCCGGGCAAGCGGGATCGCCTCAGGTCTCATCGAGCTGGCGAAGCTTATCGCCGAGCGCTGCCCGGACATCGTGCAGGGATGGATGTATCACGGCGACCTCGCAGCGCTCCTCGCGCTTGCGCTCTCGGGGCGCCGTAGCCGGACACGGCTCGTCTGGAGTCTCCGATGCTCGGACATGGACCTGCGCCGGTATGGGCCTGGATTGCGCGCGGTTGTGAAAACCTGCACGCTGCTGTCGCGACGGCCCGATGCTGTGACGGCGAATTCCGCAGTTGGTCTCAAATTCCATCTGGAGCTCGGGTATCGCCCCCGCCGTGCAGAGGTCATCCCCAATGGGATCGATATGGAGGAGTTCAGGCCCGACCCGATCGCGCGGAGAGCGGTGCGGCACGAGCTCGGGATCGAGGACGCCGCCATCGTGATCGCGCATGTGGCGCGCGTCGACCCGATGAAGGATCACAGCACTTTCCTGGCTGCAATGGCACAGCTGCCGGAGATTCAGGCATTGCTTATCGGGGTCGGCACCGAGAATCTGGCCGCATCGCGCAATGTCTTCCGACTAGGACGTCGGCGCGACGTTGCACGTCTGCTGACCGCGGCCGATTTCATCGCCTCGAGCTCCCGGTTCGGCGAAGGTTTTTCAAATGCCATCGCGGAGGGGATGGCCTGTGGCTTGCCCGGAATCGTTACGGATGTCGGAGATGCCAGGATGATTGTGGGAGAGACCGGCCTGGTTGTACCCCGCGAAGACGCGCAGGCAATGGTGGCAGCGACGCTGACGCTCGCACAGGAGCCTATCGAGGCGCGAACTGCGCGCCGCGTCAAGGCCCGCATGCGCATTGCGGAAAACTTTGCGCTGCCCACCGCAGTAAAGCGGTTTGCTGCGCTTTATGCTTCGCTGCAATCGGCCTGCGGTTGACGCGGCGTGCGAGCGGTTCCTGGGCGAGAACGTAGAGCGGCGGACTCGCGCTTCAAATGTTGCGTCCGATGTGGCAAAAGAACGCGACAGGGAACGTTATGAAGCACGCGGAAGCCTTTTTTGCAGCGGCCGGGCAGATTTGCCGCGACATCTCATTTGCTTCGGTCGAGGCTCTCGCCTCCGAGCTCGACCGGCTGCGCGAACGTGAAGGACGCTTGTTCCTGATCGGCGTCGGGGGCAGTGCCGCCAACTGCAGCCATGCGGTCAACGATTTTCGCAAGCTCTGCGGGATCGAGACCTATACTCCCGTAGACAACGTATCGGAGCTCACGGCGCGTACCAACGATGAAGGCTGGGATACGGTCTTTGCGGCGTGGCTGGAAACGAGCCGTCTCAACGCCAAAGATGCGATCCTGGTGTATTCGGTCGGCGGCGGTGACACCGAGCGCAACATCAGCGCCAACATTGTAAAAGCCATCGATCTCGCCAAGTCGCGGTCCGCAAAGGTATTCGGAATCGTTGGCCGCGACAGCGGATATACGGCCAGACACGGGGATGCAGTGGTGCTGATCCCGCAGGTCAATCCAGGTTGGGTGACGCCATTGTCCGAAGCATTTCAGGCCGTGGTGTGGCATTGCCTGGTGAGCCATCCAGCCTTGCAGCGCAGGCAGACGAAATGGTAAGCGTGCCGCGCGGGTCGAGGCCGGCCGTCTTTCTTGATCGGGACGGCGTCATCGTAATCCCGGAATTCCGTGACGGGCGCAGTTTTGCACCCCGTCGGCTCGAGGATTTCAAGCTCTACCCTGATGCGGCGTCCAGTCTGAGCAGACTCAAGCGGGAGGGATTTCTATTGGCGGTCGTAACCAACCAGCCGGACGTTGGGCACGGGCGGATCCTCCGGACGGAAGTGGAGGCGATGCACGAAATCCTGCAGGGGGCATTGCCCATCGACGCACTCAAGGCTTGTTTCCATCGGCAGGACGAGCATTGCGACTGCCGCAAGCCCAAGCCGGGCATGATCCTCGCGGCAGCCCACGAGCTCGGGATCGACCTCGCGAAGAGTTTCATGGTCGGCGATCGCGGAAGTGATGTTGCGGCCGGCCGTGCTGCCGGCTGCACCACAATATTTATCGATCTCGGCTATGACGAGCCTGCGCCCGATGCTCCCGATCATGTCGTGCGTTCCGTGGCGGAGGCTGCTCAGATCATCATCCAAACCACTGCAACAGCACGGGGAGCAGCATGAGCCGCATCACCGATCTCAAGGTCAAGATTTTTGCCGACGGCGCCGATTACGACGGCATGGTCAAGATGTCGCGCAATCCAGCAATCAAGGGGTTCACCACCAATCCGACCCTCATGCGCAAGGCGGGTGTGAGCGATTACGAGGCCTTCGCGCGCAAGGTATTGGCGACAATCACGGATCGGCCGGTGTCGTTCGAGGTGTTTGCCGACGACTTCGCCAGCATGGCCGAGCAGGCGCGCACGATCTCCACATGGGGATCCAACGTGAACGTAAAAATCCCGGTCACCAACACGAAAGGACAGGCGTCCAACGAGTTGATCCGGGTCCTGTCCTCCGAGGGCGTGATGCTCAACGTGACCGCAGTATTCACCCTCGATCAGGTCCGCGACGTGGCCAATGCGCTGGACCCGGAGACGCCGGCGATAGTTTCGGTATTCGCCGGTCGTATCGCCGACAGTGGTGTCGATCCGATCCCCCATATGGCAGCGGCCAAAAAGCTGTTGGCGTCGCGCCCCAAGGCAGAGCTGCTGTGGGCGAGCACGCGCGAGCTGTTGAACATCTTCCACGCGGAAGAAAGCGGCTGCGATATCGTCACTGTCCCCAACGAGTTCTTGGCCAAGCTGGACCTTATCGGCAAGGACCTCCTCGAATACTCGCGGGAAACAGTGCAGCTGTTTTATCGCGACGCAACGGCCGCGGCATATCAGATCAGGACCAAGCGGGTAGCCGCCGAGTGATCCAGCGCAGCGCGCCAGAGTAGCTCGGATACGGCTTGCCCGTTGTGGTTCAAGCGGGCGATGCTTGCGTCGCTCCCGGCTCGATTGCACTCAGCCGCTTCTGGGCCTCACACCGGGTGCGCGTGCGCTGTTCGCTCCAGCGAGCCAGCGGGATTGCGGCCAACACGATCAGCATCGGCTCGATCGGCAGCCGATATTTCGGGCTTGCGACTGGTCCGTTGAGCAGCAGAAAATAGGCGATCAGGGCACCTGCAACGAGGGCTGCCCAAGGCTTGCTGCGAGCCAGCATGATGAAGCCGACGCTCTCCAGCGCCAGGAAAGGCAGCATGCCCGCGATTCCGAGGGCGAGCAGCACCTGATAGCGCCCCACATGCTCGAACAGATAGGCGCGCGCTCTCTCCCAAAGAGTCCTTCCGGGCGTTTCATAGAAGCTCGGCTTGGGCAGTGCGCGTACACGCGGGTCCGCTATCAAAGCGGGGGCAGCCAGATTGACCACCATGCCATCGATCCAGCTCTCGACAATCGCCTTGAGCGGCAGCCGCGCCAACTGTTGCCGCGCAAGCTCGACCTTCAGCGAGGCACGCGCAAAGGGATTGCTCTGGGCTTCGAAGCTGCGCTCGGCAAGGCGTTGCTCATAGAGCGCCTGCATGCGCTGCACACTGATCTCGTAAGGCGTTCCGTAGGCGCGTTGCTTCACTAGCGGCACAATCCAGAAGGCGAGGTGATCTCCTGCCTGTGACGTGAGATTGAAGCTGCCGTAATGAGTGACGTTGCGCAGTAAAATCGGAGCGATCGGGGCCGCGGCGGCTGTTGCAAACAATGCCGCCGTGACGCAGGCTACGCCAACTCGGCGGGACCTGATGATCGCAACCGTAAAGATCAGCGGCGTGGCTGCGATCAGGAGAGGTGCGATCCACGGCCGTGTGGCAAGCGCCAGTCCGCCGGCTAAGCCTGCCAGGGCGGCGGCCCCCATGCTGGCACGCAGCAGAAAATGTGCGCCGGCGAGCAGCATCACGGTGAAGAAAAAAAGAAAGACCGTATCGGTAAGAAGCTGTGTGCTGAAGACTACGAGTGTCACCGAGACAGCCGCCAGCATGCCCGCAATGAGACCAGTGAGAGGCGAGATGAGGGTTCCCAGAGCGGCAATCAGAGTGCAAGTACCGGCATCGAGAACCGCCTGAGCCGCAGCTGCGGCTCTTGGCGCGCTGCCGAAAGCGCTTTGAATGCCTGCAAGCACCAGCGGATAAAGCGGCATGCGATCGGTCATGGAGGACAACGTCGTCCAAAACCCGTCAGCTTTGGCGACTGCCGTGCCCAGCATCCAATAGGCGAAGGCGTCCGGCTCCGCGAAAAACGAATGGTTTCCTCTCAGCAACGCAAGGTTGCCCAGACGAACAACCAGCGAGAGCAGAAAGACCGCTATCAGGGGATGGAAGCGCGCGCCTTGCCAAAACAGCATCTGGATGAGCTCTTATCCGCCTATCGGAAAAGCCAAAGGCTGCAGGGGGAAAGCAACGCCGGGCGCGTTCGATCGGCTATTCGCGCGCTTGATCCGCCTGTGCGGTAACCGACGTCAGTTGATCGGCAAGGGAACGCGCAACACCGGGCGGCATCTTGATGCGAATTGCGACCAGCGTGGGAGAATGCCAATCGTCGAGCACGTGCAGGGTCACCTCAACATCTCCACCCAGGGGTCGTGCGGATGCGGATTCTGCCGGCCCGAGGTCGTGTGGCGGAAGTCCTTTGAAGATGATGCTCACGGCATGCCCTCACGATTGCGTCCTTGCCTGATTGCCGGACACGATGCATGCGACCCGAATTGGACCAACAATACAAACGCCACTGCTCCGTCCGCATTTCGCATGCTCGCCTAGCATCCACTCGTCAACTGGTCTAGTGTTGCGGCTTGATTGCGAGGTGAGCGGTGCCTGAAGCCGATATTGAAGGAAATCGCTATTTTGCAGACCAGGTGCAGCTGACGCCAGGGTTCTTCCTGAAGGGCTCGCATCAGCTCGACTGGGGCATGAAGAACCGTCTTGCGCGCGTGTTCGATCCGCGCTCGGGTCGCACGGTGATGCTTGCGGTCGACCACGGCTACTTTCAGGGGCCGACCACCGGTCTCGAGCGCATCGACCTTTCGATTGTCCCGTTGTTGCCTTCGTGCGACGCCTTGTTCTGCACGCGTGGGATCCTGCGCAGCGTCATTCCGGCGGAAACGGCAAAGCCGATCGTGCTGCGGGCGAGCGGCGGGCCGAGCATCCTGCGCGAGGACCTATCCGACGAGCAGATCGCAATGGATATAGAGGATGCAGTACGGCTCAACGCCGCCGGTATTGGCATTCAGGTCTTTATCGGCGGCGAATTCGAGACGCGCTCCGTCCACAACATGACCAAGCTGGTCGATGCGGGCGTGCGCCTCGGCATGCCGGTCATGGGGGTTACCGCCGTCGGCAAGAGCATGGTGCGGGACGCAAAATATTTCCGGCTCGCCTGCCGCATCATTGCCGAGCTCGGTGCCCAATACGTCAAGACGTACTATGTCGAGGAAGGTTTTGAGACGGTCACCGCTTCTTGCCCGGTACCCATTGTCATGGCGGGGGGCAAGAAGCTCCCTGAGCTCGATGCCCTGACCATGGCCTACAATGCCGTCCAGCAAGGCGCGGCAGGTGTCGATATGGGGCGAAATATCTTCCAGTCGGAAGATCCGAAAGCGATGATCACCGCGGTCGACGCGGTCGTGCACAAGAATCTCAAGCCTGCACATGCGTTCGATCTGCTTCAAACGCTCCGGTCGAAGGGCCGCTGTCAATCTGCACAAAAGTGAGCGCCCATCACGATGCCGGTTGATGGTGT
>Ga0207693_10003606_pt1 | contig 13215 bp, 9 predicted proteins | sample LARL81metaG_FD_184347 | JGI IMG/M metagenome (GOLD analysis project Ga0207693, IMG submission 184347) | Corn, switchgrass and miscanthus rhizosphere microbial communities from Kellogg Biological Station, Michigan, USA - LAR L8-1 metaG... | ecosystem: Host-associated > Plants > Roots >...
AATGCCGTGACTTTTTCGCCCGTCGGATTCGGAAAGCCGCTGAACGACCGGCTGGCCGCTCATCCACAAGGGAAAATCTGGCAGCGGCAGCTGGCGATGTCTGCATGGGAAATCCTGCAAGAGACCTTTGAAGACGATCATTGCCGCGCGTTTATGCTGGGCTGTCCGTACGGGCTACAGCCGATTCTGGATCCCGCAACGGCGCGCGCCGCTTACATTCCCCTGCACCAGCAGCGCGAAAGCCGGCCGCTTCCCAAAGGAGGTTCGGGAGCGCTGTCGGAAGCGCTGGTACGCTTTATCGAAGCTCATCAAGGAACGGTTCTTACGAATAGGTGGATCAAAGCGCTGATGATCGAAAATGGCAAGTGCGTGGGCGTGGAGTGCGCCGATGGCAGCTCTTATCGCGCCGACAAAGCGGTGGTCTCCACGATTCACATCAAGCAACTGGTGGATATGGCCCCCAAGGAACTGTGGGGCGAGGATTTCCTTGAGGGAGTGGACACCTGGGAAGCTGGGCTCACGCTGTTTGCCACCAACTATGCGACAACGGAGCCGCCGCGATACAAGGTTGCAGAGGGCACTCTTTCGCCGGTGCATTCTGGCTTTATGCCCAGCTCCGAACGCGCCATGCGCATGAGCTACGACTATGCGACGGGGGCAGTGAATCTGGAGAGTCCTCCGCTGCACGTAATTTGCTGCACCCTGGCCGACCCCACGCGAGCGCCTGGGGGAATGCACACAGTTAAGGTTGTGGCGTATCAGCCTTACCAGCTGAGCGAGGGGCCGCAGCATTGGGACGCCATCAAGCGTCACGTGTCTGATGCCAATCTCAATTTCTTGCGTCGCTTCTCCCCAAATCTGACGGAAGACAAAATTCTGGCGCGCACCATCGAAAGCCCGGTCGATCTGGAGCGCATGAATCCCCACAATTGGCATGGAAGTTGTCACGCTGGTGGATCCGGGCCGGCGCAATCGGGAGCCATGCGGCCGGTGCCGGGCTACGCGCAGCATCGCATGCCGATTCCGGGCTTGTATCAAACCGGAGCGACGACCCACCCCGGCGGGTCGGTTACCGGCGGGCCGGGGCGAAACGCTGCCGTCGTGATCTTGAAAGATTTCGGAACGAGCATTGAAGAAGTGCTTCGAAAAGGTCAGCGAGATTGACACTAACCTATGGTTGGACCACGATACCACGCCACAGGTACGTCCCTGAGTCAATGAATCTGAACGCTTTACACCCAGGGAGATCTTGACTAGCCAGCGATACGGTGGCATAGTAACCATACCTATTGGTTCAGTCTTAGGCACTCTAGTCCGCTCAGCGGGCCCGTTTCGCGACGGACGTCCATCTCCCTGACCGAGCCAGGCGCGGGCTAAGTTCAGGAGCACCGCGGTCAAAATGCCCGGCCAATTCGACATCATCGTCGCTGGAGCGGGTCACAATAGTTTGATTGCGACAGCCTACCTGGCAAAAGCAGGCTATCGCTGCCTGGTGCTCGAAAGCCGCGCCATCGTCGGTGGCGGAGTGAAGACCACGCAATTAACGCTGCGCGGATTCGAGCACGATGTCTGTTCTTCCGCGCATGTCCTGATTCAAGACAGTCCGATTCTGCGCAACGATGAACTAGGCCTCAACCGGTACGGTCTCGAATATCTTTTTCCCGACCCTGTGGTTCACATCCCTTTCCCCGATGGCTCCTGCCTAACGCAATGGCGCGACCTGGATCGCACGTGCGAAGAGTTCGCCAAGTTTTCCAAAAAAGATGCGGCTGCCTACCGCCGCATGATGACCGAGTACGAAGAAGTGAAGCCGCTCTTCGCTGAAACCTCCTACACTCCCATCGGCTTTGGGACACCTCTGAACGAACGCCTGGCGACACATCCCCAGGGCAAGATCTGGCAACGGCGGCTGGCCATGTCCGCGTGGGAGATCATTCGCGACAATTTTGAAGACGAGCACTGCCGCGCGTTCATGGTGTGGATGGCGTATCAGACCGTGGAGCCTCCCGACGCCGCGGTCACCGGGCGACTCGCGTACTCGATTTGCGCGGGGCGCCAGCGTTGGAGCTGGACGACTCCGAAGGGTGGCTCGGGTGCTCTGACACAGGCGTTAGCGCGGTTGATCGAAGCGCATGGCGGCGTGATTCTCACCAACAAAACCGTAACGCGCTTGCTGCTTGAAAACGGAAAATGCGTTGGCGTGGAGTGCAGCGACGGCAGCTCCTGCGGCGCTGAAAAGGCGGTGCTCTCCACGATCCACATCAAGCATCTCGTGGACATGGCGCCCAAGGAAGCGTTCGGCGACGACTTCCTCGAAGGAGTCGAGACGTGGAAGGCGGGCATTACCTTATTTGTGACTCATTACGCTTCGAAGGAGCCTCCGAAATTCCCAGTGGCGGGTGGCACAATTTCGTCGGTCGCATCCGGCACGATGGCAACTCCGGAACGCGGCTTGCGCATTTCCTATGATTTTGCGTGCCGCGCCGTGAATGTGGAAGATCCGCCGCTTCTGATTGTGTGCAGCACGATAGCCGATCCATCGCGAGCGCCCGAAGGCATGCACACGATCAAGATCATCGGGAACCAGCCCTATGAGTTGAAAGAAGGTCCTGAGCACTGGGACAAGATCAAGGATGAAGTTTCCGATGCAAATCTGAAGTATCTGCGACGCTTCGCGCCGAATTTGACCGACGATAAAATTCTTGCCCGAATCGTGGAGAGCCCGCTCGATCTCGAACGCATGAACGCCCACAATTGGCACGGCACGTGCCACGGCGGAGCGCAGAATGCCGCACAAACCGGCGGATTGCGTCCGGTACCCGGATGGGCGCAGCATCGCATGCCGATCACAGGCTTGTATCAGACGGGCGCCACAACGTATCCGGGAGGATCGGTCTCCGGCGGACCCGGAAGAAATGCCGCGGCAGTGATGCTGAAGGATTTCGGCTCGAGCCTTGAGGAAGTGGTGAAAGCGAAATCGTAGTGGGAGAAAACGAATGAGCAAGATTACGCGACGCCGATTCGTGAAAGGCGCGGCCATCGCACCGCTGGCGTTGAAGCATCTGGCGATGCCGCAGGCCGCCGGCACTTCCGACCGCTTCGACATCGTCGTTGCGGGCGCGGGACACAACAGCCTGATCACCGCGGCGTATCTGGCCAAGGCTGGCTACCGTTGCGTGATCCTCGAAGGCCGGCCCAAAATCGGAGGCGGCGTAAAGACGGCGGAATTGACGCTGAAGGGTTTCAATGATGACTGCTGCTCTACCGCGCATGTGTTCATTCAGGACAACCCGCTGATCAAGAACAACGAGCTGAATCTCCGCGAGTATGGATTGGAGTACATCGATCCCGACCCCATTTTCCACATTCCTTTTCCCGATGGAACCTATCTGACGCAGTGGCGCGACCTGGATCGCACCTGCGCCGAATTCGCCAAATTTTCGAAGAAAGATGCGGCGGCGTATCGAAAGATGCTGGCGGAGCTGGACTCCGTCCGGCCGATTTTGCTGGGAGCTTCTTTTGCGCCAATTGGTTTCGCGAAACCTCTAAACGATCAACTGGCAGCAGTGCCGCACGGAAAATTGTGGCAGCGCCGCTTAGCGATGTCCGCGTGGGACATTATTCAAGACACATTCGAAGACGACCACTGCCGCACCTTCATGCTGTACATGTCGCACCTGGCGGCGGAACCGCCGGATGCGCCGGTAACGGGCCGGCTGGCGTATGGCGCGCCGCGCCAGCAGCATAGTGGAAGGCCTTTGCCGAAGGGCGGTTCGGGAGCGTTGACGCAGGCGCTGGGACAATTCATCGAAGCGCACGGCGGCGTGATTTCGGTCAACAAATGGGTGAAGAGCCTGATCATCGAAAATGGAAAATGTGTTGGGGTAGAGTGCAGCGACGGCAGTTCCTATCGCGCCTCGAAGGCCGTGGTGTCTACCATTCACATCAAGCATCTTGTGGATATGGCGCCCAAGGAATTATGGGGCGAGGATTTTGTTTTTGGCGTGGACACCTGGCAAGCGGAAAACGCCATGTTCGTGACGCACTATGCCACCAGCGAGCCGCCGATTTACAAAGTGGACGGCGGGACACTTTCGCCGGTGGAGTCGGGAATTCTGGCGTCTCCTTACCGCGCGCTGCGTTTTGGCTACGACGATGCCCGCGGCGCCGTCAATCTGGAGCAACCGCCGCTGCAAATAATCTGTTGTAGCGTGGCGGACGCGACACGCGCGCCGGCGGGAATGCACACATTGAAGGTTCTAGGCTGGCAGCCTTATCAACTAAGGGAAGGCCCGGAACACTGGGACAAGATCAAGTACGACGTTTCCGATGCCAACCTGAAATATTTGCGCCGTTGCGCGCCGAATCTGACGGACGACAAAATCCTGGCGCGCTTCGTGGAGAGTCCTCTCGATCTGGAACGCATGAATCCGCACTTTTGGCATGGGAGCGCCCATGCCGGCGCGCAAAACGCCGCGCAATCCGGAGCAATGCGGCCCATGCTCGGCTGGGCGCAACATCGCATGCCCATTCCTGGCCTTTACCAGACGGGAGCTACCACTCATCCTGGCGGCTCTGTCACCGGAGGCCCGGGTCGCAACGCCGCCACGGTGATGCTGAAAGACTTTGGAACTTCCATTGAAGAAGTAGTGGCGAAGAAAGCGTGAGGCTTCGGAAAGTTTCGATTTCGATTTTGGACCTGAGGAGAATGGATGATGGGGAGCGAGAGGGGCAAGACCTCAAGAATGATTGCGCCAATTCTGGCCGTGCTTCTTTGCACTTGCGGAATCGCTCGGGGTCAGCAAGCCGCCAAGCGGATGGTTCCGGATAATCCCAGCCCGCATCCCGCGCCGGAACAGCCCCTTCCTTACAGTCACAAGCAGCACCTAGCGTTTAGCTTGCAATGCAAGGACTGCCACACGAATCCCGATCCCGGCACGTTGATGACGTTTCCGCCGACCTCCAAGTGCATGCAGTGTCATGTGACGATCGCCAAGGACAAGCCCGCCATCCAGAAACTCGCCACGTTCGCAAGTTCGAACGAACCCATTCCGTGGGTGCGAGTCTACAAGGTTCTCCCAGGTGTCGCTTGGAGCCACCGCCCCCATCTCGCGGCAGGGGTAAAATGTGAGACGTGTCACGGCACGGTCGCGGACATGTCCGCCATGTCTGAAGTGACCAGCGTGACCACCATGTACAGCTGCCTGAACTGTCACGAGCAGAATCACGCCAAATCCTCGTGCGACACTTGTCACAAACATTGATTCAGGCGCGATTTTTGGAAAGGAACTGCTGGGCCATGGCAATTGACCTTGAAGTTAACGGAAAGCGTTTTACGGTGAGCTATCCTCCCGACACGCCTCTTCTGCATGTCCTGCGCGACGAACTCGGCTTGACTGGAACGAAATACGGCTGCGGCGAAGGCATGTGTGGCGCCTGCACGGTTCTGATTGGAGGAGCGGCACACCGCTCCTGCCAGATTCCAGCCCGCGCCGCTGTTTCGCGTCCCATCACAACGATTGAGGCTCTGGAAAAAAACGGCAAGCTGCATCCGGTTCAGCAGGCGTTCCTGGATGCCGGAGCGTTCCAGTGCGCGTACTGCACTTCCGGAATGATCATGAGCTGTGTTTCTCTGTTGCAAACGAACGCGCGTCCCAGCACGGAACAGATTGCGCAATCGCTGCAAGGAAATATCTGCCGATGCGGCACGCACCCGCGAATCGTCGAAGCGGTCCAGCAAGCCGCGGCCAGGATGCAGGAGGCTGCGAAATGAACAAGCCTGCAAGAATCGAACCATTTCTTCTCGAACCGGAACGCTATGAATTCCGCGCGCTTCCCATGCACCGGTTTGCGTTGGCGCGGCGCGATTTCTTCAAGGTCCTGGGCGCCGGAATCGCGGTGTTTGCCATCGCCAAGGATGTCTCCGCGCAGGAAACCGCGCCCGGGCCTCGCGGCTTCCACAGCGAAGAATTGCCCAAGGAAATCGGCGCGTGGCTGCACATCGGGGAGGACGGCACGGTCACGGGGTTCGTCGGCAAAGCCGAAATCGGTCAGAACGTGCGCACCACTCTCGCACAGACCATTGCCGATGAGTTGGGAGTGCCTTTCGACAGCGTGCACATGGTGCTGGGGGATACCGCGCTCACACCGTGGGACGCGGGCACGTTCGGAAGCCGCACCACGCCGACCATCACGCCGCAATTGCGTCGGGTGGCCGCAGCAGCGCGAGATCTACTGCGCAAGAAAGCCGCGAAGGACTGGAACATGCCGGCTGACAAGCTGATCGCCGGCGATGGAAAAATTACCGATCCCGCGTCGGGGCGCTCTCTTCGCTACTCGGAGCTGGCGCACGAAGACGTGATTGACCACAACAGCCCTCCGGCCAGCGATCCGATTAAGCCTGCAGCGCAATGGACCGTCGCGGGTATACCCATCCCGAAGGTGGACGCCAGAGCATTTGTTACGGGAAGCCATCTCTACAGCACGGATTTGCGACCAAAAGGACTGTTGCACGGCAAAGTGCTGCGTCCGGCTTCGTTTGGCGCGGCGCTGATTGCTTACGATGATTCGGAGGCGAAGGGGCAGCCCGATGTTGTGCTGGTGCACGACGGCAATTTTGTTGGCGCCGTAGCTCCAACCGTCGCCGCTGCGGAGAAGGCGCTCTCTGCCATTCACGTGCAGTGGAAAGAAGTGCCGCAAATCTCCGATCAGGAGATTTTTTCGTATTTGAAGAAGAATGCGCAGCCTTCCAATGAGGAGCGCTTCCGTCAAACAAAAGGTTCCGTCGGCGACGGCATGGCTTCCGCCGCGCACAAGCTCGATGCCACTTACAACGTCGCGTACATTGCTCACGCACCGCTGGAGCCTCGCGCAGCCGTCGCGCAGTGGGCTGGAAACAAGCTCACCGTCTGGATGGGAACTCAGCGCCCGTTTGCCGTCCGCGATGATCTGGCGGACACATTTCACGTGCCGGAAGCGAATGTGCGCGTGATTGTGCCGGACACTGGCTCGGCCTACGGTGGCAAGCATACTAGCGACGCAGGATTGGAAGCGGCGCGAATGGCTCGCGCAGCCGGCGGCCGCCCCGTGAAACTTGTTTGGACCCGCGAGGAAGAGTTCACTTGGGCCTATTTCCGCCCTGCAGGCGTCATCGAGGTGAAAAGCGGCATCGCGGCGGATGGCAAACTCACGGCGTGGGAATTCCACAACTATCATTCCGGAATGTCGGCGATTGAAACGCCCTACGTGGTGGCCAATCAGTTGACGCAGTACCACCAGGTTCCCTTGGTTCTGCGCAGTGGTTCCTACCGCGGCCTTGCGGCAACCGCCAACCATTTCGCGCGAGAAACGCACATGGATACGCTCGCGCAGGTAGCATCCATGGACCCGCTGGAGTTTCGTCTGCACAATCTTGCGGATCAGCGCATGCGCGCGGTGCTCGAGGCGGGAGCGAAGGCCTTTGGTTGGCCGCGGCAGAAGGGCGCGGAGGGGCAGGGATTCGGCGTCGCCGCCGGTTGCGAGAAGGGCAGCTACGTTGCCACATTCGCGGAGATTTCGCTGGATCGTAAAGCCGGCGTCGTTCAGGTGAAGAAGCTTGTGGAAGCGTTCGAGTGCGGCGCGATTGTCAATCCCGATGGACTGCGCAACCAGGTAGTGGGCGCCATGATTCAAGGCATGGGAGGCGCGCTGTTCGAGGCCATTCAATTTCAGAATGGCAAGATCACGAACGCGCGTTTTTCCAGCTACCGCGTGCCGCGGTTCCGCGATCTTCCGCAGATCGAAGCGATTCTTGTGAATCGCACCGACATTCCCTCCGCTGGTGCGGGCGAAACGCCGATCATGGCCATTGCGCCGGCAATCGGCAATGCATTTTTCGACGCCACAAAAGTCCGGCTGACAAATCTGCCGCTGCAGCCGGAACGTTACTTGGCGTGAAGGGTGCGCGGGCTAAGAGGAAGGAGTGTGACGTGAATTACGGAAAACACTCCATTTAGCCATATTTCAATGATGGAGTTTGCGTGCCTGCTGCTGACCTCTGCCACGCGCCAGTCGCTATGGCCCAAGACAAGGTCATCAAAAAGGCTCCCATGGGGCAATCCGATCCGAGTTCGGGCAAGGCGATGTACACAAGTTATTGCGCCCCGTGTCATGGTGCCTCCGGCAAGGGCGATGGCCCGGTCGCGAGTGAATTCAAAGTCGCTCCGGCGAACCTGACGCAATTCACAAGAACAACCAAGGTGAGTTTCCTTCCAGCCATCTCTGGGCCATGCTGCAATTTGGCGCGCCCACTCCGGCGCATGGCTCGAGCAATGTGCCGGGATGGGCAACTTGTTCGGTTCGCTGGATCTGCATGATCTGGCGAAAGTGAATCAGAGCATCCAAACACTGGTCGACTACGTTAAGACACTCCAGGCGAACTATAATAGTGGCGGCAAGGGCATTGGACGCAAGGAGGCTCGTCGGTCGCTCGACCGTTGAGGTGCGCCTCGACGGATTCGCTTACGAGATGCCTTTGTGCGTTATAGTGTCACAAGCTGTTCTCGCCGGAGACTTTCATGACACGTTCCATTCTCGTCTTGCTGCTGATGGCGAGTTCCCTCTGGGCTCAGCACCCTGCAATCCCTGAAATACCTTACCGTTCCTTGCCTGACTTTCTCAAACTGCCGCCCGACTTGTATTTCGGAGAAGTTGCTGGAGTCGCGGTCAACTCCAAAGGACACATCTTTGTTTTCTCGCGTGGCAACACCACCGGGCCGGCGTACGGAGCGGCCTCCGCACAACTTTTGGAATTCGCCCCGGACGGCAAATTTATCCGCGAGATTGGGCACAACCTGTACGCCTGGTCTTACGCGCATACGGTGAAGGTCGATCCGCAGGACAACATCTGGGTAACCGACAAGGGTTCGGACATGATCATCAAGTTCAATCCAGAAGGACGCGTCGCCATGGTTTTCGGCCGCAGGCAGGAGGCTTCCGATGAGGGGACGGGCCCCCTGAAAAAGGTCCAGCCGCCACTGCCGCCCGAGGATGGAATGTTCCGGCAGGTAACCGACGTGGCCTGGGATGCTGACGGCAACACGTATATCAGCGACGGCTACATCAATTCCCGGGTTGCCAAGGTCGACAAAGACGGCAACTGGCTGAAATCCTGGGGCGAGCCGGGCGACAAGCCGGGGCAGTTCAGCACGCCACACAGTATCGCGCTCGATGCGGAAGGAAACGTCTATGTGGCTGATCGCGGCAATGCGCGCATACAAGTGTTCGATGGTAACGGCAAATTCCTTCGCCAGATCGTGATCGACGCGTCGGCCGATCCAGATGCACGCCCGGCCATTGGCAACAAACCCGCCCAGCCCGCAGGCGCTCGCAAGCCCGGGGCGCCTTGGGCCGTCTGCATCACTCCTCCACCGCACCAGGTGCTGTACAGCTCCGATGCTTTTCCTGGTCGCATCTATAAGTTGAGCTTGGATGGAAAGTTATTGGGCATGTTCGGCAAGTCAGGAAAGCAACTCGGGCAGTTCGGGTGGATTCACGAAATGGCCTGTCCCTCTGAAAATGAACTTTACGTTGCCGAAATCCTGAATTGGCGTGTGCAAAAGCTCCTTTTAGACACGACACACTGAGAAAAGGGCTTGACCATCCCGTAATATCAGGGCCTTTGACAGGGTCAACCTGGTTGTATCCAATCGGAAGTTGACGGAATCGCTCGCGATCAGCAAAGAAATCGGGAGCCGTCAACAACCATCAAGTTCGAGTTGGCCACAATTCTCTACCAGGAAGGCGATTTGCCGCATTGACATGCCCTTTTATAGGGCGTTTTTATGGCGGCACAATGGATGGCCGGTTCCCGGCTCGCGGTTTCCAGATCACCTGGCGGCATCCTGACGATACATTCTGGAAAACTTCAGTAGGTGGTTTCGAGCTGCGCTCGTAAAATCTATAAGGGAACCGCTCCGCCACGCTTGGGCTTGGTTCGGACGAACACTTTAGCAGTTGGCTTAGGACTTCCGGCGGCGCAGCCACATGCAAAATCGATTCATGAAGGTTCTCTAGGGCAAACGAGTCCGATTGACCTGGATCTAAGTGATTGATAACAGTGGAAGAGGGCTGCACGAGCCCGGCCTGCGGGAGGTACTTGTGAACTACGCTGCGCTGTTTCGCTCCGCGCTGGTTGCGCTGCTCAGGAATAAGATGCGAAGCATTCTAACGGTCCTGGGGATCACCATCGGAATTGCGGCGGTCATCTGTGTGGTAGCCATCGGCAAAGCGGGGCAAGCGCGCGTCGAACAACAACTCAATAATCTCGGGGACAATTTCGTGTGGATTGAAGCCGGGGGCCGTGCGGTCAACGGAGTTCGTACGGGCACGCACGATACAAAGACATTGGTTATGGCCGATGCCATCGCAATTAAGAATCAGATCGCACTGATCAAAAGCGTTTCACCCAACGTCGATGATCCCGTGCAGGTTGTGTACGGCAACCAGAATTGGCACACGTCCTACCGGGGAGTTTCACCCGAGTATTTCGAAATAAAGCGCTGGTATGTGGATCAGGGCGCTATCTTCTCGCAGGATGACGTGGACCGCGCCGCGGATGTTTGCACGATTGGGCGCACGGTACGCGATCAGCTTTTTGGCGTGGAAGATCCTATCGGTAAAGTGATCCGCGTCAATAATCTGCCGTGCAAGGTTGTGGCCACCCTTCATCCCAAAGGACTGTCCCTCGACGGAAGAGACCAAGACGATACCGTCATCCTGCCTTACACCATGGCGCAAAAGAAAATAAAGGGGACTACCTGGCTCGACGACATTTTGTGTTCGGCAGTGTCGCAAGACGCCGTCAAGATCGCGGGGCAGGAAGCGACCGCGTTGCTGCGGGACCGCCACAAGTTGCGCCCCGAGCAAGAAGATGACTTTAATATTCGCAATCCCGAGGACATAATTCAGGCGCAACTCGATTCGAGCAAAACCTTGACCATCCTCCTGATTGCGATCGCCTCAGTTTCACTGATCGTCGGGGGAATCGGCATTATGAACGTGATGCTTGTTTCCGTAACAGAGCGCACGCGCGAGATTGGTGTGCGCGTGGCAGTGGGCGCGACTGAAGAAGCGATCCAACTTCAGTTCCTCGGTGAATCCATCATGCTTAGTTTGGTTGGCGGCGCTGCTGGAGTGCTGTTCGGAATCGTTGGGTCGTATTTGGTTGGCCAAACGCTCCATTGGCCGATACAGATGTCCGCCGAAGCTATCGTGGTAGCGGCGGCGTTTTCAGTCGCCGTTGGCGTGTTTTTTGGATACTACCCGGCGCGGAAGGCTTCTCTGCTCGACCCCATTGAAGCGCTGCGGTACGAGTGAAGCATCGTCGAATTGCGATTTCAGGGACGGTACATGAAGACAAAAGGTCGGTGGCTGATCACGACGGGGGTTGTGACCGTAGGCGTGCTAGTCGTCGCGTTCGGACTGAACCGCAATACGCAAGCGCAGCACTTCACGGCGAAGGTGGAACGCGGCGAGATCAACGACGTTGTAGACGCGACGGGAACAATCAACGCGGTGATCACTGTCCAGGTGGGATCGCAGGTTTCCGGGACTATCGCCAAACTGAATGCTGATTTCAATTCACGAGTACATAAGGGTGATGTGGTCGCGCTCATCGATCCCGCTTTGTTCAAAGGCGCCCTTTTACAGGCCACCGCGGATTTAGAAAACGCGCAGGCCAATCTCGCGGCGGCACGCGCAAACCTGCAAAAAGCGAAGGCCGGATTGGTACAGACCAAGGCGGACTACGATCGTGCTGTTCGATTGACAACGGAGGGCGTTACGAGCCAACAGCAATTGGACCTGGCCAAATCGAACTATGACTCAGCCAATGCCTCGGTGGGAGCGGCGGACGCCAACGTCACGCAAGCCGCAGCCCAGGTCAGTCAGAAGGAGGCAGCGGTGACCGTGGCCCAAACGAATCTGGACTATACGGTGATTCGATCTCCAATCGACGGCACCGTCGTGGCGCGTAATGTGGACGTGGGGCAAACTGTCGCCGCATCCTTGCAAGCGCCAACAATTTTTACCATCGCGCAAGATCTCAAAAAGATGTGGGTTTACGCCAAGACAGACGAGTCGGACGTCGGCAACATCAAGATCGGAAGACCGGTGACGTTCAAGGTGGACGCCTTCCCGAAGGACACGTTTCAGGGTGTGGTCAGCCAAGTACGCATGAACGCAACGACGGTGCAAAGCGTGGTGACCTACGACACGATCATTGAATTCGCAAACCCGGAGTTGAAACTTTTTCCGGGAATGACGGCGTACGTGACTATCCCCGTCGCTACGGTACAGAATGTCTTGAAGCTGCCCAATACCGCGCTCCGCTACAAGCCTCCGATGACCGCGGAAGAGATTCTGGCAATTTACAAAAAATACGCGATCGAAGGAAACGGAGAAAGACCGGCCGCGGATGACCCTATCGCTACTAGCGGTACCGCACCGCAGAATCCACCCCGAGCGCCCAAAACAGACACAGCGGTAGTGTGGAAGCTCGATCCCGACAACACCATGGAGCCGGTGAAAGTTTCTCTGGGAATCACGGATCATGCGTATACAGAAGTAGCGGCGGTTCTCAAAGGGGAACTCAAGCAAGGGGATGACGTCATTATTAGGTCGGTAGCAGCGAAATCTCAGGGCCTAGGCGGACTACGGCGGTAAGGATCAGCAACTCGAAGCGACACCAAGAAATCGATGCCAGCTTTTGACCAAATCCAAGCTACGCCAAGCAGCGCGGCAGCCAGCGCGGTCTTACGCGTCGAAGAGTTGCACAAATACTACGAATTGGGAGAAACACGCGTCCACGCACTGCGCGGCGTTAGCCTCGAAATCCAGCGAGGCGAGTTCGTGGCCATCATGGGTGCCAGCGGCAGCGGCAAGTCAACTTTCATGAATATTCTTGGGTGTCTCGACCGCGCCAGCGCGGGACGATACTTGCTTGAGGGAATCGACGTTTCACAACACGACAAGAAGGCCCTGGCGCTAATTCGAAACCAGAAGATCGGTTTTGTTTTTCAGGGATTCAATTTGCTGGCGCGGACCACGGCGCTTGAAAATACTGAGCTGCCGACGCTGTACACAAAAATCGACAAAGCAGAGCGCGAAAAACGCGCCTCCGAAGCCCTGGCGTTGGTGGGTCTGGCCGAACGCGCGCAGCACTATCCGTCGCAGATG
>Ga0207693_10003608_pt1 | contig 13212 bp, 13 predicted proteins | sample LARL81metaG_FD_184347 | JGI IMG/M metagenome (GOLD analysis project Ga0207693, IMG submission 184347) | Corn, switchgrass and miscanthus rhizosphere microbial communities from Kellogg Biological Station, Michigan, USA - LAR L8-1 metaG... | ecosystem: Host-associated > Plants > Roots >...
CGGTTAGCGCACCAGTCTGGGGGACTGGGGGTCGCGAGTTCAAATCTCGCCGCTCCGACCAATACGACAGAGGGAGCTCGGAATGTCCAAACGGGTGATGGCGGCCATAGCCGCACTGAGTATTTCAGGCGGCGCGGCTTTGGCGCAGGAGGTGAAAGTCGGCGTAGTCCTGCCCTATACCGGAATCGGCGCCGAATTTGCCCGCCAAATGGATCGCGGCATGGAGCTTTATCTGAAATTGAACCCCGATCAGGTAAAGCCGTATACCATTACCTTCATCAAGCGCGACTCCAAGGCGCCGAGCGGCGCCGACGCCAAGATTGCGGTTCAGGAGCTCCTGACACAGGACAAAGTCGATGCGCTGGCGGGATGGGTCTATTCGCCTGACGCGATCGCATCTGCCCCGCTTGTGACGGCGGGCAAAAAGCTTGCGGTCATCATGAATGCCGGCACCGCGTTCATCACCAATCTCGCGCCAGACTATGTCCGCACCTCGTTCACCATGTGGCACGCCGGTTACGCCTTGGGCGTGGCGGCGGCGAAGACGCTCCATGCGAAAACGGCGGTCGTCGCCTATTCCGATTTTCCGCCGGGCAAAGACAGTCTGGAGGCGTTTAAGGCCGGCTTCGAGGCCAATGGGGGCAAGGTCATCGATGCCATCCCGGCTGGCGGTGGCGGTGCAGTCCCGGACTTTACGCCGTTCTTCCAGCGCGCCAAGGACGAGAAGCCTGACGTACTTTTCGTTTTTGTGCCGGCCGGCGATCACGCTGTCGCGGTCGCCAAGACCTATAACGCGCTCGGCATGCGCGCCGCGGGCATCAAACTGATCGGGCCGGGCGACATCACCCAGGACATCAAGTTGCAAGACATGGGCGATGCCGCGATCGGGCTGATCACCATGCATCACTACAACGCCGATCTCGATAATCCGGAAAACAAGCGCTTCGTCGCCGCGTGGAAAAAGAATTATGGCGCCGACTCGACGCCCGACTTCACGGCGATCGGCGCTTATGACGGGATGGCGGCGATCGTTCACGCCGTGCAGGCCACCAAGGGCAAGATGGACGGCGATGCCGCGGTGAAGTCGCTGCTCGGTTGGAAATTCGACAGTCCGCAAGGACCGATCGTGATCGATCCGGAAACCCGCGATATCGTGATGAAGGAGTACCTTGCCGAAGTGGTGAAGGGTCCCGACGGGAAGCTTCACCAGAAGGTCATCGGACAAATCGATCACGTCAGGGACGAGTGCAAGGCGCAGGCGATCGGACCCTGTGCGCCAAAAAAATGACAAACGCGGGTCGAGAGTTTTCATGACGGAGGCCGTTTCCTGAGCGCAGGGAGCGGCCTTTTCACGTTTGCCGGCTAAAGTGAAATGATTTTAAGTTGAATCACTATTTCGCTTTAGCTTCTTCTTTGAGCATGATCTTTTCGGAAACCCGGCATCCACTTTTCCGGATCATGCTATAACAGGACCGTTCGTGAACGCAGCGATCGACTTCGCCAGCATATTGTTAGGCGGGCTCGCCGCCGGGACCGTGCTCTTTATCGTCTCGGTCGGGCTGTCCGTCACCATGGGGCTGATGGGTTTTGTCAACCTCGCCCATGGCGCGTTTGCGATGTTCGGCGGCTACATCATCGTGCTGGCGATGAACCGCGCGCATTTCTCTTTTCCGATCGCGCTCGTGCTCGGCTTTCTCGGAACCGCTGCCTTAAGCATCATCCTCGAGCAGTCGTTGTATCGCCGGCTTTATCGTGCCGGCGAGCTTGACCAGGTGCTGCTGACGATCGGCTTGATTTTCATTTTTATGGCCACGCTTACGATCCTGGTCGGACCGCAGAGCCAGCCGCTGCAATTGCCGCCCGAATTGGGAGGCCAGATCAATCTGGGCTTTATGCGATACCGCACCTACAGCATTTTTCTGATCGGTGTCGGAGCGCTCATCGTGATCGCCATCTGGCTCGCGTTCGACCGGACCCGCATCGGCGCACAGATTCGCGCAACCGTCGATAACCGCCGCATGGCGGAATCGCTCGGTATTAATGTCGATCGCCTGTTTACGATCACTTTTGCTTTCGGCAGCGGCATGGCGGCGCTTGGCGGCGGGCTTGGCGCTGAATTCCTGGGGCTCGATCCCCAATACGCCCTCAAATATCTGGTTTATTTTTTGATTGCGGTTTCGGTGGGCGGACTAGGCAGCGTGGTCGGCGTTTATTATGCGTCGCTGCTTCTCGGCACACTCGATTTCGTCCTCAAGCTCTATTTGCCCAAGGGCGGCACGATCTTCATCTACGTGGTCACCATTCTCGTCTTGCTGTGGCGGCCGCAAGGCCTGTTTGGAAGGAAATCGGCGTGAGCAGGAACGCCGTCTCCGCCGGACCGGCGGCCGCCCTCGGCCGCGCCGACCATCCCGCCGCACGAATCTTGATCGGCCGGCATCGTCTGCGCTGGTGGGAGGCATTGCCGTGGCTCGCCGCCGGCGCCTTTTATTTCGTATTTCGCGACTATCTGGGCTTCGGCACTTCTCTGATGATCACGATTTTGTTCGCGCTTTCTCTTGATCTCGCGCTTGGCTACGCCGGAATTGTCACGCTTGGTCATGCCGCGTTTTTTGGCGCCGGAGCCTATACCGTGGGCTTGTTGGCTTTTCACAATATCTGGACCGAACCGATCACAAGCTTGATGCTGGCCGCGCTGGCGGCGGCGTTTGTCGGTTTTGTTTCCGGGCTTGTCCTGCTGCGCACGCAGGGGCTTACACTATTGATGCTCACGCTTTGCACCATGGCGCTACTGCAGGAATCCGCCAATATGGCGCACGACTATACCGGCGGTTTCGATGGCCTGCCGAGCTTGGACATCGCCCCGGTATTTGGCCTATTCGAATTCAATCCGCTTTATCCCGATACGCAGTATCTCTATACGCTGGCGATCCTGTTCGCCTGTTTTGTATTCGTGCGCACGCTCGTCTACTCGCCCTTTGGCCAGAGCTTAACCGGCATTCGCGAGAACCTGTTGCGCATGCACGCCATCGGCGCGCCGGTGCGGCACCGGCTTGTTGTTTGCTACACGATCTCGGCTGCACTCGCCGGTATTGCCGGCGGATTGTGGGCGCAAACAAATGCCTACGTGAACCTGAGCGCGCTCGATCTCGACCGTGCCGCGACCGTGCTCATTATCCTGATCCTCGGCGGCTACGGACGTCTTTACGGCGCTTTCGTCGGCGCGGTGGCTTACATGACGCTCGAGCACTTTCTTGCGCGAATTTATCCGACGGCCTGGCAGCTCGGACTCGGATTGCTGCTGGTTGCCGTCGCGCTCTACGCACAGAACGGGATATTGGGCCTCGGCGAGGTTCTATCGCGGCGTTACCGCGCCAGGCGGGCGACGCCATGACCGACCTCCGGCTCGAAACGCGCGCTTTAAGCCGGCGCTTTGGCGCGCTTGCGGCCCTGCAAGAGGTCGATTTCAAGCTCGCCGCCGGCGCGCGCCACGCCCTGATCGGACCGAACGGCGCCGGCAAGACGACCTTCATCAATTTACTTGCCGGCGCGCTCCCCCCATCGCGTGGAAGTGTTCTGCTCAAAGGCGAAGATATTACCGATAAAAAACAAGCCGAAAGAGTGAAGCTCGGAATTGCGCGTACGTTCCAGATCAATCGGCTGTTTCGCGGACTTTCGGTTCTGGAAAATGTCTGCATGTCGGTCGCCGAACGCGTCGGCGCGGCGCCAACCATGTTTTATCCCGTTGGCCGACGCACCGATGTGATCGAGGAATCGATGCATCTATTGGACACGCTGAAGCTTGCGGCCGATGCAGCACACCGCGTATCCGAACTGCCCTATGGCCGGCAGCGGCTGGTGGAAATTGCGATTGCGATCGGGTTGAAGCCCGACGTTCTTTTGCTTGACGAACCCGCCGCCGGCGTACCTAGCGCGGAAAGCCATATTATCCTCGACGCGATAGAGCGTTTGCCGGAGCACATCGCGGTGTTGATCATCGAACACGACATGGACCTCGTTTTCCGCTTTGCTAAGCGGGTCACGGTCATGGTCGGCGGAGCGCTGTTCGCCGAAGGAACTCCGCGCGAAATCGAAGCCAATCCGCAAGTGCGCGCGGTCTATCTGGGTCAGGCCGGCCGTGGCTAGCGCTCTTGAACTGCTGCAAGTCTCGGCGGGTTACGGCGAAACCGTCGTGATCGAAGAGATCGATCTGAGGCTCGCGCCTGGTGAGTGCATCAGCGTCATCGGACGCAACGGTGTCGGCAAAAGCACCTTGTTGGCGACAATCATGGGACAGACCGTGCTGCACGCGGGCGATATCGTGCTTGCCGGCGAGAACCTCAATCGTGTTCCATCCTATCGGCGCGCGCTCGCGGGCATCGGCTTTGTGCCGCAGGAGCGCGAGATTTTTGCGTCATTGACCGTGCGCGAAAATCTCGAAGTCGCCGCGCGGCCCGGAGATTGGACGCTGCCGCGCGTTTTCAGTTTGTTCCCGAGACTGGCGGAACGATTGGATAATGCCGGCAATCAACTGTCGGGCGGGGAACAGCAAATGCTATCGATCGCGCGCGCACTGTTGACCAATCCAACGATCCTGCTCATGGATGAGCCGACCGAGGGCCTGGCGCCAATACTGGTGGACTCGCTCACCGCGGTGCTCAAGCAATTGCGCATGGAGAGCGGGCTCTCAATCATCCTTGTGGAGCAGAACAGCCGCGTGGCCTTGTCGTTTTCGCCGCGGACGATAATCCTGGATAAAGGCCGCATCGTCTACGATGGGCAATCCGAGCCGCTGCAACGAGATGCGGACCGCCTCGCCAAGCTTATCGGCATCCTGGAATGACCGTTTGCGGGCTCTGGACGCTTAAGCTTTGGCTCTTGCATTGATAACGGCATCAACCGGCTTGCTGTTACCCGCACGGCTCGGTCCGGCTTGCGATGGTGCTTTGTAGCCGTCCGTGCCGGTACGCGCGTTGACATTGCAGAGCGTTCTCCAAATACTGAGCGTCCAAGCATGAAAGACGCAATGGTGGCCGATCAACCTGGAGGAAACGCCATGAAAACTTCGCGTCGCTCGTTGCTTAAAAAATCCGCTGCAACCGCGGCAACATTGGCCGTCTCGGGACGCTTCGCCACTGCACAAGCCGAAGCGGTTCGGATCGGCGTCGTCTACGATCTGTCTGGACCGTTCGCTGCGGGCGGCTCGGCGGCATGCGCGGTCGGCGCGCAGATCGCAATCGATCTCGTCAATGAGCGCGGCGGCATTGCCGGCAAGTACAAGGTGATCCCGATCAATGCCGATTGTCAGAGCAAGGTGGACGTCGCCATCAATGAAGTCGAGCGGCTGATCGACCAGGAAAAGGTTGACATTGTGAACGGCGTTTACGCCAGCGCTCAGGCGGTGCCGCTCGCGGCCAAGGTCGACGCGCAGAAGAAGATCTTGTGGATCACGACCGCGATCGCAACCGCAGTCTTCAAGGACAAAAATCTGCAATACGTTTTCCGCGGGCAAATTCACTCCGACCAGTACGGGCAGGCTTTCGTCACCTTCGTCGCCGATAATGCCAAAGCCAGGCTCGGCGCCGACCCCCAGAACGTCAAGGTCGCCATCATCCACGAAGACGGCCCGTACGGGGTTGGCGTTGCCGACGCGACCGAACGGTTCGGCAAAGAGCGCGGTCTGCAACTCATCATGCGCGAGGGCTATTCGGCCACCGCACCCGACCTTTCATCACTGGTCACCAAGCTCAAGCGGGCCGGCGCGGATGTCATTTCGCACTGCGGTTACAATCCCGATATCACGCTGTTCTTGCGGCAGGCGCGCGAGAGCGGCTTGCATTTCAAGATGCTGGTCGGCAATGGCGCCGGCTATAGCCAGCTCGACAAACTGCGCGCGACGTTCGGCAGGGACATCGATAATTTCTGCAATATCGATCCGGTGCCGGCGCAATTGCTCAATCCGACTTCGCTCGCGCCGGGATTGGGCGGCCTCATCAAAGTCATGGTCGAGCGTTACAAAGGCAAGACCAACGCCAACGACGTGCCGCCCCATTGCTCGATGGGCTTCAATCAGACCTGGGTCCTGCTCAACAATGTGCTGCCGATCGCCAAAGAGAAATATGGCGGTTTCGACCCGGAGGCGGTGCGCAAGGCGGCGCTCGACGTCGACATCCCGCCTGGTGGCACAATCCAAGGCTACGGGGTGAAATTCTATCAACCGGGTACGCAGCTCGCCGGCCAGAATGAGCGGTCGACGCCGGTGGTGATGCAAAATGCCGGCGAGCATATCGCCGTAGTCTGGCCAGACAATATCAAGACGCAAGAAGCCGTCCTGCCGCTTCCAGCTTCGTCGATCTACGCTATGCGTGCGTAATGCTGGCGGTCGAAAGGCTCTGCAAACGCTTCGGCGGATTCCTGGCGGTAAACCAGGTCTCCTTCGAAGTGCGTGAGGGCGAGATTCTCGGGCTGATCGGACCCAACGGCTCCGGCAAGAGCACGACTTTCAATCTGATTGCCGGCACCTTGCGCCCGACCGCAGGATCAATCCGTTTTCAAGGAGCGGAAATCGCCAGCCTTGCCGCACATACAGTCTGCCGGCGCGGCGTCGGGCGCACATTTCAGATTCCCCGCCCATTTCGCAAACTCTCGCTGATCGAGAACGTGGCGCTCGCGGCCTATTACGGCACCGGGGTCATATCGCGCGCCCAAGCCTGGCGGCAGGCTGAGGAGGTGCTTGATCTCGTCGGCCTGCCCGCCAACCCGGGCGCGACGCCGAGCGGGCTTGGCACGGCCGCGCTGAAGAAGCTCGAACTCGCTCGCGCGCTCGCCAGCAAACCAAAGCTCCTGCTCGCGGACGAAAGTCTTGGCGGGCTCGATTCAACGGAAATGGAGCGCGCGGCAAGTCTGCTCGAAAGCCTTCGCAGCCGCATGGGCGTTACGATCATCTGGGTCGAGCACATCATGGGCGTGCTGATGCGCATCGTCGATCGCGTTATCGTGCTCGATCATGGCGAGAAGATCTTCGATGGCCTGCCCGCGCAGGCGGCGGTCGATCCGCGTGTGACCGAGGTTTATCTCGGGAAGCGGGCCTAAGACGATGCTGTCGCTCGCCACCATCTCCGCGGGTTACGGCTCCTTCCAAGTTCTGTTCGATGTCTCGCTCGAAGTGCCGCGGGGCGAAGCCGTGGGGGTGATTGGCCCCAACGGCGCTGGCAAGACCACGCTGATGCGCGTGATCTCCGGCCTGGTGCAGCGTTATACGGGCGCCATGAAGCTTGAAGGACGCTCGATCGGTGGCCTTCCAGCGCATCGCATGGTCGAGCAGGGCATCGCGCACGTTCCCGAGAATCGTCGGCTATTTCCGCGGCTGACGGTTGAAGACAATTTGCGTATCGGCGCCTATTTGCCGCGAGCCCGCCGGCAGTGCGCCGAACAGCTGGATCGCGTCTACAAACTATTCCCGCGATTGAAAGACCGGCGCGAACAGCTCGCCGGCACGCTCTCGGGCGGCGAGCAGCAGATGTGCGCCATCGGCCGGGCGCTGATGTCCGACCCCAAATTGCTGCTAATGGACGAGCCCTCCGCAGGTCTGGCTCCTCTTGTCGTCGCGCAGGTTTTCGATCTCGTTCATCGCATTCGCGCTGAGGGATTGACGGTTTTGATCGTCGAACAAAACGTGCAGCAGGTCCTCGACGTCGTCGATCGCGCCTATCTCCTGGAAGTGGGGCGTATAAAGCTCGCGGGCACCTCGGCTGAGCTCAAAGGCAATGACTTCATTCGCAAAAGCTACATGGGTCTGTAGAAATCGGGTCTGTAGAAATCGGGTCTGTAGAAATCGGGTCTGTAGAAAGCGTCATAGCAACAGACTGCAGGGACAATGGATATTTATCTTCTCGAGGCCGTCATCAACGGCATTCTGCTCGGCGGCGTGCTCGCACTGCTTGCGCTCGGACTCAATTTGATTTTCGGCGTGATCGACGTGGTATGGATTGCTTATGCCGATCTCGTCATGTGCGGCATGTATCTCATTTATTATCTTAATGCCGAGCTCGGCTGGCCGCTGCTGCTCGCATGCGCCGTCGCGATCGCCTGGGTGGCGGCGCTTGGCGTGCTGGTGCACGTTCTGATTATCGCGCCCATTCTCGGCTCAGCGCCGATCAATCAGCTTCTGGCGACCGGCGGACTTCTGTTCTTCTTGCAGAGCTTCGCCACGCTTCTGTTCGGCACCGATTTCCGCAACATCGGCGTGCGCCTGCCGATTATCGAACTGGGTGGTGTCTACATCAGTTCGGCGCGGCTGTTGGCATTCGCGGTCGCCGGCGCCGGCGCTATCGCCCTTTACTTCTTTCTGCGACGGACCTTCGTCGGAACCGCCATTCGCGCGATCGCGCAGGATCGCGACATTGTCGGCCTTATGGGCGTCGATCAGCGGCAGATCTACCTTGTCACATCGGCGATCGGTGGAGCGCTGGCCGGACTCGCCTCATGTCTGCTGACCTTGCAATATGATGTGCATCCGTTCATCGGCAATACATTCGGCCCGCTGCTTTTCATGATCTGTGTGCTTGGCGGCTTGGGCGATATGATCGGCGGCTTTGTCGCCGCTTTTGTGATGAGCCAGATCATCGCCATCGGGGCCTATTACTTTAGCACCGAATTGGCCTACGTCTTCGCTTTCACCTTTTTCATCATCCTTATGTTTGTGCGGCCGAGGGGAGTATTCGCCCGATGACCGCGCAGCATCTCACGATTGCCGCCGCTTTGGCGCTGGCGCTATTGGCGCTGCCGCACTTCGTTCCTCCATATTTCATGCATTTGCTAATCCAGATCCTGCTCTGGGGCTTTGTCTATACCTCATGGTCGATCATGGGCCGCTTCGGCTTTGTTTCACTGGGCCACGGCGCGTTTATGGGCGTCGGTGCTTATGTGCCGGCGCTTCTTTGGAATTACGCCGGGCTGACGCCATGGATCGGAATTCCAATCGGCATCGGCTTTGCCGTCTTGCTGGCGCTCATCGTCGGCTACCCCTGTTTTCGCCTCAAGGTCGTCGGTCATTACTTCGCGCTGGTCACGCTGGCGTTAAGCCAGGTGGTCATGCTCTCGATCGTAGCGGCCCGTGACGTCACGGGCGGATCGCTCGGGTTTACGCCCAAGGCGGTGGGCCATTCTTGGTTTGCGCTGCAATTTCCCGAGAAGGTCTACTTTTACGCCATCTCGCTTGTGTTGTGGTTTGTCGGACTTGCGGTCTGGTACTGGATTGATCGCGGGATCGGCCGCGAGGCGCTTGATGCCATCTCCGAAGACGAAGAGGCGGCGGCAAGCATTGGCATCAACGTCATTCGCGAAAAGCTCCGCGTGACCCTGATCAGCGCCGCGCTTACCGCGCTGGGTGGCGCGATTTACGGGCAGTACATGATGTATCTCAATCCAGAGACGGTATCGGGCATTGCTGTCTCGCTGCAGATCGTCTTCGCGGCAATCGTCGGCGGCGCCTATGCGGCGCTTGGTCCGACCGTCGGCGCCCTACTGACCATTTCGTTGAACGAGGGCTTGCGGGTTGCGTTCGGCACGAACTTCATCGGCGCAGCCAACACAATCTATGGAATCCTTCTCGTCCTTTTCATCATTTTCATGCCGCGCGGAATCGTCGGAACGATCCAGAACGCCATCAAGGGCCGCCGACCCGGCAAGGTCGCATTTTACAGCGCAATCCGCGCCCCTTCTCCTCCGACCGATACTCGCCCTATTGGATCTTGATTGTCTCGCGCCAGATCGAGTGGGCGTTTGGGCAAGAGCGCCCGCTTCTCAAAAATTTTGCAACTGTGTAGCCTGCCGATTGCCGCGGCACAGGCGGTGGCGCTGGGATCAACCCATGAAAGTAACCCGTCGGGATTTTCTTCATTTTGCAGCGGCTGCTGTCGCGATCGGAGCGAACGCGCGCGCCGCGCGGGGACAAAGCTATCCGACCCACCCCGTTCGGATCATATCCGGCTTCCCGCCCGGCGGCATAAGCGACACCTATGCGCGCCTGATCGCTCAATGGTTGTCGGAGCACCTCGGCCAGCAATTTTTTGTCGAGAACCGCCCGGGCGCCGGAGGCACGCTTGCCGCGGAAACAGTCGCCAAATCGGCGCCGGACGGCTACACGCTCCTTCTCACCACTTCCGCCGATGCCTGGAACGACTCACTTTATCAGAACCTCAATTTCGATGTCGTCCGCGACTTCGCTCCAGTCGGCACGATCTCGCGCGGACCCGGCGTCCTGGTCGTATATCCATCATTTCCGGTCAAAACTGTCCCTGAATTGATTGCTTACGCCAAGACTAATCCCGGTAAGGTGACCGTGGCCTCGGCCGGCATTGGCAGCGCGCCGCATATGTATTGGGAATTGTTCAGGAGCGTGACCGGCGTCGATATGGTGCATGTGCCATATCGTGGCGGCGGACCCGCCGTGACCGATCTGCTCGGCGGACAAGTTCTGGTCTATTTCGGCACCTTTGCTTCAACGCTCGAACATGTCAGGGCGGCTCGGCTGCGCGCCTTGGCCGTCACCTCGGTCAAGCGCGCCGCAGTATTGCCCGACGTTCCGGCAATGGCCGAATACTTGCCGGGATACGAGGCGAGTATCTATGTCGGAATTGCCGCGCCACGCGGCACACCATCAGCAATCGTCGAACAGCTCAACAAGACCATCAACCTCGCATTCGCGGACGCAACGATCCCCCGGCGCATTGTCGATCTCGGAGACAGCCCATTGTCGCTCTCAAGCGCAGAATTCACCAAGCTCGTCGCTGACGAAACCGAAAAATGGCGCAAGGTGATCGCCGCGGGCAATATCCGAGCGGAATAGACTGATAACAGGAGTCAGCGAAACAGCCATGCAGAACCTCTTCAATCGTCGATGGCTTCTCGCCAGTTATCCCGAGGGCATGCCGGTCCCTGACAATTGGGTCATGGATAAACAGTCGGTGCCGGATCCCGGGCCAGGCCAGATCCTGATCAAGTCGAAATGGCTTTCCGTCGATCCCTATATGCGCGGGCGCATGAGCCCGGCGAGTAACTACACCAAGGGTGTGGCGCTCGGCGAAGTCATGCAAGGCGGCGGCGTCGGCGAAGTGGCGGCTTCCAACCATCCGGCGTGGAAGGTTGGCGATATCGCGGAATCGATGAGTGTGGGTTGGCAAGAATGGTCGGTGTTGACGCCGGACGTCGCGGGGCCGGCCGGCGTCAACAGGATCGATCCAAAGCTCGCGCCGATCGAAAGTTCGCTGTCTTGGCTCGGCATGCCCGGCATGACGGCTTACTTCGGTCTCCTCGACGTCGGACGTCCGCGGCCGGGGGACACGGTTGTCGTATCGGCCGCATCAGGAGCGGTCGGTCAATTGGTCGGCCAAATCGCCAAATTAGCAGGGGGCCGCGCCGTCGCCGTTGCCGGTGACGACAACAAACTTCAATGGTGCCGCGAGATCGGCTTCGATGCGGCGATCAATTACAAAAAAACCGCCGACCTCGTGGCGGCGGTGAAGCAAGCCTGCCCCACCGGCGTGGACGTTTTCTTCGACAATACCAGCGGCCCAATTCATGACGCGGTGATGAAAAACTTAAGTATGGGCGCGCGCGTGGTGATTTGCGGTCGCGTTTCGCTCGCGGGCCAGTTCGGCAAACCAGACATTGGCGAGCGATTCATGGCCCAATTGATCGTAAGCCGGGCCAGCATCCACGGCTTTCTCATATTTGACTGGTGGCATCGCCGCGACGAAGCCTTAAGACGGCTAGCCGCCTGGCACCGCGAGGGCAAGATCCGCTTCAAAGAGGACGTGCTCGAAGGCATCGAACGCATGCCAGAAGCGTTTCTACGACTGCTTCACGGCAAAAATTTCGGCAAGCAGATCGTGAAAATCGGCTGATGCGTCGCTAGACCACGCGGTAGCCGCCGTCTGCCATCACAATCGAGCCGGTGACAAAGGCGGAGAGATCGGAAGCCAGGAAGATCGCCGGGCCGACAATGTCCTCGGGCTTTCCTGCTCGACCGAGCGGCGTGTGTTCTAAAAATATTCTCACAAGATCGGGGCTGGTGGCGCGAACCTTTTCGTTCAACGGCGTTTCGATAAAGCCTGGCCCGATGGCATTGACTCGCACGCCATCTTTGCCCAGCTCCGCCGCGAGCGCGCGCGTGAAGCCAAGCACGCCATGTTTGGAGCTTGTATAGGCGGGAGAATTCGGCGTTCGCACATGCATAAAAGACTGGATCGAGCCGATATTGACGATGCGGCCCTTGGTGGCGCGAAGCTGTGCCAGAAAAGCATGCGTTACGTTGAATACGCCGTATAAATTGGTAGCGAGGATGTCTTCCCAGTCCTTGATCACCGCCTCCGGGTCGGCGGTGAAGGCATTGCGGCGGTTGATCCCGGCATCATTCACCAGGATCGAGATCGGGCCGACATTCTTTTCGATCAGGGCCGCGGTTTCGCGGCAGCGGTCGCGTTCCCTGACATCGAGCACAAAACTTTCGGCCTTGCCGCCAGCGCGGCCGATTGCCTTGGCGGTTTCCGCCGCGGCCTCGCCGTTGATATCAAGTACAATGACGCGAGCCCCTTCCCGCGCGTAACCAAGCGCGATCGCCCGGCCGATCCCGGAGCCGCTTCCGGTGATCGCCGCAATGTGTCGCTCGAGCAGCCCTGCCATGGTCGCACTCCTCCCGAACCACAGGATACGAATTATTCGATCACACCTGATTGTTGGACGCGAGGGGTGGCCGGGCATCCAAACCAGGCCCCTCGGTTATCGCAGATTGATTTGGATCCGGTACCGACGCCTAGATGCACTCATAAATCAACTGAACAACGTCGTAATGTCCGCTAACCGCCAGAAGGCGACATTGAATTGCGCTCAGCAAAAATCCCACACTGCATGTAGACGGCACTCTCTTCGCTTCCCGTACGCGCGCTCGCTTCTTTCAGCGACCACAGAATGCAAGCATGGCTTCTTTGATCTTTGCCACTGCATAGTTGCCGATCTTATCGAGTTCGAGGTGCGGGAAATTCGGTATTTCGTTTGATGCCACAACGCAATCGATGATCGCCGGTCCGTCGGCCGCGAGCGCTTGGCCGATCGCGGCACGCAAGTCGCCGGGTCGGGCGGCGCGGAATCCTTGACCGCCACAGGCGTTCGCGAGCGCAACGTAATCCGGATTGGGGAATTCGATACCCGCACGGT
>Ga0207693_10003609_pt1 | contig 13211 bp, 9 predicted proteins | sample LARL81metaG_FD_184347 | JGI IMG/M metagenome (GOLD analysis project Ga0207693, IMG submission 184347) | Corn, switchgrass and miscanthus rhizosphere microbial communities from Kellogg Biological Station, Michigan, USA - LAR L8-1 metaG... | ecosystem: Host-associated > Plants > Roots >...
ACGACTGATGCACGGCAGCGGTAATCTGCTACTGAAGCGCCTCGCCGTGCTGGGTAATGTCGAGACCTTCGATCTCGTGCTGCCTGGAGACGCGCAAGGGGACGAAAACGCCGACCAGACGCAGCAACGCCCAGGTGACGCCCCCCGACCAGAACAGGGTGACCGCGACGCCGGGCGCAATCACAAAGGCCGCGGCGTGGGCCTTCAGGACGACGAGTGTCACACCCTCGAGGGGGATATAGGCGCCGGCAAGCTGCGGACTGAGGAACCCCCCGGCGCGTTCGCCATAGGAGGCGGCGCACCCGCCAAGCAGCAGTGCGACGCCAAGAACGATAGATTGTCGCATGGTTCAGTTCAGAACGGAATCTCGTCTTCCATCTCGTCGCGCTGGAAGCTCGCTGGCGCATCGCTGGCGCCGACGCGCTCGCGCGTAGCGCCGCCTTCGCCGCGACTGTCCAGCATCACGAGCTCGCCGCGGAAGCGCTGCAGCACGACCTCCGTCGAGTAACGCTCGGCGCCCTCTTTATCGGTCCACTTGCGCGTCTGCAGCGCGCCTTCGAGATAAACCTTGGCGCCCTTGCGCAAATATTGTTCGGCCACCTTCGCGAGATTCTCGTTGAAGATGACGACCCGGTGCCACTCGGTGCGTTCCTTACGCTCGCCGGAGGTTTTATCGCGCCACGTCTCGGAAGTCGCGACTGAGAGGTTCACGACGGGCTCGCCGGACGTCATGCGACGGACCTCGGGATCCTTCCCGAGATTTCCGACCAAAATGACCTTGTTCACGCTACCCGCCATTTTCCATCTCCGTTTCTTGTGTTTCAGCGAAACTAGTCCCGACCGTCCTCGTTCGCCACATCACGTCGCCACCCGGTTGTGGACAGGATGGTGGTGCCACAACGGTTCCTGTTTGTTCGCATTATGTTCTAATCGGGTTTCTACGGCAAGTCAGGTTTTATTTGTCTTGGAATGCTTGCGTGAACAGACCGGAAATCTGCATGGCGCCGAACACACTGAGATGTTGGTGATCGGCATAGAGAGGCCTGCCGTCGCGCCGGAGAACACAATTGTCTAATGCACACAGCGCAGTGGCAGGATCGATGATCCGTACTCCATATTTTATGTGAACCTTACGCAGTTCGATCAATACGAAGGCGTCGCGCGCGCGATAATCCGCGGCAGTGAGGATCTGTCGCTCGCCGGTTCCATAAAGTGCGTCGCGCGCCATTGCTTCCGGAACGTCGAACCCCGGTTCGGGCACTGGCGCCACGATGACCACCCTTTTGTCGGCCTTCAGCAGCGCGAGCACGGTGCGCTCGAGGATACGCGCGAAGCCCGCGTGCTGCGAACTGTCCGGCGTTGCGGGCGGATCGAGATCGATCAGGTGGCGTACTTCGTTTGCGTCGGGCCCATAGCCCTCACCCTGGTCATAGTAGGCCCAGCGCGCGACTAGAATGACCTTGTTGATCTCCTTTCGCATCGCAAGCTTGAGGGCGGCATCGTTCAGCTGGGCGCAGCGTCCGGTCGGCTCGTCGGTCAGCGAGAGATGCAGCAGCGGCGGACACCGTCCGTGTGCGACGAATAGACCCTTGCGGCCCGCGCGCGCCGCTGCAGCATCGACTGCTGGCAACAGGGCATCGCCGTGAGAATCGCCCCAGAGCAGAAACGTCGGTAGTGCCGCCTTCGCATCGCCAATGGTGCAGATGTGGCCCCGCTCTACGTCCTCGGCGCTACGATTGAAACACTCATGCCGGCGCGGCTCGATATCGTCTGTTTCAGCAAGAATGCGTTGTACGCCTGCCGGGAAACGTTGCGGCAATCCGTGAACCGCGAATAGGAGCCCAGAAAGGACCAGCGTCGCAGCGGTGACGCTGCTGCCATAGCGAAAGATCGCGCGCCGTGAGAAGACCTGACGTTGACGGAAAGGCTGTTCGACGAACCGCCAGGAGAGAATCGCGAGACCAAAGGAGAGCGCGATCAGTGCCGGCGTCCAAACCCAGTCGGTGGCGGCGTGCGAGACATAGATCGAATACACATGGATCGGCCAATGCCAGAGATACAGCGAATATGAAATCAGTCCGGCGAACACAAACGGTCGTGACGCAAGAATGCGCCAGATCGCTCCTCTCGTCGCTCCTGCATAGATCAGCGCCGCACCGCCGAGGCAAGGAAACAACGCGGTCACGCCGGGGAATGGCGTCGCAGCGGTGAAGCCGAACACGGCCCACGCGATCGCAGCTAGTCCGCAGATCGATAACGCGTCAGCCAGCAACGGCGATTTCGGCTGCGGAAATTCACCCAACGCCAAAATCGCGCCGAGCATGAGCTCCCAGGTGCGATAAGGCGCGAGATAGAACGCGGCGCTCGGATGCTCACTCACGGCCCAAAGACTGAGCGCAAACGACATGACAGCCAGTGCCGTCACGAAGCTTAGCAGCAAACGCCGCTTGCCGGTGTGCAACAGGCGCAGCAGGGCCGGAAAGACGAGGTAGAACTGCTCCTCGACCGCGAGCGACCAGGTATGCAGCAGCGGCTTCAGATCCGCGCCCAAGTCAAAGTAGCCGGACTGGAGCCAGAAATCGAAATTCGACGCGAAGAGCGCGGTCGCGATGGCGCTCTCGGCCAGACGCAGAAGGTCACGCGGAAAGAAGACGCCAACTCCGACTGCCAGTGTCGCCAGTACAACCGTGAACAGCGCCGGAAAGATTCGTCGCACGCGCCGTTCGTAGAAACGCAGGATCGCGAATTCGCCGGCGCGCATTTCGCCGAAAATCAGTGAGGTGATGAGGAAACCTGAGATGACGAAGAAAACGTCGACGCCGACGAAACCGCCGCCAAATCCTGGCACGCGAAAATGGTACAAAACGACGGGAACGACAGCGACGGCGCGCAATCCATCAATGTCGGGACGGTAAGTCAGGCTGCCCGGCGCGGACGGTCTGGTCGTTGTCATCGCTTTGCGGTGGAGGTGAAAATCAGGGCCTGCATGCCTATATCGTGCTGCTCGGGACGGCGATAGCGCTTGTGCCGTTTAGCGAAGCGGATAGACAAAAGTCCGAACTCATGAAATAACAGTTCCTGTTTTGTTCCACAGAGTCGGGATTCTGTCAGCAGTCGCGGGAGCCACGCTTGCGGGCGTGTCGCACGCACAGCAAGCTGGAAAATTCGGTCGGGAAAAGCATGCTGAAGAACATCTCCATCCGCGGCGCGCGCGAACACAATCTCAAGAATGTCGACGTCGAGATTCCGCGCGATTCGCTCACCGTGATGACCGGCCTCTCGGGATCGGGAAAATCGTCCCTCGCCTTCGACACGATCTATGCCGAGGGACAGCGGCGCTATGTCGAGTCGCTGTCGGCCTATGCGCGTCAGTTTCTCGAGTTGATGCAGAAGCCAGATGTCGATCACATCGAGGGTCTGTCTCCTGCCATTTCGATCGAACAGAAGACCACCTCGCGCAACCCGCGCTCGACGGTCGGGACCGTCACCGAGATCTACGACTATCTGCGCCTGCTCTTTGCGCGCGTCGGCGTGCCCTACTCGCCCGCGACCGGACTTCCCATCGAAAGCCAGACCGTCAGCCAAATGGCGGACCGCATCTTGGCCCTTGACGAAGGGACGCGGCTCTTCCTGCTCGCGCCGATGGTGCGCCGCCGCAAGGGCGAATACCGCAAGGAATTCGCCGAGTTGCAGAAGAAGGGATTCCAGCGCGTCAAGGTCGACGGAAAATATTACGAGATCGGTTCGGTTCCGACTCTCGATAAGAAGCTCAAACACGATATCGAAGTCGTGGTCGACCGCATCGTCGTCAAGAAGGACATGGGCAATCGTTTGCCTGATTCCATCGAGACAGCCCTTGGCATCGCGGATGGACTCGTCGTCGCCGAGTACGCCGACGTGAAGGAAAAGGATGGTTCGGCAAAGCAGCTTTTGATGTCGTCGAAATTCGCCTGCCCCGTCTCGGGCTTCACGATTCCCGAGATCGAGCCGCGACTCTTTTCATTCAACAATCCACACGGCGCCTGTCCTGCCTGCGACGGTTTGGGCACGCAGCTCTATTTCGATCCGCAGCTGGTCGTGCCCGACGACACGATCATCCTGCGTAAAGGCGCGATCGCACCTTGGTCGAAGGGTTCGTCTCCCTATTACCTGCAGACGCTCGAAGCGCTGTCACGGCATTACAAATTCTCGCTCAATGAAGCGTGGGAGGGCCTTTCCAAGAAAGCGAAGGACGTCATCCTGCATGGTTCGGGCGAGGAAGAGATCAAGTTCATCTACGACGATGGCCTGCGCCGCTATGAAACCAAAAAACCGTTCGAGGGCGTCATTCCGAACATGGAGCGGCGCTTCAAGGAAACCGACTCGTCCTGGGTACGAGAGGAACTGGAACGCTTCCAGGACACCAGCCCGTGCGACGTCTGCAAGGGCTATCGTCTGAAACCTGAAGCGCTCTGCGTGAAAATCGGCGGCAAGCACATCAGCGAGGTGTGCGACCAATCGATCCGCCACGCTGACGAGTGGTTTCGCGACATCGACAAGAAACTCAACAAGCAACAGTCGGAAATCGCCGCACGCATCCTCAAGGAAATCCGGGCGCGGCTGAAATTCCTCAACAATGTCGGTTTGGACTATCTCACTCTGGCACGCGCATCCGGCACCTTGTCTGGCGGCGAGAGCCAGCGCATCCGGCTCGCATCGCAGATCGGCTCAGGATTGACGGGCGTGCTGTACGTGCTCGACGAGCCTTCGATTGGCCTTCACCAGCGCGACAACGAAAAGCTGCTCGATTCGCTCAAGGGTCTGCGCGACATGGGCAACACGGTGATCGTCGTCGAACATGATGAGGAGGCAATCCGCACCGCCGATCATGTCATCGACATGGGTCCAGGCGCGGGCATTCACGGCGGCGAGATCGTCGCTGAAGGCACACCCGAAGACATTATGGCGAGCCCGGCAAGCTTGACGGGAAAATACCTGACTGGGCTCGAACAGATTGCGATACCCGCCAAACGTCGCAAGCCGAACCATGATCGCTGGCTCAAGGTCGTCGGGGCGCGCGGCAACAATCTCAAAAACGTGACGGCCGAGTTTCCCCTCGGCACTTTGACCTGTGTGACTGGTGTTTCGGGCGGCGGCAAGTCGACACTCACGATCGAAACTCTATTCAAGGCGGCCTCACGCAAGCTCACCCAAGCCAGAGAACACCCAGCGGCGCACGATCGGATCGAGGGCCTCGAATTTCTCGACAAGGTCATCGACATCGACCAATCGCCGATTGGGCGGACACCGCGATCCAATCCGGCGACCTATACCGGTGCCTTCACGCCCATCCGCGATTGGTATGCCGAACTTCCCGAAGCCAAAGCGCGCGGATATCAACCCGGTCGCTTTTCCTTCAACGTCAAAGGCGGACGCTGCGAGGCATGCCAGGGCGACGGCGTTATCAAGATCGAAATGCACTTCCTACCCGACGTCTATGTCCAGTGCGACGTCTGCAAGGGCAAACGCTACAACCGAGAGACATTGGAGGTGAAGTTCCGCGACTTCTCCATTGCGGATGTGCTTGACATGACCGTCGAGGCGGCTGCGGACCTTTTCAAAGCGGTGCCTTCGATCCGCGAGAAGATGGACACGCTGAAGCGCGTCGGTCTCGGTTACATCAATGTCGGCCAACAAGCGACGACTTTGTCCGGCGGCGAGGCGCAGCGGGTGAAACTCTCCAAGGAACTGTCCCGCCGCGCGACCGGCCGCACTCTATATATACTCGACGAGCCAACGACGGGTCTGCACTTCCACGACGTCAAGAAGCTCCTAGAAGTTCTTCATGAGCTTGTCGACAACGGCAACACCGTGGTGGTGATCGAACACAATCTGGAAGTCATCAAAACGTCGGACTGGATTATCGATCTCGGTCCCGAAGGCGGCGACGGCGGCGGTGAAATCATCGCCGCCGGGACGCCGGAAGACGTGGCCAGGAATCCGCGCAGCTATACGGGAATTTATCTGCGCAAATTGTTCAAGAACCGCTCATCCGAGAAAATGACGGCACGCAAGATGAAGGCGGCCGAATAGCCGTTTCCAACCTCACGCCTCACGCGGCGGTGCCACCAAGACTGGTTGGGGCGTTCCGGCCTCCCAAATGATCGCGACAATCAACGCCACGAAAAAGATGGACGCCGACACATAAAATGCCGCGCCTGGAATGATGATCGGCGCGGAAGGACTCACGAAATAGCCGAACAGCCCCGTCCAGATGGGCGGTCCCACGATGCTGGTCAGACTCGTCATGCTCGCAACGGCGCCCTGAAGCAAACCCTGTTCGTTTGGCGGAACGGCGCGCGACATCAGCCCTTGCACGGCAGGTTGAGCAACGGTCCAGCCCGCAATGGCCATTGGCATGACGCAATAGAGCATCCAGCCCTGCGTCACCGAGCCATAAAGCACACTGACGACGATACTGACAGAGAGGCCGATCACGATCGAGCGTCGTTCGCCGAGCCGTGGAATCAGAATCCGCGTGAACCAACCCTGACCGACCACGAAGATAACGCCGACAAATGCCAACGAGATTCCGATTTCGGTCGGTCCCCAGTGAAAACGATAGCCGGTGTACAGAACCCAAGTCAGTTCGGCGACGCGATTGGCGAACATTGCAAGCACGAGCACCGACATCAGACCGTAGACCGATGGGAACCGGCCGACCTCGCGCAGCGCGCCGACGGGATTGGCGTGCCGGAACGAGAACGGCTTGTGATTTTCGACACTCAGCGATTCCGGCAGCGCAAAATAAGCGAACGTCAGATTGGCGAAACAAAGACAGCCAGCGATGAGAAACGGCAAATGCAGATCGATGGCACCGAGCAGACCACCTGCAACCGGACCGGTGATGAATCCGAATCCGAACGCTGCCCCGATCAGGCCGAAGCTTTGGGCGCGCTTCTCCGGCGGCGTGATGTCTGCGATGTACGCGCCGGCGGTCGAAAAGGATCCGCCCATCGCGCCGGCGACTAGCCTGGCGGCGGCGAGATAAGCAAGTCCCGGCGCTGCGGCCATCAGCATATAGGCCACGCCTGCTCCGCTGAGCGAAAGAAGTATCACTGGTCTGCGTCCAAAACGGTCCGATACCGCACCGATCAGCGGCGCGAACAGAAACTGCATCAGCGCGAATCCGGATGCGAGAAAACCAAACATGTAGGACGCGTGCGTAATGTTGCCGTGCTCGAAATGCTCGATGAGTTTGGGAAGGATCGGATAGGCGAGCCCGATTCCCAGCATGTCGATGTAGACGACGGCGAGGACGATGATCAGGCGGACGTTGCGCATGTTCGCTTGTCTGGTCTGGCTCGTTCAGATCCTGTCATGGCGTGGCTGACGCGCCGGATCCAGACAACGATCGGTAGGCAAACGCCGATGCGGAGAACATCAACCCGTAGAGCAGCGGCGAGACCACAAAGCTCAATCCAATCAGGATGGGCATGTTTTCGCGCATCAGCCGCATCTTCTCCACCATGCCGCGATTACCCGCTGCCGCATCGCCGGCATGCTGCAGATCAGGAACGAAGTATCCCGGCCCAAGTAGGATGAGTTGCGCAATGCCCAGGATCACGAAAATCGGCGCCAGCGTGGCAAAACCCACGACTGCTATCCGCCAGACATTGCCCTTGGTGAGCAGCCAGCTTCGCGACAGACCGAATTCGCCGCCATCTATGACCGAAGGAACGAGCAGAAAGCTGAGCCTGACCACCAGATAAGCGACGATACAGATGCCGGCCAGTACCGCCAGGAATACGACGCCAGCCAGCAGTCCATTGAGACCAGGATTGGACAGAGCCGCGCTACCGGTCGCATTGCGAGCGGCGCCGACAAGAATCGCAAAGACGGCGATAGAAAGTACGAACAGCATATACAGACCAAAGAAGCCACCGAAGGTGCGCCACTCCGCACTGCCGAGCGAGACGCGCGCGAACGCAGGCCCCTGGCGCAGACCCATCGCCTGCTGCGTCACCGCGACCGCGATCATCGCGAGCAGCAATATGGTCAGAAAGGCGAGAAGCAGAGGCCAGCCCAATCCGGAGCCGTTTGGCGGTATGCTGTTCTCGAAGCTGTCGATCAGCGCGCCGTAGTACGAACGAAGGACGAAAAACGTGGCGACCGCGTTGACCAAGGTCGGGATCCAGATCAAGCCGATGATGGTGCCGATTTCACCGAAGGTAAATGCGTAGGCGAAGCGTATGGTCTGGCCCACGGGTATCTTGTTCATGAAGAAGCCTTTGTAACATCGAATGGCCCGTCGTTACCGGAAAAGAAAAGCAGTTGCGACAGCGCCGGTAGATAGGCAGGTCACCGCCACCATAGAGCAATTGAAGCCATGCCAGAACCCGGGCGATCTGCTGGACGCGGCGAGGCGCGCTCGAACGGTATAGGCATTTGGCGCGCGCCCACCACAACCCCACGATCCTATTTGGCGCGTTTCGCTGCGGCAAACGTGGGCCATTGCGAATGCTGCGGTGCCGCGGGAATACGATCTCGTGACAGGCTCGCGACCGCTCGGCTAATGTCCTGCCACAACAAATGGCGGGTGTGGGATGGCGTTTTCGGAGTACGGCTCGTTCGACGGGCTTGGCTTGGCCGCTCTTGTCGCGAAGAAAAAAATCAAACCAGCGGAACTGATGGATGAGGCGATTGCGCGTGCCGAAGCGCTCAATCCCAAACTGAACGCCATCATCTTCAAAGACTACGAGCGCGCACGGCAGCTGGCGAAGGGCAAACTCGCCAAGGGCGCCTTTGCCGGGGTTCCCTTCCTGCTGAAGGACATCGCAGCGTTCGCGCAAGGTCTGCCTTCGCGCCAGGCGTCGCGCTTCATTCCCGCCACCCGTCATCCGCGAGACAGCTATCTTGTCGCCAAGTTCAAGGCATCGGGACTGATCCTCTTCGGCGTCACCAACGTTCCCGAATTCGGTCTCGTCGCGTCGACCGAGTCCAAGTTGTACGGCGCTGCACGGAACCCATGGAACCTCGCGCACTCGACCGGAGGTTCGTCCGGCGGTTCGGCAGCGGCAGTCGCGGCGGGCATCGTTCCGCTGGCGCACGCCAATGATGGTGGTGGTTCCATCCGCATCCCGGCGGGTGCATGCGGCCTCGTCGGACTGAAACCGTCTCGAGGCCGGCTCAGTCACGGGCCGGATTTCGGTGCGGCGCTCGACGGTCTGGCGAACGATCTCGTCGTCTCGCGCAGCGTGCGCGATACTGCCGCCACGTTGGATGCCGTGCGCGGCTTCATGCCGGGCGATCCGTTTGCGGAGCCCTCTCACCCGGACTCCTATCTCAAAGCCATCAAGAGCAAACCCAAGCGCTTGCGCATCGCGGTCACACTGAAGAAGCTCGACGGAAGCCCGCTTCACTCCGATTGCGTTGCCGCGGCGAAAACCGCAGCCACGGCCTGCGAGAAGCTCGGCCACATCGTGGAAGAAGCCATCCCGTCGCTCGACCAGCCTTCACTGATGGGCGCGTTTACGGCGTTCTGGGGCGGTGGGCTTGCTGCGGGCATCGACGCGATCGCGAAACTGACGCGCCAAACCCCGTCGCGCGAGTTGTTCGAGGGCCTCACTTGGGCCCTATACGTAGCCGGAAAGAACGTGTCGGCGAGCGAATATCTTCAAGGCAAGGACTTGTTCAACGGAGCATCGCGCGAGATGGGCCGTTTTCATCAAACCTACGATGTCTGGATCACGCCCACGCTCGGCCGCCCGCCGGAGAAGAACGGCGTCTTCGATTTCGACAACACTGACTTGACGAAATCCTTTGAGCCTCAGATCGACTATGTTCCCTTCACCGCGATGCAGAACGTCACCGGCCAACCGGCGATGAACATTCCTCTCTACTGGAACAGGGACAATCTTCCGATCGGAACCCAGTTTGTCGCGCCATTCGGCGACGAGCTGACCCTGCTCAAATTAGCGGCTCAGCTCGAGAAATCGAACCCGTGGTTCAATCGCTACGCCAAGATAAGGGTGTAGACATGGGCTTTCGCGAATATGGCAGGTTCGATGCGCTCGGCCTCGCGCAGGCGATCGCGAAGAAGAAAGTATCTGCCCGCGAAGTGATGGACGAAGCGATCGCGCGCGCCGAAGCGCTCAACCCCAAGCTGAATGCGATCATCTTCAAGGCGTACGACGAAGCGCGCAGCGCTGCGCGCAAGAAGACGCAAAAAGGTCCGTTCGCTGGCGTGCCAATGCTGCTCAAGGACATGCGTGCCAACGTTCAGGGTTGGCCGAACCGGTCGGGCTCGCGCTACGTACCGGCAACGCCGTCGCCGTTTGAATCGACGTTGGTCACGCGCTGCAAGGATGCCGGACTGATTCCGTTCGGAAAAACGAATGTTCCCGAATTCGGCATTCTGCCGACGACAGAGGGGAAGCTGTACGGCCCCGCACATAATCCGTGGAATCTGACGCACTCGCCGGGCGGTTCATCTGGTGGTTCCGCGGCGGCTGTAGCCGCGGGGATCGTCCCGATTGCGCATGCCACCGACGGTGGCGGCTCTATCCGTATTCCAGCCTCGGCCTGCGGCCTTGTCGGACTCAAAGTTTCGCGCGGCCGCATCACGCAGGGACCAGGCGCTGCCGATGCGACGGGTGGCCTTTCGGTCGATGGCTTCGTGACCAGGAGCGTGCGCGACACGGCCGCTGCACTCGACGCCACCAGCGCGCCGGATCCTGGCGATCCCTACTTCGCGTTGCCGGCGGAAGGTTCCTATCTCGAAGGCATCAAGCGGAAGACCAAGCGCCTTCGCATCGCGGTCAGCACCAAGATGCTGAACGGTACAGAGCACGATCCCGAAGTGACGGCAGCCGTGCGCAAGACAGCAAGACTCTGCGCCGGCCTTGGTCATACTGTTGAAGAGACCGATCCGACGATCGATGCCGGCGCGCTCATCAATGCCTTCTCGACCGTGTGGTGCGCCAATGTCGCGTTCACGCTCGACTCCCTAGCTGCGCAGACCGGAATAAAACCGTCGCTGGACGTGGTCGAAGGTCTCACGATCGGACTCTACGAATTGGGGAAACGGGTCGGCGCAGCCGAATTCATCGCCGCCCGCCAGGTCATGACAGCAGCTGGAAGACAGTTCGCTACTTGGCATGAGAAGTACGACGTCTGGCTCACCGCCACGCTCGGCAGGCCGCCGATGAAACTCGGCACGATCGATATCGACGAGACCGATGTGCAAAAGGGATTCATGCCCAACTATGGCTATGTGCCCTTCACTTCGATGCAGAACTGCGCGGGAACGCCCGGCATCAACCTGCCGCTCAACTGGAGCAAGGACGGTCTTCCCCTGGGTGTGCAGTTCACCGCGCGCAGCGGCGACGAGATGACTTTGCTCAAGCTTGCTGCGGAACTGGAAAAGGCGGCACCATGGTTAGACCGCTATGACAACATAAGGATCTGAGCAATGGCATTCGCTGAATACGCAGACTATGACGGCCTCGGACTCGCGCATCTCGTTCGACGCGGAGAAGTCACGCCGCTTGAACTCCTCGAGGAAGCCATCGTGCGGATCGAGCGTCACAATCCCAAGCTCAACGCTGTCGTCTACAAGGCCTATGACGAGGCTAAGCAGACCGCGAAAGAAAAACTGCCTGACGGTCCCTTCAAAGGCGTGCCGTTCCTGATCAAGGACATTGAATTGCCGGTCAAAGGTTGGCCGATGACGAACGGCAGTGCGCTGCTCAATGGCTATGTGACCAATTTCGATTGCGAGCTGACGCGGCGCTATCGCAGCGCCGGCGTCGTGCTGGTCGGAAAGACCAATACGCCGGAATTCGGCATTCCAGGAACGACGGAAGGACGCCATCTCGGCCATTGCCGCAATCCGTGGAATCCCAATCACAGTTCGGGCGGCTCGTCGGGCGGCGCTGCTGCGGCTGTCGCCTCCGGCATGGTGCCGCTGGCGCATGGTTCGGACGGTCTCGGTTCCATTCGCATCCCGTCAGCGCAATGCGGATTGGTCGGCATGAAACCGACGCTCTATCGCAACCCCGGCGGGCCTGACGACGGCAAACGCGCCCACGGCTTCGTCAACGATCATGTGCTCACGCGAACCGTGCGCGACAGCGCCGCGATGCTGGACTGGACCGGCACACCGGAAGACGACGCGCCCTATGCGCCGCTCACCAAGGCGCGGCCCTACGTCGAAGAGATCGAGACATCGCCGGGACGTTTGCGCATCGCATTCTGTTCCGAGAATCCGAGCAACACACCGCTCCATCCCGACGTTCAGGCGACATTCGACAACACGGTCAAGCTTCTCGGCGAACTCGGTCACATCATGATCGAGAAAAAGTCGCTGCCGATCGATTGGCGCAAGATGTATCGCGCGCAAGGAAGGGTTTCGGGCGCCATGCAGGTGGCTTCGCTCGAAGAGTGGTCGGAGGAACTTAAGCGCCCTCTCGACGAAACGACTCTGGAATGGCTGGCCCTGGCGGGTTATCGCGCAGCGAAGAACATCACGCCCAAGGATTTGGGCTGGGGACTGCAGACTCTACGCCAGATTAGTCGGCAGATTTTGGCACTGTGGCGCGAATTCGACGTGCTGCTGTCGCCGGTGACGATCACGCCGCCGCCGGAAATCGGCTTTCTCGATCCGTCGAATGTTCAGGCGCGCGAATTCAACCGCCGGCAAAGCCGCGTTTTCGGCTACACGCCGCCTTTCAACATCACCGGGCAACCGTCGATGTCGTTGCCCCTCGGCATGTCGAAGGACAAGCTCCCCATCGGCATGATGTTCACCGGCCGTTATGGCGACGAGGCGACGCTCTTCCGCTTGGCCGCTCAGCTCGAACGGGCGCGCCCGTGGATCGAGCGCAAGCCGCCGCTCTGGAACTGAATTCAGACGGCGAGCGGATTGAACCAGCGTAGCGTTGGAAAGCGCGCGAAGTTGGAGTCGTTACTACATAACGTCAGCCCGTGGTTCAGGGCGAGTGCCGCCAAATGCGCATTCGGTACAAGATCGCCAAAAACATCGGCTGTCTCACAAAGTTGGCGCATCGTCTCGCTGTGCCGGTCTGAGGGTTCCGGAGTCCAGGCTGGCTCGCACGCGAGCCACTCCCGCACCTGGGTCCAGGCGTCCGACATTTTCTGCGGGCGAGAAATCGACCTGGGATCTGTCGTTATTCGTGCATAGGCGAGAAGACTCTGCCATGGCAATCCGA
>Ga0207693_10003611_pt1 | contig 13209 bp, 9 predicted proteins | sample LARL81metaG_FD_184347 | JGI IMG/M metagenome (GOLD analysis project Ga0207693, IMG submission 184347) | Corn, switchgrass and miscanthus rhizosphere microbial communities from Kellogg Biological Station, Michigan, USA - LAR L8-1 metaG... | ecosystem: Host-associated > Plants > Roots >...
CCAGTTAGAAATTATGTAATATTTCGCCACAATCATTTTGATCCCGATAAAGCCGACCACAAAGGCAAGTCCGGTGTTGAGGTAAACGAAACGTTTCATCAAGTGCGCGAGCAAAAAATAGAGCGATCGCAAACCGATTACCGCGCAGATGTTTGACGTATAAACAATGAATGCGTCCTGCGTAATGGCAAATACTGCTGGAATTGAATCGACCGCGAAGATGAGATCCATGACGTCGATGACGATCAATGCCAGGGCCAGCGGCGTAAGCATCCAACGGCCATCCACGCGAGCTTTGAAGTGCTCGCCATAAAATTCGGGAGTAACCCGAAACAGACGGCGGCACACTCGCATCACCCAACCCTCCCCGAAATCACGCGGTATATGTTTACCGAAAAGCATTCGCAATGCGGTGATCAACAGGAAAACGCCGAACAAGTAGAGAATAAAATGAAACCGTTGTACCAAAGCGATACCGCACAAGATCATGACTCCGCGCATGACTAGGGCGCCGACGATTCCCCACACCAGCGCTCGGTGCTGTGCCATCGGTGGCACGCGAAAGTAAGCAAAAATCAATACAAAAACGAAGATGTTATCGACGCTCAGCGAATATTCGACGAGGTAAGCAGTGAGAAAATCGAGGCCAGCTTGCGCTCCTTTAATGTACCAAACGAGCCCATTAAATCCGAGCGATACCAGCACCCACAATACGCTCCGCTGGGCGGCCGCACGCATGCTCAACTCGCGGCCGCGGCGTTTGAAGCTAACAAGATCGATAATCAGCGCGATGAAGACGCCGGCGTGAAAGGCGATCCAAAACCAAATGCTGGTTGTCACGACGCGCTAGCGTTTCACGGCAGGCGCATTACCGCAATCGTAAACGCCCTTAATCAGAGTTTTCTCTCGCCAAGCAAAGTCTTCATCGTAGTTTGTGCGATTCGCATGGAGCCGGACCTGGAAAAACTTGTCGAGTCGGGAAAACTGACCGCAACCGGTGCCGAGCAACTCGAGAAACTGAAGCCGGGCACCTTTTGTTTGCACAAAAGCTGGGGATTCGGTTGCGTGACCGAGTGGAATCTTCTCCTCAATCAGGTCGTGATTGATTTCGCTGGCAAGAAATCGCATCCCATGCAGATCCAGTACGCGGCGGCAAATCTTACGCCACTCCCACCCGAACACTTCCTGGTCCGCAAGGCAAGCGACCTGATGTCGATCAAAACACTTGCCAGGCAGGAACCAGTAGCAGTTGTGCGAAATATTCTCGAAAGTCGTGGCGGCTACGCGACCGTTGGACAGATCAGTGAATGGTTGATCGGCGACGTTTTTACCGAAACTGAATGGAAACGCTGGTGGGAATCCACGAAGAAATCGCTCAAGGCGAGTGGCGCTTTTTCGGTCCCCGCAAAGAAGACAGAGTCGGTCCAACTGCGCCGAGAAGGTGTGTCGCACACAGACGAGCTAGTTGCTGCTTTCGACAAGGCGCGGCAGCCGAAAGAACAAATCGCCGCACTCGAACAAATCATAAAATTTCATCAACAATTCAAAGATCCGGAAAAACAACTGCAGCCGATGGTCGGATCGATCGAGAATGTGGCGGCGCGCAATCAGAAAATGCATCCTGAGCTCGCTTTCGAGCTTATCATTGCGCGAGACGATTTGCTCGAGCGCATCTCCCAACTCCACACAACGCACATTGGTTTAACGCTTTCGAAATTAATCCTTGATGAAGAGAAACGTTTGATATCGATCCTGCCCAAATTACCTGCGGCAAAAGAGAAACGGGTTTTGCAAGCGTTGCCCTCCGTGCTCGGACCGCGCTGGACGGAACGCGCTTTGCAATTGATGCAGGGAAGTCACGGGCGGATGATCGCGCAAATAGCGCGCGTATTTAGCGAGGTGGGGCAAGACGCCGAAGTGAAAGCAATGCTTGAACGCAGCATTCGCGAACATTCTGCCACGAGCGAGATGCTCGTTTGGTTATGTAACGAACGCGAGCGCTGGCGCGAGCTGATCAACCCGGAATTACTCGGCGCGATTTTGGGGGCATTGGAACGCGAACGGCACAATGTCCAGGGTCGCGGCAGCAAGTTGCAACGGGTGCTTGTTGACGATCGACAATTAGTTGGAGACATGTTTGCAAATGGCGATATCGGAGTCGCCCGCGATTACATGCGGCGGCTTCAAGTCAGCCCGTTATTTGACGAATTAACGAAACGTTCCCTTCTGGGGAGAATCATTAAGGTTTATCCAGAACTGGAAAGCATGATCACGGGCGCAGAAACACAAGAAAAGACTGCGCCTTTAATCGTTTCGTGGAGCAGTCTCGAAAGACGCAAAGCGGAGTACGAACAGCTCGTGAAAACCAAAATTCCGGAGAACAGCAAGGAAATCGCAATCGCCAGATCGTATGGCGATCTCAGCGAAAATTTTGAGTTCAAAGCAGCGAAACAAATGCAAAGCGTGCTGATGCGACGCAAAGCCGAACTCGAACAAATGCTGGACAACGCGCGGGGGACCTCTTTTGAGAAGGTGGATACGTCGCGCGTTTCCATCGGTACGGTCGTCACGTTGCGCGACTCGGATTCGAAGAAAGAGGAGACCTACACAATATTGGGCGCGTGGGACGGCGACCCCGACCGGCACGTTATTTCGTACCAAACCGCCATCGGTCAGGCGTTGCTCGGGCACAAACTTGGCGAAGTTGTCTCCCTCAACTCCGATCATGGCGCCGCTCAATTTGCAATTGTCTCGATCGAAGCCGCACCACCGGACAAGACCGAGCAAGCCGCTACGCTTAGCAAAGCCGCCATCGAACCGGTGATTGCCGAGTAATTTCGCCGAACAGGTCGGCCGCCGAAGATTAAGTGAATGCCTCGCACAAGCACCACTACATTAATAATTCATAGGAGAGAACGCTCAGGCAATAAATGGCTGCGGTTTCCACCCGTAAAATAATAGGTCCCAAGGTGATCGGACGGCACCCATGGTGGCGGGCAAGCGCAAGCTCCGCCGGCGTGAAATCGCCTTCCGGCCCGATAAGCATCAATACACTGCCTGGAAGATGTCGATGTTCGTTGGAGTAATCTGCGAGAATCTCTTTTAAATGTTGCGCGTCGGGCTGAAGCGAGCCGATCAAACGCAGATCGAACGTCGTGGAAGCTAAAAAAAAATCGCCCAGCCTGCGCGGCGCATGTACCTGCGGCAGCCAATTCTGTCCGCATTGCTTAGCCGCCTCGATCGCGATCTGCTGCCATTTCGCATGTTTCTGCGCGGCGCTTTCAAGATCGACCTGGACGACTGAGCGATCAGAAATGATCGGCGCAATCTCGGCTGCTCCGATCTCGACCGCCTTCTGCACGATCAAGTCCATGTTCTTTCCCTTCGGAATCGCTTGCCCGAGAATAATCCGGGAACGCAGCGCCGGCGTTTCCGCTTCGTGTAATTTGCGCAATTGAATGCCGGTGCCGCTAAGATCGACAATCTCGGCAGTGATTTCGCGCCCGCGTCCATTGAAGAGGACGAGCTTTTCGGCGGGTTTCATGCGTAAGACGTCGCGCGCGTGGTGCGCTTCCGACCCAGTCAAGGCAGGCGCGTCAGGGTTCCAATTTTCCGGCGAAATATAGAAACGGTGCATGGCATCGAGTTTCATGACTCAGTTTTAAAAGATCCAGAAAAGACATCGAGCGCTCGTGAACTGAAACAGGGTGTCGAGATTTATTGCGTCAGTTTTCGCTTTCGTATTTCGAGGCGATGTCCGCATTCATCGCCACCACACTTTTCAGCGATTTGCGTACCGCTAAGGCCACTCCGCGTTCTTGCAGCGCCTCGATGACCCTCTCTGTCGGAATGTTCCCAATCAGCGTATTCTGCGCGAACGGACAGCCACCGAGGCCGCCGATCGCTGAATCAATGCGGCGACAACCAGCGTCATAAGCCGCTAGCACTTTGGCTGCTGCCTCGACATGTGTGCTATGCAGGTGGACGCCGATGTCGTACGCACCGTAGTCGCTTATCATCGAGGAAACCACGCTGCCAACAAGTTCGGGTGCAGCAACACCAACTGTGTCTGCAAGGGAGATTGATCGGATCTCAAGCGCGGTTATTTTTCCTATCGTCCGGCGCGCCTTGTCTTCATCCCAGGGATCGCCGTATGGATTTCCGAAGGCCATGGAAATGTAAACGACCATGTCCAGCCCGAAGTTGTCAGCCTTCCTCTTAATTGATTGCAGAATTTTATAGCACTCCTCTAACGATTGATTCTGGTTTTTGCGCAGAAAGGTCTCGGAAATCGAGTAGGGATACCCGAGCGTCGTCACGCGAGCCGTTGCGATGGCGCGCTCCGCACCTTTCTCGTTCACCACAATGCCAATGATTTCGACGTCGCTGGGCGGATCGAGTTGCTCCAGGACTTTTTCGCTATCGGCCATCTGTGGCACGGCCTTTGGAGAAACAAAGCTTGCGGCGTCGATGTGCTTGAATCCCACGCCGATCAGCGCGCGCAAATACTGCGCCTTCACATCCGTGGGGATCAGTGCCTTGAGTCCCTGCCACGCATCGCGGGGGCATTCGATCAGCTTTACGGCCTCGTTAGGCATCGTTGTGATACTCGGCAAACCAGGCGAATAGAGGAACGACTTCCACTTTCCTATGCCCGTTTATTGGAAGAATTCTTTCGCGCGTTCAAAGAAACTTTTGCGCATTGGCGTGTTTTCCTCGCCGCACAGCGCGGCAAATTCTTCGAGCTTGCGGCGTTGTTCAGCATTCAGACGCGATGGCACCTCCACGATTAACCGGACGAGCAAATCGCCACGGTCGCGCCCATTGACGTGAACGATACCTTTGCCACGTAGCTTGAAGATTTGTCCGCTTTGCGCGCCGGCCGGCACCTTCAAATACGCCTTACCTTCAAGCGTCGGCACGTCCAGCTGCCCGCCCAACGCCGCGATCGAAAAGGGAATCGGAACTTCACAATAAAGATTGTCGCCGTCCCGCTGGAAGATTTTGTGCTCCTTAATGTGTATGACGACGTAAAGATCGCCCTGCGGCCCACCGCGAATACCGGCCTCGCCGTTGCGCGAGGAGCGCAGCCGCGCACCCTCGCTGATTCCGGCCGGAATCTTCAATTTAATGCGGGTCAGTTTTTCCACGCGCCCCTCACCATGACATTGCCGACACGGCTTCTCGATGATCTGTCCGGCGCCGCGACATCGCGGACATGTTTGCGAAACCTGAAAGAATCCGCGCGAACTGATTACCTGCCCACGGCCGCTGCAAACGGGACACGTGATGCTTCGCGAACCGGGCTCAGCGCCGCTACCCTGACATTTATCGCAGGTCTCGAGCTTCGCGATTTCAATTTCTTTTTCGACGCCGAACGCCGCCTCCTCGAGCCTGATCTCCATGTCGTAGCGCAAATCGGAACCGCGTTGCCGATCTTGCGCACGCGTGGCCGCGCCCCCAAAGAATGTCTCGAAAATGCCGCCGCCGATTCCGCCGCTGCCGAAAACTTCACGGAAAATATCGAACGGATCATGAAAACCACCGCCGCCGAAACCCGCACCTCCCGGGGCGAAGGCAGCGTGGCCGAAACGATCGTAGGCCGCGCGTTTATCCGAGTCGACGAGAACATCATAAGCTTCGCCGAGCTCCTTAAATTTTTCCTCGGCATGAGGGTCATCAGGATTTTTGTCTGGATGAAACTTAACGGCGAGCTTGCGATAAGCGCGCTTGATTTCCTGCTCGGAGGCGTTGCGTCCTAAACCGAGAACTTCGTAATAATCGCGTTTGGCGGTAGCCATTTTCAAAAAGTAATGAGTGACCGGTGACTAATGACAAGAGGAAGCAGGTCGCTCACCCCCGTTACTTGTCACTCGTGACTTTCTTTGTCGGGCCCGATGAAACGACAACACTCGAAGGCCGCAGCAAGCGATCCTTGAATCGATAACCGCGGCGGGTCTGGCGGATAACGGTGCCTTCCGGAAATTGCTCGCTCGGTTCATGTGCAATCGCTTCGTGCAAATTTGGATCGAACTTTTGTCCCTCAGCTTCAATCGCCTGCAATCCATTTTCAGCGAGGAAATCGTTTAGTTGTTTCAGCACGAGAGTCATTCCGGAATAAATCGGAGACTGTTCGCTTTCGCCTCGCGCGGCTTCCAGACCAAGCTTGAAATTGTCGATGATCGCCACCAGCCGCTCCAGCAAGGAAGTGTTCGCGTATTTAATCGCATCTTCCTTTTCGCGGGCACACCGCTTTTTATAATTTTCAAAGTCCGCCTGGCTGCGCAGTGCAAGATCGCGAAAACGATCGAGATCAGCCTGCAAACCCGCCATCGGATCCTCTGTTTCACTTCGTTCCGCCTCGGGTGCTGTCGATGAAGGGGGCGATGTCGAGGCCTGGCTCGCGACTTTCGTCGGATTTGCCGGTAGCGATCTGTCAGGCTCCCGGCGTTGTTCGGTCACAGGAATCTTTTTCATGTTTTGCGGATGGCGATCAGAGTGATGTCGTCATTTTGGGGCTGCGAGCCGGTAAAATTGCGGACGTTATCGATGACTCGCCGCACAATTGCTTGGGCGCCATCACTCGCGCTGGCCCGGACGGACTCGATCGTGCGCTCAAGGCCAAATTCGTCTCCTTCCGTATTTAGCGCTTCCGTTACCCCGTCGGTGTAAAGGACGAGGCAATCATGGCGTTCAAGGGGGACAGCGAAGTCGTTCGTAATCCTATCGAACACGTTTCCGCTGTCAATTCCAAGGACCATGCCGGGGGATTTTACCGGCGTAACGCTTTGTGATTGTTGCTTGTAAAGCAGTGGGGCGTCGTGCCCACCGCGTGCCAGGGTGATGCCATTGCGCTCGTGATCAAGGATGAGATACGCGATACTGATAAACATGTCTTCCTTAATGTCGGGATAAAGCTGCCGGTTTACCTTTCGCAAAACATCAGCTGGGGAAGGGTTCCGCGCCGCCTCAGCACGCAAAACGCTACGACAGATCGCCATGATCAGCGATGCCGGAACGCCTTTGCCCGAAACGTCGGCGATGACAACGCCAAGCCGTTCGTCGTCGACATGAATGTAATCAAAATAATCGCCGCTCACCTGGCGGGCGGGCACGTTAATGCCGCTGATTTGAAAACCGTTAATGGCCGGCGCTTCCGCCGGAAGCAGAATCCGCTGAATATCCCGTGCAATCTCGAGATCATGATCGAGTCGCTTCTTTTCATTCGCCATCGAGTAAATGATGGCGTTGTAAAGGGCAAAGGCGGATTGTTCGGCAATCGATTTAAAAACAATGAAATCGCCTTGCGAAAACGGCGCGCCCATTGGACCATTGGCGACTGCGAGGACACCGAGCTCTTGTTTTCCGTAGGAAAGCGATGTTGCCATCACAGAGGCAGTGCCAAAAGCACTGTCACGTAATCTCGCGAGCTCTGGCACCTGGGAGAATTCGCTGAAGGAAACAGACTGCCCTGTTTGCCAGACACGCCCGATAAGCCCCTCACCCGGAGCAATCGAGCGCAGTCGCAGGTAGCTCTCAAGCGCGATCGGAGTGGCGGCCGCTTGCTGTAAAATGTCCGGGGGAACGTCTACCAGCGGTGGGCAACCCTTCGAGATAAAAGCCGGGGTGAGCTTTCCACCTGTGCGATCGATCACATAAAGCGCGCCGCCGTGTGCATCGAGAATACGGGTTGCCCCTTCGACGATGAGCCGGTGCAATTCATTAGGTCGAATGGTGTCGCTGAAAGCTTCTCCCAGTCCGTGGAGAAAATCGAAAACCAGAGTTTCTTCAACCTGAATTTCTTCATGCGAACGCTCCAACGCTCGAATCCGCCGGGTCTGCGTATAGGCGGTAAAAATCCACCCGGCCACAGACGCGAAAAACAGTCCGAAGAGAAGAATCGGCCACGTCATGAAGGGCCAGCTTACTTCGAAGGCGTCTCGTGATGAAGGTCTTGTTTTAAATACTCGAGAACGTCCTTAAAACGAAAGAGATTTTCCGGCGCCGCCTCGCAAAGAGCTTCGTGCGCCTCGAGCATTGTTTCCGCTTGCTCCTGTTTTTTGGTCCCTTGCTGCTCATCCTTGGAATCACGTTCGAGCGCCTCACATTCGGGCGCAGTCGAACCATTGGCGTGAATGTCGAATATCTGATCGAGGCCAAGCCCAGAGAGGAGTTCTTGGCTCCGGCTCCCGCAATGAACAACGTGGAGATGACCGTGGCCGAGTTCTTTCAAGCGTAACGCCACGCTGGCCATTGTGCCCATGAATGTGGAATCCATCATCGCGCAATGCGCCAAATCAATCACAAATTCGCGATAACCGCGGTTCAACATCTCGCGAGCGAACTCTTTCAGGTTCCCGCTGTTCAGGAAACTGCCCTTTCCCTTCACTTTCACCCATACCGCCGGACCATTTACCCCTACTTGAATCGATGACTCCACGTTTACTCTGTAAAAGATACAAGACCGAGAGGCATGCTGTCAAACCCGGCAACATCGTGGAACTCCCGAGGAATTGATTTCGAAACCCAGAAAGTTATGTTTCAGAAACAGCCGGTAGCGTTACTCCCACATATAGGAGCGGTTCTCGGCCACAATTCGCCCCTTTTCTATCAACAAGCAACGCCAGCTAATCACTCGCCCGTCGTCAAAGTAATCGTCGCCGATAACCTTGAATTCCGTCTTGTGCGTGCCGCGTACGTTGCGATATGAAATCTCCTGCCCCTGGACGTGTTCGTGTAATTTCTCCTGACGATACTCCAGACGAACCGTTATGTCAGCTGGCCGCTTGGCGCGCCAAAAGAAATCGAAATAATCACCATAACGCTGACGTTGATCCAACACTGTCACGGCGCCGAACAGACGGTATTGCCGCTCAAATGTGATTGAAGCCTCCTGTACGGTACTCGATTTTGATGAAGGGGCCGTACTGGAGAGCTTCCCTGGTTTTGACGTGGTACCCGGTGCGTTGGGCTGTCGTTGGTGAAGAGGAGTATCGCTTATAGAAAAAAGTTTCGTTTTTCGAAATTCGATATCTTTGTTCAACGCGACCGGGAGTGGTTTTACTTCCTCGAGGATCCTGGGTTCTTCGGCGCCGCTCACAGCGAAAACAGCCAAGGCGTAAGAGATAAAGCCAGATAGTACAGCGGTAAACCTCATTGGCGGAATAAAACCGGCTCTTACGCACCGTGTCAATGCGCCAACGCCGGAGAAGGGACGCGAAAACGAAAACTGGCAGCAAAGAGGGTCGTCCGGTGAGCGAGCATTCACTCCATTCATGGATTCGATTCTGGCAGCGACGGAATATCGGCCAACTGATCCCACCGGAAATAATCTGTGCTGCCCCAAAACCCGTTTTCTGTACCAAGATTTACGCATAAATTTCATCGTGCTCGACGTTTGTTTTGACCGCGGTGTTTATTTGCCACAGCGGGATCTCTGGCTCGACCCCTGGGATGCAAAGCGGTTTGCATTCGTTTCACACGCGCACAGCGACCACGTTGCGCCTCATGACGAGATCATCCTTTCCGATCGCACCGCGCGTTTGATGCACGCTCGACTGCCGGGCATTCGCAGCGAGCATGTGTTGCCGTTTGGTAAAAGGCGAAGAGTGCAGGATCTCGAGATTATGCTGTTACCCGCCGGTCATATCTTTGGTTCGGCACAACTTTGCCTTTTCACGGCGGGTGACACGCTGCTTTACACCGGCGATTTCAAACTGCGGCCGGGGAAATCCGCCGAGCAAGCACAATGGGAGCGAGCCGATACACTTATTATGGAGACGACTTTTGGCCTGCCGCGCTACCGATTTCCACCAACTGAGCAGATCATTAATCAAGTAGTCACTTTCTGCCGCGAAACGATCGATGAGGGCGAAGTGCCGGTATTGCTTGGCTATTCGTTAGGAAAGGCCCAGGAGATACTGTGCTCGCTCGATGGAGCCGGCCTCACGCCCATGCTGCACGGTTCCGTTTATCAGATGACTCGTATCTACGAGCAGTTCGGTCAATCGTTTTGCAAATACGTCCGCTACAACGCGAATGATGTCGCGGGGAAGGTTCTCATCTGTCCGCCGAGCGCAAATCGATCGCGCATGCTGGAAAAAATTCCACGTAAACGCGTTGCGATGGTCAGTGGCTGGGCAGTCGATTCGAATGCAGTTTATCGCTACCAAGTTGATGCCGCGTTTCCGCTCTCGGACCACGCTGATTACAATGACCTCGTTCGCTATGTCGATCTTGTTCAGCCCAAGCGCGTGCTGACTCTTCACGGTTTTGCGGCCGAATTCGCGCGCGACCTGCGAGATCGCGGCATAGAGGCGTGGGCGCTCACGGAAGAAAATCAAATGGAGCTCGCGCTGCCGAAAAAAACTGTAATCACGGGCATGTCGCCTGGATCTTCGATAGTTGCGGCTAGCACGGCCAACTCTGTAAAAGATCGACAATCGCCCATCGATTCAGAATTTCGTGGCTTTGCTGAAGTCGGCGAGGCGATTGCGGCTACGCCAGCGAAGCTCCAAAAGATACGGTTTCTCGCGGATTACTTACGCACGCTCAATCGGGATCAGCTTTCGATTGCGACGACTTATTTTGCTGGGAGAGCCTTCGCGCAGAGCGATCTCCGCACACTGCAAGCAGGAGGGTCGATCGTCTATCGCGCAATCAAGGGCGCGGCAAAAGTGAGCGACGCGGAATTTCGCCGCATTGCCCACGGCCACGGCGATGCTGGGAAAACGGCGTTTGAAGCGCTCGACGGTCGGACAAAGCCCGAACCATTCAGTCTCGCGCAATCGCGCGATTTCTTCGAAATCTTGCATAGGGCGCGCGGTCCAAGGGCGAAAACCGAATTATTGCAATCACGTCTCGCCAGACTTTCCACGTGTGAGGGCCAGTATGTGGTCAAAATTCTCACAGGAGATTTGCGCATCGGTTTGCGTGAGGGACTTCTGGAAGAAGCAATCGCTCGCGCATTCGAGGAGCCCCTGGATGAGGTCAAGGGGGCGAACATGCTGCTGGGCGATATTGGCGCGACCGCGGCGCTCGCTTCCCAAAAGCAATTGGATCGTGCGGAAGTGTCGATCTTTCGCCCGATCAAGTGCATGCTTGCGACTCCCGAACTAACAGCTGAGGCAGTCTGGGAACGGTTCGTTAATGCCAAGACTTCTGCCGCTGACACGGCCACTATAGTTTTTGTCGAAGATAAATTCGATGGGATCCGCGCACAGCTTCATCGCAGCGCAGAGAAAGTCGAAATTTATTCGCGCGATTTGCGGCGCATCACTGATCAATTCGCGGAACTAGCGGAGCAAGCGCGGAAATTCGAACCGGAATTGATCGTCGATGGGGAAATTATTGCCTTTGAAGAAGGTCGCAGGCTCACGTTCTTCGATTTACAAAAAAGACTCGGTCGCAAGGGCGATAGCGGGGATTTATTCAAGGGCGCGGCGGCAGATGTCCCAGTGGCATTTATCCTCTTCGATCTTCTTTGGCTAAACGGACGCTCGTTGCTGAAAACACCGCTGCGCGAGCGGCGCGAATGGCTCGGGAGGTTGCAATTGCCGCCGCGGTTTCAGAGGGCGGAAGTGTTTCCTGCACGTTCCGCCGTCGAGATCGAACAAATCTTCCAGAAAGCACGGCGCCGCTTGAACGAAGGCCTCATGATCAAAGACCCGGAAAGTTATTATTCGCCCGGGCGGCGCGGGATGTTCTGGTTCAAGTTAAAGAAGGAGCTGGCGACGCTCGATGTTGTGGTCGTCGCCGCAGAACTGGGCCATGGCAAGCGCAACAACGTGCTAAGCGATTACACATTTGCCGTGCGCGATGAAACGAGCGGCGCACTTTTGCCTATCGGCAAAGCCTACAGTGGATTGACCGATGCGGAGATTGCCGAGTTAACCGATCATTTCAAACAAAATACAATTGTGGATCGTGACCGTTATCGTGAGGTAAAACCGGACATCGTCCTCGAAATTGCGTTCAATTCAATTCAGCCGAGCGCGCGCCATGCGAGTGGACTCGCGCTGCGCTTTCCACGGATCAAAGCCATACGGCGCGACAAAAATGTGGATGCCATCGACACGCTAAGTTACGCGCGCGAGCTGGCTGCGCGACAGGCGAAAGAATAGTGCAAGCTTCCAGCCGTCGTAGGGGCAGGGCCGAATTTGGTTTAGAAGTCGGCCGTTTTGCTGGAACTCTTTTCAATGCCATCCCGTAGACTGCGATCTCTTTCGATTAGTCGAACAACGAAGTGAGTTGCGCGATCGCGCAAGATTTAAGGCGTTGTCGATGAGGGCGACGTTGCTGGCGTGACGATAACCGTTTCGACCTGGCTTCGGCGCCAACGCTGGATATTCGCATAAAGCGCCAGCAGCGCCATTGACATCACGATTATGAGCATAAGCACAACGCCGCTTTTGCGAGGTCGGGATGGCTGTTCTTCGCTAGCCGGATATGAATTCACCCCTGAAATATCGATGTCGACGTTGCGCGCGCAAACGCAGATTAATCCAGATGCAACCCGGCGATCGCGTCCATAACGCGTTGGCTTAGCCGTCCGTAGAGATCCTTGCCCCGCGATCCGAGATCGGCGGCCGTAAAAAAGATCGGTTCCCCAACGACAATGGTGATTGGCACAAAGCGCAAGCTGCCGCCGCCACGCGGCAAAGCTTCGCGCGCACCAAAAATGCGCATTGGCACGACCGGAGCGAGTGTTTTTGCAATCACGAGTCCCAGCCCAGGCTGAGCGGGCTGCAAATCGCCGTCGAGCGTCCGTGCGCCTTCCGGAAAAACCAGTGCTGCGTTCCCGGTCTTGAGGACACGAATTAATGCCTTGAGTGCGCTGCGGTCGATCCCTTCCTGATTAACTGGAATAACGTTCAGCTTGGGCAAAAGCCAGCCTAACACCGGCACGTCGATGAGCGTCCTCTTCGCCAGAAAATAAATCGCGCGATCGCATGCAGTGCCGGCGAATGGCGGGTCGAGATCGCCGGACGCAAGCGGCCGGACAGCCTCACCGTCAAGGAGGTGACCCGGCCGCAGGACCGCCTGCCGGATGTGAATTACGTTTTCGCGCCCTTGAAACACGCCCGGCTCGATTACATCGCGCAGAAGGCGGTCGAGATGGGGGCTCGCCGATTGCAGCCGGTCCTGACCCGCCACACCCAGGTCTCGCGGATCAATGGCGAGCGGATGCGCGCCAATGTGATCGAGGCC
>Ga0207693_10003614_pt1 | contig 13205 bp, 12 predicted proteins | sample LARL81metaG_FD_184347 | JGI IMG/M metagenome (GOLD analysis project Ga0207693, IMG submission 184347) | Corn, switchgrass and miscanthus rhizosphere microbial communities from Kellogg Biological Station, Michigan, USA - LAR L8-1 metaG... | ecosystem: Host-associated > Plants > Roots >...
GCCCGGCAGGGCGAGCTTGGAACGCCGGACGCCGCTGCCCACCACCACCCGCGGCGCCGCGGCGACCCGGGCGTCCACCAGGACGGGCCAGCCGCCGGGCAGCCCGATCGGCGTGATCCCGCCGTACTCCATGCCGGTGGCGGCGACCGCCTCATCGACCGGCGCGAACGACGCCTTGCGGACGTCGAGCTCGCGCCGGGCCACCCCGTTCACGTCCGCCCGGGTGGTGGCGAGCACCACGCAGGCCGCATAACGGACCTGGCCCTCGCGCCGGCCCGTGATCACTACGCAGTTCGCCGAGACGTCCGGGCTGACCCCGTACCGTTCGCAGAACGCCGCCGTGTCGGCCAGCTCCGGGTCGATCTCGGCCACGCCCACGGCGTCCGCCGGGAGCGTCCCGTCCAGCGCCGCCAGCGCCTCGGCCACCGGCGGGGCGAGCAGGTCGGCCCGGGCCAGCGCCGGCTCGATGTCCAGCTTGCCCATCTTCGCGTCCACGGGCTTCATCCTGCCATCACCAGACCCGGCCTTCGGGCGAGCCTGGTGGATCCGCGCCGCCGCGGGCGGGCCGCCGGGAACCCGCCAGGTTCGGCCGCCGCCCGTTCGGGAAGTCTCTTTAGGAGAAACGTCCCGCTGTGCTCCTGTTCGCCGGGCAGCGTGGCGAGTGACCGGCCCACGATGACCGCGCCCACCCGAGCCAGGAGATCCGCCTTTGTCACCCGAGTCCTTACTGTCGATCCTGCACGAGAGCAGCCAGCACCCGGCCCTGATCTGCCCCGACGACGGCACCGTGGTGCCGCACCACGAACTGGCCACGTCGGTGCACCGGCTCGCGGGGCTGCTCGCCGGGCTCGGCGTCCGGCGCGGCCAGCGGGTGGCGATCGTGATGCGCAACGGCCCCGAGGTCGTCGAACTGCTGCTCGCCGTCGCGGCGCTCGGGGCGACGGCGGCCCCCATGAACCCCGGCTATACCCGGGCGGAGTACGAGTTCTACCTCTCCGATCTCGACCCGGGCCTGCTCCTGATCCAGGCCGGGCGCGGCGCCGACGCCCGCGCCGCGGCCGGGGGCCGGACGGTCGTCGACGTGTCGGTCCGGCCGCAGGGCCCGCCGCAGCTGTCGGTGGCCGGGACGCGGGCCAGCCGGGAGAGCGCCTTCGAGCCCGGGTCGGCGAGCGACGTGGCCCTGCTGCTGCACACCAGCGGCACCACCAGGCGCCCGAAGCAGGTACCGCTGCTGCAGCGCAACCTGATGGCATCGGTGCGGGCGATCGCCGCGCACTACCGGCTCGGCGCGGCCGACGTCTCCTACTGCGCGATGCCCCTGTTCCACGTGCACGGACTCATCGCCTCGACGCTGGCCCAGCTCGCGGCGGGCGGCTCGGTGGTCACCCCCCGGCGGCTGTCCCAGCGGCGCTACTGGCAGCAGGCCGGCGCGCACGGCGTCACCTGGGTCTCCGCGAGCCCGACCATCCACACCGAGCTCATCGAGCACGGCACCACGCCGGCCCCGTCCATCCGTTTCGTGCGCTCATGCAGTTCCGCCCTGTCGCCGGACCTGTTCCGGCGGCTGGAGGACCTCTACCAGGCGCCGGTCCTGGAGGCGTACGGCATGACCGAGGCCAGCCATCAGATGACCTCGAATCCGCTGCCGCCCGGGCGGCACCTGCCGGGCTCGGTGGGGGTGCCGGCCGGGGCGGAGGTGCGCATCGTCGACAAGGCCGGGCGGGACCTCCCCGCGGGCCAGCCCGGCGAGGTGGCGGTCCGCGGGCCCGGGCTCACGCCCGGCTATCTGGGCGACGCGGAGGCGAACGCCGAGTCCTTCTTCGATGGCTGGTTCCGCACCGGCGACCGTGGCCGGCTGGAGGACGGCTATCTCCGGCTCGAGGGCCGGATCAAGGAGCTGATCATCCGCGGCGGTGAGAACATCTCGCCGGGCGAGGTCGAGGACGCGCTGAAGGCGCATCCGGCGGTCACCGACGCCGCGTGTTTCGGGATCGCGGACGACAAGTACGGGCAGGTGGTGGGGGCGGCCGTGGTCCTGAGGGCGGAAGCGGACCCGGCGCAGCTGCGCGCCAGCTGCCGGGCGTCGCTGGCCGACTTCAAGGTGCCGAAGGTCATCCACGTGGTGAACGAGATCCCCCGCACCCCGACCGGAAAGGTACAGCGCAGCCTGATCGCCTCCCGGCTGAACGGGCGCGAGCGGTGAGGCTCGCCGTCCTCGGCGCGGGCGCCATCGGGGGCTACGTGGGTGCGTGCCTCGCCCGCGCGGGGCTCGACGTCACCCTCATCGCCCGCGGCGCGCACCTGGCGGCCATGCGCTCCCGGGGTATCCGCGTGCTGAGCCCGGACGGCGACTTCGCCGCGAGCCCGCGCGTCACCGATGACATCGCCGCGGTCTCCGGCGCCGACGTGGTCTTCCTGGGGCTCAAGGCCTACGGCCTCCCACCGGTCGCGGCGGGCCTGCACCGCGCGCTCCGGCCGGGGACGGCGGTCATAGCGGCGCAGAACGGAATCCCGTGGTGGTACTTCCAGGGACGTCCCGGGCCCTACCGCGATCTGGTGATCGAGAGCGTCGATCCCGGCGGGGTCGTCACCCGGGCCATCGACCCGGCCAGCGTGGTCGGCTGCGTGGTCTACCCCGCGACCGAGATCGCCGAGCCGGGTGTCATCCGCCACGTGGAGGGGCACCGGTTCTCGCTCGGCGAGCCGGACGAGAGCAGGAGCGAGCGGTGCGGCGAGATCTCCCGGGCGTTCCGGGCCGGCGGCCTGCGGGCCCCGGTCGCCACCGACCTGCGGAGCCAGATCTGGCTGAAGGTGATCGGGAACGCCGCGCTGAACCCGGTGACGGCGCTGCTCGGGGCGACCCTGGGCGAGCTCGGGGAGTCCCCGGCGGCGATACGGCTGGTCCGGGCGGTCATGACCGAATGCGCCGCGGTGGCGTCGGCGCTCGGGGTCGTGCTTCCCGTCTCGATCGATCAGCGGCTGGCGGGGGCCATCGCGGTCGGCGACCACCGCACGTCGATGCTGCAGGACCGGCTGGCGGGCAAGCCGCTGGAGATCGACTGCCTGACCGGTGCCGTGATCGAGATCGCCGGGCGGGCCGGCGTGGACGTGCCGCAGACGCGGGCGGTGCACGAGCTGGTCACGGCGCTGGGGGATCTCGGGGATCCGGGAGCGGGCGGGTGATCGACCCCGGCCGGTGGGAGCGCCGGCCGGCAGCTGACCGGGCCGGGGCGCCGGCTCAGGAGCCCTGGGACCGGCGGGCCAGGCGCACCGGGTCAAGCGGCGGGGCGGCCAGGGGCGCCCCCCGGTAGCCCCGGACCTCCCCGAAGCGCCCGCTGTCCGCCGCCCACGCCTGCGCCGCGCCGATGATGTCCTCGGGGGTCCGGCCGACGAAGTTCCACCACATCAGGAGGGTCTCGCCGAGCGGCTCGCCACCGAGGAGGAACAGCCGGGCCCCCTCGCCCGCCGCGAGGGTGACCGAGCCGCGCCCGGTGGCCAGGTACAGCAGGCTGCCCGGGGCGAGCGTGTTCCCGTTCGCCGCCGCCGACCCGCGGGCGACGAAGATCACGTGCTCGTGGCCGGGGGTGAGCGGGATGGTGACGTCGCCCCCGCGCACCGCGTTGATCTCGGCGCCGACCAGCGGGGAGTACGTCCGGGCCGGGGAGGTGACATCGGCCAGCGACCCGGTGAAGACGGTGATCTCGGCGCCGCCGATGCCCAGCACCGGCAGCTGGGCATGGTGCTCGAAGGCGGGCGCCGCCTGCCGGTCGGCATCGGGCAGCGCCACCCAGAGCTGCACCCCGTGCAGGCCGGGGTCATGGTCGGCCGGTGACTCCTCGGCGTGCGCGATCCCGTGGCCGGCGGTCATCAGGTTGAGCTGGCCGGGCCGGATCATCTGCTCGCTGCCGAGGCTGTCGCGGTGCAGCACGTTCCCCTCGAGCAGCCAGGTGACGGTCTGGAGCCCGATGTGCGGGTGCGGCGGGACCTGCATCCCGGCCACCCCGTCCACCGACATCGGGCCGTAGTGGTCCACGAAGCACCAGGCGCCCACGCTGCGGCGGCGGCGCAGCGGGAGCAGCCGCCGCACCTCGACGTCGCCGACGCGCGCCAGCCGGGCGCTGGTCAGCTCGGTGTGCCCGCCCGGCGGGTCGCTCTCCCGCAGCGGCGCGCCCGGTGTCTCGACATCCGCGTCCACCGTGCTCATGGCTCCGCGCTCCTGTCTGCCGCCGTCCGGCCGGGGTTGAATGGGTCAACAACAACCGACCATACCCAGGGGAGAGTCCGTGACCTCGATCCGCGAGAGCCATAACGAGCTGATCGGCCTTGGCCGCCGCCTGCGGGAGGCGATCCCCGACGTGTACGCCGGCTACGCCCAGCTGCACAACGCGTCCATGGGCGACGGCGCGCTGCCGGCCCGGGTCAAGGAACTGATCGCCCTGGCCATCGCGGTGACCAAGGAGTGCGACGGCTGCGTCGTCGCCCACGCCCGCGGCGCGGCCCGGCGCGGGGCGACCGCGGAGGAGGTGGCCGAGGCCATGGGCGTGACCATCCTCATGAACGGCGGCCCGGGCACGGTCTGGGGGCCGCGCGCCTACGGCGTCTTCGAGGAGTTCGCCGGCGAGGTCAGCCGACCAGGGTCTTGACCGCGGCGGCCAGCTCGGTCAGGGCCTTCTTGGCGTCCGCGAAGTACATGCTGGTCTTGGGGTCCACGTACAGCTCGTTGTCGATGCCCGCGTAGCCGGACGCCATCGACCGCTTGATCACGATGATGCTCTTGGCCTGGTCCACGTCCAGGATCGGCATGCCGGAGATCGCCGTCCCCGGGCGCCGGGCGGCCGGGTTGGTGACGTCGTTGGCGCCGACCACCAGCGCCACGTCGGTCCGGGGGAACTCCGGGTTGATCTCGTCCATCTCCTTGAGCAGCGGGTAGGGCACGTTGGCCTCGGCCAGCAGCACGTTCATGTGACCGGGCATCCGGCCCGCCACCGGGTGGATCGCGTAGCTGACCTCGATCCCGTGCTTCTCCAGCTCCGAGGCGAGCTCGGCCAGCTGGTGCTGGGCCTGGGCGGCGGCCAGGCCGTAGCCGGGCACGATGATGACCTTCTGCGCGTAGGCGAGCTGGATGGCGGCGTCGTCGGCGGCGATCGACCGCACGTCCCCGCCTGGGCCCTCCACCGCCACGGCGGTGTCCCCGGTGCCGAACCCGCCGATCATGATGTTGCGCAGCGAGCGGTTCATGGCGTCGGCCATCAGCTTGGTGAGGATGCCACCGGACGCGCCGACCAGCGCGCCGGCGATGATCAGGGCCCAGTTGCCGATGACGAAGCCGGCCATGGCGACCGCGGTGCCGGTGAAGGCGTTCAGCAGCGAGATGACCACCGGCATGTCGGCCCCGCCGATCGGCAGCACCATCGTCACGCCGAACGCGAGCGCGGCCAGGATGATGACCAGCAGCACGGGAACGCTCGGCGTCACGATCAGGTAGATGGCCCCGCCGATCCCGACCACGGCCGCGCCCGCGTTGACCAGCCGTGAGCCCGGGAAGGTGATCGGCGACCCGCTGATGAGCCCCTGCAGCTTCCCGGCGGCGATGATCGACCCGGAGAACGTCACCGCGCCGATGATCACGTCCAGCAGGGTGGGCACGGTGGTGGTCTCGGGCACGCCCCCGGCGGCGCCCGCCAGGTTGATGTAGTCGTGGATGGCCACCAGCGCGGCGGCGCCGCCGCCGACCGCGTTGAAGACGCTGACCAGCTGGGGCATGGCCGTCATCTGCACGGTGCGGGCGGCGTAGAGCCCGGCCCCGCCGCCCAGCAGCGCCCCGGCCAGCATGATGATCCAGCCGGTCACGCTGATCGTGCCGGCGTGGATGATGATGGCGAGCGTGGCCACCACGGCGGCGATCATGCCGCCGGTGGACAGCTGGTTCCCCCGCCGCGCGGTGGCGGGGGTGTTCATCAGGTGCAGGCCGAGCACGAAGCAGCTGGCCGCGGCCACGTACACCAGCTGGACGATCCAGTCGAAGGCGCTCACGACGAGGTCCCGCCGCTCGCTACCTGGTGCGCCTGCCCGTCCGGGCTGATCGGCCCGGCCTTCCCGTCCGGGCCGGCCGGGACCGGCGCGGGCCGGCGCCGGAACATCTTCAGCATCCGCCCGGTGACGACGTACCCGCCGACCACGTTCATGGCGGCGAACGCGGCGGCGATGAAGGCCAGGATGTAGCCGAGCGCGTTGTTGGTGGAGGCGGCGATGAGCATCGCACCCACCAGGATGATCCCGTGGATCGAGTTGGCGGCCGACATCAGCGGCGTGTGCAGGGTCGCGGGCACCTTGCTGATGACCTCGAAGCCCACCAGCAGGGCCAGCACGAAGATGGTGATGTCGGTGAGCAGGGCGCTGGTCACTGGGAGGTACCTCCGGCGGGCTGGTCGGCGAGCAGGGCGGCGGTGGCGGGATGGATCACGGACCCGCCGTGGGTGATGACCACCCCGGCCTGGATGTCGTCGCTGGGATCGATGGCCAGGGCCCCGTCGGCCACCATGTGCAGCAGCAGGGTGCTGACGTTGCGCGCGTAGGCGGTCGAGGCGGCGGTCGGCATGCTCGTTGCCAGGTTGGCCGCGCCGATCACGGTCACCCCGTTGCCGGTGACGACCGTCTCGCCCGGCACCGACCCGGCCACGTTCCCGCCGAGCGGCCCGGACCCCATGTCCACCACCACCGACCCGGCCGACATCGCCTTGATCGCGTCCTCGGTGAGCAGCAGCGGCGGCCTGCGCCCGGGCACCTGCGCGGTCGTGATGACCACGTCGTGGCGGGCGATGTGGCCGATCAGCTCGGCCTGCTGCGCCTGCCGCTCGTCGTCGGTGAGCGCGCGGGCATAGCCGCCCTCACCGGCCGCCGAGCCCACCGAGGTGAGCTCGATGAAGGTGGCGCCGAGCGATTCCACCTCGGTCTTGCTCGACGGGCGCACGTCGTAGCCGGAGACCACCGCCCCGAGCCGGTGGGCCGTCCCGATGGCCTGCAGGCCCGCCACGCCGGCGCCGAGGATCAGGACCTTCGCCGGCCGCGCCGTGCCGGCGGCGGTGATGAGCATGGGGAAGAACCGGCCGAACGTGCTCGCCGCCACCAGCGCCGCCTTGTAGCCGGCGATGTTCGCCTGCGAGCTGAGCGCGTCCATCGGCTGTGTCTTGGACAGGGTGCGGGGGATCCCGTCGAGGCTGATCGCGGTCACCCCCTTGGCGGCGAGGGCGGCCGCCAGCGCGGGGTCGGCGAGGGGGTTGAGCATCCCGATCACCGCCTGCCCGGACCTGAGCGCGCCGAGCAGCGCCTCGTCGGGCTTGCTCACCGTCAGGATGATGTCCGCGGCCGAGACGAGCTCCGGCCGGCTCACGATCGTCGCGTCGGCCTCCGCGTAGGCCGCGTCGTCGAACCAGGCCGCGTCGCCCGCGCCGGACTCCACCAGCACGTCCAGGCCGGCGCCTTTCAGCCGGCCGACCATCTCCGGAACAAGGGCGACCCGGCGCTCGCCGGGCGCGGTCTCTTTCAGGACAGCGACTTTCATGGGCGCGACCTCATGTTTCCGGGGGGCGTCACCTGGAAGGCAGCATCGCAGTCAGGCGACGAATCTGCAGGGTCGGACGTCCCGCCATTTGCACCACGTGCGCACATGATAGGCACAGCACCAGTGTGCACAGGCCGAAACGCCCGCCGCTGTGGGGCGGCCGCGGGCCGGCCGGGTTAGCCGCCATCGACGCCGGCCGTGAGGCGCTGGCGGTCCGGGCCGATGACGTCACGGCCGGGACCAGTGGCCCGGGCCCGGGCGGCGCGGGCCGGTAACGCGCTCCGCCGGAGGGCGGCGGTGATCTTCTCGCCGGCGGCGACCACCGCGGCGGCGTGCAGCCTGCCGGGCGACCGGGTCAGGCGCTCGATGGGCCCGGAGACCGAGACGGCGGCGATGATCTTGCCGCCCTGGCCGCGCACCGGCGCGGACACCGACGCCACCCCGGCCTCGCGCTCGGCGACGCTGGCGGCCCATCCCCGGCGCCGGACCTGGGCCAGGGAGGCGGCCGTGAACCGGGCCCCCCGCAGGCCCCGGTTCACCCGGTCCGGCTCGTCCCACGCGAGCAGGACCTGGGCGGCCGAGCCGGCGGTCATGGGCAGCGCGGCCCCGACCGGCACGGTGTCGCGGAGCCCGGTCGCGCGCTCCGCCGCCGCGACGCAGATCCGGGAGTCGCCCTGGCGCCGGTAGAGCTGCGCGCTCTCCCCGGTCAGGTCGCGCAGCTGGATCAGGATGGGCTGGGCGACGGCGAGGAGCCTGTCCTCCCCGGCCGCCGTGGCCAGCTCGGCCAGCCTGGGGCCCAGCACGAAGCGCCCCTGGGAATCCCGGGTGACCAGGCGGTGCCGCTCCAGGGCGACGGCGATCCGGTGCGCGGTCGGGCGGGCGAGGCCGGTGGCGGCCACCAGCTGGGCGAGCGAGGCGGGCCCGGATTCCAGGGTGGCAAGCACCGCCACCGATTTGTCCAGGACGCCGACTCCGCTAGAGTTGTCCATGGTTCGATATTGCCGTCTCGATATACGAGACGCAAGATGACCCGGTGAGAGGTGAACGCTGATGGGGCGCACGCTGGCACGCAAGATCTGGGACGCCCACGTGGTGCGGAGCGCCGAAGGCGAACCCGACCTGCTCTACATCGACCTCCACCTGGTCCACGAGGTGACCAGCCCGCAGGCGTTCGACGCTTTGCGGATGGCCGGGCGGACGGTCCGCCGGCCCGACCTGACGGTCGCGACCGAGGATCACAACGTGCCGACCACCGGGATCACCGGCCCGGACACGCCGCTGCGCGGCCCCGCCAGCCCGCTGACCGACCCGGTGTCGCGGGTCCAGGTCGAGACGCTGCGCAAGAACTGCGCCGACTTCGGCGTCCGGCTGTACCCCATGGGCGACGCGGGGCAGGGGATCGTGCACGTCATCGGCCCCCAGCAGGGGCTGACCCAGCCGGGCATGACGATCGTCTGCGGCGACTCGCACACCAGCACCCATGGTGCCTTCGGGGCGCTCGCCTTCGGGATCGGCACCAGCGAGGTCGGGCACGTGCTCGCCACCCAGACGCTGCCGCAGGCCCGGCCCGCGGACATGGCCGTGACCGTGACCGGGGAGCTGCCGTACGGGGTGACCGCGAAGGACCTCATCCTGGCGGTCATCGCGAAGATCGGCACCGGCGGCGGCACCGGCCACGTCATCGAGTACCGGGGCAGCGCGATCGCCGGGCTGTCCATGGACGGCCGGATGACGGTCTGCAACATGTCCATCGAGGCGGGCGCGCGCGCCGGGCTCATCGCACCGGACGAGACGACCTTCCGCTACCTGCAGGGCCGGCCGCACGCCCCGCAGGGGGCGGCGTGGGAGGCGGCGCTCGAGCACTGGCGGTCGCTGCCGACCGATCCCGACGCCGTCTTCGACCGTGAGGTGACGCTGGACGCGGGGGCCCTCACCCCGTTCGTGACCTGGGGCACCAACCCGGCCCAGGCCGCCCCGCTGGGGTCGGAGGTGCCCGACCCGGCCGCGATGAGCGACCCGGCCGAGCGGGCCACCGCCCAGCGTGCGCTCGCCTACATGGCCCTGGCCCCGGGCACCGCGCTCACCGACATCGCCGTGGACACGGTGTTCGTGGGGTCGTGCACCAACGGCCGGCTGGAGGATCTGCGGGCCGCGGCCGAGGTGCTGCGGGGCCGGAAGGTGGCCAGCGGGGTCCGGATGCTGGTCGTCCCCGGCTCCATGGCGGTCAAGACCGCCGCCGAGCAGGAGGGCCTGGCCGAGGTGTTCACCAGCGCCGGGGCGCAGTGGCGGTCGGCCGGCTGCTCGATGTGCCTGGGCATGAACCCGGACACGATGGCGCGGGGTGAGCGCAGCGCGTCGACCTCCAACCGCAACTTCGAGGGGCGGCAGGGCGACGGTGCCCGCACGCACCTGGTGTCACCGCAGGTCGCCGCGGCCACGGCGGTGACCGGCAGGCTCACCGCACCGTCCAGCCTGTGACCGTACGGCGCCGATAACCGGCCAGCACCGACAACCGGAGACGATCCCGATGGAGCCCTTCACCACGCACACCGGCCGCGCCATGTCGCTGCGGCGCAGCAACGTCGACACCGACCAGATCATCCCGTCCGAGTACCTGAAGCGGGTCAGCCGGGACGGATTCGGGGATGGGCTGTTCGCCGCCTGGCGGACCGACCCCGACTTCGTGCTCAACCGGCCCGAATCGCAGGGCACGACGATCCTCGTCGCCGGCCCCGATTTCGGGATCGGGTCATCCCGCCAGCACGCCGTGTGGGCCCTCGCCGACCACGGGTTCCGCGCCGTCATCTCCGCCCGGTTCGGGGACATCTTCTACAACAACTCGATCCAGGAGGGGCTGCTCCCGGTGCTGCTGCCGGCCGACGCGGTCACCGCACTCCAGGACGCGATCGAGGCCGACCCGGAGCTGCGGGTCACGGTGGACCTGGCCGGGCGCGAGGTCAGGGCGGGGGAGCCGCCGCTGCTCACCGCGGCGCTGCAGATCCACGACTACACGCGCTGGCGGCTGATGGAAGGCCTCGACGACATATCGCTGACGCTCCGGCACGCCGACGACATCACGCGTTACGAGGCCGGCCGGCCGGCCTGGCTCCCGGTGGCCGGCTGAGGGTCAGCCCGCGCCCCTGGCCGCGGTGCCGGGCTGTGCCCCCTGGCCGGCCGGGCCGGCCAGGGGGAAGGTGGCCAGCGTCAGGCCGGTGATCACGCCGCCGGGATCACATCCGATGGTCACCCGCTGGCCCGGGCGCAGCAGCCGCAGGCCCGAGCCCGCGAAGGCGGCGGGGCCGAACCCGACGACGGTCCCATCATCGAGAAAGACGCTGCCCGACCCGGCCGCGGGGTCGAAGCTGCGGACTGTGGCCTGCATGGGCGGGTCCCTTCCCGGTGGCCGCGCGGAGCTGACGCTGGCTCTCAGCGCAGCCCCGGCCGCCTGCGCAGCGCGGTCCGGATGATCCGGTCCCACAGCTGCGCGGGCGGCAGCCCGGTCGCCTCCCACATGAGCGGGAACGCCGACGCCGACGTCATCCCGGGCATGGTGTTGATCTCGTTGAGGATGATCCGGCCGTCGGGCGTGTAGAAGAAGTCCACCCGCGCGAGGCTCTCGCACGAGAGCGCCTCGAACGCGGCGCACGCCAGCCGCCTGACCTCCGCGATGGCGTCGGCGGGAATCGGCGGCGGGATGGCCATCGACGTGTCCGCCTCCAGGTATTTCGCCTGGAAGTCGTAGAACTCGGCGCCCCCGCCGACCAGCACCTGGGCCGGGACGCTCGCGTCCGGCGGGCGGCCGGGCGCGCCCTCGAGGACCGCGCACTCGATCTCCATGCCCGGGATGGCCGCCTCCGCGAGCACCTTCGGGTCGTGCTCGCGGGCGAGCTCGATCGCCTCCTCCAGGTCGGCCGGGCCGGGCACGCGGGTCGTGCCGATGCTGGACCCGCCCCGGGCCGGCTTGACGAAAACCGGCCAGCCGAGCTCGCCGATGTCGTCGAGCACCCGCTTGCGCTCGGTCATGGCGGTGGCCGCCGACGCGCCCTCCGGTGCCGGCGGCCGCCAGTCGCGGTCGCGGACGACCACGTAGGGCCCGACCGGCAGGCCGCGCGCGGCGAAGATCAGCTTCATGTACTCCTTGTCCATGCCGGCCGCGCTGGCGAACACCCCGGCCCCCGCGTACCTGGCCCCCGCCATCTCCAGCAGGCCCTGGATCGTGCCGTCCTCGCCGTACGCGCCGTGCAGCAGCGGCAGCACCACGTCGACCTCGCCGAGGCTGCGCGGGGGGTCGCCGGGGGCCGTGACCACCAGGCCGCGTGTGGCCGGGTCGAGGCGCGCGGCGATCTCGGCGCCGGGGGCGGACATGGCATCCACGGACGGCAGCTCGCCGCCCGCGATGGCCAGCTGCCCGGGGTCGTCCGGGGCCAGGATCCAGCGGCCGTCGCGGGCGATGCCCACCGGCACGACCTCATAGCGGTCGCGGTCGAGCGCCGCGAGCACGTTCCCGGCGCCCAGGCACGAGATCGCGTGCTCGGAGCTCCGCCCGCCGAATACGACCGCCACCCTGATCTTGCGTTCGGTGTTCAGTGTGGTTCTCCTCTCGGGGCGTGACCGGCGGCGCGGTCAGACTCCGTAGCGCTCCGGCTTGGCCGACCGTGAGGCCAGCAGCATGACGGCCTCCGCCATCCCGATCCGGCCCTGGGTGACGCCCGCCACCACCTCGGTGATCGGCATCTCCACGTGATGGGCACGGGCCAGCTCCAGCACCGGCCCGGCCGACTTCACGCCCTCGGTCACCTGCGACGCGCTGGCGGCGGCCTCGGCCAGCCCCATGCCGCGGCCCAGGTTCTCGCCGAAGGTGCGGTTGCGCGACAGCGGTGAGCTGCAGGTGGCGACCAGGTCGCCCATCCCCGCCAGGCCGGCCAAGGTGTGCTGGTCGGCGCCGAGCGCCGCCCCCAGGCGGGCGATCTCGGCCAGGCCGCGGGTGATGAGCAGGGCCCTGGTGTTGTCCCCGAGCCCCATGCCGACCGCGATCCCCACCGCGAGCGCGATCACGTTCTTGACGGCGCCGCCGAGCTCGCAGCCGATCACGTCCGGGTTGGTGTAAGGCCGGAAGTACGGCGCGTGGCAGGCCTCCTGCAGATGCTTGGCCATGGCGTCGTCGGCGCAGGCGACCACCGTGGCCGCGTACTGCCGGGCGGCGATCTCCCGGGCCAGGTTCGGGCCGCTGATCACCGCGATCCGGTCGGGCCCGGCGCCGGTGATCTCGGCGATCACCTCGCTCATCCGCAGGTGAGTGCCGTCCTCGATGCCCTTCATCAGGCTGACGAGCAGCGCGCCCGGCGGCAGCAGCCCGGCCCAGCCGGCCAGGTTCCGGCGCAGCGTCTGGGCCGGCACGGCCAGGACCACCAGGTCGGTGCCCGCCAGCGCCTCCGCCGGGTCGCTGGTCGCGCGCAGCGCACTGGTCAGCGTGATCCCGGGCAGGTAGTCCGGGTTCTCATGGCGCTGGTTGATCGCCTCGGCCAGCTCCGCCCGGCGGCCCCAGAGCACGGCCGGCGTCCCCGCGTCGCAGAGCACCTGCGCGAAGGTGGTCCCCCACATGCCGGCGCCCATGACGACCGCGCTCACGTCGGTGCCGCCCTGC
>Ga0207693_10003615_pt1 | contig 13202 bp, 11 predicted proteins | sample LARL81metaG_FD_184347 | JGI IMG/M metagenome (GOLD analysis project Ga0207693, IMG submission 184347) | Corn, switchgrass and miscanthus rhizosphere microbial communities from Kellogg Biological Station, Michigan, USA - LAR L8-1 metaG... | ecosystem: Host-associated > Plants > Roots >...
CAAGAACGACAGGACCCTTCCGTTGGCCAGAGATTCACCACATATTAAGGAGACGAATGGTTAGACTTTCTTGGGCGAATCACCCGAACAATCTCAGGGCCAAACTCGCCAAGCCAGTTAATGCCCACGCCCACAAAGACCTGCGTAATAGCTGCTTGGTATCCCTTCACTTGCCACGAGGGGTTTCCAGGTTGCCAAGTGGTGGCGAGGGCTGATCCGCTGAAAGCCCCAAGGTAAGGCATGATTTGTGGACGGAGCGATTTTTCAGTTCGGTCGTACGTTACGAAGTTTCGAAGGATAGCGTGGCGAGTGCGGAGCCAGAATCGATCGCAGTGACAACGATCGTATCGTGGCTCCCATCCCAACACACCATTACCCAACGACGTTACAGAGTTTTGTATAACGAACTGAATCTGCCGATCGCCGAGTCGCTTCGCAAAGCCTGCAAAATTGTCCCCCCATTCGGGATTGCTGTTTGCGGCCTGGTCACGCAATGCAAATAGAGTGGTTTTAATGTAGATGCCCGGAGTCGTAAATGTCTGCCGGACATAGAGTCTGAAACGTTCGTCCCGATTCAATGCCCGGAGTTGAACCGTGTTCGGAACGTACGAGCCATAGAGCCAATTGACATTGATCTGCTTGTCTGGTGGCGGCTTGGGAACGACCTGCGCCCAGCAGGAAAAAGAGAGTGCTGCTATAAGAACCGCGACAATGCCCGGACGACAATACGTGATGACTATCCCGCAAGTGAGCGAAACCATAGAACCCGGCATTTGGTACGGTCACTGGTCCGGTACACCCTTGGGTTAGCAAGGTGGATGGATCAAGATCACCTGATTGTCATAGTTTTTGGAGGAGTGAAAACCTGTCGAATGTGACAGCCCAGGGTGTGGGCCTCGCGACAGTCAAGTCTAGGTTGCTTCGGCTGCGGCGAGGGCGGTGGCTATCTCGTGACAATTAGACGCAGCAGGCTATCCGGCAACGTTTACAGTTCTTCGCGTTCGAGAGTCACGCTAGGTTGTTCGCAGAAGGCTCACGCAATGGATCGTTTAAATTGGCGAGATTCGTACAAACAGGCCCTGATGGAACTGAACCCAGTAGAACTCCCGCAGCGCATCGAAGCAGCCGAAGACGCGATTAAAATGCGCATCGCGGATGCTGGCGCGCCACTCAGTAAACAGGAATTTGATGAAATTGTCGGAGCCATTCGAGTGTTGCGCTTCTTAACAAGAGAAGCCGCCTGAGAATGGAAATGCTTACGCGAAACTGGATTGCGTTGCTACTTCAGACGTTCAAGGTGCCTCCGCATTCGGCGTTCGCATCTCCTTGAGCGCACCAGCGTACGGTTATGGTTTGGCCCGAACTGCGGACTTCCAATGAACTATAACTTCTTACAGTGCGAACCGGCCATAGCAAGTCGCACTATTGCATCATCACCTCCATGGGAACGGATAAGCAGTTCAACTCTGACATTGGTTCAGATTCCGGGAGAGAACCAATCGGCCTTCCAGAGTTCGGGAGAGACGGTTCACGCCGGCGTTCTCACCTTGCCGCGCTAGAGGATGGGCAAATCCGAGCGCGCCTGCTTCACGGATTCTTGAGACATGAGCGACACGCAATTCTTTCCACAGCGTCATACCGGCAGTTTACGCGCGATTCAGTCATTGTGAATCAAGGAGACCCGGCGGACAGATTGTTCCTGCTAATAAAGGGCTCTGCCCGCTTCTTCTTCCTTACGCCAGATGGGAAGAAGGTTTACCTGCATTGGCTGGCGCGCGGGGAAATATTCGGCGGAGCTAGTCTTCTGACAGACCCCGCAACTTTTCTCGTAAGCACCGAGGTTTCCGCGGGATCCCAGGTGCTTGTTTGGATGAGGGATGTCGTCCACAGTCTCGCCACTATTTATCCTCGCTTGTCGGAGAATGCACTATCCATCGCGAATGACTTCCTGGTCTGGTTCCTCGCGAGTCATTTGAGCCTGATCTGCAATACAGCGCGCGAGCGACTTGCTCACGTTCTTGTGAGCCTGGCTGATGGGATTGGGCAGCAATGTCCAGGAGGTGTCCGCATCGACGTTACGAATGAACAACTCGCCAATACTGCGAATATCACGGTCTTCACGGCTAGCCGACTGTTGCGCGAATTTCAGCGGAGCGGTGCGATCATGAAGAGCCGTGGAAATATCTTGGTCTGCAATCCACAACGCCTCTTCCCGAAAAACGGGAATCTGCAAATCGCGACCGGCTAGACACTGTTACTCCTAGCTATAAGAACTGACAGTTCACGTGACCTTCCCCGAGCTCTTAACGTCAGAGGCGGCCCTCGGACCTCATCTTTCGGCCGCGGCCGCAGGTAAACCCGCAATGGACACGCTCATTAACCAAACTTTCGATGAAATCCAGATTGGCAGCACGCTAACATTCCCGCACCGGCTGACGAGGATGGAAGTGGATGCCCTCGCGTTTGTTTCGGGTGAAACCGACGCTTTCCAGGTAGACGTCAATGCTGGCGCACGGGAAACGTTCGCTGAAGCGGTAGCGGGTGAAGCATTAATCTCTGCACTCTTGAAACGCCGACTACCCGGGCCGGGCACAACCATCGTCTCACAGGAGCTGAAGTTTTTTGGGAAGCTCCAAACTGGGGATGAGGTCATAGGAAAAGTCATTGCAAGGAAGAAATTGCATGAGGGTAGGCTCATCGTCTTCGATTGCATGCTCAGCCGCGGTGACGAACTTATCGTGGACGGTTCCGTCACCGTATCCGCGCCAAGCGAGCGGCTTCGCTACGATAACGTCGCAACCCCTGAAATCATTCTTCGACGCAATGATGCATTCCGCAATATCTTAAAGCGCTGCTACGCAATTCCCCCTGCCACTTGCGCCGTGGTTCATCCATGTGATCGCGACTCGCTGCTGGGGCCACTCGAAGCAGCTAAAAAGGGCCTGATTACGCCAACATTTGTCGGTCCCGAGCACAAGATTCGGGCTGTCGCCGACGCAGAAAAGGTAGATCTCTCTCCTTACGCCATCGTTTCTGTTGAGCACAGTCACGACTCCGCGAAGAAGGCGGTTTCTATGGTGCGGAGCGGAGAGCTGGAATCTCTAATGAAAGGTAGTCTGCACACTGACGAACTGATGGCCGCAGTTGTGCCATCCGCAACTGGTTTGCGCACTTCCCGACGAATCAGCCATGCTTTTGTTCTTGATGTGCCCGCCTATCCGCGATTGCTACTGGTGACCGATGCCGCCATTAACATCGCGCCAACCGCGAAGGAAAAGGCCGATATTGCGCAGAACGCAATCGAACTTGCCCATGTACTTGGGATCGAAACCCCAAAAATCGCCATCCTGGCGGCGGTCGAGACTGTCAATCCCGACATGCAGTCCACGATCGATGCGGCCATGTTGTGCAAAATGGCAGACCGCGGACAGATTACCGGTGGAATTCTTGACGGTCCGCTCGCTTTTGATAATGCAATCAGTGAGGAAGCTGCAAAGATAAAGAAAATTTCTTCCTCGGTGGCTGGCAAAGCGGACATTCTCTTAGTTCCAGATCTTGAGGCTGGAAACATTCTCGCCAAGCAATTGCAGTACTTGGCTGGAGCTGAAAGTGCTGGTGTTGTGCTGGGCACACGAGCACCGATTGTTTTGACCAGTCGAGCTGATACTGTGCGTACTCGACTGGTATCCATTGCAGTCATGAAACTGCTGGTCTATGCGAAGCGCACCGAACATGCAGGCAGAAGACTAGAGGTTGCAAATGCCGCCTGAAGCGATCGGTATTCTCAACTCAGGATCGTCAAGCATAAAATTTGCTCTTTTCGCAGTCGTAGACGAGCAGCTGCGAGGCACTGTTACGGGACAGATCGATGGCATTTACACCGAGCCCCGCTTCATGGCCAAGGCTGACGGAAAGCTCAAAGCTGAAAAAGTCTGGGGAAAGGGAGTAAAGCTTGGACACCAGAGCGCAACCGAGTACCTGCTCACCTACCTGCGTCAAGAGTTGCTGGGAACACGACTACTTGGAGTTGGGCATCGTGTAGTCCACGGGGGATTGATCTTTAAACGACCTGTACGCGTCGATCGGGGCGTGCTGCACGATTTAGAGAAACTCATACCGCTCGCTCCACTGCACCAACCTTACAATCTTGCCCCAATTTACCTGGCCTTCGAACGCGTACCGGATCTGCCGCAAGTGGCCTGCTTCGACACGGAGTTTCACACCACGGCCCCGGAAATAGCACAAATGTTTGCGCTGCCTGTTGAACTGCGGAAAGAGGGCCTGCGACGTTACGGCTTTCATGGTCTTTCCTACGAGTACATCTCATCGATGCTGCCCAAGTGCGACCCGAGAGGTGCCGCCGGCAGGTGTATTATTCTCCACCTTGGGAACGGAGCCAGCATGTGCGCTATCAACGCGGGGAGAAGCGTAGCTAGCACTATGGGTTTCACGGCCGTAGACGGACTCCCTATGGGAACACGTTGCGGCGCGATCGATCCAGGTGTACTGCTTTATCTCATGGACCAGCGCGGAATGAATGCACGCTCGATAGAAAGCCTGATTTACAAGGAATCAGGGCTACTCGGCATTTCTGGGATTTCGAGTGATATGCGTACGCTGCTGGAGAGTCAAGAGCCCGATGCTAAGCTTGCAGTTGATTTGTTTGTGTATCGGATCCGGCGTGAACTCGGGTCGCTTGCTGCCGCCCTGGGGGGACTGGATACGATCGTCTTCACTGGGGGAATCGGCGAAAACTCAGCAGAGATTCGAGAACGAGTGTGCCTCGATGCAGCGTGGCTGGGCGTCGAACTGGACTCTGCGCGCAATGCCGACCGCGAACCACGAATCAGCGCCGCACAGAGCCGGGTCACCGCATGGGTCATTCCGACGAATGAAGAACTGATGATCGCGCGCCACACCTACCGAATCTTGACTGCTGAGGAAAGGCGTAAGCAGGAAGTCGGGCAGGCAGCGTGATGCGCATGACATCCGGTGGCAATTTCTACTTCCGTGAATAGTCGTACTTAGCATCGACAGACGGTATTTGTGCGTCGACATGATGTACTTGAAATGGCTGCTTTTTATACCCATTCGGCCTATAGCGTTCCGGAATAGTTGTCTCGTTACCGTCTCGCAGGGACCAATAGTGGGGCGAGTTTATTTCAACTCCAGCTTCGTTAAACCGGTCTTGAATATTCTGATGCAACAACGAGTACACATTCTGCATGTTCCACGGAGTAGCCGTGTAAGCATTCAGCTCGTAAGAGACATAAAAGTCATTGAGGCCGGTCTGTAGGACGAACGGAGCCGGATCGTGCAGGATGCCGTCAGTCGCAAGAGCCGCTGACAACAAGAGCTCATGAACATGCCTCCATGGCGCACTGTACCCAATCGTCACCACGGTGTGGAAGATTACGCCGCGTTTTCTTCCCTCGGCGCTGTAGTTGACAACGACCCCACCTAAGACTGTGCCATTGGGAATGGTGATTACTTCGCTCTTTTGAGTTTTGATTCGGGTGACCAGAAGCGTTTTTTCGACAACTTCTCCCATGTCACCCCCAATGCGAACGAAGTCTCCGACTTGAAATGCGCGCATGTAGGTCAAGATCGTGCCAGACACAGCGTGAGCAACAGCCGATGTCGATCCCAGGGATAGTAGAACGCCAAAGAATACGGAGATCCCTTTGAATGCCGGACTGTTGGAACCGGGCAAATACGGGAAGGCAACGACGACGGCAGCGGCCAAGATCAGCGCTCTAACTAGTTTGGCAGTGGGCTCTGCCCAATCTGGGTAAAATCCACGAACGGTGAGTCGTTCGTCGCGGATCTCCCCGAAAATATAGGCGTTGAGCTTAATCAGGGAGGAAGTGATGAGGCAAATAAACGCAAGCAAGATGAGATTTGGAATGTAACCGATCACAACCCGTCCGAACGCTGCCAGTTCTGAAAAGAGCCAGTTCGTGATCTGGTACGACATATAACGAGTCGACGGGAAGAACCGCAACACGACGGTTGCGTACGCTTGCAACAGGGCCGACACAATAATCCAAAAGGCCACTCGACAGAATAGGATCAAAGGGTGTCCGAGGTAGGCACCGATCTTCCTTCCGACCTCACGTGCAGTGGTAGCCGCGGTGGTTTGCGCAATTCTTGCATCCAGCCAGGAGCGCAATTTTCGGCGGAGCCAAAAGAGGAGGACTAGCGCAACGCCGCAGGCGAGGGTGGCCTCCAAGGAATAAAGAACACCCCAGAGAAAACGCCTGACCGTGTGCTCCTCGCGATATTGGTATACAACCTGCCGGATAATTTCGGTGTATTCCGCTGCAAGCTCTGCTCTCGGCCTTTCGGCTGCCTTGGAGTCCGCCTCGGTGATTGCCATGATTCGATCGTTTCCCGCAATCACCTCGGTCCATGCTCCACGATCCTCAGCATGAATTGCATCCAGCGGGACGGTTCGCGTATTGCTCAGAGTGACAATCCGCTGCCCAATGCCCCTGGCCCGCTCATCAGGAGTAAACCCTGCAACTTGCGCATAGATCGAGAAGATTGGTCTGCCGTCCACCTCGACGGCAGAGCCGGAGTTCTCAACAGCAACCGCGTCATCTTCACCAGCTGGAGCAGCCTTACCCTGATCGCCAGCTTGACCAAAGCTGCTTGCAATACACGAGCACATGAGCACACTGCACGTCATCAGTTTGATGATCATGGCGTAAGCGCAGGGCCTTTCGCATGGCTTCACGAAATAGCAGAAACTTCGAGCGCTGAGACGGAATGTGCAAGAGACAACTTTCACCGATACTGTCCGAGGTTACACGTCCAAGCATATGTTGCCCTTGATCAAAGCATGCACTGTCACTTGTGCTAGTGCCCGGTCCAAATCGGATGAACGGTGCAGCTTCCGAAAAGTATTCAAATCGAGAAGAAAATAGAGTTGGACCGTTGGACCTCAGTGGTGGTGAGTTGATCCATGGTGATGCCGTACCGGCGGAAAATCGGCCTCTGTTTCGCGGTACACCAGAAACAGAGCGAACCCCACCGCGATAACAAGCATGGCGACTATACCCAAGAGTATGGCAGCACTCATCCTTTTCCCTTCACCATGAGATCAGTCGAATATAGAAACTCCGCCTTCCCGGTACTGACGACCGGCGACAGCGGCCTGATGGTTTTTATATCGAGGACCGGCTGACAGCGCCTCTGGCACAACTTTCAGCTTGGCACTAGAGAATTTGGCGGAAGCAACCCACTTACCCGATCAGATGGTGCTTAATGGCGTACTGCAGGAGGCCGGCGTTCGTCTTGAGGTTGAGACTTTGCATGAGATTGTACTTGTGAAATGCTACCGTACCCGGCTTAAGATCTAGAGTGGCGGCGATTTCCTTCATCGACATTCCCTCCGCTAGAAGTTGCAGAATCTCACTCTGGCGGCGCGTCAGCCGCTTTTCTGCAGCCAGCGACTGCCCGCTTCGCAGCAGAAACTCCACGGTCTCTTTTGTGATCTGCGGCGAGAGGTACGATTCCGACCTCAGCGCTTTGCGCACAGCAATGGCGAGTTCTTCCGCGGCCGAACTCTTCACTACATATCCTGAAGCTCCGCGCCGGAAGGCCTCCGCTGCCACGTCAGGCGCCATGTTCATGGTGAGGAACACCAGTTTGCACGACGGGTATGTCTGCTTAAGTTGTTCGCCGGCATCCAGTCCGTTCAGCTGAGGCATAGCAATGTCGAGAATGACCACATCGGGCTTTAACTCGTTCGCGATCTGCAGCAGTTCTCGCCCGTTCTTCACAATGGCTACGACTTGAAACTCGGGTTCAAGGAAATGCTTGCACGCTTCCGCCACCAATGTGTGGTCATCTGCAATGAGCAACCGTGCTCGAGGGCGAGATTCCATAAAGGAACCAAAGAAACCAAAGATCAGACTTTCGAACCAATTCGTTGTACATATGGCAATGCTGTGCGTACCGCACCACACACAACACCTACGCTGTGAAGATAGTGAATGAAGCGCCGGCTTCTAACTGTTAGTTGTTGCAGTTTGAGCCGTGAGTGTTTAGTTGCCTTTATCTGAACCTAGCGGTCGTCGGGAGTGGCGAGGTCGTCGACTGGATACATGCAGAGACAAATGAACGCCCTCTGAGAACATTCTCTATTGCCGGAACAAGCTCAGTAGAAAGGTGTGACTTCAAAACATAGGCTTTGGCACCCGCGGCAAAAGCCGCGTCCACAAAATCACGGTCTTCGTAGACAGTCAAAAAGACAATTTTCGAGGAAGAACCTGAAGCCTTGAGGCGTAATGCGGTCTCAATTCCATTCACTACGGGCATAACGATGTCCAACACGAGAATTTCTGGATGCAGACTTGGAACGAGTTTGAGCACCTCTCGCCCGTTTCCAGCCATGCCGACGATCTGAAATTCGTCCGAGATGGCAGCCGCTACCGTTCGGAGCATTTCCTTCTGATCATCCGCGATAAATACCCGGTGCTTGACCGTGTGCTCGTGGGAAACAACGATTGCATCTGGGTCGCCACCGATATCGAGTCTCTCCGAGCAGTCTTGGTAGAGGTGTACCATGCCGCAAGTGTAACGAACGGCACGCATTCGTCTGCTGGCAACGAATGTAGTAGTTTCCTATTTTGTTCTTGTCTTCGCACTGGATTTCGTACCGTACGAAGTCTGTCGCAATCCCCATAGGCGAACTTCCGGCAACTAGGGCTGGTCTGCCCCGAGGGAGCCCGTTGGGGGATCGGTGCGTCATTTCCCTAGTATTTCTGCCAGTTTGCCTTAGTGGTTTGGGCCTCTAATCTTTTCTCGATGAATGGCGCTGGGTGCCATAAACCAAGTCGTCTGCTTCCACTACTGTAGGTTTTATGGCTTTGCTGTCTGCTAATTGTTCCTATCTTGCGGAGCTTCTCATGCGAATTAAACCTGAGTTGGCCCATTCCAGGGCGCCCTCCGTGAGGATGAACCTCTCTAACGACTCACGGGGCTTGTACCTCAGCCTTGGCACGCTGGTTCTCACAATTCTTCTGGTGGTTGTGCCTTCAATCGGGTGCGGGAAAGAGAAGGTGCAAGCCGGTGCTCCCGTTCCGGAAGTAGAAGTCGCCAATGTTGTTCAGCAGGATGTCCCGTTGTACACGGAATGCATTTCGACGCTCGACGGATACGTGAATGCGCAAATCCAGCCCCAGGTGACGGGATATCTACTAAAGCAGAACTACAAAGAAGGCACCGTGGTCCATAAAGGTGACGTTCTGTTCGAGATAGATCCGCGCCCGTTCGAAACGACAGTGCAGCAGACAAAAGGGCAATTGGCCCAGGCCGAAGCACAACTTGGGAAGACGAAGCTCGATGTTGCGCGCGATTCCCCACTCGCTAAAGAGAGCGCTATCCCACAGGCGCAGTTAGATAACGATATCCAGGCCAATCAATCCGCCGAGGCGGTCGTCACCGCGGCGAAAGCACAGGTTGATCAAGCGCAGCTTAACCTCAGCTTTACGAAGGTGCGCTCGTTAATCACAGGAGTCGCTGGCTTGGCCAAAGGGCAGATTGGTGACCTGGTAGGACCAACCACTCTTCTCACCACGGTCTCCCAGGTACAACCGATCAAGGCATACTTCGCGATTGGCGAACAGGAGTATCTAAAGTTCGCAAAGAGAATCAGCGAAGTGACCCAGCACAACCGGGGCCTCACAGGCGCAAAGACTTTGGAGCTCGTGCTTTCCGATGGCAGCGTTTATCCGCGCAAAGGATGGGTAGTTCTCGCCGACCGACAAGTCGATGTTAAGACCGGAACAATTCGTATGGCCGGCGCTTTCGACAATCCCGGCGATATCCTTCGCCCTGGAATGTTCGGGCGTATCCGTGCGGCCACTGGCATTGCCAAAGGCGCTCTGCTGGTGCCCCAGCGCGCAGTTGTTGAGACTCAGGGAAGCTACAGCGTCGTTGTGGTCGGTCCCGACAACAACGCTAGCATTCGTCCGGTTCACACCGGGCAACGTGTAGGCCAGATGTGGGTCATTACCGAAGGCGTGAAACCGGGAGAGCAGGTTATCGCCGAAGGGATACAAAAAGCTAAAGAAGGAATGCCTGTCCGCCCCAGAGCTTTCGTCTCGAGCGGAGGCTCAGAGTAGGCATGGCTAGTTTCTTCATACGACGTCCCATCGTAGCCATGGTCATTTCAATTCTCATGGTCGTCATCGGACTGATCGCCATGCTCCGACTCCCTACGGCCCAATTCCCAAACATCGCCCCGCCAGAAACCCAGGTCGAATCGGGTGCCGGAGAATCGAGAACTGAGGCCCGCCCCCGCGATGCCGAGGGCCGGTGGGGCGCGCCGAGCGAGCCTCGTCGTGCTGGGCGCGTCCAGCCAAGAGCCCACTTGAAGCGCGGGCAGCAGCGAAGGATCCGCTCGAACCATCTCGATCGACGACGACCCGCGCGCTCGGACAATCCGGTCGACCGCTGCGACATCCGGCGCAACATGCGGCTCTTGCCACTCGAACTGAACCCCCCTCTTCGCAAGGCGCGCGGCGACGGCCTCCGCGAATGCGGCGCCCTCGGGCAAGCCGGCGGCGGCCTCTTCGAAAACGTCCGGCGGGACCTCGATCTCGATCGGAATTGTCGTGCGGTAGATCGATCCGTCGCGCGCCATCGCCGGCCGCGTCAGCGCGCCTCCCGCCGGCAGCGCCGGACAAGTCAAGCCCCTCAGAATCGCGCTCGAACGGCGTGTTGAGAAGTCGCCGGGGAGCGCTGACATGAGACGAGGATTATTCACACCCACGATCGCCGTCGCGGTCCTGATCGCGGTGACGGTCGCGCTCCACCTCGTTTGGCTCGATCGCTTCCGCCGCGGTTATCTGACCGAGTGGGACGAGGCGGGCTACATCCAGATCGCGATCCTCGACCGTGCCGGACTCGCGCATGATGGACTGACCGGCCTGGCTAGGGCGGTGGTTACACAACCGGTGGAAGCGCCTCTCGTGCCGTTTGCCACGGTGCCCATCTACCTGATCGCGGGAGTGGGCGTCTTCGCCAGTCTCCTCGTCCTCCCCGTCTTCTTCGGACTACTCGTTGTCGCGACCTATCTGCTCGCGCGCGACCTTGTCCAACCTTGGTGGGCGGTCCTCGCGGCGGCGGTCGCGGCCTCGATTCCGGCCGTGACCGATTACACGCGTCTCTACCACTTCGCGATGCCTGCAGCTTTATGGGTGACCCTGGCCTTGTGGGCGCTCATTCGCTCTGACGGATTCGAGCGTCGCCGTTACAGCCTTGCCTTCGGTGCCGCGATCGGCTTGATGGTTCTTACGCGCACGATGACGCTCTCGTACCTCCCGGGGTTCGGCATTGCCGCGCTTGTTCAAGTGCTCCAGGGCCACCGCACTACTCAACGGGCCCTCAACGCAGTACTCGCAGCGGCCGCAGCGCTAGTCGTCGCAGCGACGTGGTACGGGCGAAACGTCCACAACGTCTGGGACTACCTCTCGAGCGCCGGCTATGGGTCGACGTCGGGTATCTACGGCCGTAGCCAACCTCTGACATCCCTGGCCTACTGGACCCGAGAGTTGTCGCTCATAGTCGAGGAGCTCTACGTTCCACTCGCCGCGGCCGTTCTCGCATGCTTCATCGCCTGGGCCGTGACTCGTCTCCAGTTGGGGGAGCGCCCCGCCTTGGACGATCGCCGAAGCCGTGGACTGCTCTCGATCATTCTCGTGCTTGCCGCGGGATACGTCTTTCTCACGTCGTCAAGCAACGAGGGTACGGCCTTCGCGCTGCCGTTGCTTCCGGCCTTGATCGTGCTGGGAGTGGCCGCAGCGGCGTCCGCTCGACCGCTCGCATTACGTTACGCCCTTGCCGTCGCACTCATTGGAGTCGCGGCCACGAACCTCTTGATGAAGAGCGGTTTCGTCGAACCGCTCGCGCGACCACGATCGGTCGACTTGCCGGTCCTTCACCGCACACCCATCCTCGACGGTTTCGGAATCATCCAGGAGGAGGTCGCAGGCTCAGGCTACCCCGTGGGGTCCCCCACGCAACCGCTACCGAAGTTGCACCGTCTGTGGACGCCGGACACCGAACACGTCGTCCAGTTCATTCGCCGCAAAGCAGCTGCCGCCAACGTTGCGCCACGCGTGCTCGTCGCTGCAGATGACAATCTCTTCAACAACACACGCTTGCGATTGGCCTCCGCGCTACTCGCGGGACAGTACATGCCGGTTGGTCGGTTGGTGTCGGTCACAGGCGGCGACCGAACAGACGCATACGCGATGAAGATCCGCTCGTATCAGGCGAATGCAATCGTGATCGCACGCAGGCACCGGGGCACGCCGAAGATGATCACGGTCGCGAAGGTCATCGCCGCGGCACGGGAGACGGGCTTCAGCCGCGCACACCGGTTCGCTCTCCCCGATGGCCGACCGGCCTGGGTCTGGCTGAAACTCGTCGACGGCAGGCCGTAGTCCAGCCACAATTGAGAACGTGATGTCACCAAAGCTCCTTGCCCCGGCACCGGACGGCCCCGTGATTCCCGGAGAACGCCCGACGATCTCGGTGATCATCGCGGCGTACGAGGTTGCGGACGTCATCGGGGAGGCGCTCCAGTCGATCCGAAACCAGACGATCCAGCCTGATGAGGTCATCGTCTGCGACGACGGCTCGACCGATGACATCGTGGACGCCGTCCGGAAGTACCACGACGACATCACCTTCCTTCGGAAGCCGCACGGAGGCGAGGCCTCCGCCAAGAACATGGCGGCAGCGGCGGCGAGTGGCGATTTCGTCGTCATCCTCGACGCCGACGACGTGTTCATGCCCACGCGTCTCGAAGCGCTCGCCGCCGCCGCGGCTGCCCGGCCCGATCTGGACATCCTCACCACCGACGCGTTCCTCGAGGCCAACGGGAAGATCGTGCGTCGCTGCTACGACGCGGGCTGGACCTTCGAAGTGGCCAACCAGCGCCGAGAACTGCTCCGGCGAAATTTCGTGTTCGGGCTCGTGGCGGTTCGGCGTGAACTACTCCTGCAGTCAGGCGGATTCGACGAGGACATTCTGTGGACGACCGACTGGGAATGTTGGATCCGACTCGTGCTCGGGGGCTCGCGGATTGGCTGTGTCGACGAGCCGCTGGCGCTCTATCGCGTTCGCGAGCGCAGTCTGTCGGCGCAGCGTGACTCCATGCTGCGCGGCAAGATCGCAACGCTCGA